>WBZU01002193.1_pt1 | contig 13728 bp, 9 predicted proteins | sample 5204311 | NCBI WGS metagenome assembly WBZU01 (sample SAMN12344359, study PRJNA552823) | activated sludge metagenome | biome: Activated sludge suspended growth; feature: Nitrification reactor; material: Wastewater; isolation source: activated sludge from nitrification reactor of wastewater treatment...
ATACGCCCGAAGCGGCGTTGGTATTTCCCGACGATGGATGGGTCAAAGTCGCCGTGGAAGGGTTTGTCCCCATTCGAGGGACGCCGAAGGAAGCATTGTATTTTCCAGCGATGCCCATGATGGTGGATGAATCACGCGCGGCCGAGCCCATTCATCACCTCCCGTGGCGAATGCTGCTCACGCGGATTCTTTCGAATGTGCGGAGGGCGCGCGACGAACTTCTTCGGGACAAACCTCACGCCGAAGTGAATGCGATTCGACAAACCATGGAGGAGGAGCTCAATACGCTGACGGCGACCCATGGCGCGCTCATTTCGCCGCCGATTCGATCGCGTCGCCCCTTGAGTGATCGTTCGACAATATCTGTTGAATGCACCGAGCGGGGCGATCGGGTCGTGCTCACGGTGTACCCGCATCGAGCGTCGACGCGGCGTGAGATGGTGCTGCGATTCGAGGCTGTCCTGGCGCGAAGCTCGGGCCCGAACGAGGGATGAGATTCGCCCGTACCGCAGGTGTCGCCTTCGCCGTCATTCGAGACGAAATCGCATACCACCGCAACGAACAAAACCTCCGCGCGCTCTTACATCCATCTTGCACCGCCCGCAAACTCCCTGATACGCTCGGCGCGATCCGTCGGAGTGACAGCGGGTGCGGTCATTCCTGGAGGCGAGCTTCATGTCTTCCACGGTGCAACCAGGCGAAGTTTTGTTGGGCAAATATCGCGTCGAGCGCGTCTTGGGCAAAGGCGGCATGGGGATTGTCGTGGCCGCACGGCACGTGCACCTCGGCGAACTGTTTGCCATCAAGATGTTGTTGCCCGAAGCGATGGACCACCATGAAGCGGTCGAACGATTTTTGCGCGAAGCTCGAGCGTCGGCAAAGCTCAAAGGTGAACATGTCGCTCGCGTGCACGATGTCGGAAGCCTCGAAAATGGAATTCCGTACATGGTGTTGGAATACCTCGATGGCCAGGACCTGAAAAAGGTCGTCAGAAGCCGCGGCGGATTGCCGCTCGACGAAGCGGCATTGTACGTGTACCAAGCTTGCGAAGCCGTTTCCGAGGCCCACAGCAACGGGATCGTCCACCGCGATCTGAAACCGGCAAACTTATTTTTGATTCAACGCCCCAATGGCAGCCCCTGCGTGAAAGTGCTGGATTTCGGCATTTCCAAGGAGATTGACCCGACAAACCAATTATCTTCCGATTTGACACGAACGGGTGCGTTCATGGGTTCGCCCTTGTATATGTCGCCCGAGCAAATGGCGAACATCAAAGCGGCGGACGTGCGGACGGACATTTGGGCGCTCGGGGTGATCCTTTATGAATTGGCCGTCGGGCGTGTTCCTTTTACCGCTGCGGCCGTCACCGAGCTGGTCACGAAGGTCCTGACGACGTCGCCCATTGCGCCAAGTCTGGCTCGTCCGGGCATACCGACGGCATTTGACGCGATTGTACTCAAGTGCCTGGAAAAACAGCCGGAACATCGATTCCAATCGGTGCGCGAATTGATGGAACAATTGCTCCCGTACGCGAACGTCCTTCCCCAGCCGCGCGCTTCATCGCGGGCTCCCGTGGCTTCCGCGTCGGCTCTTTCCCACAACGCCGCCCCCTTGGTCATGGCGGCGCCCGCCCCGATTGCGAATACATTTTCAACCACGGTGCTGATGGATTCGCCGACCATGCCGACGAATTCGTCGGCATTGCAACCGGCAGTCCCTGTGGCGCCGGATCCGATCACCGCGGGTGCGTGGGGACAAACGAATCCGGCGGCCGTCGGCAAAAAGGACAAAACGGCTCTCATCGCGGGCATCTTGGCCGTGGGTGTCGTGGGGCTCGGGGGAGTGATTTTCGCGGCGACAAGATCGACCCCCGAAGTATCCGCGACAAACGCAAATCCAGCCATATCGACGACTTCCGACGCGCCCCGGGCGGTCAAGGTCGAACCACCCACGGGCGCCGCGTCCGAATCGGCGCCAAACCCCGCGCCGACAAACGCTCCGGTTCGCGAAGCGGCTGCGGAACCGAAGCTCGAACCAACGACTCCGACCGAAGTCGCCAAACCTGCGGAGCCCAAGGTTACCTCCAAAGCGACGGCGCCCGCGACAACCAAACCAACGACGACGGTCAAACAGACGACGAAGAAGCCCGCCATTGCGGATTTCTATGATTGAACGACGATTAGGGAAAACAAGGTCGCAATGAAAACCGAAACGAGCTTCGTCGTCGGACCGACGCACGTTGGCCTGCGCGGCCGTTGGTGAGAGTTTTCAGCGTTTGGCCGGGATGACCATTCAAGCAGCGCAAACCTTGGTGCCCATGAACAAAACGCACTGACCGCTTGCGCAATCTGCGTTGTTGTTGCAGGCCTGCCCAGTTTTGAGTTTACACCCGCCCGCGCCGTCACAAACATTATTCCCATTGCACGCGGGCGCGCTGTCGGTACCGTCAACCGGAATGTTCGAGCATGTCCCGGCGCTTCCGTTGATATTGCAGGACTTGCACGTCCCCGTGCACGAGACGTCGCAGCAAACGGCGTCCGCGCAGAAACCACTCTTGCAGTCGGCACCAGCAGCGCAAGCGGCGCCATTACATTTGGCGCAAGCACTTCCCCCGCAATCGACGCCGGTCTCGTCACCGTCCATCATGCCGTTGCTGCACAAGCTGCAAACGCCGCTCGCATTGCATGTGCCGCCTGGGCACGTCGTTCCCACCGGGACCGGACTCACCATCGGCAAACCATTGTTGCACGTCGCGCTGGTGCAGGGATTGCCGTCGTCCGGCGGGACATCGGCGTCGTACTTGCTTTCGATCGTCTGACCTGCACCGTTGCACACGGTCGCCTTGCAATCGCCATCCATGCCACCGCTGACAACCTTGGTCATATCAGCGTACGTCGGGACGCACGTGCCCCCGGTACAACTCCATGTCGTGCACGAATCATCCACCGGACAGTCGGGTTTCTTCGTGCACGGCATGCCGCCGCCACTACTACTGCTGCTACTACTGCTGCTGCTTCCCGATGTGGTTCCTCCACCGCCGCCGCCGACACCACCGCCACTGCCGCTCGTCGATCCGGTGCTCGAACTCGTCGCCGATACGCCGCCTTCACCGCCAAAGCCTCCCGTGCCTTCGACCAACGTCGGCTCCGTGATGCCGACGATTTGGTTACACGCCGCCAGGGCGAGAAGCACGCATCCACCCGTCAACCCAAAGAGAATGCCGCGCAAAACGACCCGATCGTAACTTGCCTTGTTTCGTTCTTTCACGACAAACCTCCCGGGAACACTCCGTGAATCGAGCGCATGTTTTACCGCAGTGACGGGTCATTCGACAAGATGCTTGCACGGGCAACGAATCATCTTGCAGACGAGAACGCGCCTGGCGTAGCTTGGTATCATCTCGAGGTCGACTCATGCCCAGTGTGCCCCGTTTTCGGAAGCTCGTCGCAACATTCCTTTTTGTGTGTGGCCTTCAAGGTTTGGCTTTGGATGCTCGGGGCGACAATCTCAAAGAGGCGGAAAAACTCTATGCGGCAGCCGTGAAGGAGATGGCGGCGGGCAAATATGAGCGCGCGTGTCCGCTCTTCGAAGAAGCGAAAGAAAAAGCGCCCGAACATGTGCGTACGGGAATGACGTTGGCCCAATGTTATGGCGAGTGGGGAAGACCGGGCAGCGCATTCGACGAATTGCAGCGCATGCGCGTATTGGCATTACAACAAAAGAAACTCGACAAGGTCACCGCCATTGACGAGCAGCTCTCGACGATCCGGAAAAACGCGCCGTTGCTGCTCATTCGCGTCGCGCCGGAAGCCGGAAATCAAGCCGGGTTGTCGATTTCGCGCAACGGAAAAAACGTTCCGACTTCGTCTTGGGATACGCCGATGCCGGTCGATCCGGGCACCTATCGGATCGAAGCGACGGCAACGGGCAAAGATCCTTGGGAGACGTCGGTGGCCGTCGAAAGTCCGGGAAAAACCATTACGGTGCTCGTCGATCCTCCTTCCTGGAAGTTGACGACTTCATCAAGCGACAAAGGTTCGCCGAGTGAACCAGCCAAGCCTCCTTCGAACAAAACGCGGACGATCGGGTTTGTCGGTCTGGGAATCGGCGGCGCGGCGCTCGTGACAGGCGGCATTCTTGGCGGGTTGGCCATTTCCAAGCAAAGCGATGGAGCGAGCTACTGCAATGGGCAAAATGCGTGCACGCAACCCGGTTATGATTTGCGCTCCACTGCTTACTTGTTCGGCAATGCATCCACAGCGCTGATTGCGGTGGGTGGCGCGCTCGCCGCGACGGGAGTCATCCTGGTCGTCGTTGGCGGAAAAAACAAAGAAAATAAGGAAACAGCCGAAACGAGCATCCTTGTCGGTCCAACCCAAATCGGAGTGGTTGGTCGGTGGTGATTCGATTGCGAATCGCCGGAAAATACGACATCGCGTGAGGTGCGATTGATTCGCCCGCGTCATTGAAGCGTCGTTTGTCTACGCTGCCCGAGACGAACCATCGAACGAAGGAAGCACGGTTTTGGCGGGTGTCCATCATCGAGCCAACCGCCGGCCATTTATGGTCATTCCCTTCGCGCCAAAGTGTGAAACAATCGCGGCGTTATGAAACCAAACCCCACATCCAAAACGTGGACCCTTGGAAAAGGCTTGTGCCTCGCTTCCGCCGTGACCTACGGCGTCCTTCCGCCGCTCATCGATACGTTCGATCCGCATCACCTGCTGAATCCGACGTGGCCGCCGCACGCGCGAATGCACTTGATGTGGCTCAACGCGGCCGGGCTTTATCTCGGCATTTTCTGCCTCTACAACTTCTGGACGGCAACTCGAGAAACGTTTGACCGACTCCGCGTCGGCGTTCACGTAGGTTTGTTGTTCCTTGCGGGATTTTTCACCGCAGGGCTGTTCAAAAACGCCGCCGGAGCCGCATTCGATGCCGACGGCAGACTGCTCTTCGGCGTGGCTCCTCCCGCAATCGTCCACCTCTCGACGTCCACGCTGCTGCTGCTCGCCGGCTATTACTTGTGCCGAAAGGAAATCGCGAAATGAAGACCTCGGAACCCATCTATGACGTGCTCATCATCGGCGCAGGCCCGGCCGGCATGATCTGCGCCTTGTCGCTCGCTCAACACGGCATTACCAGCCTCGTATTGGAACGCCGCCACGAGCTTCAAGCGCACCCGAAAGCCCATGAACTAAGCGGTCGGTCCATTGAAATCCTGCATCGTCTGGGGTTTTCCCACGAAGAACTCGCCGCGGAAGCGTCACCCCATGACGACGCATCGAAGATCCTGTTTTGCGGGACAATCGGGGAAGAATTCGGGAGCATCGATTTAACCGTAGCCGAAAGCGCTCGCCAATACAAAGAACACCTGGCCGCAGAAACCCCGTACCTCAATGTGTCCCAAGTCGAACTCGAAAAGGTCATGCTGGCCCACATACGAGCCTGTACCCGGACGAACCTATTGTACCACCATCAATGGGAATCGTTGGAGCAGGATGGCGACGTGGTCAAAAGCCGCGTCACCGACCTCGAACATGGCGCGACGAAGACCATGACGAGTCGTTATGTGATTTGCGCCGACGGCGCAGCGAGCCGCAGTCGTCAGGCTCTCGGCGTACGAATGATCGGGCCCGAAAAAATCCGCGACTTCGTGAGCGCATATTTCCGCGCCGATCTCAGCAAACTGGTCCACACGCGCGGAAAGCTCTACTTCATCTTTTCTCCCAAAACCCCGGGGAGCATCTTCATCGCGCACCATATCGAAAAACGTTGGGTCTTTCATACTCCCGTCATGACCCCGCACGAGAAAATGGAAGACTTCACGGCCGAAGTCATGACGGCGCGAATCAAAGCGGCTCTCGGGCGTGACGACATTCCCATTGAAGTCGAATCGACGAGCGGTTGGCGAATGACGGCGCAAGTGGCCGATCGATTTCGGGTCGGTCGCGCGTTTCTCGTGGGCGATGCCGCGCATCGATTTCCTCCCTCCGGGGGCCTCGGCATGAATTCCGGAATTGGAGATGCCTACAATTTGTGCTGGAAACTGGCCTTGGTGCTGCAAAACAAGGCTCCGGAGAGTCTGCTGGATACCTATGAAGTCGAGCGTCGTCCGGTCGTCCAAACAAACTGCTCCGAAAGCCGACGTAATTTCGACCGCATGGGAGAAATCGTCGAAGCGTTCGGCGTCACGATCGATGAAGTGGAACGCGCGCACGAACGCTTGCACACCGGCGCGATGGCCGCATTGCCCGAACCGATTCGGCAATGGGGTCAACGACAAATGCAGCGTTACGGCGAGAGCATCTTGGCTCGTTATGAGCGTGATCCGGACGTACGTCAACGCGTCTTGTCGGCCATCGCCGACCAACGGTCCCATTTCGATCGTATTGGGCTCGACCTGGGATATTCGTACGAAGAGGGCGCACTGCTTTCCGACGGGACGCCCGCGGAGAAGCACGACGACCCGGTGAGCACATACATCGCATCCACCCGTCCGGGCGCGCGATTTCCGCATTTTTGGCTGGATGGCAACAGGCGAAAACAGTCGAGCCATACGTTGCTTCACGCGCAGCGATCGACCTTGATTTGCGGCTCGAACGTCCGAGTGGTCGCGAGCGACTTGGAATCCATGCGCCCCGCGGCCGCGGACCTCGGCATCGAATTGGTTTCCCTCGCAATGGAAGCCATTCCCTTGGCGTATCGGGCCGCCGTACATACGCGTTGCCAAATCGAAGCGGACGGGGCGCTTTTGGTACGTCCCGACGGACATGTCGCTTGGCGACAATGCAAAGGTGTGGAACTTTCCGACGTTTTGCTACGGTCGATTTTTCACGAAGCTTACTGCGTGTACGCCGAACGATCTCGCGCTTGAAATCCGCGGAATGCTGCGCGCACGCATTCCGGATTTCATGGCTCCCGAGGTACGCTTCGACGAACTCGGCCGAAATCCCCATCGGCCGTCGCCCCGGCTTTCGGGCGCTTGCAACGACAATTCAGCGGGCCGCCAAGACGAACCGCCGGCTCATCGCACACCGGGCGGCGCGATGTACGATGCCAGCTCTTTGACTGACAATTCGAGCACCGCGGCGCCGACTTTTCGAGCGCCTTCGCGAGCGAGCAACTCCGATAATTTCCGCCGCTCGCCCGCAACCAGCCGCCGACCAAGCCGACGCTCGAATTGAAAACGCATCAATGCGATACGCTCTTTCTCACGCCCCTCTTCTCGCCCCTCCTCTCGCCCTCTCTCGAGCCCTTGCTTCAACCCGAACTCTTTACCGAACTCATATACAGGATGCCGCATCTCTCCCTCCTTCCTGAACGCCGACCTTACCATGTCCGGTAGGTCCGGCCAATCTTTTTTTCGAATTTTCGCCATCGACCACATTGTCGAGACAATCGCGTCGTATTCCTCGGCGTTTGCCTTGGAACGCAACTTATTTACAATCCGACGAACCCCTGGTTCGTCCACGTCCTTTGCGAGTGGGACGAACGCAAGCCAAAAAAGCGCTCCTTTTTCTTCAAGCTCTTTGACAGTACGTTGGTACACAGGTTCGATGACAAACTCGACGCCGACAAACCGATGCGACTTGTCCGACGTCCGAAACTCTCCGATATCCGGCCATGGAGTTTGTCGGCCCGTCAAGACCACGACCATACTTTTCACCGTAATCGTTTTTCGCGGCACACCTCGCCGACGGCTCCGACGCTCGTCCTGCCGCGCCACGATGGCCGATTGAATATGGTAGTGCGCCGTTTGAGCCTTGACCGCATCATCCAAGTGCATCGCCCACTCGATATGCAAAATTCGGCGAAGCGTGGGCGACACGTCCACATTCAGAAGACGATCAAGCCGCTTTTGTCGCTTCTCGCGCCGCAGTGCTATCTGTGTTTCGCCCCAATCGATATGCACCGGCTGTTCGCCCGGGTGTAATACGAGATCCGCAAAACTGCGCGAATACAACCTCGATAACCAACGCAAACTCGTATCGGCATCTTGGAGCGCTTCGGTGTCGTCATCTTTTCCAGGCGTGAGCATGCTCAAACTCCGTTTATGGCGCACTTCGCCCATCTACCTGTCCATCGTCACGAGCGCGTCCGCAGTTGCGTAAAAAATGCATCCGGCAACTTTTTTTCTTGCGACCCCCCCCCACGCAACGCTCAACCGCAGCCGTAAACACGCGCGGAGCGACAGAACGCCTCCGGCCGCCGAACTCGCCCGACCAAGATTTTTCTTGCCCATTCCTCGTCACTTCGTGTACGTTCGCCCGCATGCGACGAATCGATCCCTCTCGCGCCATCCTCGTATTCTGGGCCCAACTCACGTTTCACGAAGCCGCCGTTTTAGCCGACGACAGCACGAAACACCTCGCGCCGCCCGTCACCAAAGCCCTCGCCGACTTCACGACCATCTTCCAACTCGACCTCGATTCACGCCGCGAAGTCCTCAAAACACAAGCCAAATCCGGCATGATCGATGTCAGCCTCGACGAACGTATTCGCAAATTACACAGCGCAACTTTGTTCCTGGTGGGCCAAGTCCGCAAACGCCCGGAGTTCACTTCGCTGTTTTCCGAAACAATCGATAAAGTCGTGCGATTTGCATTAAAACGTCAAGTCGAAGTGGCCGAAGGTTTGGCGCAGACCTTGAGCTTGAAATTGTATTCCGATGAATTCCGCAATGCCCACCAAGGCCCGCTGCAGGCCCTCATCGGCGGCGCTCGAACGGTCCTCGGCGAAGTCCGCAGCGCCGAAATCGCCCGCACCGACGCGCGCCTCGATATTCGCGCCTGGAAAGACGACGTCAATGCCATCCTCTTGGCCAATTATGGCGAATTGGTCACGTTGGCCGCGAAAGCCGGTCACTCGCGCGATTGGGCCGATGCGTTCTTCATGAGCCACAAGCGCGCCGATAACGACGACGAAATCGAAGAACAGCCGCCCGAAGGTACGTCCACGCCCTGATTGAACATTGCCCCAATCCCCGGATTTACGCCGTTCCCGCCCATAGCCACGTCATCGGCTCCCCCCAATCACCCTCCGCCCCCATCACGATCCGTACACGGCCGTCCCCATTCGGCAAGACGACACGTCATGATGCGAACAGGGGCGCGCCCGGTCCGCTCCTTTCGGCCGTAAGATTCGAACAGGGGAGCGCCCACCACGGACCTTACGCGCGCCCGATGTAAGCTGGGCGGGGCCTTGCGCGAGGTTTCAGGGTGACCGAAGCCGGCAGAGCACCGCCGCGTACGCCGCCTGAGGCTCAGGGCCGAGCCCACGAACCCTCTTGACGTGATTCGCTTCGGGGCCTACCGTCGCGCCTCCTTTGAAGCCCGAAACCGCTTTTACCTACCGCCCCGATATCGACGGCCTTCGCGCCGTTGCCGTGACGAGCGTGGTGCTGTTCCATGCGAACCTCGGCGTGCCCGGCGGATTCGTCGGTGTCGACGTTTTCTTCGTCATTTCGGGATATTTGATCACGCATTTGATTGTGCGCGATCTGCGCGAAGGGCGTTTTCGATTGGCGGATTTCTGGCAACGCCGCGCCCGTCGTATTTTGCCCGCTTTGATGCCCGCGACCGTGGGCGCGTTGCTTCTTTCCATCTTGTTTTTGCCCCCGCCCGCGCTCGTCCAGGCCGCCCGATCCACCGCTTGGCTCGGCGGTTTTGCGTCGAATATCTTTTTCTGGAAAAACCTGGATTACTTCTCCGCCCCCGCAGAGTCCGCGCCTCTGTTGCATACGTGGTCGTTGGCCGTCGAAGAACAATTTTATGTGCTCTTTCCCCCGCTCCTGATGCTGGGGTTTGCATTGGTAAAACGTTCCGAAAAGCGCCTCGTCGCGCTCGTGGCATTCTTTGCGGTATCCAGTTTTTCGGCCAGTTTCTTGTTCACGAAATCTCATCCGAGCCAGGCATTTTATTTTTTGCATACGCGGGCCTTCGAATTGCTCACGGGCGCGCTTTTGGTCTTCGTGCCCAAATCTTTGTTGGACGATGCCCGGCGCCTTCGGGAAACGCTCGCGCTGCTCGGCTTGATGCTGATTGGTTTCGCCTGTTTTGGTTTTACGCGGGAAACCCCCTTCCCCGGATGGCACGCCTTGGTGCCTTGTTTCGGTGCGGCATTGTTCATTTTGGGCAATACGTCGAACTCCTCCGAGCCTCCGACGTGGTCCGGAAAAGCCCTCGCGTGGCGGCCGTTTGTTTTTATCGGGCTCGTGTCGTATTCGTTTTATTTGTGGCATTGGCCGCCTCTGGCGTTGGCCAATCATTGGCATTTCGCCGCCGATTCCGCGTTGACTCGAATCGCTTTGGTCCTGGGGGCGTTCGTATGCGCGGTGTTTTCCTGGCGCTTCGTGGAAAAACCATTTCGCAAACCCGGATCGACCCCGCGCGGCGTTATTGTCGCCTCGAGCGCCGCCCTGGCCATGGGAACGCTCATCGCCGCAGGAACGGGCATTGCCGCGGGAAACGGACAAATCTCACGTGTGCCTCCGCAAGCGCTCGCGTGGCTCAATGCCTACATGGACCCGACGTATGCGTATCCGGTTACGTTGACCCGCGTCACGTCCGATACGCTGCCCGCGATTGGCGTGGATGATCCCAATGTGAATCCGTCGCTGCTCGTGTGGGGAGACAGCCATGCCATGGCCGTGATGTCGGTGATCGACAAAGTTTGTAGGGAATCGGGACGTCGCGGACTTGCGGCGATGTACGCGTCGACATTGCCGGTGCGCGGATATTATTCGTGGGGAAAATATGGCCTCAATGAACAGGCCATTCCTTACGCCGAAGCGATGTTCGAATTGATTCAAAAAAGAAAAATTCGCGACGTGATCCTCGCCGCGTATTGGACTTCGTATTTCGAGCAGCCGCCCGAGAATTACGTTCGTTATGGGATTTCGCAGGATCCATTTGCGAAAGCGTTGCTCGGCACGGTCAAGGACCTACGGGCGCTCGGCGTGCGCGTGTATTTTCAGCGGCAAGCGCCGAATTATACGGTGCGCGTGCCGGAAGAATTGGCCCGACGATCGCTCCTTGGAAATGTACCGACCAAGGGAGAAATCTCGATGGAATCGTTGATCATCGATTCCGAACCGATGCGACTGTTGGAGCGCGATCTTGCCGCGGCAGGGGTGATTATGATCGATACGGTGGCGGCGATATCGAATAGAAATGGTATCCCGATGGTGGCCGTCGACGGAAATTCGCTTTATGGCGACAATCACCATTTGTCGACGCACGGCGCCGAGCTGCTTTTGCCGACGTATCGAGCGGCCTTGGCGCATTGACCTGTGGAAGCGGGAAAAACCCCGGTTTGCCAATGGGCCATTCGAGCATCCTCGAGGGCGCCGACGGTGACGGGGTTGAATGCATCAAGAGCGCCCGGCTGAATCACCGAAAACGATACGAAACCTGCAATGCCTCGCCCAAGGCAAAAAATCCATAAACCCAATGATGCATGATGGCGATTGATTCATACCCATGAACACACAATACGATCGCTTGTCATTGATGCGAATTCGGCGTGTCAATTTGGTGTATTCGGTTTATTCGGCGGAACGGAAACGCGAACCTGGCGTCTGATTCGTGCGCTCACAAAGATTGCCGGAGCGAGGAGGCGTTTTTCTTCGAGATGCCTCAGCTCCTGCAAAGATCGTGAGAAAAGGAGATCACCATGTACGAACGTGCTCGAATTTTGGGCGGTGGGACAGTTTTTTGTTTGGCCATCATTGCGGCATCCGCATCTTGCGATGGCCTTGGCAATGGAGGTTCCGGCGGTAATGCCGGTCAAGGAGGTAATGGTTCGCCCGGTACTTACTGCACGAATACTCCGCCGGGGTACGACCCGATTCTCGATAAAGACATTCCCGCCGACCACCCTGACGCCATACCCAAGTATTACAGCGACGTCACGTTGCCGGGCGGGTGTATCCATCGTTTCGCGAATGGATTCACGGTGGAGAGCGGGGCGAAAGTCACCATTGAAGCGGGCGCCGTCGTTGAAATCGGCGGAGGCAATACCGCGAATGAGATTTTCGTCACGGAAGGAGCGATCATAGCCGAAGGCACAGCCGCGGCGCCGGTGGAATTCAGGCCCGCCGCGGGAAAAACGTTCGGCGGCATTTACGTGCAAAACATCGGCACGATATCGCTGCGCCACACGCATATTCACGATGCGACCCATTCCCTCAACCAGGGAGGTCCCGACGCCGCGTGTCTCACGATTTACGGAGAATTGGACACGGTCCCGAAGGGCGTCGTGATTGAAGATTCGACGTTCCAGCGCTGTGCTTACGGCGGCATTGTCTTCGGCACCGACTTGCAAGACGAAGCAACGGCGCCGGCCATTGCGGCGATGTATTCCTCGTTCACGCGCAACGAGATCCTCGATTCCGAATACGGGTTTGTCGTGTACAATGAATCACTCATCGCGGGCATCAAAGAAATGCCGAAAACGACGGGCGTCAAGGCGCACGTCACGGATGAACTCCTGCTGCAACAGCTCGACCTGACGTTGCTCGACGGGGGAATCCCTTGGTGGGGTACGAGCATCGATATCGCCGCGACATCCAAGCTGCGCCTCGAGCCCGGCGTGCATTTCGAGGTCCACGATATTTTCTTCAATCCACCCCACTTCCACATCAACGGCGAAGGAGAGTTGTTCATGGAGGGGACAGCGGACAAACCCATCGTGGTTTCAGCCGATATGGGACTAAATGGGGCACCGGGGCTTTCTTCGTCGCTCAAAGCGACTTTGCGGCATACGAGTTTCAGCGGCCTCGAGCTCATGGCGATCGGCGCCGGGAGTATCGTCGAAAATGTCACGAATGAAAACTGTGCCGGCAGCGAGCAAAAGGCATTTCAGGTCTATGGGGATGCCGCCACGTTCACGTCGAACACCATTCGAAATTGCCTGATCGGCGTCCGGGCCTATCAACAAGACGTTTGGCGTGTCGGTGCGGGCAATGTGTACGAAAATGTCGACCACAACGAGCTCGAGATATCCGGCACGAAAGTCGGAACGACAACGTGGGTGGGGCAATCCGTTCCGTGGGTATTCAGCGACCTCGATGTCACGGGCACGCTGACGCTCGAACCTGGGGTGCATTTACGCGGTCGCGATGCATTCAATGGTTCGGCACTTGTCGTCGTCCCCGGCGCAAAACTCATTGCGCAAGGGACGGCGGCTCAACCCGTGCGCTTCGATGGCCAAGGAGCCGGCGTCAACTCGTGGGACGGAATCGAATTGCTCGGTAACGGCACGATCGATTTCACGTACGTGGACATGAGTGAAGCGCACACGGGCGTTCAGACCAAAGACATGGGTGTGACGATTACGAATTCGACGTTTCACGACAATGGGACGGATATCTACGAATCGTGCGGCAAAGCAACGATCACGAGTTCGACGGCCACCGTCGTGAAAGCTCCGAACTGTCCTTGAGAATGGCGAGCTATTGAGCTGCGAGAGCTTGGCGCGTCTTACTTGACGATATCGGTCGCGCCAAGCTGATCCACGATCCACGCATAACGGGACGCCGCTTCTTTCATGCGGTCATAACGTCCCGACTTGCCGCCGTGCCCCGCCGGATCGAGGTTGATATCGAGCAACACCGGCGCATCGTTTGTCTTGTATTCACGGAGCTTGGCGACCCATTTCGCGGGCTCCCAATACATCACTTGGCTGTCGTTGTACGATGTGCGCACGAGCATCGCGGGATACGCG
>WBZU01002194.1_pt1 | contig 13727 bp, 12 predicted proteins | sample 5204311 | NCBI WGS metagenome assembly WBZU01 (sample SAMN12344359, study PRJNA552823) | activated sludge metagenome | biome: Activated sludge suspended growth; feature: Nitrification reactor; material: Wastewater; isolation source: activated sludge from nitrification reactor of wastewater...
CTTCTGGCCCTTGTTGTGGGCCACGAAGCCGACGCCGCAGGCGTCGTGTTCGTTGGCGGGGTCGTAGAGGCCCTGGGTGGCGGCTTGCGCCAGTTCAACGGACTGCGAGGAGGTGGATGGGGCCTGCGACATGGCGCGCTCCAAGGAAGACGGGAACGGCGGGCAGGATACTGCAGCGCAGCATTGATCACAAGAAAAACAATAGGAGTCTGACCCCAATTACGTTCGAGCCTAACTGGGTCTCGCAAACAATTGGGGACACATTCAATCCACTGCAGGCACGGCGCGCCGCGGACGCCCGGGCGTCAGTGGGCGAAGCCGACGCGCCGACCGCGCGGTCAGCGACGCCAGGAAGGCCTCCGAACCGAGCGCCCAACCCTTGCGAACGGCTTCATCGAAGGTCCGGCGCTCACTCTCCGACAGCGCTTGCTGCACGAGCAATCGATAGGCCGCGTGCCGCTCGAACGGCGTGTTGCCGAGGGCCCAGAAAGAGGTGTGATCGCTCACCAAGCGATCGACGGCGGTGCCGACGTGGTGCGCCACGCTGGACAAGCGCGCCTCGGCCGGGGCGGCCGCATCGCCGGCCAGCGCTGCGTCGCCCTCCACATGCCGCATGGCCGGCACCAACTGAGTCTGCGGATCGATCACAGTGGCGCGAAAACGCCCGGCCCACAGGGTGCCGCTGCGGCCATGGCGGCGGTTGAACCACGCCGTGTAGCTGCGGCCGATGCGCTGCATCATCCGGCTCAGGCCACCCGACTCACCTGGCGTCACGAGCAGCAGCACACGGCTCGGCTCCAGGCAATAGGCGTGGATCGCCACCCCAGAGTCGCCCGCCGCCTGCGCGAGAAAGCCGCGATAGGCCTCGCGGTCGCCACCGTCGGTCAGCACCGTCTGGCCGTTGTGCCCGCTCTGCTCGACCAGATGCGGCATGCTTGGGACGCTGAGGCGGGGAAGTCGGGCCATGGCGATGCGATCGGCGATGGGAGCGAAGGAGCCCGGCGATTCTGCACCGCTGCCGATGCGTGAAGCAGTTGGCACCGCGCGACGCGGCCCTGCCGCTCGTCGCGCACGCCTGCCCGTCCGTCGGACTCCTGCCCGCGAGACTCGGTCTCGTCCTTACAGTGCCGGCGTGAAAGCCAGAAATGGAACACCCAACGTGAACAAGGCCAGCAACGGATTCACCCTGATCGAGGTCATGATCGTGGTCGCCATCCTCGCGATCATCGCCGCCATCGCCGTCCCCAACTATCAGGATTACGTGATGCGCGGGCGTCTGCAGGACGCCACCGCGACCCTGTCCACCAAGCAGGTGCAGCTCGAACAGTGGTTCCAGGATCGCCGTACATGGGCGGGCTCCGGCGGCGCCAACGGCCCCTGCGCGCTCGACACCACGAATCGAAACTTCGACTTCACCTGCAACGGTACGGAGAACGTCAACGGCTATGTCCTGACCGCCACGGGCAAGGGCTCGGTTTCTGGCTTCGCTTTCACCGTCAACCAGAACAACGTGCGGGCCAGCCAAGCCGGACCGACCGGCCTGCCGACCGGCTGGACCTTGCCGGTGCCCAACAACTGCTGGGCCGTGCGAAAGGGCGGGTTGTGCTCATGATCCGTCGCTCCACGCGCGGCCTGACACTGGTCGAACTGATGGTGACGCTGGCCATCGTCGCCATGCTGGTGATGGCGGCTGTCCCCTCGTTCACGCTCGCCTTCGCCAACTCGCGCATCCGTTCTACCGGCGAGGCCATCCTGACCGGCCTGCAGCTGGCGAAATCCGAAGCGGTCGGCCGCAATGCGCGGGTCCGCTTCCAGCTGACCACTTCGCTGGACGCCGCCTGCGCGCCGTCCGCGAACGGCGCGAACTGGGTCGTGAACCTCGACCCGAACGCAAACGTCGACGAGGTGACCGGCCTGTGCGACCGTGCCCCCGACGATCAGGCCGCGCCCTTCATCCTGCAGAGCCGGCCAGCCGCCGCCGGCAGCGGCGCCAGTACGCAGGTCGCGGCCACGCAGGCCAGCCTCGTCTTCAACGGCCTGGGCCGCCTCGCCGAAATCCCGGCCGGCAACGTCGTCATCGAGATCACCAACCCGAACGGCGGCACCTGCACCGCCAATGGCGGCGAGGTGAGCTGCCTGCGCATCGTCATCTCGACGCTGGGGCAGGCGCGCATGTGCAACCCCGATCCCGCTCTTCCGGCGGGCGACCCACGCCGGTGCTGACATGAAGTCACGTCGTCAAACCCCTCGCAGCGCGCAGGCCGGCGTCATGCTGCTCGAAGCACTGATCGCCATCCTGATCTTCTCGCTCGGCGTGCTCGCGCTGGTCGGACTCCAGACCGTGTCGATTCGCCAGTCGAGCGAGGCCAAGTACCGTGCCGAAGCGCTGATGTTCGCCAACGAGATCATCGGCCAGATGTGGGTCGACAACCGAACCTTCGCCAACCTCAGCGCGAACTACGCCACCGGCGGCGCCGCCTACAACGCCTGGCTGGCACGCGTCCAGAACGCGAACCTGCCGGGCGCCGCGGCCAATCCGCCCGACATCGCTGCGTCGCAGGCCGGCGCTGCAGCCGATCCGAGCACGGTGATGACCGTGCGGGTGAACTGGAAGGCGCCCAACGAGGCCCCGACCGCTCCCGTCCATTCGGTCACCGTGGTCGCACAGATCAAGTAGGGGCACAAGGTGAGTACTGCATTTCGTGCCCAACGGCGCTTCGAGCGCGGCATCAGCCTCGTGGAGGTGATGGTCGGGCTGGTGATCGGACTGATCGCGACCCTGGTCGTGATGCAGGTGTTCCAGCTCTCCGAAGGCGCACGCCGCAGCACGGTCGGCGGCGACGATGCGCAGATGGCGGGCACCCTGACGCTGAGCGCGCTCCAGCGCGAGCTTCGCCAGGCAGGCTACGGCAGTAGCGCATTCCCTCTGCTCGGTTGCACCATCACGCTGCCGGGCGGCTGGACGCTGCCCGCCGTGGCGCCTGTGACGATCAACCCGCCGGCGGCAGTCGTTCCGGCCGGCGACGCCAACACCGACACGCTGCTGGTGATGTACGGCAACGGCGGCGGCTCACCGGAGGGCGATCTGGTCGCGGCGCAGAGCCCGCAGAGCGTGTACTCGGTCGCGACGCCAACGTCGTTCGCCGTCGGCGACTTCGTCGTCGCCGCGCAGGAGTGGATGACGGCCACGGGAGGCGGCCCGCGCCCGGTGGCGACACCCTGCGCGCTCACGCTCGAACCGGTGCTCGCGGTGACGTCGCCCAGCCCGCCCACGGTGACGGTCGGGCTCGGCGTCGCCGCCATGGTGAACGGAACGCTCTTCAACTTCGGCGCCAACCCCCGATTCATTGCCTACGCCGTGCGCGGCGGCAACCTGACGATGTGCGACTACCGGGCCAACGACTGCCGCGGCGGCGTCAACAACCCCGCGGTCTGGACCCCGATCGGCCAGGGCATCGTGAGCCTGCGAGCGGTCTACGGGCGCGACAACACCGCCCCGATGGATGGCAGCGTCGACCAGTACGTCCGTGCCACGCCCGCGACCCAGTGCGGCTGGGCGCGCGTGTCGGCGCTGCAACTCGTGGTGGTCTCGCGCAGCGGCGAGTTCGACCGCACGCTCGGCACGACGGTGCCTGCGATCGCCGAGCCGGAATGGCGTGCCAGCGACGTCGCGGCGATCAACGTGAGGGCCCTTCCCGACTGGCAGAACTACCGCTACAAGACCTTCGAGACGACCGTCCCGGTGAAGAACATCGCGTGGCAAGGAGCGCAGGCAGGATGTTGACCCCTACTCTTCCGCGCCGCCACGCTGCACGCCAGCAGCGCGGTGTCGTGCTCGTCCTGGCACTGATCGTCCTTGCCGCCATGACGCTGGCCGGCATCGGGCTGATGCGTTCCGTCTTCACCGGCAACAAGGTGGCGGGCAACCTGGCGTTCCAGCAGTCGGCCACGCACGCTGCCGACACGGGCATCGAGGCCGCCGTCGCCTGGCTCGAGGAGCGCAACCGCAACAATCCGGCGACCTTGTTTGCCAACCAGGTCGCCGGCGGCGCGAATCTCGGCTACTTCGCCAGCCGGCCGCTGCTCACCGACCCCGCACCCGGCGGCAGCTGGGAGACAGCCTGGAATGCCTGGGAGGGCTCCGCCGTCGGGCGCGTGAATGAAATCGCACGCGACCCGACCACCGGCAACCGCGTGCGCTACGTGATTCACCGGCTCTGCAACACCGTGGGTGATCCGAACTCCGGCATCGGCTGCAGCGCATCGCCCACGTCGGTGGGGTCCGAGGGCGGCGGCCGCGGCTCCGGCGTGGTCGGGCTGGCGGTACCGAGCCAGCGCTACTACCGCATCACGGTGCGCGTGGATGGCCCGCGCAACACGGTGAGCTTCGTCCAGTCCGTCGTGGCCCTGTGAGCGCCGCATCCGACAAGAAACCGTCGAGGAATCGTCGATGAGAACCCTCCACCTCTCCCGCCCTCTGCTGCCGCTGCTGCTCGCGGCAGCGCTGGCTGGCGTATCGCACGCCGCCACCACCGACATCGCGCAGGTGCCGCTGGTGACCTCGGCGCCCAACGCCGTGCTGCCCAACCTGATGTTCATCCTGGATGACTCGGGCAGCATGGACTGGGACTACCTGCCCGACCTGGTCGACGATGCGCGCTGCCGTTCTTCGGGCGCCACCGGCACCAGCAGCGGGAACTTCGGGCAGGCATGCCAGAACGAGCCGCCCTACCGCAGTTCCAGCTACAACGGCGTCTACTACAACCCGGCCATCACCTACCTGCCGCCGCTGTATGCCAACGGCACGTCGTGGCCGTCGCAGACCTCGGCGAACACCGGCGGCTGGACCGGCGTCAAGAACGACGCCTACGGCATCCAGAGCACGGCCACCACCAACCTCGTCACCGGCTACCCGGACGTGCGCTACTGCACCGACACAGGCCTGACCGACTGCCTGCGCAACGGCAACTACGTCCTGCCCGGCACGGTGAACAGCAAGAACTACACGACGCGCGACAACACGACGGCCAGTGGCTCCGGGTACCTGGCCGTCGGCGCGCCCGACAGCCCGAGCCTGACCGCGCAGCAGGTGAACTTCGGCCCGCACTACTACGTCATCAATCCGGGCGAGTACTGCGATGCGCCAAACCTGCGCAACTGCCAAACCACGGCCAATACCGTCTTCAAGTATGCAGCGCCGGTGCGCTGGTGCACTACCAACGCGAACGCGCGAGCCGCGGTACCTGCGGCCGGCTCGTGCCAGGCACTGAACACACCGACCTACAACAACCTGCGCATCCCGACCAAGTTCTTCACCGCCGGCACGGCAGGCTCGGCCGCAGTGGCCGAAGTGCGGGCAACGGCATCGTTCCGTGTGAACAACATCGGCTGCAATACGACTGTCACGCAAGTCAACGTGAGCGGCGTCGGGAACATCCTGTCGGCAGCGACCTCTCCTGCGACGAACAACCGCGACACACTGGGCGCCTACATCGCGGCACGCATCAACAGCGGTTCGAGCGGATACACGGCCACGACGGGCACCAACAGCCGTGATGTGACCATCACGGCACCCAGCGGCGCCAACATCACCTCCACCCTGTCCTTCGCATCCACGGGCACTTGCTTCGCGCCGACCGCGGTGACCGCATTCTCCGGCTACGTCGCCGCGAAGCCCGCCGTGCCGGCGACTCCCGCCGGCTACCCGGGCTCCTTCGCCCGCGTGGACATCGTGCCTACCACCGTCAGCTACCCGCGTGCGTCGGGCCGCTCCGATTGCACCGGTTCGACGTGCAGCTACGCGGAGGAGATGACGAACTTCGCGAACTGGTTCACCTACTACCGCACGCGCATGCAGACGATGAAGACGTCGGCCAGCTTCGCGTTCGGCAACTTGTCCAACCAGTACCGCGTCGGCTACTTCAGCATCAACAACAACACGACCAAGGACTTCCTCAACCTCGACAAGTTCGAGTTGACGCACAAGCAGAACTGGTTCGGCAAGCTCACCGCGGCCAAGCCGAACAACTCCACACCGCTGCGCGGTGCGCTGTCGCGCGTCGGGCGCCTGTTCGGTGGCCGCCTCAACGGGCAGACGCTGAACGGCTCGACCGTGGTCGATCCGATGCAGTATTCCTGCCAGCAGAACTTTACGCTGCTGTCCACGGACGGGTACTGGAACGAGAGCAGCAACCCGAACCCCGCCGTTCGACTCGACGGCAGCGACATCGGCGATGCCGATGCGAACCTGGAGCGTCCGCTGTACGACGGCACCGCGACCCAGAACACGCTGGCCGATGTGGCGGCCTACTACTACGAGACGGATTTGCGTGCCACGGGATCGGGCTACTGCACCTCCGGAACCGGGGGTGACCTCTGCCAGGACAACGTCCCTGTCGGCGGTGTCGACCAGGCCACCTACCAGCACATGACGACCTTCACGCTGGGCCTGGGCGTGTCGGGCTACATGCTCTTCGACGAGAACTACCGGACGGCCACCGGCGGCGACTTCTTCGATGTGGCGAACGGGACACCGGCCAACCCGACGAACGGCGTGTGCACCTGGCAGACCAGCGGTGCCTGCAACTGGCCGGTGCCCGTCAACAACTCGCCGCCGAACGTCGACGACCTGTGGCACGCGGCGGTGAACGGACGCGGCACCTACTTCACTGCCAAGGATCCCTCGTCGCTGTACACCGGCCTTGCCCGTGCGCTGGCGGCTATCAACGATCGGCGCGGCGCTGCGGCGGCCGCCACGACCAGCAACCCGAACATCTCGGCAGGCGACGACTACGTCTTCATCTCGCGCTTCTTCGCCGGCGCGGCGGACTGGAGCGGCGAGCTGAACGGCCAGAAGATCGACACGACCACTGGCCAGGTGCTGAGCTCGGCAACCGATTGGTCGGCCAACGACCGTCTGACGCTGAACACGAGCCGTAAGATCCTCATGTTCGACGCCGGCAGCCCCGGCAAGGTGAAGAACTTCACCTGGGGCAGCCTGACCTCGACCGAGCGGTCCTACTTCGTCGCTCCGCACATCAAAACGCCGGGCCTAGCGCTGAGCCAGTTCTGCTCCTTCGGCACGACCTGCCTGAGCACGGCCGACCAGGTGACGGCCGAAGGTTCCCTGCTGGTCGACTTCCTGCGCGGCGACCGCACCCATGAGGGCACGGTAACCGACACGGCGAGCTACTACCGACAGCGCCTGTCCGCGCGTGTGGAGAACTCGCCGCCCGTTCCTGCGCTGCTCGGTGACATCGTCAACTCGGAAGCGCTTTACGTGAAGAAGGCGCTCTACAACTACGCCGACGCCGGGTACTCGAGCTTCAAGACCGGCACCGGCTCGCGCCGCGCCATGGTCTACGTCGGCGCCAACGACGGCATGCTGCACGCCTTCGACGCAAGCTCCGGCGACGAGGTATGGGCCTACATCCCGAGCATGGTGCTGCCCAAGCTCTACCGCCTGGCCGACAAGGACTACGGCAAAGATCACCAGTTCTACGTCGACGGCAGCCCGGTCAGCGGCGACGTCTTCGACGGCAGCAGCTGGAAGACGATCCTGGTCGGCGGGCTGGGTGCCGGCGGCCGCGGCTACTACGCTCTGGACGTCACCGACCCGGACAACCCGGCGGCCCTGTGGGAGTTCACCGACAACAACCTGGGCCTGACTTTCGGCAAGCCGGAGATCACCAAGCTCAAGGACGGAACCTGGGTGGTGATCTTCGCTTCGGGCTACAACAACGTCTCGCCTGGCGACGGCCATGGCCGTCTGTTCGTGCTGCGCGCCAGCGACGGCGCGCTGATCCGCACGATCGACACGGTCGTGGGCAGCGCCGCAACGCCGAGCGGCCTGGCGCAGATCCGCGCCTGGGTCGATCGCACCGAGGTCAACAACACCACCCTGCGGGTCTACGGCGGCGACGGCTTCGGCAACGTCTGGCGCTTCGACGTCAACAACGACATCGGCGCGAGCGGCTACGACGCCCAGGTGCTCGCCACGTTGCGCGACGGCGCCGGCAATGCGCAGCCGCTCACCGCGCGGCCGGAGCTCGGCCTGGTCAGCGGCAATGCGATGGTCTACGTGGGCACGGGCCGCTACCTCGGCGTCACCGACCTTGCGGACAAGAAGCAGCAGACCATCTACGCCATCAAGGACACGCTCGGCGCCACCAGCTGGGGCGACCCACGCGTGGGCGGCAATTTCGTCGCGCAGACGATGTCGCAGAGCACCTGCCCCAGCGGTTCGTCGGTGTGCGTCGCGGGCCAGACCATCCGTCTGGGGACGTCGAACGCCGTGGACCTGGCCGTCAAGGGCGGTTGGTACGTGGACCTTCCGGTGACGAGCGAACGCGCCAACACCGACCCACAACTGGCGCTGGGCACGCTGGTGTTCACGACCAACGTGGTCGACCCGCAGGCCTGTACGGTGGGGGGAACCAGCTGGATCAACTTCTTCGACTACCGCACCGGTGGGCCGGTGGCGTCGTCGACCGGCGTGGTCTCTGCCCTGCTCGGCAACGCGATCGCCACGCGGCCGACGGTGGTGCGCCTGCCCAATGGCAAGGTGATCAGCCTGACGCGTCTGTCGGACGACCGCACGGTGGTGTCGCCGATCCCGATCAGCAGCCCCCCGGGAACCACGCGTCGCATCTCCTGGCGCGAGTTGGTGAACTGACGCACTCGCCGTCGACGCAAGCCCCGGCCCCCGCCGGGGCTTGTTTCTTTCGAAGTCTCGTCAGTCGGCCGCGCGCGGATGCAGCGGCCACTCGAGGCGGCGCCCGGTCAGCCGGGCATGCTCCTGCAGTGCGAAGCGGTCGGTCATGCCGGCCACGTAGTCGGCCACCACGCGCGGGGCGCGGCTCCCGCCCGACAACTGGGTGTGCATCTGGGCCGGATCGGCCAGGTAGAGATCGAACAGTTCGCGCAGCACTTCGCGCGCCAGGCTGGTGGTCGCGACCACCTGCGGATGGCGATACAGATTCACCCGCAGGAAGCGCTGGACCTCGTCAGTGCGGCGGCGCATAGCCGCGCTGAAGCGGACCAGCGGCGGCGCCGCCCGCACCTGCTCGTGGGACGACACGCCCTGCTCGCCCAGCGCGGCACGCGTGGCGTCGATCACGTCGTAGACCTGTTGCGACAGCACACGGCGCAAGGTCTCGAACAGCACTCTACGCCCGGTCAATGCCGGATGAGCGGCGCGCACCGCGGCCAGATGCTGCCGCATCAGCGTCAACTCCTCGAGTTGCTCGAGCACCAGCAGCCCCGAGCGCACGCCGTCGTCGATGTCATGGGCGTTGTACGCGATCTCGTCGGCGAGGTTGCACAACTGCGCCTCGAGACTGGGCTGGGTGCGGTCGATGAAGCGCCGCCCGAGCCCCGTCGGATCGTTCGCCACCAGCCATTCGGCGTTGCGGCGGCTGCAATGCTTGAGGATGCCCTCGCGGGTCTCGAAGCTCAGGTTGAGCCCGTCGTAGGCAGCGTAGCGCTCCTCGAGGCGGTCGACGACGCGCAGGCTCTGGAAGTTGTGCTCGAAGCCGCCTCCTTGCGCGTCCGCCCGCGACATGCATTCGTGCAAGGCGTCCTGTCCGGCATGGCCGAAGGGCGTGTGGCCGAGGTCGTGTGCGAGGGTGATCGCCTCGATCAAGTCCTCGTCGAGCCCAAGCGCCCGGCCGATCGAGCGGCCGAGTTGCGCCACCTCCAGCGAGTGGGTCAGCCGCGTGCGGAACAGATCACCCTCGTGGTTGAGGAAGACCTGAGTCTTGTAGACCAGGCGCCGGAACGCCGTGCTGTGGACGATGCGGTCGCGGTCGCGCTGGAACTCGTTGCGGTGCGGATCGGGCGGCAGCGGGTAGCGCCGCCCGCGCGACTGGTCGGGCCGGCTCGCGTACGGCGCCAGTGGGTTCATCCGCTGCACTCGGCGACGACACTCGCCACCACCTCGTCGGGCACGGTGCGCATCGCTGCGCGGCCCGGCGCCTCGATCACGACGTAGCGGATGGCGCCGCCCTCGGTCTTCTTGTCGACGCGCATGAGGTCGAGCCAGCGCTCGCGGCCGAGATCCGGCGCACGCACCGGCAGGCCGACCTTCGCCACCAGTCGATGCAGGCGCTCCACGTAGGCGGCGTCGAGCAACCCGAGCCGCATCGACAGCGTCGCCGCCATCACCATGCCGCAACCGACCGCCTCGCCGTGCAACCATTCGCCATAGCCCAGGCCGGCCTCGATGGCGTGGCCGAAGGTGTGGCCGAAGTTGAGGATGGCGCGCAGGCCGTTCTCGCGCTCGTCCTGAGCGACCACTGCGGCCTTGATCTCGCAGGTGCGCTTGACGGCATGCTTCAGGGCCTCAGGCTGCAGCGCGACGAGTTCGTCGGCATGCCGCTCGATCCAGCCGAAGAACTCGTCGTCGGCGATCGGGCCGTACTTGATCACCTCGGCCAGCCCCGCGGCGATCTCGCGCTGGGGCAACGTGGCCAGCGTGGCCAGATCGGCGATCACGCGCAGGGGCTGGTAGAACGCCCCGATCATGTTCTTGCCCAGCGGATGGTTGATGGCCGTCTTGCCACCCACCGAGGAGTCGACCTGCGCCAGCAGCGTGGTGGGCAGTTGCACGAAGGGCACGCCGCGCATGTAGCAGGCGGCCGCGAAACCCGTCATGTCGCCGACGACGCCGCCGCCGAGCGCATACAACACGGTCTTGCGATCACAGCCCTGCTGCAGCAAGGCGTCGAAGATGGCGTTGAGGGTCGTCCAGTCCTTGTGGGCTTCGCCATCCGGCAGTGCAATCACATGCACGTGCTCGTGGCGGCCGCGCAGGATCTCGACCAGTTGCTGCGCGTAGAGCGGCGCCACGGTGACGTTGGTGACCACCAGCGCATCGCGTGATGCAGGCAGGCCGTCGAAACTGCTCGCATCGGCCAGCACACCGGCGCCGATCAGGATGTCGTAGCTGCGATCGGCAAGCTCGATGCGGACGCGCTCCACGGGCTTCGGATTCATGCGCCCAGTGTAAGGCGCGGTGAATCAGGGCCGCGGCGGCTCCACCGGTGAGCGCGCCAGGTGCGCCGGGACGACGCCAGCGAGCTCGAGTTGCATCAGCACCATATTGACGAGGGTGGACACCGACGGGCGCCCCGTCTCCACGATGAAGTGCGCGCACTCGCGGTAGAGCGGATCGCGCACCGCGAACAGGTCGCGCAGCCGCGAGAGCGGGTCGCCGACCTGCAGCAGTGGGCGCTGGGTGTCGTGTCGCAGCCGCCGGAACAGCTCCTCCGGCGTCGAGCGCAGGTAGACGACGGTGCAGCGGTCGTGCAGGGCGCGGCGGTTCGCTTCGCGCAGGCAGGCGCCGCCGCCGGTGGCGATCACGCGCGGCTGCGGATCGCGGGTGAGTTCGTCGATGACCCGTTCTTCGAGAGCGCGGAAGGCCTGCTCGCCCTCACGCTCGAAGAAGGCCCGGATGGACTCACCCAGTCGTTCCTCGATGACGGCGTCTGCATCGGCGAAGCCCCAGTCGAGCCGGCGCGCCAGCTGCCGGCCGACGGTGGACTTGCCACCGCCGGGCATGCCGACCAGCGCGATCGTGAGCGGCAACTCAGTTCGCTTGGGTGCAGGCGCTGGCCTGCCCGTAGGGACTCACCACAAACGCGGGCGGTACGTCCTTGTTCTTGATGGAGGCCGCGTCCACGGGCACCGGGAACATGTTGTAGGTCGCGCGGCCTTCCGTCCCCGCAATGCCGGAGGCGGTCACCGTGATGATCGCGTCGACCCACGATCCATGGTCCTGCGGATACGTGACCTCGAGCACGACGCTACCCTTGGCATCGGTCTTCGTGGACAAGAGACTGACGCTCACGTCCGCCTTGCGCGGCTCGAGCGTACCGTTGCCGTTGCCATTGCCGTTGGCCGTGCTGTCTTCGCTCGCCTCGAGGACGCCGTTGCGGTTGGCGTCTTCGTTGGAGCAGACAGCAGCATCCCCGCTGGGCAGACCGCCGTTCTTGCCCCAGCTATCCGCACCGAGCGCGTAGCGCCCCTTGCGGTACGACGGCAGATCGACCGATGCGACCACGTTGACGTCGGACTTCGCCGCGCCGGACGAATCCACCACGGTGACGATGAACTGCTTCGTCTAGGTCAGCGTGTTGACGACGATCTGGGAGTTCGTGCCAATCGTCACCGACAGAGGCTCGGAGGTCACGGTCAGCGTCTGTGTCGTATTGGTGGTGCAGTTCACCAGGTTCGGATCCGTGTCGCTCGCGCCATAGCACGCGCGCACGGTCACACCGTTGGTAGGGCTGGAACGCGTGCCCGGCACATAGGCTGTCGTGACGACGCCGTTCGCGTCGCTGTAGAGCACTTGCCCGGCGCCGCCAGCAGTGAACGATCCACCGATGTTCTGTGGATCGCCGTCGAGGTCGAAGGTCACGCGCACATTGGGAATCGGCACATTGCCGGCCGCCAGGAACAACGCCCGGATCTCGGCGCGATTGGAACCGCCGCCCGCGGTATTCACGGCCACCACGCTCGGGTTGGCCGACACGGAGGCCGATACAATCGGGGTCGTGACGTTGGGAACGGAACTCGAACTCTGCACTTGCAAGGTCTGAGAGTCGGACGCGCCCGCGATCACCGCATTGATCTGATACGAACCAGCGACGGCGGAGGCGGTGTAGTTGAATACGAACTCGCCGTTCGAACCCGTACGCCCTGTCGCTGCGGCCGGCGTGAGACCGGCAGCGCTGATCGAGACATCCTGGTTCGCCATGGCGTTCCCGGACTGATCGACAACACGGTACTGCACGTTGCCGGTCGCAGACGGAGCGATGACGGCCGGCGCCAGCACACTGCTGATCGTCGTGCCGACCACCTGCACCGTCGCGGAGCGAGAGATCGAACCCGAGACAGCGCTCACCGTGATCAGGCGATTCGAACGGTTCGATCCGATGGACATGGTCGCGGTCAGACTACCGTTGTCGCCGGTGGCGCTCGACCCCGCGGTCACGATCGCATCGGCGTCCGCAGAGATCGTGACCGGCACGTTCGCCAGCGCGTTGCGCGCGGCATCGATGGCCGTCGCCGTCACCGTGACCTTTGACGACACGATATTGGGCACCTGAGTCGCACTCAGCGTCAGCACGATATCGGCGACCGCAGCGCTGCCGCCACCTCCGCCACCGTTCGGGTTGAAGGGCGACGTGCCCGCATCGCCGCCACCGCCGCAAGAGGCCAGCATCGCGGCCGCCAAAAGAATCCAGATCGCCTTGATGAGCTTCATCACTCGCGCTCGCTCTCGTCAAAGATGAATGGCAGCCCGTCAGAGCGAGCCGTTGCGGTCAGTCACGACCTTGGGGGTCAGGAAGATCAGGAGTTCGGTACGCTCCGAGGTCTTCGTGGTCGTCTTGAACAGGTTGCCGATGACCGGGACGTCGCCCAGGAACGGCACCTTGGTGACGTCGGTCCGGTCACTCTGCTCGAAGATGCCGCCGATCACCACCGTACCGCCGTTCTCCACCAGCACCTGGGTCTTCACGTGCTTGGTATCGATCGCGAAGCCTGCCGCCGTGGCCTGGCCGACGCTGTCCTTGTTCACGTCCACGTCGAGGATGACGCTGCCTTCGGGCGTGATCTGCGGCGTCACTTCGAGCTTCAGGTTGGCCTTGCGGAACTGCAGCGAGGTGGCGCCGCTCGAGGTGGCGACCTGGTAGGGCAGTTCGGTGCCCTGCTCGATCAGTGCC
>WBZU01002195.1_pt1 | contig 13726 bp, 11 predicted proteins | sample 5204311 | NCBI WGS metagenome assembly WBZU01 (sample SAMN12344359, study PRJNA552823) | activated sludge metagenome | biome: Activated sludge suspended growth; feature: Nitrification reactor; material: Wastewater; isolation source: activated sludge from nitrification reactor of wastewater...
GAACTGCATCATGCCGTTGATCAGCTTGGGATCGGTCATGGCGGTCATCCAGGGCATCCAGACCTTGGGGTCGACCATGCCCATCATGCTGTTCATCAGCTTGGGATCGGTCATGGCGTTCATCCACGGGGTCCACAAGGCCGGATCGCCCATCTTCATCATGGCTTCCATCATCTTGGGATCGACCATGGCATTCATCCACGGCGTCCAGACTTTCGGGTCGGCCATTTTCATCATGCCGTCGATCATCTTCGGATCGGTCATGGCGTTGATCCACGGCGTCCACATCTTGGGGTCGACCATGGCCATCATGCTGTTCATCAGCTTGGGATCGGTCATGGCCGTAATCCAGGGCGTCCACACCTTGGGATCGACGATGCCCATCATCGAGTTCATGAACTTCGGATCGGTCATGGTGGTCAGCCACGGCGTCCACACCTTCGGGTCGACGACCGACATCATCGAATTGATCATCTTGGGGTCGGTCATGGCCGTGATGAACGGCGTCCACACCTTCGGGTCGCCCATGGCGATCATCGAATTGATCATCTTCGGGTCGGTCATGGTCTTGATCCACGGCGTCCAGAGCTTGGGATCGGCCATCGCCATCATGGCGTTGATCATCTTCGGATCGGTCATGCTGTTGATCCAGGGCGTCCAGACCTTGGGATCGGCCATCTGCATCATGGCGGTCATCATCTTCGGGTCGGTCATCGCCGTGATCCAGGGCGTCCATACCTTGGGATCGATCATGCCCATCATCGAGTTCATCATCTGCGGATTGGTCATGGCGGTCATCCAGTCGCCCATGCCCTTGGACCAGCCGTCCATCGCCGGCATGGCCGGCGCGTCGGCGGCGCGGGCGGCGATCGGAAGCTGCATGGCGGCCGCCATGACGGCGACCAGAAGGCTCTTGCGATATTTCATTTCTCTTCCCCCCAGATTGAAAACAAGAAACTCGATCGCGGGCGCGGAGCCGGGCGATCAGCCGGCCTCGCGCATCATGCGCATGTACTCATACTTCATGGTCGCCGTGGCGCCGACGACGATGGAAATGGTTGCCAGTATGGAGCCGAGCGACAAGGTCGAAAACCCCGTGATCCCCTGGCCGATGGTGCACCCCATGGCCGTGACGCCTCCAAAGCCCATCAGCACCGCGCCGATGATGTGGCGGAACATGTCCTGCGCGGAGATGAAATGCTCCCAGCGGAAGGACTTGGTGGCCACCGCGTAGAGAAAGGAGCCGATCCCGACGCCGAACACGATGGCGATGCCCCAGGTGACCACCGTGCTGGTGTCGGTCCAGTAGGACCAGAGCTCGAGCGTGTAGGCGGTCGGCGCGATGAAGGACATCGACTCGAGCAGCTTCGAATTCGTGCCGAAGGCCATTTCTTCCAGCGTGTCGGGATTCTCGGCCCAGCCGATCTTGCCGGTGATATACCAGCCGGCGACCACCACGCCGCCGATGACCAGACCAGCGATGAAGTTGTCCTTGTTTTCCCAGAAACTCTTGTTGAGCACGGCGAAGGCGATCAGCGCCACGGAAATGATCACGGCCAGCGCGATCTGCAAGGTGGCGAGCTCCATGCCGATCGAACCTTGCAGCAAGTGTGGCAAGGTCTGATGCGTCGGCAATTGCATGGTGACTGCCGGCGCCTGCAGGACGTTGACGCGAAATACCGCAAAGATGCCCTTCAGCGTGACGAAGGCGGCGTATCCCATGTACATGAACACCACCACCGCCTTGAGGTTGCCGCCGCCGACGCGCACCAGCGTCTTGTTGCCGCAGCCCGAGGCCAGCGTCATGCCGACGCCGAAGCAGAGGCCGCCGACGATGTACGCGAGCCAGGTGAAGTTCTGGCCGGTGTAGATGGTCTTGGTGAGGTTGATCGCGCCGGTATAGGCGAGGATGTTGGTACCGAGAATCGCGATGCCGATGGCCATCAGCCAGGCCCGCATCCGTCCCCAGTCGCCCATGTTGACGACATCGGAAATGGCGCCCATGGTGCAAAAGTTGGTCTTGTTGGCGAAGAAGCCGAAAATCACGCCCAAACCAAACCCCGCCCAAACGACCGTGCTCGTGATGGAACCGACATCCGGCATCGAAGCCCTCCTCTGCGCTAATGGCTACTGACTTCCGAAGGGGCACGATTGTCCCGGAAGCCGACCCTGCAAGGCAAGGCAATCCTATTTGTTTGCGGATAACCCCGTTCTATGGCGGGGTACTGCGGCGGACGAGGCCTCTGGCGGATTGCTTTTGTCAGGCATTCACGTACCGGGTGGGGTCGCCGATGCCGGCCGTGGCAAACCCTTCGCGGCGCAGCCGGCAGGCATCGCACAGACCGCAAGCCGTACCCTCGGCATCGGCCTGGTAGCAGGAGACGGTCAGGCCATAATCGACGCCGAGTTCGGTGCCGCATCGGATGATTTCCGCCTTGGTCATCGTCATCAGCGGCGCATGGACGCGCAACCGGCGCCCCTCCACGGCTGACTTTGTCGCCAGATTGGCCAGGGCTTCGAAGGCGCGGATGAACTCCGGCCGACAGTCCGGATAGCCCGAATAATCGACGGCATTGACGCCGACGAAGATGTCCTGGCTGCCGAGTACTTCGGCCCAGGCCAAGGCCAGGGACAGCATGATGGTGTTGCGGGCCGGCACGTAGGTGACGGGGATGCCGGGGGCGAGACCGCCGGTGGGCACCGCGATGGCCGGATCGGTCAATGCCGAGCCGCCGAATTGGTGGATGTCGAGATGAATGGTGCGATGCGCGCGGGCCTCCTGGGAGGCGGCGACGCGCGCGGCGGCGGCCAGTTCGGCGGCGTGGCGCTGGCCGTAGTCGACCGACAGGCAGCATGCGTCGAAACCTTGATGGCGGGCGATGGCGAGCGTCGTCGCCGAATCGAGGCCGCCGGAGAGCAGGATGATCGCGGGCTTCATGGGCCGATGTTAGCAGTATCGTGTCGTAAGCCGCCCGTCTATAATGGCTTCATGCCGCTCGACCCCATTACGTCCGCGATTGTCAGCTCTGTCATCGGCAGCGCCGTGCAGGAAATCGCCAATGCGCCGGGGCCGACCGCGCCGGTGCCTGCCGTCGGCATTCCGCGCATCCTTCCCCAAGATACGAAGAAGGGCGAGTTGATGGTCGTCAGCCCGACCAGCGGCTCGATCGATGGACAGCCCGTGGCGCTGGCGCCGGGCGTGCAGATTCGCGACCCCTTCAACATGATGGTGCTTCCCGGCATGATTCAGGGTGCGGTGCCGGTCCGGTATCAAATGGACGTTTCGGGCGCCATTGCGAAGGTCTGGATTCTTTCGCAGCAGGAAGCGGCCGGGCGCTGATGTCGAGCAAGGTGTTCATCCGCACCTTCGGGTGCCAGATGAACGAGTACGATTCGGCCAAAATGGCCGACGTGCTCGGTTCCGCCTACGGCACGGTCAAGACCGACCGGCCGGAAGAGGCGGACATCATCCTGTTCAACACCTGTTCGGTGCGCGAGAAGGCGCAGGAAAAAGTCTTCCACGAACTCGGCCGCGTGCGGCAACTCAAGCAGCGGAATCCCGACCTGGTGATCGGCGTCGGCGGCTGCGTCGCCAGCCAGGAAGGCGATGCCATCGTTGCTCGCGCGCCCTATGTCGACATCGTGTTCGGTCCGCAGACGCTGCACCGACTGCCCGAACTGATCGCCAAGCGGCGCGCCAGCGGCCGCGCCGCCGTGGACGTGTCCTTCCCGGAAATCGAGAAATTCGACGCCCTTCCCGAGGCGCGCGTGGAAGGCGCCAGCGCCTTCGTTTCCGTGATGGAAGGCTGTTCCAAGTTCTGCACCTACTGCATCGTGCCGTTTACGCGCGGCGACGAGGTCTCGCGACCTTTGGCCGACGTGCTCGGCGAGGTGTCGCGGCTGACTTTGCACGGCGTCAGGGAAGTCAATCTGCTGGGCCAGAACGTCAATGCCTACCGGGGCGAAATGGCGGACGGTGATACCGCCGACCTGGCCTTCCTGATCGAGACCATCGCCGACATGCCGGCGATCGAGCGCATCCGCTACACCACGTCGCATCCGCGCGAAATGACCCAGCGGCTGATCGACCTCTATCGCACGGTGCCGAAACTGGTGTCGCATCTGCACCTGCCGGTGCAGGCCGGTTCGGATCGCGTGCTGGCGGCGATGAAGCGCGGCTACACCACGCTCGAGTACAAGTCGCTGGTGCGCAGGTTGCGCGCCGCGCGGCCCGATATCTCGCTATCGACGGATTTCATCGTCGGCTTCCCCGGCGAGACCGAGGAGGATTTCGAGAAGACCATGAAGCTCATCGACGAGGTCGGCTTCGACGCCAGCTTCTCCTTCATCTTCAGTCCGCGGCCGGGCACGCCGGCGGCGGACATGGCCGACGATACTCCCGCCGAGGTCAAGACCGCGCGCCTGATGCGGCTGCAGAAGCGCATCGAGGAACTCGCCTTCACCGTGTCCGAGTCCATGGTCGGCACCGTGCAGCGCGTCCTGGTCGAAGGCGTGTCGAAGAAGCACGAGCACGAACTCGCCGGCCGCACCGACAACAACCGCATCGTCAATTTCGCCGGCGCGCCCAGGCTGATCAACACCTTCGCCGAAGTGCGCATCACGGCAGCACTGCCGCACAGCCTGCGCGGCGAAGTGGTGACCCACGAATCGTGAAAAGCAAACCCCTCGACATCACGCTGGAACCGGTCGATAACGACCGCCTCGCCAATCTGTGCGGTCCGCTCGACGAGAACCTGCGGCAGATCGAGACCGCCTTCGACATCACCATCGGCCGGCGGGGCGAGCACTGCCGCTTGAGCGGCGACGCCGCGCGCGTCCGGCTCGCCGCGCAGGCGATCGAGTTCTTTTACGAAGCGGCGAAGCAGCCGCTGTCGATCGACGACGTCCAGCTCGGCCTGGTGGAGATCCGCAACCGCAGCCAGGCGCAGCAGCCGGCGCCGGCGCTGCTGACGAAGAAGAGCGACTTGCACGGCCGCACGCCGAACCAGGTGCAGTACCTGCGCCAGATCCAGGAGCACGACATCACGTTCGGCATCGGCCCGGCCGGCACCGGCAAGACTTATCTGGCCGTCGCCAGCGCCGTCGACGCCTTCGAACGCGACCAGGTGCAGCGCATCGTGCTGACCCGTCCGGCGGTGGAGGCCGGGGAACGGCTCGGCTTCCTGCCCGGCGACCTGGCGCAGAAGGTCGATCCCTACCTGCGGCCGCTCTACGATGCGCTCTACGACCTGATGGGTTTCGACAAGGTCGGCCGCCTGTTCGAGAAGGGCCACATCGAGGTTGCGCCGCTGGCCTACATGCGCGGCCGCACGCTCAATCATGCCTTCATCATTCTCGATGAGGCGCAGAACACCACGCCCGAGCAGATGAAGATGTTTCTCACGCGCATCGGCATCGGCGCCAAGGCGGTGATCACCGGCGACGTGACGCAGATCGACCTGGTGAAGGGACAGAAGTCCGGCCTGGTCGAAGCGCGACGCATCCTGGCCGAGGTGCGCGGCCTGGCGTTCACGGACTTTACCGCCCGCGACGTCGTGCGCCATCCGCTGGTGGCGCGCATCGTCGAGGCCTACGAGGCCCATGTCAAAAAAACTGCCTGAGCTTTCGCTCGCGGTGCAATACGCCTGCCAGGACGCGGCGCTGCCCTCGCGCCCACAGGTGCGGCGCTGGGTGCGCGCAAGCTGCGACCGCCCGGCGGCGGTGACGGTCCGCTTCGTCGATGCCGAGGAAGGCCGGACGCTGAACCGCGACTATCGGCACAAGGACTACGCCACCAACGTGCTGTCGTTCGCATACGAAGCGGCGCCGACCGTCGTCGGCGATCTGGTGATCTGCCTGCCCGTGGTGCTGCGCGAGGCGGCCGAGCAAGACAAGGCTGTCCCGGCGCACTTCGCCCATTTGATCGTGCATGGTATGCTGCATTTGTTGGGTTACGACCACGAAGGCGGCGCGCGGGAAGCGCAGCGCATGGAACTGAGGGAGCGCGAAATCCTCGCCGGCCTGGGTTATCCCGATCCGTACCACTGACTCAATGGACTCAGACAGTCACAAGCCTACCTTGCTGGAGCGACTCTCGTCGTTCCTGATGCGCGAGCCGGAAGACCGCGAACAACTCCTGGAACTGCTGCATGGCGCCTTCGAGCGCAACCTGCTCGACGGCGATGCGCTGTCGATCATCGAGGGCGCGCTGTCGGTGTCCGACATGCAGGTGCGCGACGTCATGGTGCCGCGCGCGCAAATGGATGTCCTGGGCATCGACGACTCGATCGAACGCATCACCGAGTTCGTGATCGGGGCGACGCATTCCCGCTACCCGGTGGTCGGCGAGAGCAAGGACGACGTCATCGGCATTCTCCTGGCCAAGGACCTGTTGCCGCATTTCGCCGGCAAGGAGTTCGACCTGCGCGACACGCTGCGGCCGGCGGTGTTCATTCCCGAGTCGAAGCGCCTGAACGTGCTGCTGCGCGAATTCCGCGCCTCGCGCAATCACATGGCCATCGTCGTCGACGAATATGGCGGCGTCGCCGGCCTGGTCACCATCGAGGACGTGCTCGAGCAGATCGTCGGCGACATCGAGGACGAATACGATTTCGACGAGGCGGCCGGCAACATCGTGCTCGATAACGTCGGCCGCTATCGCGTCAAGGCGACCACCGGGATCGCCGGCTTCAACGAAGCCTTCGGCACCGCGTTTCCGGACGAGGACTACGACACGGTCGGCGGCCTCGTCATTCATCAACTGGGCCGCCTGCCCAGGCGCAACGAGGTGGTCACGGTCGACGGCATCCGCCTGCAGGTGCTGCGCGCCGACAGCCGTCGCGTGCATACCCTGCTGGTCGACCAGCAACGCAGCCTGCCGCTCAATTCCGCCGAATGAGGCAGTCGCTGCTGGTCGCCTGGCTGGCGGGCGCGGCGACAGTGTTCGGCTTCGCCCCCTTCCATGCCTTTCCGGTTCCGGTCGTCGCGCTGGCGCTGCTGTTCCGCCTCTGGCGCCGCGCCGACAGCGCGCGCAGCGCCGCCTGGCTGGGCTTCGCCTGGGGCCTGGGCTGCTTCCTGACGGGCGTCTCGTGGGTGTATGTCAGCCTGCATGACGTCGGCGGCATGGCCATGCCGCTGGCGGCGGTCGCCACCCTGCTGTTCTGCGGCTGGCTGGCGCTGTTTCCGGCACTGGCCGGCTACCTGTTCCGGCGTGCCGCCACCACTGACTTTCGCGCGATCCTGCTGGGCGCCGGCCTGTGGACGCTCGCGGAATGGCTGCGCGGCTGGCTGCTGAGCGGCTTTCCCTGGCTGGCGATCGGCTATGCGCAGACGCCGCCCAGCCCGCTGGCGGGTTACGCGCCGGTGGTCGGCGTCTATGGCGTCGGCTTCCTGGTCGCCGGCGTGGCGTCATGCCTGACTTTCGCGGGGCGCAGGCCGATGGCGTGGCTGGCGATGGGCGTCGTCGTTGCCGGCGGCGTCGGGCTGCGCCAGATCGCCTGGACCCATCCCGTGGGTCGGCCGGTCGACATGAGCTTGCTGCAGGGCAATATTCCGCAAAGCCTGAAATGGGTGCCGGAGAACCTGCGCTTGTCGATGGAAACCTACGCGCGGCTGGCAGCCGAGCATCCGGCACCGATCATCGTGCTGCCGGAAACGGCGATTCCGCTGCTTTTCGACCAGATTCCGCCGGAATTCCTGCGCCGGCTGACGGCGGCGGGGTCGGTGCTGATGGGCGCGGCGATACGCGATCGTGCGGGCGGCTACGTCAATGGCGCGGTGGCGATGACGCCGGCGCTGGCGATCGAGTCCTACGCCAAGGTTCATCTGGTGCCGTTCGGCGAGTTCGTGCCGCCCGGCTTCGCCTGGTTCTTCGGCCTGGTCGACATCCCGATGTCGAACTTCCGCGCTGGCGAGCGGAAGCAGCCGCCGCTGAGCATGGCGGGCCAGCAAGTGATGCCCAATATCTGTTACGAGGATCTGTTTGGGGAAGAGTTGCTGGCCGCCTTGCCCGGGGCGACGCTGCTGGTGAACCTGTCCAACACCGCCTGGTTCGGCGACTCGCTGGCGCAGCCGCAGCATTTGCAGATCGCGCGCATGCGGGCGCTCGAAACGGGGCGCATGATCTTGCGCGCCACCAATACCGGCATGACGGCGGCCATTGCGCCCGACGGTCGATTGACCGCGGTCTTGCCGCCCTTCACCACTGGTGCGCTCCAGGTTTCGGCACAAGGGTTTTCCGGCCTGACGCCTTTCGCGCGTGTCGGCAACACCCTTGCCGTATCGCTGGCGTGTTTGGCGGTGGCCCTGGCGGTGATGCGTCGCCGGGTCAACGGCCGGCATGGCACGACCGTTAATTGACGCGGGATGGTTTGCTGAAGAGGAATGCGATGCGGCGATTGTTGAGCGGCCTGTTGTTGATCTGGGTAGGCGCCTGCGCGAGTGCGACGTGGACGGAGAGCGATGGTGACGACGACATGGTGGCGCCGGCGCGCCTTGGCGTCGCCGAAGGCCAGGTGTCGTTCTGGCGGCCAGGCGTGGACAACTGGCAGCCGGCCCGGGTCAATACGGCGCTGGTGGCCGGGGACGTGATTCAGGCCGGTGCCGACGGCACCGCTGAAATCCAGATCGGCAGCAGCGACTTTGTGCGCCTGACCGCCAACACGCAATTGAGTTTCGTCGCCTTCGATCGCCGCCTCGCCAGATTTCGCGTCGCTTCGGGACTGGCCTCCTTCGACCTGCGTGGTGCGACGCCGGAGCGTGCGATCGCCATCGACACCGCCAGTGCCGCCATCCTGGTCAATGCCCGCGGTTACTACCGGCTGGATACGCGCGGCGGCGCGATGCGACTGACCGTGCGGCACGGCGGGCAGGCAGCGCTGACGCTGGCCGACGGCACCAGCCTCAACGTCTTCGCCAACGAGGAACTGATCGTGCCGGAAACGGCCCGGCCGCTGGTGGAGCGGCGGCCGGCCGCGGCGGTGGACGCCTGGGATCGCTGGAACGATGCGCGTTCCGATTTTCATGCCCAGTCGCCGAGCCTGCGCCAGCTTCCGTCGGAAATTTACGGCGTATCCGATCTTGACCGGTATGGCAGCTGGCGCAGTGTCGATTCCTACGGGTCGGTGTGGGTTCCGGTCGTCGCGCCAGGCTGGGTACCCTACAGCGCCGGCCGCTGGCAGTGGGATCCCTTCTATGGCTGGACGTGGGTGGACGATGCGCCGTGGGGCTGGTCGACCAGCCATTACGGCCGCTGGGTGTACCTCGACGGCGTTTGGGCATGGGCGCCCGGTCCGAGAGTTGCCCGGCCGGTCTATGCGCCGGCGCTGGTGGCGTTCTACGGCGCCGGGGCCGGCGTCGGCTGGGTCGCGCTCGGCTGGGACGAGCCGCTGGTGCCCTGGTGGGGCCGTCCGGGTTTTCGAGGCTCGCTCTGGTGGGCCGGCTGGGGCGGGCCGCGTCGGGTCCGGGATGCGGATCGGATCGTACACCGCAACCAACAGGTGCCTCATGCCGTAGTGGGCATGCGCGACGACCGGTTCGGTCGCGACCATGTTCGCGATGCCCGCCTGCCCTCGTTTTCGGAGCGCGACCTTCATGACATCCGTGGCGAGCATCCCGTGAGGCCGGTTTCCGGAACCATCGCGCTGCCGCCGACGGCAGCGCCGTCTTCACGTCCGGCACCGCCACCGCGAGGCGCCATACCCAGAATGGATGCGCCCAGGGTCGAAATGCCGAGAGCGGAGCCGCCAAGACCCGAGGCGCCAAGACTCGAAATGCCGAGAGCGGAGCCGCCAAGACCCGAGGCGCCAAGACTCGAAATGCCGAGACCCGGCGTACCAAGATCCGAGACGCCAAGACCCGATGTTCCAAGACCCGACGTCCCAAGACCTGAGGCGCCCCGCGCCGGCGTGCCGAGATTCGAGGCGCCGGCCGGCGAGTACATCCGCCGCTTGCCGCAGGGGCGGCCGGAGCCGGCCGCGCCCGCCGCCGCGGTGATGCCCGCACCGATGCCGATGCCCCCGCAGGTGTCGCCGCCGGGCGGGCTGCTGCCGGAACGGCGGGGCGACGACCGGTTCCACCGCGATCAGCGTCGCGAGAGGCCGGCCGAACGGGGATTCGACGACGATGCCAGGCGCGATGAAGGGCAGGCTGTACGGGGGTCGATGTATCGCCCGCCGGGCCCGCCCGACGCGGGCATGGGCAACCCGGGGCGTTCGGGGCATCCGATGCCGCCGCGCCGCCAAGACTGACTTTGGGCGCCGACAGGCATGTTCGATGAAAGTTGCTTCGGACTGAGCTAACATGGCGGTGCAAGACCGCTGGAGTGTGGCAGTCGGAGGTGATGGGGCAGAAGTTCACCGCCGATTCGACCGAAGTCGCTAAGAACAAGGATGCCCATGTCAGACGCTCCCACACCGTTCTCCGTCGTCAGCGACGACGCGGACTCGCTGCTAAGGCTGATCGCCAATTCCGTGCCGGCGATGATCGCCTACTACGATCTCGACATGAAATGCCTGTTCGCCAACCGGCGCTATGCGGAATTCAACGGGCTGACGGTGGACAAGGTCGTCGGCAAGACGGTACGCGAAGTCATCGGCGAGAGCGCTTGGCAGATCATCGAGCCGCATGTCAGACTGGTTCAGTCCGGACAGACGGTGCGCTACGTGCGCGAACAGATGATGCCGGGCGGTGAAACCGGCGTCATCGAAGTGAATCTGATTCCGCGCGCCTCCGATACGGGCGGACAGATCGGCGCGTTCGTGCTCATCAACGAAATCACCCGGCAATGGCGGGCCGAGCGGGCGCTGCGCGACAGCGAGTTGAGGATGCGCAAGTTCTTTCAGGCATCGAACGAGGGCATTGCGTTTCACCACGAAGGCATCATCGCGGATGCCAACGAAGCCTTGCTGCGCATGAGCGGCTATACCCTCGAGGAGCTGATCGGCAGATCGATCCTGGATTTCGTGCCGCAGGAATGGCAGCCCACGGTGATCGATCACATGCGCGGGCACCACGAGGAAGCCTACGAGACGGAAGTGGTGTTGAAGAACGGTACCCGCCTGCCCGTCGAGGTCATCGGCAAGGATATGCCCCACGATGGCCAGACCTATCGCATGGTGGTGATCCGCGATATCACCGTGCGCAAGCAGGCGCAGGAACGCATCGAATTCCTGGCGCTGCACGATGCCCTGACGCAGTTGCCGAACCGCTTGTATCTCGACGAGTACATGGAGCGGACCCTGGCGCTGGCCAGGCGTCAGCGGAAAGCCGTCGCCCTGCTGTTCATCGACCTGGACGAATTCAAGCAGATCAACGATACGCTCGGCCATCAGGCGGGCGACGATGTCCTGCGCGAGACCGCGCGGCGCCTGCGCGCCGCGGTGCGCGAATCCGACCTGGTGGCGCGCCTGGGCGGCGACGAGTTTCTCATCGTCCTCACCAACATCGATTCCGTGCACGACACGGAGCGGGTCGCCGCCAGCATTCTCGCCGCCCTGCAGCCGCCGGTGCTGCTGAAGCGCCGGATGGTCGAGGCCTTGCCCTCGATCGGCATCGCCATGTTTCCTCACGATGGCGACTCGATGGACGAACTGATCCGTCGGGCCGATGCGGCGATGTACCAGGCCAAGGACACCGGCGGCAACCGCTACAAGTTCGCCGACGCCGGATCGCCGCAGCCATCGTGATGCGTATATGCAATTTGGATCTCAGCCGACGCGCCGCCGCGCGGCGGGCGCGGGAGCGTGTACGGTCGATGAGGGAGCGGCCGGAATCCCTGTAAAATCGCGACTTTGCGATAGAACCGGGTTTCACCGATGAGCACCAAACCCACCTTGAGTTCCGACGTCACGCCCACAGGTGGGCATGAGTCTTCACTGAAAGTCGGCCAGCGGCCGACTTTTCAGGAAACCATCCTGCGCCTGCAGGAATTCTGGAACCAGCAGGGCTGCGCGCTCCTGCAACCCTACGACATGGAGGTCGGCGCCGGCACCTCGCACACGGCCACCTTCCTGCGCGCCCTCGGCCCCGAGCCGTGGAAAGCCGCCTACGTGCAGCCGTCGCGCCGCCCCAAGGACGGCCGCTACGGCGAGAACCCCAACCGCATGCAGCACTACTACCAGTACCAGGTGGTGCTCAAGCCCGCGCCGGCCAATATCCTCGAGCTCTACCTCGGCTCGCTCGAGGCGCTTGGCTTCGACCTGAAGAAGAACGACGTGCGCTTCGTCGAGGACGACTGGGAGAACCCGACGCTCGGCGCTTGGGGCCTGGGCTGGGAAGTCTGGCTCAACGGCATGGAGGTGACGCAGTTCACCTACTTCCAGCAAGTCGGCGGCATCGACTGTAAACCGATCACCGGCGAGATCACCTACGGTCTCGAGCGGCTGGCCATGTATTTGCAGGGCGTCGAGAACGTCTTCGACCTCGTTTATGCGCCGGGTCTCAAGTATGGCGACGTCTTCCACCAGAACGAGGTCGAGCAGAGCGCCTACAACTTCGAGCACAGCGACGTCGACTTCCTGCTCGGCGCGTTTGCCGCCCACGAGAAGCAGGCAAAACATCTGATGGAACAGCAGTTGGCACTGCCGGCGTATGAACAAGTATTGAAGGCGGCGCATACCTTCAATCTGCTCGACGCGCGCGGCGCCATCTCGGTCACCGAACGCGCCGCCTACATCGGCCGCATCCGCAACCTGGCGCGCAGCGTCGCGCAAAGCTACCTCGACAGCCGCGCGCGCCTCGGCTTCCCGATGGCGCCGAGGGCACATGCCGCCGAAGTGCTGGCGAAGCTGGAGAAAGCGGCATGAGTGTGAAGAGTCTGCTCGTTGAATTGTTCGTCGAGGAACTGCCGCCCAAGGCGCTGAAAAAGCTCGGCGCATCCTTCGCCGCCACGCTGGCGGACAAACTGAAAGCCAGCGGGCTGGCGGGCGACGGGCCTGTCACCGCTTTCGCTTCGCCGCGCCGGCTCGCCGTGCATGTCGCCAACGTCGCCGTTAAGGCCGCCGACAAGCCGGTACAGCAGAAGCTGATGCCGGTCGCCGTCGCGCTCGATGCGAACGGCCAGGCGACGCCGGCGCTGCTGAAGAAACTGTCCGCCCTCGGTGCCGACGCCTCCGTGGTGCCCACGCTCAAGCGCGCGCCGGATGGCAAGGCGGAAGCGCTGTTCCTCGACACCTTGGTTGCCGGCGCCACTTTGCCGGAAGGTCTGCAGGCTGCGATCGAGGCCGCGATTGCGGCGCTGCCGATCCCGAAGGTGATGAGCTACCAGTTGCAGGACGGCTGGACCAGCGTGAACTTCGTGCGCCCCGCGCACAGGCTGGTCGCGCTGCATGGCGCCGACGTGGTGCCGGTTTCGGTGCTCGGTCTTCAGGCCGGCCGCGAGACGCAGGGCCACCGTTTCGAGGCGAAGCAGCCGATCGTCGCCATCCGCGACGCCGACAGCTATGCCGAGCAGCTGAAGACCGAGGGCGCGGTGATCGCCAGCTTCGCCGAGCGCCGCACCGAAATCGAAAGTCAGTTGCGGCGGAACGCCGACAAGGAGGGGCTCAAGCCTATCGACGACGAGGCGCTGCTCGACGAGGTGACGGCGCTGGTCGAGCGGCCCAACGTGCTGACCTGCCAGTTTGAAGCAGAGTTTCTGGACGTGCCGCAGGAATGCCTGATCCTGACCATGAAGGCCAACCAGAAATACTTCCCGCTGCTCAAGGACGGCAAGCTGACGAACAAGTTC
>WBZU01002196.1_pt1 | contig 13724 bp, 10 predicted proteins | sample 5204311 | NCBI WGS metagenome assembly WBZU01 (sample SAMN12344359, study PRJNA552823) | activated sludge metagenome | biome: Activated sludge suspended growth; feature: Nitrification reactor; material: Wastewater; isolation source: activated sludge from nitrification reactor of wastewater...
GGAGCGCTCGGCCTTGGCAGCCGGCCACGAACGGCTGGTTGCCGGGATGCCGTCGAGCGCGTCGAGCGCCCCGTCGTAATCGTGGACCGCAGCGGCGATCCGGGCCAGGCCGAAGCGGGCCGAGGCCGCGAACGCAGCATCGGTGCGGGCACACACCGTGTACAAGCGGCGGGCGACCTCGTGCTCACCGGAGCGTTCGCAGGCGACGGCGAGCGCAAGCTTCGGGGCCAGCTCGCCGGGGATCTCGCCGTAGACCGTGTTGAACGCGGCGACCGCGTCGGACACCCGCCCCTCGGCGAGGGCCCTGAGCCCGACCAGCCACACGGCGCGCCAGCTCCACGGATCGTCGGCGAGGATGGCGGTCGCGGCCTCGTCGAGCACGTCGGCGCGGCCCGCCTCGAGCCCGGCGTAGGCGAGTGCCTGCCGAACCCCCGGCGTCGTCTGCGGCGCGGTTCGCAGCACGTCGATCCGGCGGACCGGATCGGCGACAGTGACGCCGGCGACCCACGTCGCCATCGGATCGTCGGGGTCGGAGCGCAGCCGTGGCAGATCGTCCCACGACGCCACCTCGGTCGCCGAGCCCGGCGCCTCGAACAGCGTGGACGGGCTCGATCCCGCCGCGGCGCCGGCCCCGGGCGCAGCGAGCGCGACGACCTCGCGCAGCACCCCTACCAGCTGGTCGCGGAGCTCGTCGGCCGATTGGAACCGATCCTCGGGGTTGGCTGCCATGCCCTTCACGAGGAGTCGGTAGAGGGAGTCGTGCTCGACGAGCACCGGCGCCGTCTCCTGGGGCGGCATCGACGCCAGATACTGCTGCTGGTAGCCCTTGAACTCGAACACCAGCATCGCCAGCGTGCGGACGACGGTGAACAGATCGGACGGAACCGAGCATCCGTCACTCGGCACCTCGGGCGCCTGGTAGCCGACTGTGCCGTAGATGGGCGACAGGTCGTCGTCGACGCGGCGCACCCCGCCCAGGTCGATGAGCTTGATGGTGTCGGCCACCTGGATCAGGTTGGCCGGCTTGAAGTCGCAGAACAGCAGGCCGGCGGCGTGGAGGTACGCGAACGCCGGCAGCACCTCGATCATGAACGCGATGGCCTGGTCGGGCGGCAGGGCCTGGAACTCGCCGCCCCGCTCCGCCATCTTCGCCTTCAGGATGTCGGACAGACTCTTGCCGCCGACGTACTCCATCACGATGTACGAGCTGCCGTCGGAGTGCGTCTCGAAGTTGTAGATCTCGACGATGAGCGGATGCTCGACTTCGGCGAGGTACTGCTTCTCGGCGACCGCGGCACGGAATGCATCGGGGTCACCGGCGTTGAGCAGGCCCTTGAGCACGACCCACCGGTCGTTCACGTTGCGATCCCGGGCCAGGTAGATCCACCCCATTCCACCGTGCGCCAGGCACCCCATCACCTCGTACTGGCCGCCGAGCACGGTGCCCGGCCGAAGCTTGGGGTCGAAGTCGTAGGGGGTGCGGCACTTGGGGCAGAACCCCGTGGACCGACCGGGTTGGTCACCGCGGCTGCGCCCGACCGGCGCACCGCAGTTGGCACAGTTCCGCTTGCGTTCCGGGACCTCCGGTGGATCCATGAGCGCCGCGACGGGGTCGAGCACTGGGGCGCTGGGCACCGTCGTGAAGCCGGCGCCGAGCCGGGAGCGGGCGCTGCGGGAGGTGCCGATGCGGCGGGTCGGTCGGGTGCCCGGTTCGGAACGCCGGCTGCCGATGGGAGTCGAACCGAGGCGGGCCGAGACCGACGTCGACAGCTCGCTCGGCGCCGTGCCGCTCGCGGCAGTACCAGGGGCGGTGGCCGTGCTGGCGGCGATGCCACATCGGTCGCAGTAGCCGTCCTGGATCGTGCCGCCGCAGCCGGGGACGACGCATGCGGTCATGGGGCCTCCGTCTCGTCGACCGGTCGGCAGGCCGGTCCGTCGCTCGGTCCGCCGTTCGCTGCCGAGCCCGTGACGGCCCCGACGAGCCGCTGGAAGTCGGCGGTCAGCTCGCGGGCGCGGCCCAGGTCGCACGGCGCCGACCAGAGCACGTCGCGAGCAGCGCGGTAGGCCGCGTCGACGTCGGGCCGCTCCGCGGCACCGTGGGCGTCGGCCTTGTCGCGGTACGCCTGGAGGAGTCCGCGCAAGTCGTCGCGATCGCGCCGAGGTGCCGTATTGACGTCGATCACGTGGCGCAGGGCGCGCTCCAGACGATCGACGGTTCGGAGGAACGCCTCGGCCATGGGCCGAGCCTGCGGCCATGGTCGACCCGCCAGGTCCGCCGGCGGCAACTCCACGGCATCGACGGAGGGAACGCCCAGCCGGGGCGGATCGGCGAAGCGGTCGACGCACTCGGCGACCGCAGCGCGGGCGTCGGCCTCGAGTGCACGAAGCCGGTCGAGCGAGGCCGTCGCCGCGCTGCACGCGTCGAGGGCGGCACGGCGTTCGCGGTCGGTCGCCTCGAGGTCGACGCGCAACCGTGCCGCGGAAGCGCGGAGCTCGCCGAGCGCAGCGTCGTCGAGTTCGGGGGTCGACGTCGATGCGCCGCCCGACACCTGCGACGAAGTGAGTCTCGTCAACTCCCGGCGCAGGTCGGCCGCAGCGCGCACCTGGTCACCGAGCTCTGCTGCCAGCCGCTCGGCGACGGCCAGGTCGGTCTCGACCGACATCCGGGCCTCGTGGCGGGCAACGTTGGACGTGTCGCTGTGGTCGAGCGCACCGGCCACCCGGCGGATCAGTTCGTCGACGAGCGCCACGGCCTCGGCGAGATCGGCGGCGAGGGGAGCGCCCGTACGGTCGTCGATCCCGCGCCAGACCAGGGTGGCGACCTCGCCGTTGGGGCGCTGGTGATCCCGCCAGTCGATCCCGACGAGTTCGTCGCGGCGCTCCGAGATTGCCTGCCACAGGACGAACGCCAGACCGACGTCGGTCCGCTGCGACGCCTCCGCAGCGCCCGAGCGCTCGTCGAGCTCGACGAGCCGTTGGCCACGGTCGTTGATCCACGCGGCCAACGTCTCGAGCAGGGCGTGGTACTCCGCCCGAGCGATCTCCGACCCCACGGCGGGGTACGACCCCGTCACACCGGCGGTGCTCATGGCAGCGGCCGCAGCTGGGCTTCGGCTGCGGGCGGTTCGGGGGTGGGGCCGAACGCTCCCAACCAGCGCTCGTAGATCGCCTTCCACCGGCCGTCGTCGCGGGCGTTCGCGAGCACCTTGTTGACGAACTGCACGAGCTGCACGTCTTCGGCGTTCGCCGCGATGCCGTAGGGCTCCTGGGTGAACGCGTCGCCGACGACCACCGCGTACGGGTCCTGGTCGGCGAACCCGGCGAGGACCGTGTCATCAGCGGTGATGGCCTCGACCTTCCCCTGCTGGAAGAGCACGAGGCAGTCGGTGATGTCGTCGACCGCCCGCACCTTTACACCGGGGTAGTTGGCGAGCTCGTCGATGTTGGTGGAACCGGACGGCGCACACACCTCGGCCCCGTTCGCGTCGAGGTCGGCGATCGACGTCTTGGTGGAGTCACGGCGCACGAGGATCTTCTGGCCCGCCGCGTAGTACGTCGAGGAGAACCCCACCTGGTTCCACCGGGTGCAGTTGATCGTCATCGTGTGGGCGACGAGGTCGACCGACCGGTCCTGCAGCGACGGGATGCGTTGGGCGTAGGTGATGACCTTGATGTCGAGACGGTCGTCGTCGTCCCCGAAGATGGCCGAGGCCACGAGGTTCAACATGTCGATGTCGAAGCCCTCGATGACGCCCGTGAGGGGGTTCTGGGCGCCGAACAGGAGCGTGTCGGCCGACACGCCGACGGTGAGCTTCCCGCGGTCCTGGATCTCGCGGAGCTTCGACCCCGTCGGCATCTGGTTGGGAGCGGGCAGGGAGACGAGTGGCGGGTACGACGCCGTCGGCGGGAGGTTGCGGCAGTCGTCCGACGCCGGCGCTGCCGGCGCGACCGTGGTCGTGGTGACGACAGCGGCCGCCGTGGTGTCACCGCCATCATCGTCGGTCGTGCACCCGACCGCGGCGACGCACGCGAACGCAACGACGGCGGCAGGAAGACGCAGCCCCGACCTCATCGGTACTCCTGGATGCGACGGGCGAACCCCGCGAACGCAGCGGCCGCTGCAACGAACCCCGCCACGAGCACGAGCCACCGATGGCCCGACACGCTGTCGCGGGCCTCGCCGAGCGCCGCGTCGGTGTCGGCCGACAACGACTCGAGCCCGGTCCGGCTGGCCTCGTCGAACTGGAAGAACCCGTCACCGCCGTTGCCGACGGCGAGGGCCCGTTCGACGGCGGTGTCGTAGTCGCCGGCGTCGTCGAGCTCGCGCACCTGGACATGCTCGCTGCCGTAGCTGCGGAACCCGTCGATCGCGTTCTGACCGTTGACCGAGTCGGCCTTCGCCGCGTCGGTGAGGCGGGCCGCGACCTGCGCAGCCTGTTCCTGCCAGCGGGTCTCGAACACAGCACCGTTGCCACGAGCGATGAGGGTCAGCGCCTCGTTGGAGCGGGCGTCGAAGGCTGCTGTTCGAGACTGCGCGAACGCGGTCGCTCCGGCGTAGGACCCGTCGAGCGTGGACCGGGCGTTGCTCGTCGATGACGCCAGCACGGAGCTGGCGAAGCCGGTGAAGCCGAGCACCGCGAGCGCTGCGATCGCCAACCCGACGTTGACGACCCGACGGGTCCGCCGTGTGAGCCACACGGAGGCGGCCCAGATGAACCCGAGCGCGACGAGGGCGGGGCCCCACAGGACGAGTTGCGCCCGGGCTCCACGATCGACCTCGTCGCCGGTCCGCGCGGCGGTTGCCGTCGCGATCGAATCGAGCCCCGGGAGCACGTCGGAGCGGATGAGCGCCGACGCATTGCGCTGGTAGGCCGCGCCCACCGGGAACCCCTGACGGCTGTTGGCCCGGGACTGCTCGATCAGCCCGGCGGCGGTGGTGAGGGCGCTGGCCAACCCGCCGAGCTGTTCGACCTCCGCGTCGGTGGCACGGGCGGCCGCAGCGGCGAGGCCTGCCTGCGCCGCATCGAGACGGTCCTCGTAGGTGGCCCGCCGATCCGGCGACTCGAGGCCACCCTCGAGATACGCCGACGCCGCCAGGGAGTCGGCCTCGACCACCGCCGTGCGCACCGATTCGAGGCGTTCGAGCTGCGCCGCGGCGTCTCGGGCGTCGCCGAGGTCGGTGGCTCGATTGGCGATGGCCGTCGATCCGACGATGCCGAAGATCACGGTGACGACTGCGACGGCGATCGACCACACCCGCATGCGGCCCGGTGTGTCGGTGCGGAGCAGGCTCGGGCGGCGTTCGGGACCCACAGCACCCAGGGCGGGCACAGCGGGGGAGGGGGTGGTCGCCGTCATCGTCACCGCCCAGCACTGTAGGCCCGGTCGGGGCCGGACGGACCGAGTTGGCACAACTTTGCGCAGGTCATCGGTCCGGTCGCGCCGGCCGGTCCGGATCTGCATCACGTACGGACACCTACCGGTCCGTTCGCGATACCGATCGGTCCGAGGGCGCCGGTGTCAGGGGTTCGTGATGACATCGCGGGATGCGAAACGATGCCGTGAGCGTTGTTTCGAAGCTCGCAGCCTCTCCGAACAACGTCTTCACCAGCTCCCAGGCTGCTGCACATTCGCTCACCCGCCGCCAGCTCCGCTCCGCCATCGAGCGGGGTCTCATCGTCGAACCCCACCGAGGGGTCTTCGTGGGCCATGTCCCCGACGGCGGACCGACGTGGCGCCAGCAGGTCGCCGCTGCGACCGCCGGCCGCGACGGTGTGGTGGCGTCCCACCGCTCAGCGGCTCGGCTCGCCCGCCTCGAGGGCTTCGAGCACGAACCGTCGACCGAGGCGTCGATCGAGACGCCGCGTCTGGTCCGACTCGACGGAGTGATCGGACATCGGGTGCGGTCGCTGCCGCGGTGCGACTTCGTCATGGTCGACGGGATCCGGTGCACCAACGTCGCCCGGACCCTGGCCGACCTCGGCGACGTCGTCGATCCGGACCGGGTGGAGCGCGCCTTCGACCACTCGATCCGAACGGGTGCGAACCCCCGATGGCTGCGCCAGACTGCGGAACGCCTGGTTCGGCCCAACGTGGTCGGTCCGGCCCTGTTGCTGCACCTGCTCGATCGACACGAGCAGCGCGGCACGGTACGGGGCTCCTGGTTCGAGCGGATGGTCGAGTTGTGCCTCGTCCACCCCGAGCTCGACGGCCTCGTGATCCAGTACGAGCTCCGCAACGCCGAGGGCGGCCACGTGGCAACCTTCGACCTGGCGGTGCCCGACGCGATGCTCGGCATCGAGGCGCACAGCCGGGAGCACCACTTCGGTGCCGAGAACGAGGCGAGCGACGAGCACCGTGACAACGCCGCCGGCGTCGTCGGCATGGGACGTGATGTACCTCGGATACGAGTCGGTGCAGAGCCCGTCCGCCGTCCGTGACCTCGTCGTTGCCCGTGTCCGCGCCCGACGGCGGCTGATCGGAGGATCTGCATCATGAACGGACCCCTACCGGTCCGTTCATGATGCAGATCCCGAGTGCCCCGATACCGTCGACGCCATGGCACACCACCCCACGCTGGCCGATTCCTCGAATGCGCCGGCGCCGCCGGTCGGCCCGTCGCCTCGGCGACAGAAGGCGCAGAGAGCGGCACTCGTCGCCATCGCCGTCGCGTTCGCCGGGGTGTCCTACTGGGCCGCCGACGGCACCGGCGGCCCGAGCATCGTTCCGGCCCGCTACGTCGTCGACATCGTGAACACGTGCGGCCCCGGGCTCGGGGCGAAGCTGTCCGACGACCCGATGTCGACGATGGGCGACGGACGTCCCGAGGTGGACCTGGCCGTCTCTGCCGACGTGCCCCCGATCAGCGAGGGCACCACCACACTCGAGCGCCCCGGGCGGGGCGATCCACAGGACGACCAGCTCATCGTGGTCCGGTTCGACGCCTCCGCGTCGAGTCCCTCCCTCGACGGCATCGACGGAGCACTGCCGACGACGGTCGCGTCATTCCCGATGAGCGACCAGGTGTTCGACGAGGTCGACGGAGTGATGCGCACGACGTTCGAACTCGGCGGACCGCGCTGCGCACAACTCGGGGAGTGATGCAGTTCACACCCGATCGGGTTCCTTGCCCACGCGTTTGCGGGAGTTATGCTGCCGTATGGCACAGCTCCCCACGGATGAACTTGGCGGCGACGCCGCCTTCAACGCCCGCTTCGGCCGGATCGGCCTGACGTTCGACGACGTGCTGTTGATGCCCGCCGAGTCGAACGTCCTCCCGCACGAGAGCGACACGTCGACCTGGTTCACACCCGACATCCGCCTCGCCGTGCCGATCGTGTCGGCAGCGATGGACACCGTCACCGAGTCGCGCATGGCCATCGCCCTGGCGCGCCTCGGTGGCATCGGCGTCATCCACCGCAACCTGCCTCCCGAGGAGCAGGCCGCTGAGATCGACCGGGTCAAGCGTTCGGAGTCGGGCATGATCACCGACCCCGTCACATTGCAGCCGCACCTGCCGGTGCAGGCAGCGCTCGACCTCATGGAGCGCTTCCACATCTCCGGTATCCCGATCACCGACGAGAAGAACCGTCTGGTCGGCATCCTCACCAACCGTGACCTCCGCTTCGAGACCGACTTCAGCCGTCGCATCGACGAGGTCATGACGTCGGAGGGCCTGCACACGGTGGCCGTGGGCACCACACTCGACCAGGCCCAGGAGGTGTTCCGGCACATCAAGGTCGAGAAGCTGCCCGTCGTCGACGCCGACGGGTTCCTGCGAGGCCTCATCACCATCAAGGACCTCCAGAAGCGCACCGATTTCCCGAACGCGACCAAGGATGCCGAGGGTCGCCTCCGCGTCGCCGCCGCGGTCGGCACCGGCACCGACGTGTTCGACCGTGCCAAACAACTCATCGACGCCGGGGTCGACGCGATCGTGGTCGACACGGCGCACGGCCACGCCACGTCGGTCGCCGAGACGGTGCGCGAGATGCGCAAGATCTGGGATGGCCCGCTCGTCGCCGGCAACGTCGCCACGGCCGCGGCGACCGAGGCGCTGATCGACGCCGGCGCCGATGCCATCAAGGTCGGCATCGGCCCGGGCTCGATCTGCACCACGCGGGTGGTCGCCGGCATCGGCGTGCCGCAGATCACCGCCGTGTTCGACTGTGCCCAGGTCGCCCGCCGTCGTGGTCGCACGATCATCGCCGACGGTGGCCTCCAGTTCTCCGGCGACGTCGCCAAGGCGCTCGCTGCCGGCGCCGACTGCGCCATGTTCGGCTCGCTGCTCGCCGGCACCGACGAGAGCCCGGGCGACACGGTGCTCTACCAGGGCGAGCGCTACAAGAGCTACCGGGGCATGGGGTCGCTCGGAGCCATGAAGGCCCGCTCGTTCTCGAAGGACCGCTACTTCCAGGAGCACGTCGTCGACGCCGAGAAGCTGGTGCCCGAGGGCATCGAAGGGCGCGTGGCGTACGTCGGCTCGGTGGGCAACATCGTCCATCAGCTGGTCGGTGGCCTGCAGCAGTCGATGGGCTACTGCGGTGCCCCGACGATCGATGCGCTCAAGGAAGCCCAGTTCATCCGGATGACCGCCGCGGGGCTGCGCGAGGCCCATCCCCACGACATCACCATCACCGAGCAGGCCCCCAACTACCGCGGCGGGTTCTAACTGACGGCCTCGGCCACCTCCGCTCAGGCTCGCTCGCTGCGCTCGCTTCTTACGCTGCGGTACCTCGGCTGACGGCCTCGGCCACCTCCGCTCAGGCTCGCTCGCTGCGGTACCTCGGCTCGATGGTCCTTGCATCGGTGGCGGCTGTCAGCTGACCTTGGTCCATGACCGCGCCCTTCTCGAACAACCGGTTCTGTCGGCTCGCCGGCATCGACGTACCGATCGTGCAGGCCCCGATGGGGTGGATCGCCCGTGCCCAACTGGCGTCTGCCGTGTCGAACGCCGGGGGCCTCGGCGTCATCGAGACGTCGTCGGGCGAGCTCGACGTGGTGCGCGGCGAGATCGAGAAGATGCGTGAGCTGACCGACCGTCCGTTCGGCGTGAACATCGCCCAGGCGTTCGTGCGTGACCCGTCGATCGTCGAGTTCGTGGTCGGCCAGGGAGTGCGGCTGGTGACGACGTCCGCTGGATCTCCGATGAAGTACACGGCGTCGCTCAAGGCCGCCGGCGCGACGGTCTTCCATGTGGTGCCGACGCTCGCTGCGGCGCTGAAGGCAATCGAGGCCGGCGTCGACGGCCTCGTCGTCGAAGGAGGCGAGGGCGGCGGCTTCAAGAACCCTCGCGACGTCGCCACGATGGTGCTGCTGCCCCTCGTGCGGTCGCACACCGACCTGCCGATCGTGGCAGCCGGTGGCATCACCGACGGCCCGTCGATGGCGGCGGCGTTCGCACTGGGTGCCGACGCCGTCCAGATGGGTACACGCATGGTGTCGGCACTCGAGTCGCCGGTGCACGACAACTGGAAACAGGCGATCCTCGCGGCGACCGACACCGGCACCGTGATGCTCAACCGCCACACCAGCCCGGCGCTGCGGGCGCTCCGCACCGGGCGCACCGAGGCGCTCGAGTTCTCGGACGACAACGCGATGGCGCAGTTCGGCAACCCGACCGATCTCTACTTCGGCGGTGACATGGAATCGGCGATCCCGCTGTCGGGCCAGGTGGCAGGCCGCATCGACGAGATCCTCCCGGTCCAGGAGATCATCGACCGCACCGTCGCCGGGTTCACCGCGACGATCGAGCGGCTCAGCGCTGGGCTTCTGTAGTGCGAGGAGCGACGCTGGCGTCGCTCCTCGCAGCACAGAACCCCGAGGGTCAGCGCTTCCGTGGGTGCTTGACCGACGCGGTGGGCACGGCGGCGGTCGGGTCCTCGGGCCAGGGGTGGCGGGGATAGCGACCCCGCATCTCGGAACGAACCTGGGCGTACGCGTTCGCCCAGAACGACGCCAGGTCCTGGGTGACCTGCAATGGACGACCGGCCGGCGACAACAGGTGGAGCGTGACCGGAACCGTCCCGCCCCCGACGGTCGGGGACACCGGCGAGCCGAACATCTCCTGCAGCTTCACCCGCACGACCGGCCCGTCGGGGCCGTACTCGATGCGGTGACGTCGCCCCGAGGGGACGACGAGATGCGTCGGCGCCGCAGCGTCGATCAGCGACCGCCTGCCGCCGATCTCGCCGGCCAGCACGTCGCCGGCCGAGATGGCGCCGAGGTCCACCCTCGGGCCGTCCGGCAGGAATGACCCGATCCACGAGGGCGCCGACGCCACGAGCGCCTCGTCGGACACGTCGGGGACACGGTCGTCAGTCATGCGGGCAAACACGGCTCGGCGCTGCAGGTCGTGGGACGCGTCGCTCCATCCCAACAGCGCCACCCCCCGCTCACGGAGCACGGCCGCAGCGGCGGCGGCGACCTGGAGGCGATCGGGCGCGTGTCCGGTGTCGACCCCGATCACGATCGATCCCACGTTGCGGGTGGTGCGCGCCGTGAGCACACCGGACCGGTCCGCCACGAGCTCAGCCCGAGGCTCGGCATGGAGGTCGAGGAACGCGGCGAGCGAGGAGGCCGACAGGGGAGCTCCGGCCACGATGCGCTGATCGCCGCCGTCGACCCGCTCGACCTCGGCGACGGCGAGCCATGCGTGACCGGCGAGCGGAGAGCCCTCCGGGACCGACGCTCCGACGCCCGAGGCGAGCAGGTAGCGGGTTCGGCTGCCCTCACGGGCCCGGCCCACACGATCGGGGAACGCCGCGGCCACGAGCGCACCGACGGCCTCGTCGCCGCCCGGGGCGGGAACCTGCGCCGAGACCGCAGTGCGCGCGCCGACGGGCCCGTCCGACCCCAGGCTCCTGAGGCTCCGCCGCCACCGCTCCGCGACCCGTTCGACCTCGCGGTCGGGCCGGTCGAGCGCTCGCCGCAGGTCGCCGCGCACGCCGGCCTCGATGATTGCCGCGAGGAGCGTGCCCGTGTCGTCGTCGCCGACACGGGCCGCGTCGATCATCAGGCGGCCGAGCCGGGGGTGCGCTCCGAGATCGGACATCGTCCGCCCGTCGGCGGTGATCCGGCCGTCGGCACCGACGGCCCCGATGGCGCGCAACGTGGCCGAGGCGACGGCCCAACCGGCGACCGGTGGGGGAGTTACCCACCGGAGCCCGGTCGGGTCCGCCACGCCCCACGCGGCCACGTCGAGCACCAACCCGCACAGGTCGGCAACAGCGAGCTCCGGTTCTGACTGGGCCCGCCGCGACGTCTGCTCGGGTTCGCTCCACAACCGGTAGCAGCGGCCCGGTGCCTGACGGCCCGCCCGCCCGGCGCGCTGGTCGGCCGCAGCCCGTGACACGGGAACCGTGACGAGCCCCGACATTCCCCGCGCCGGGTCGAAACGCGCCGACCGCTCGAGGCCGGCGTCGACGACCACCCGCACGCCGTCGATGGTGAGGCTGGTTTGCGCCACCGACGTGGCGAGGATGACCTTTCGCCGCCCGTCAGGGCGCGGGCGCAATGCGTCGTCGAGCGCGGCCGGGTCGAGCCCGGCCGTCAACGGCACCGTCTCGACGCTGCGCGCCGCGAGCCGCTCGGCGGTCCAACGGATCTCCCGCCGGCCGGGGAGGAAGACGAGCACGTCGCCGTCGGGGGCCTCGCGAAGGGCCCGTCCGACCGCGTCTGCGACCTCGTCGTCGAGGCGCCGGCGACGATCCAGCCCCAGGTAGGCGATGTCGACGGGGTGGGCGACGCCGGAACTCTCGATGACCGGCGCCGGGCCGGACCCGTCGCCGAGCAGGCTCGCGATGGCCTCGGTGTCGGGGGTGGCCGACATCGCCAGGACGCGGAGGTCATCGCGCAGGCCTCCGGCGACATCGAGGCACAGCGCGAGCCCGAGATCGGTGTCGAGGCTCCGTTCGTGGACCTCGTCGAAGATCACGAGCCCGATGCCCTCGAGCGACGGGTCCTGTTGCATGCGACGGGTGAGCAGCCGTTCGGTCACCACCTCGACGCGGGTCGCCCGACCGACCTTCGAGTCTCCGCGGGTCCGGTAGCCGACGGTCGCCCCGACCGGCTCGCCGAGCAGCCCGGCCATGTAGGTCGCGGCGGCGCGGGCGGCGACACGTCGCGGTTCGAGCATGAGGATCCGCCCGTCGAGCCACGGCGCCTCCAGCAGGGCGAGCGGCACCCGCGTCGTCTTGCCGGTACCCGGTGGCGCCACCAGCACGGCCCGCCCCGCCCCGGCAAGGGCCGTCGCCAGGTCGGGGATCACCGCTGCCAGCGACGATTCGGGGGGCGACGGTGTCACGACGCGAACCTACCCGTCCTGGACAGGTGTCCAGCTGTCCGGGGCATCTATGCTCTGCCCAATGACTGCGGACCTGACCCCCGCGCTGCTGGTGGAGCTCGAGAAGATCAAGCGCCTCAAGTACGCCTACTTCCGTTGTCTCGACCAGAAGTTGTGGGACGAGATGACCGAGCTGTTCGTCGACGACGCCACGGCCGCCTACAGCGGAGGCAAGTACCACTACGCCGGGCGGGACGAGATCGTCGGGTTCATGCGCAAGAACATGAGCCGCGACGCGTTCCACACCAGCCACCGCGTGCACCACCCCGAGATCGAGATCAACGGGGACGAGGCCACCGGCACCTGGGCGATGGAAGACGTCAACGTCGACAGCGAGTACGACTTCTACCTGACCGGCGCCGGCTTCTACGTCGACCGGTACGTCAGGGTCGACGGCGTGTGGAAGATCGCCCACACCGGATACAAGCGGACCTTCGAGACGATCATGCCCATGTCGAAGAACGGAATGAGCGTGACGGCCAGCTGGTGGACCACCGGTGGGCAGTCGGCGCTGGAGGTGCAGTAGTGAGCGAGATGCCGGAGATGACCACGAGCGACCAGCGCGGACTGCTCGGCAACGGCGACTTCGTATCGCCCCTCTACGAGGACCGTCCGTGGGGGTCGTACACGGTGCTGGCCGACGAGACGACCCACAAGGTCAAGTCGATCACCGTCGCGCCGGGCCAACGGTTGAGCTACCAGCGGCACTCCCACCGCTCCGAGCACTGGTTCGTGATCAGCGGCGACGCGACGGTCACGCTCGACGGGGTCGAGTTCCACGTGTTGCCGGGCCACTACGCCGACATCCCCCAAGGGGTTGCCCACCGCCTCGAGAACCAGGGCACCGCCCCATTGGTCATCATCGAGGTGCAGTACGGCGACTACTTCGGTGAGGACGACATCATCCGGTTGTCGGACGACTACGGACGAGCGGAGTAGCCCGATGACCTCGACGATCGATTCGGAGACCGCCGCCGGCGAAGCCAAGACCATCCCGCGGATCATCAGCGTCGACGACCACGTCGTCGAACCGCCCCACGTTTGGCAGACCTGGCTTCCCGAGAAGTTCCGCGCCGCCGGCCCCCGCATCGAACGTCGTGGCATCGGCCACATGAAACACATCGGCGGCGGGGCGTACGAACAGACCTTCGACCCGGCCGGTCCGCCCGCCGACTGCTGGGTGTTCGAGGACCTCGTCTACATCCACAAGCGTCACGTCGCCGCCGTCGGTTACAGCCGCGACGAGATGACGATGACGCCCATGACCTACGACGAGATGCGTCCCGGCTGCTACGAGGTCACGGCCCGCGTCGAGGACATGTTGATGAACCACACCGACGCCTCGCTGTGCTTCCCGACCTTCCCCCGCTTCTGTGGCCAG
>WBZU01002197.1_pt1 | contig 13721 bp, 7 predicted proteins | sample 5204311 | NCBI WGS metagenome assembly WBZU01 (sample SAMN12344359, study PRJNA552823) | activated sludge metagenome | biome: Activated sludge suspended growth; feature: Nitrification reactor; material: Wastewater; isolation source: activated sludge from nitrification reactor of wastewater treatment...
CGGCACGGTCGACGCCTATTGGGAAGCCAACATCGAGCTGACCAAGGTCACGCCCGAGCTCAACATGTACGACGCCGACTGGCCGATCTGGACGCACCAGGAACAACTGCCGCCGGCCAAGTTCGTCTTCGACGACGACGACCGGCGCGGCATGGCGGTCGACTCGCTGGTCTCGGGCGGCAACGTCATCAGCGGCGCCACCATCCGCCGCTCGCTGCTGTTTTCGAGCGTCCATGCGCATAGCCACGCCGTAGTCGAGGACTCGGTCATCCTGCCCAAGGTCGACATCGGCGAGGACGTCCGGCTGCGCCGCGTGGTGGTCGACAAGCAATGCCGCATCCCGGCCGGCATGCAGATCGGCTTCGACCCGGCGCAGGACGCCAAGCGCTTTCATGTCACGGCCAAGGGCGTGACGCTGGTCACGCCGGACATGCTCGGCCAGCACTTCCACCAAATCCGCTAGGACCGCCGACGTGACCGACAAGCGCCTCGATCTGGTCCTGCTCTGGCACATGCACCAGCCGGATTACCGCGACCATGCCAGCGGCGAACACGTGCTGCCGTGGGTGTACCTGCACGCGATCAAGGATTACGCCGACATGGCCGCCCACCTGGAGCGGCATCCGGGCATCCGCGCGGTGGTGAACTTCGTGCCGGTGCTGCTCGACCAGATCGAGGATTACTGCGGCCAGGTCGAGTCGGGCGTCTTTCGCGATCCGCTGCTGCGGCTGCTGGCGGCGCCCGACTTGAGCCATATCTCCCCCTCGGACCGCCGCCTGCTGCTGGACACTTGCTTTCGCAGCAACCACACCACCATGCTGTCGCCGTTCCCGCGCTACCAGCGGCTGCACGACCTGTACAACAGCCTGGCGCGCGAAGGCGAAAACGCGCTGGCCTACCTGTCGGGCGATTATTTTGGCGATCTGGTCACCTGGTATCACCTGGCCTGGACCGGCGAAACCGAGCGCCGCCGCCACCGCCTGATCGCCGAGTTGATGAGCAAGGGAGAGCGCTACGGCCACGGCGAGCGTCTGGCCCTGCTCGAACTGATCGGCAACGCCCTGCGCGGCCTCGTGCCGCGCTACCGCGCGCTGCAGGAGCGCGGCCAGATCGAGCTTTCCGCCACGCCCGCCACTCATCCGCTGGCGCCGCTGCTGCTCGACTTCGGCGCCGCCCGGCAAAGCCTGCCCGATGCCGCGCTGCCGCTGGCGGCGGGCGATCTCGGCGGCCGCCAGCGGCTGGTGGCGCAAATCGAGGCGGCCAAGCATTCCCATGCAGCGCGCTTCGGCACGGCGCCGCGGGGCATGTGGCCGGCCGAGGGCGCGATATCCACCGGCGTCGTCCAGCATCTGGCGGCGCAGGGCTGCGATTGGCTCGCCAGCGGCCAGGGCGTGCTGCGCAACAGCCTGCGCCTGCGCGACGGCATCGCCGGCGACCCGCGCGCCGCCTACCGGCCCTGGCATCTGCCGGAAGCGCCCGGCATTACGCTGTTCTTTCGCGACGAGCGCTTGTCCGACCTGATCGGCTTCGAGTACGCCAAGTGGCACGGCCGCGATGCCGCCCAGCATTTCGTCCATCAGCTCGAAACCATTCTTGCCGAGCGTCCGCCGGGCGAAGCGCCGATCGTCAGCGTCATCCTCGATGGCGAGAATGCCTGGGAGCACTATCCTTACAACGGCTATTTCTTCTTCGACGACCTGTACGGCCTGCTCGAGGACCATCCGCGCATCCGCACCACCACCTACGCGGAGATCCTCTCCCGGCGTGGCGAGGACGCGGCGCCGCCGCCATCCAGCCTGCCCGGCCTGGTGGCCGGCAGTTGGGTCTATGGCACGCTGTCCACCTGGATCGGCGACCAGGAGAAGAACCAGGCCTGGGACCTGCTCTGCGCCGCCAAGCAGAGCTACGATCTCGTACAGTCGAGCGGCCGCCTGACGCCGCCAGAGTCAGCCGCGGCGGAGCGCCAGTTGGCCATCTGCGAAAGCTCCGACTGGTTCTGGTGGTTCGGCGACTACAACCCCAGCCAGGCGGTGACCAGCTTCGACAAGCTCTACCGTCGCAACCTGATCAACCTCTATCACCTGCTCAAGCTGCCGCCGCCCTCGCAACTCCATCTGCCCATCTCGCGCGGTAGCCAGGATGCCGAAGGCGGCACCATGCGCCGCGCCCAGGAACCTCCGCTCTAACGGACCCGCCATGACCCAACCCATTTCCCTGCTCTTCGGCGTGCATGCCCACCAGCCGGTCGGCAATTTCGACGCGGTCATGGAGGAAGCGCACGTCCGCTGCTACCGCATGTTTCTGCAAACGGCCGAGCGCTATCCGGCGTTCCGCTTCGCCGTGCATTTCTCCGGCTGGCTGCTCGACTGGCTGATGGCGCGCTATCCCGAGGACATGGCGCGGCTGGCGGCGATGACCCGGCGCGGTCAGGTCGAATGGTTCGGCTCCGGCGATTGCGAGCCGGTGCTCGCCTCGATCCCGCATCGCGACCGCGTCAGCCAGATCGACGCGCTTTCCGACAAGATCGAGCGCCTGTTCGGCCAGCGGCCCAAGGGCGCCTGGCTCACCGAGCGCGTCTGGGAATCGGCCGTCGTGCCTTCGCTGGCCGATACCGGCATCGAATACGTGGCGGTGGACGACTATCACTTCCTCTGCGCCGGTGAGCCGGCGGGGCGGCTCGACGGCCATTTCACCACCGAGGAGGATGGCCGCAGGCTCGACCTGTTCCCGATCTCGGAACAGGCGCGCTACCGGCTGCCCTTCTCGCCGGCGGAAGGCGCCGTGGCCTGGCTGGAGCACCTGGCGCGCGAAGGCCATCGCGCCGCCGTCTATTTCGACGACATCGAGAAGTTCGGCATCTGGCCCGAGACCTACCACTGGGTCTACGAGCAGGGCTGGCTGACGCGCTTCATCGAGGGCGTGCTGGCTTCGCCGCTGATCGAGACGGCAACCTACGCCGACTTCCACGCGCGCCAGAAGACGCGCGGCATCGTCTATCTGCCGACCACCTCCTACATCGAGATGAACGAATGGACGCTGCCGGCGCGGGCGGCGCGCACCTACCATGCGCTGGTCGAGCAGGAGAAGCACGCCGGCCGCTTCGAGGACCGCAAGGCCTTCTTGCGCGGCGGCATGTGGCGCAACTTCTTCATGCGCTTCCCGGAATCGAACTGGATGCACAAGCGCATGCTCGACGTCTCGGCGCGCCTGGCGGCGCTGCCGGCGGACCGGCGTACGCCGGCCATGCAGGCGCAACTGCACCGCGCCCAGGCCAACGATGCCTACTGGCACGGCCTGTTCGGCGGCCTCTACCTGCCGCACCTGCGCCGCGCCGTCTGGAACAACCTGCTGGCGCTGGAGGCGGCGCTCGACGGCGTGTCGCCGCCACTGACTTTGGCGCGACGCGATCTCGACTGCGACGGCCACGACGAGCTGTTCCTGCGCGGCGACGGCCTGCTGGCCGTGGTGCGCGCCGACGGCGACGCGGCGCTGGTCGAACTGTCCAGCCATGCGCTGGCGCACAACTTCGGCGACACGCTGCGCCGCCACGACGAGGTCTACCACGACAAGCTGCACGCGGCGCACGGTCAGCAGGCCCAGCAGGGCGGCATCGCCTCGGCCCACGACCGCATCGCCTTCCGCCACGCGATCGGACCGGCCGACGCCGAGCCGGACAGCCGTCCGCGCGGCATGTTCATCGATTGCTGGCACCCGGCCGACGGCGCGCCGAGGCCGGTGCGCGACTATGCCGAAACCGGCCCCGCCGCCTTCGCCGCGCCGCTCGACGGCGGCCGCCTGGCCAAGTCCTTCGTCATGAACGGCAACCGGCTGACGGCGCGCTACGACAGCGACGGCGCCAGCGGCCGCCTGGAGATTCGCCTCAACATCGCCATGCCGAGCTGCGACGGCTATCTCGGCCGTCACATCCTAGAGAACGGCGACATTCCCTGCGGCTTCGGCGACCGACTGGAACTGCCGGCAGCGCGGCGCCTGACGCTCGACGACGGCGTGCTCGGCGGCAGCCTGGTCGTCGAATTCGACGCCGCCATCGCGCTGACGGCGCAGGCGCACCGCACCGTTTCGCAATCGGAGGCAGGCTTCGAGAAGATCATGCAGGCCGTCGAACTGACCTGCCACTGGCCCCTCGACGGCACGCCGCGCAGCCTGACGTTCACGATCGAAGCCCGCGCGCGGCCGGCGTAGAATCCCGGCACGCACAAGGAAAAGAGAACCACGATGGCCGGCACCCGCTTCCAGCTCGAAGTCAATCCCCAACTGCCGGAGCGTCTCGCCCGGCTCGAAGAAGTCGCCAACAACCTCTGGTACAGCTGGGACCGGCCGACGCGCACGCTGTTCGCGCGGCTCGGCAGCAAGCTCTGGGGCGCCGTCGGCCACGGGCCGAAGGCGTTTCTCAAGCGCGTCGACCAGCATCGTCTCGACGAAGCCGCCACCGACCCGGTCTTTCTCGGCGCCATGGCGCGCGTGCTGTCGGCCTACGACAGCTACCTGACTGCACCGGCCCGCGAGCATGCGCCGCGCATGGACGACGGCGATCTGATCGCCTACTTCTGCGCCGAATTCGGCTTTCATGAAAGCCTGCCGATCTATTCCGGCGGACTCGGCATCCTGGCCGGCGACCATTGCAAGACCGCTTCGGACCTGAGCCTGCCTTTCGTCGGGGTCGGCCTGCTCTACCGTCAAGGCTACTTCCTGCAGACCATCGATGCCGACGGCCGCCAGCACGCCACCCATCACGACACCGATTTCGACGACCTGCCCATCACGCCGGTCCAGCACGACGACGGCAGCGACCTGAAAGTATCGGTCAAACTGCCCGGCCGCGAGGTGAAGGTGAAAGTGTGGAAGGCGGTGGTCGGCCGCATCGCGTTGTACCTGCTCGACACCGATCTCGAGGAAAACTCGCCGCACGACCGCGACATCGCCCACCAGCTCTACGGCGGCGACCGCACCACCCGCATCGAGCAGGAAATCGTGCTCGGCATGGCCGGCGTCAAGGCGCTGACGGCGATCGGCCTGCGGCCGACGGTCTGGCACATCAACGAAGGCCACGCCGCCTTCCTGATCCTCGAGCGCATGCGCCAACTGGTCGAAGGCGGCATGGACATGGCCAGCGCGCTGGAAGCCGTTGCCGCCAACACGGTGTTCACCACCCACACCGCCGTGCCGGCCGGCCACGACCACTTCGCCGAGGACATGATCCGCCATTATTTCGAGGGCTGCTGCAGCGACATGGGCTGCGACATCAATGCCCTGATGGCGCTGGGCCAGACGCCCGGACGCAGCGACTTCAACATGACGGCGCTGGCCATCCGCGGCTCGCGCCACCAGAACGGCGTCTCGCGCGTGCACGGCCAGGTGTCGTCCCAGATCTGCGCCGAACTGTGGCCGCAGATCGATCCGGCCGAAAACCCGATCGGCCACGTCACCAACGGCGTGCATGTGTCGACCTTCCTCTCCGACATGTGGCACGAGACTTTCGACCGCATCCTCGGTCCCGGCTGGTCGCAGCGGCTGACCGATACCCAGGTGTGGCAGGGCATCTACGACATCCCGGACCACATGTACTGGAGCGTGCGCCAGTCGATGAAGGCGCAGATGCTGCACCTGGTGCGCCACCGCATCAGCCAGCAGCACATGCGCAGCCACGGTTCCGAGGCCCACGTCGATCGCCTGATGCGCCTGGCGGAGCCGGAAAACCCCAACGTGCTGACCATCGGCTTCGCGCGCCGCTTCGCCACCTACAAGCGCGCCACGCTGCTGTTCCAGAACCTGTCGTGGCTCAAGCAGATCGTCAGCGATCCGCAGCGCCCGGTGGTGTTCATCTTCGCCGGCAAGGCGCACCCGGCCGACGAACCGGGCCAGGCGCTGATCCGGCGCATTGCCGAAGTCGCCGCCATGCCGGAGTTCATGGGCCACATCCTGCTGGTCGAGGGCTACGACCTGCGTCTGGCGCGCCGGCTGGTCTCGGGCGTCGACGTCTGGCTCAACAATCCCGTTTATCCCCTGGAGGCCTCGGGCACCTCGGGCATGAAGGCGGCGCTCAACGGCGTCCTCAATCTCTCGGTGCTCGACGGCTGGTGGAGCGAAGGCTTCGAGAGCGCACCCGGCCGGGAGAACGGCTGGTCGATCAAGCCCACCTCCAGCGCCTACGACAAGGGCGTGGACGAGGGCCGGCGCGACTACGAGGAAGCGCGCACGTTCTACGAACTGCTGCAGGACAAGGTGGTGCCGCTGTACTACAGCCGCGGACCGATGGGCTACTCGCCGGGCTGGGTGGCCATGTCGAAGCGCTCCATCGCCAGCATCACGCCCCGCTTCAATTCGGCGCGCATGCTCGGCGAGTATGTGCACAGGTTCTACCAGCCCGCGGCCAAGCAGTGGCGCCACTTCAGCGGCGACGGCTTCGCCAACGCCCGCGCCCTTGCGGCGTGGAAGGCGCGCGTCCGCCACGCCTGGCCGCAGGTGAAACTGCGCCGCGTGGACGAGACGCCGCGCCGCATTCCGTTCGGCGGCAGCGTGCGCTTCGAAGTCTCGGCGCAGTTAGACGGCCTGGCGCCGACCGACGTCGCCGTCGAGCTGCTGTTCAGCCGGCCCAATGCCAACGCCCAATCGCGGCCGCCGCGCGCGTTCCGCCTGGAGTTCCAGGGCACGCATGAGGGCGAAAGCTGTTTCGCGCTCGAGCTGACGCCGGAGGTATGCGGCAAGATCGACTACCGGCTGCGTCTCTATCCTTTCCACGAATTGCTGACGCACCCCTTCGAGATGGGCATGATGGTGTGGCTATGAACGGCTCGGCGACTGCTTCCAACACCTGGCAGACCTTGGCCGCCCATGCCGAAGGCATGCGCGGCGCGCACCTGCGCGAACTGTTCGCCGCCGACCCCCAACGCTTTGCCCGGTTTTCGGTCGAGCAGTGCGGCATGCTGCTGGATTTTTCCAAGCAGCGGCTGACGGCGGCGGCGCTGCACTCCCTGCACGGCCTGTGGTGGGCGGCCGACCTGCCCGGCTGGATCGGGCGCATGCGCGCCGGCGAAGCCATCAACCACACCGAGGGCCGCGCCGTGCTGCACCACGCGCTGCGCCACCAGGGCACGCGGCCGATCCTGCACAACGGCCTCGACGTCATGCCCGACGTGCGCGCCGTGCTGGAGCAAATGCGCCGCTTCTGCCACGACATCCACGGCGGCGACTGGCGCGGCGCCACCGGCGAGCAGATTCTCGACATCGTCAACATCGGCATCGGCGGTTCCGACCTCGGTCCCAAGATGGCGACGCAGGCGCTGGCAGCGCACCGCCAGCCGCGCGTCAACCTCCACTACGTCTCCAACCTCGACGGCGCCCATCTCGCCACCACGCTGGCGAAAGTCAGTCCTCGCACCACGCTGTTCGTGATCGCCAGCAAGACTTTCACCACGCAGGAAACCATGCAGAACGCCGTCTCGGCGCGCCGCTGGCTGGTCGAGGCGCTCGGCGAACCGGCGGTGCGCCGGCATTTCGTCGCGGTATCGACCAATCTTGGCGAAGTCACCCGGTTCGGCATCGACCCGGACAACGCCTTCGCCTTCTGGGACTGGGTCGGCGGCCGCTTCTCGGTCTGGTCGGCCATCGGTCTGCCGCTGGCGCTGGCCATCGGCTTCGACAACTTCCAGCGCTTCCTGGCCGGCGCCGCCGCCATGGACGCGCATTTCTTCGACGCGCCGGCCGAGCAAAACCTGCCTTTCCTGCTGGCGGCGCTCGACGTCTGGAACGTCGATTTCCTCGGCGCCGAAACCCGCGCCTGCCTGCCCTACAGCCAGTCGCTGGAGCTGCTGCCGCGCTACCTGCAGCAACTGGAAATGGAATCGAACGGCAAGCGCACCGGCCGCGACGGCCAGGATGCCGGCTGCGCCACCGCGCCGGTGCTCTGGGGCGAACCCGGCACCAACGGCCAGCATGCCTTTTACCAGTTGATCCATCAGGGCGGCCGGCTGATCCCCTGTGATTTCATCGCCTGCCGCGAGGCCGACTTCCCGCTGCCCGGCCATCACGACAAGCTGCTGGCCAACTGCTTCGCGCAAGCCGAGGCGCTGATGCGCGGCAAGACGGCCGACGAGGCGCGCGCCGAAATGGCGGCGGCGCACGTGCCCGAGGCGGTCATCGGCCGTCTGCTGCCCTACAAGGTTTTTCCCGGCAATCAGCCTTCCACCACGCTGTTGCTGCCGCGCCTGGACCCGCACGGCCTTGGCCAGTTGATCGCCCTCTACGAACACAAGACGTTCGCGCTCGGCGCCATCTGGAATCTGAATGCCTACGACCAGTGGGGCGTCGAATACGGCAAGCAACTCGCCAACCGCCTGCTGCCCATCATCGAAGGCCGCGCCAAGCCCGACGGACTGGACAGTTCCACCGCCGGGCTCATCGCCTACTGCCGCCGATCGTGAAAATTCTCTTCGCCACTTCGGAGATCGCGCCCTGGATGAAGACCGGCGGGCTCGGCGACGTGGCCGCCGCGCTGCCGCCGGTCCTGCGCGCCGCCGGCATCGACGTGCGCGTGCTGGTGCCCTATTACCCGGCGCTGCGCCGAGCCTTCCCCGAGGACGAAACGCCGGTCGTCGCCAGCCTCGGCAACTTCGGCGCCCACTTCGCCGGCTCGGCCCTGCGCGCGGCGGTGGCGCCGGACGGCACGCCGCTGCTGCTGCTCGACAGCCTCATTTACTTCGACCGGCCGGGCAACCCCTACCTCGGCCCGGAGGGCCACGACTGGCTCGACAACCACCTGCGCTTCGGCCTGCTGTCGCGCGTCGCCGCCTGGCTCGACTGGGCCGACAATCACCTGCCGTGGCAGCCCAACGTCGTTCATTGCAACGACTGGCAGACGGGCCTTGCCCCCGCCTACCTCAAGCTGCTGCCGGGCAGCCACGCGCGCGCGCTGATCACCGTGCATAACCTCGCCTTCCAGGGCTTGTTCGGCCACCATGCCTTGCGCGAGATCGGCCTGCCCGAGTCGGCCTGGACCATGCACGGCGTCGAGTTCCACGGCCACCTGTCCTTCCTCAAGGGCGGCCTGCACTATGCCGACGCCATCACCACGGTCAGCCCCACCTACGCCGCCGAGATCCAGACCGACGAGGAAGGCATGGGTCTGGCCGGCCTGTTGCGCGCCCGCGCCGCCCAGCTCAGCGGCATCATCAACGGCATCGACACCGTCGCCTGGGATCCCGCGCGCGACCGCCATCTTTCGTTCGGCTACGACGTCCGCCATCTCGACGCCAAGCGCCGCAACAAGGCGCAGTTGCAGGAGGAAATGGGCCTGGCCGTGCGCGACGACCTGCCGCTGCTCGGCGTGGTCAGCCGCCTGACTCATCAGAAGGGGCTCGACCTGATCGCCGAACTCCAGCAGCAGATCGCCGATCTGCCGGCGCAACTCGTGGTGCTGGGCAGCGGCGAACGCGGCCTCGAGGAAACGTTCCGGGAACTGGCCGTCGCGCGTCCCGGCCAGTTCGCCGCCTTCGTCGGCTTCGACGAAGGGTTGGCGCACCGCATCGAGGCCGGCGCCGACATCTTCCTCATGCCCTCGCGCTTCGAGCCCTGCGGCCTCAACCAGATGTACAGCCTGCGCTACGGCACCCCGCCGGTGGTGCGCGCCACCGGCGGCCTCGCCGACACCGTGATCGACGGCGTCAACGGCTTCGTCTTCCGCGAACCGACCGCCGCGGCCCTGCTCGCCGCGCTGCGCCGCGCTGTCGCCGCCTGGCATGATCCCAAGACCTGGCGCCGGCTGCAGGCCGACGGCATGAACCGCGACCTGGGCTGGACCAACCCGGCCAGCCAGTACGCCGCGCTCTACGACAAGCTGATCAGCCGCCCCGCCGGGCACTGACGAGACGCAGCCGGCGTGCCGCCACGACTGACTTTGATCGCCGCCATCGCCCGCAACGGCGTCATCGGCAAGGGGAACGCCCTGCCTTGGCACTTGCCTGAGGACTTGAAACACTTCAAGCAGTTGACCACCGGCCAGGCCGTGATCATGGGCCGCAAGACCTGGGAATCGCTGCCGCCAAAATTCCGGCCGCTGCCGAACCGCCTTAACATCGTCATCACGCGCAACGCCGACTACCTCGCACCCGGCGCCACCGTTGTCCCTTCGCTGCCGGCGGCGATCGCCGCCGCCGGCTTGGCCGACAACGACGAAGTCTTCGTCATCGGCGGCGCCGAAACCTACGCGCAGGCCCTAGCCATCGCCGACCGCTTGCAGTTCACCGAAATCGACGCCGACTTCGAAGGCGACGCCCACTTTCCCGACTGGGATCGCAGCCTATGGCGCGAAACCGCGCGCGATAGCCGCCGGTCCCCCGATAACCGCGTGGCCTGGGACTACGCATTCGTCACCCGCGAGCGGCGTTAGCGTTTCCCAAGGCCTTCGCCCCGGCGCCCCTACTGCCAGTTGGCGGCGATCACGGAGGCCAGGGCGGTCTGGTAGGCCGGCGGCAGCGTGGTCTGGCCGGCGGCGGGCGGCGCGAACGCCGCCATGGCCTGCACCAGGGTGTCGACCTTGCTGTCGAGCAAGACACGGTCGTCGGCGGTCTTGAACTGTTCGACGCGATAGGCGGCGCCGGAATACCAGTTCTTGACCGTCAGCTTGTCCGCGGTGCCGATGATGCTGGCCTCGAGATCGTTGCCGATGTGGCGGAACCAGATCTGGTCGGTGGCCACGCCCGCCAGGAAGCGGGCGATGTCGGTGTTGCCCGCCGTACTGTCGTTCTCCGTCACGGTATCGGCGCCATGGCCGCGCCCCAGCACGTAGGTATCGTTGCCCGCTCCGCCGACTAAGCTATCGTTGCCGGCACCGCCGTTCAAGGTATCGTTGCCGGCTTCGCCGTGCAGATAGTCGTTGTCGGCACCGCCATCGAGGGTGTGGTCGCCCCCTCTGCCGAGCAAGGTGTCGTTGCCGCCCAGGCCGGTAAGAGTGTCGGCACCGAGGGTGCCGCTGATGGTCTCCGCCGCTTCGGTGCCGGCCTGCAGTTTCGACATGATGTCGCTGATCGACCAGGTCGTGCCATCGGCGAACTTGATCTGCTGCAGCGGGTTGTAGGGGTTGGCCGGATTGTCCTGGTAAAGAAAGTCCTGCACCGTCAGTTGATCGGTCGTTCCGGCGATCTTGATCACCAGCGACGTGCTTGAGGTGCTGAAGGTCACCTCGCTTGGCGCCACTCCCGTCTTGAACTGCAAGGCGTCGATCTTGCCCACCGTGGCATCGTTGGTGTAGTAGATCGTGTCCTGGCCGTCGCCCTTGCCGAACAGATAGGTGTCGCTGCCCAGGTCGCCCCGAATGATGTCGCTGCCCGCGCCACCGTCCAGAATGTCGTTGCCGTCATTGCCATACAGGCTGTCGTTACCGGCACCGCCGTTCAGCATATCGTTGCCCTCGCGGCCGGAAAGATAATCGTTGGCCGCACTCCCAAATGCGATGTCGTCGTCGGCGCTGCCGGTGAAGCTGCCGCTGACCATGGCGACGTGCAACTGGGTTAACAAGGGCGTCCAGGCCGGGTCGGTACCGGCCGCCTCGGTCCAGGCGCGCAGGGTGGCGCTGGCGCCGATCCAGCCCATCTTCATCAGCATGTCGCCCTGGCCGCGCATGAGGTCGACCAGATCGCCATAGGCGGCCTGGGCATCGGTGGCGCGGCGGCTGGCGAGCATGGCGTCCACCGCCGTGAAGTCCAGCCGCACGCCGTTGGCGTCGACCTGCAGGACGATCGCATCCATATAGCCCTTGAGCCGTGTTTGCGGGGCCAAGCCATCCCGTACCGATTCCTTGAGCGCGTCGTACGATGCGTTGAGCAGGCGAGTCTGCTCGACCGTCAGGCCCACCGTTCCGCCCGGCAAGCTGATCCCTCCGCCACTGCCCCCACCGCTTCCACCACCGCTCCCACCACTGCTGCTGGACGCCGCTGGCGTGGTGGTGCGGCCGGCCCCCGTGGTGATGGCACCATTGGTTTCGTCGCGGATGACGAAGCCCTGGCCGTTGAAGCATTCGAGCACGGTGATCCGCCGCATCAACTCCAGCGACGCCGGATCGGTGGGCGGCGGGGTGTAGCCGCCGCCACCGCCTCCGCCGCTGCTGGAGAAGGTGACCCCACCGGTCGTCGTCGTGGAGGCTTGGTAGGTCACGTTGTACTGAGCGCTGGTCTTGAGGGTGGACGTAGCGGCCCAGGCGTCGAGCAGGGTATCGAGTTCGGTGTCGAACTGCTGGCGGTCTCGGTAGCCGTTCTGGAGAGCGGCCAACTGGCTGGCCAGGCTGGTGGAGAGAGTGGCGGCTTCCTGCAAGTCGCGCACCATGCCGGAACCGGCCATGTCGGGCAGGCTGGCCACGCTGGTGGTGTCGAGGCGGTCGGGGAACTGGCGGTAGAAGGGATTGTGGGCGAGTTCGAGCGCGACCGCGGCGCTCTCGCCGAGGCCGGCGACGGCGGCGGTGAGTATCTGGGTATTGCCGCCCGGCAAGGTCTTGGTGGCTTTCTGGGTGGTAAGGTTGATGCTGGTGATGGCGGCCTCGGCCAGGCCCTGCAGCTCGGTGGCCTGGCTGATGCCGTCCTGGTTCAGGTCGCGCCAGAGGCGGAGGTTGCCGTACTGGGCATCGGCGCTGTTGAAAAGCTTGTCGCCGTTGCTGTCGATGCTCTTGAGGGCGTCGAAGGCATCGACGGCGTAGATCGCGCGGCCGGTGAGCGGTTCGGTGCCGACGATGGTATCGACGCCGAACAACTCACGACCGGAGTCGATGGTGCCGTTGCCATCGCGGTCGAGGACGACGAAGGCATCGTCGGCCTTGAGCCAGCCGGTGCCGGTCTTGATGGCGTCGGCGTCGTGGTCGAACAGAACTCCTGCATTAACCCCGACCGTTTCGATGCCGTCACCGTCCAGATCGATGGCCAGGGGATCGCGGCGGATGAAGTTGCGGGCAAGGAGGTAGAGGTTGTTGAGCTCGAACCCGATCTTCTGCCATATCGGGTTGAAGATAAGCGTCTGAATAAAGTCAAAGAAGATATTGCTTGGCTCCATACGGGGGCCAAGTATCGATGGAATGATCCCAGCCTCCGACAAACCCGCGAGCGCCCAATTCGTACACTGCGAGCCAAACGGCAGCGCATAGGGCGGCGAAACCGCATCCGTGCGGTTGATGTATTCCTTCAGGGCGTTGTATTGGTTTTCGCTGATGTAAAACTTGCCGCTGCTTGCGTCATAGGCATGAAGAGTATCGTTCTGAACGTTCCCAGGCCCAAACAGCCCGGTCTGCTCTGGCGCAAAGCCATAGCCCCGTTCCACGCCATCCGGACCAGTTACGACCAGAAAGGTATGTGGTATCAAATCGATGCCGATGCTGTTATTGCTGCTGTACGAGTCAACACGAATTTCCACGCTGTAGCTCATTTCTGCTCTCCTATCATGCGCATCGATACGAATGGTTTCTTGTGCCACTTCCCGAAGCCCATCAATTCCTCGTGGGGCTGGCGATACATAGAAAGTGACACTTCCATTTGCTGCTGATTCTTGGCGTATGAAGATCCGCAGACCGAAAGGATCTTCTGGATCGCCGTGTCATCCGTAACTTGATAGACCTCTACTTCTACGCCAGTCGAGGAGCGGCCAAAGAATGACAGTTTCTTCTTTGTGCAGTCGTTGCGCTCCTTGCAATAGCCATGTTCAATCAATACGTGCTGAATAGTCTC
>WBZU01002200.1_pt1 | contig 13702 bp, 12 predicted proteins | sample 5204311 | NCBI WGS metagenome assembly WBZU01 (sample SAMN12344359, study PRJNA552823) | activated sludge metagenome | biome: Activated sludge suspended growth; feature: Nitrification reactor; material: Wastewater; isolation source: activated sludge from nitrification reactor of wastewater...
GCCGCCTGACCACCACCCTGCCCCGGCGCGCCCGCCGGAGCCCCGGCCGAACTTTGCGCCGAAACACACCTGAGCGTCGGGTTTCGGCGCAACGTTGCTCGGGGCCGTGTCGAACTTTGCGCCGAAACACACCTCAGCGTCGGGTTTCGGCGCAAAGTTGCAAGCGATCGGGGTTGGGGTGGTCGGGGGCTTGGCGGGGGCGAGGCGGCGGTCAGAGGTCGATGACGGTGCGGACGCCGACGCCGGCGCGGAGGTCGTCGAAGGCGGCGCCGAGCTCGTCGAGGGGACGGTGGCCGGTGACCAGCGCGGCGAGGTCGAGCTGGCCGGCGCGGGCGAGGTCGAGGAACCGGGGGATGTCCCGGCGGGCGTGGCAGCTCCCGAGCAGCGAGCCGATCAGCTTCTTCTCGCCGACGGCGAGGATCGCCGGCAGGGGGTAGGTGAACGGGTCGTCGAGGCCGGGCACGCCGACCATCACCGTGGTCCCGCCCTTGCGGGTGGCGTCGATCCCGGCGGCGATGAGGGCGGAGCGGCCGGCGGCGTCGAAGGCCCAGTCGACGCCGAGGCCGCCGGTGAGGTCGAGCACGGCGGCCACCACGTCGGCGTCGCCGGGATCGACGGCGTCGGTGGCGCCGAGGCGCAGGGCCAGCTCCCGCCGCTCGGGCACCGGGTCGCTGACGATGATCCGCGAGGCGCTGGCCAGCCGGGCGCCCTGCACCACCGAGAGGCCGACGCCGCCGAGGCCGAAGATCACCACGGTGTCGCCCTCGGCCACCCCGGCGGTGTTGAGGACGGCGCCGACGCCGGTCTGCACGCCGCAGCCGATCAGGCAGGCGACGTCGAGGGGGATGTCGTCGGGCACCGGCACCACGCCGGACTCCTGGATCACCACCCGCTCGGCGAAGGCCGCCACCGCCAGCCCGCGGTGCACCACCTCACCGCCGCGGGAGAGCCGGGTGCCGCCGTCGGGGTGGGTGGCGGTGATCAGGGCGTCGCCGTTGGCGCACAGGCTCGGGTGGCCGCGCACGCAGAACGGGCAGTGACCGCAGGGCGCGCAGGGCGTCAGGACCACGCGGTCGCCCGGGGCCACCAAGGTCACGCCGGCGCCGACCTCCTCGACCACGCCCGCCGCCTCGTGGCCGAGGATCACCGGCAGCGGCGCGGGGAAGGTGCCGTCCACCACCGACAGGTCGCTGTGGCACACCCCGCAGTGCGCCACCCGGACGACGACCTCGGTCGCCCGCGGCGCCTCCAGCTCGACGTCGTCGTGGATCGTCGGCGCCACGCCGACCTGCTCCAGCACCGCAGCCCGCACGGGACCTCCCCTTCTCGGCGTGCGGTCACCCCGACGGCGTCGACGCGCCGGTCAGGTTGCCATGCCGACGGGCGCCCCGAGCTCGCCGCCGCGGGTGGTGGTGTTGACACGGGGCGAGGTCATGGCGTTCGCTACCCCGCGTGCCCAAGCCGCTCGTGATCGTGGAGTCCCCGGCGAAGGCCCGCACGATCGCGGGCTTCCTCGGCGACGATTTCCACGTCGAATCGTCGGTCGGCCACATCCGCGACCTGCCCTCCAAGGGCCTCAGCATCGACGTCGACCACCACTTCACGCCCACCTACGAGGTCAACGCCTCCAAGAAGGACGTGATCCGGCGGTTGAAGTCGCTCCTCAAGGACGCCGACGAGCTCTACCTCGCGACCGATGAGGATCGCGAGGGCGAGGCCATCTCCTGGCACCTCCTCCAGGTGCTCCAGCCCAAGGTGCCGGTCAAGCGGATGGTGTTCCACGAGATCACCCGCTCGGCGATCCAGCACGCGGTGGAGAACTGGCGCCAGATCGACGAGGGCCTGGTCGACGCCCAGGAGACCCGCCGCATCGTGGACCGCCTCTTCGGCTACCCGGTGTCGGAGGTGCTGTGGCGCAAGGTCAACGCCGGGCTGTCGGCGGGCCGCGTGCAGAGCCCGGCGGTGCGCCTCGTCGTCGAACGGGAGCGCGAGCGCATCGCCTTCCGTGCCGCCGATTACTGGGACCTCGACGCCGCCTTCCCCACGTCGCCCGCGTTCAGCGCCACCCTGGTGGCGGTCGACGGTCAGCGCGTCGCCACCGGCAAGGACTTCGACGACCGCGGCCAGCTCGTGCGGGAGGTCACCGTCCTCGACGAGCCCACCGCCCGCGGCCTGGCGGACGCGCTCGGCGGCTCGGCGTTCGCGGTGCGCTCGGTGGAGGAGAAGCCGTTCACCTCGCGGCCCAAGCCGCCGTTCATGACCTCCACGCTCCAGCAGGAGGGCGGCCGCAAGCTCCGCATGAGCTCGGCCCAGGTCATGCGGGTGGCCCAAGACCTGTACCAGAACGGCTACATCACCTACATGCGGACCGACAGCACGACGCTGTCGGAGACCGCGCTGACCGCGGCTCGCACCCAGGTCCGCCAGCTCTACGGGGCCGAGTACCTGCCCGACGCGCCGCGCACCTACGACCGCAAGGTCAAGAACGCGCAGGAGGCCCACGAGGCGATCCGCCCCGCCGGCGAGACGTTCCGCACGCCCGACTCGCTGCGGGGCGAGCTGCGGACCGACGCCCTGCGCCTCTACGAGCTGATCTGGATGCGCACGATCGCCTCGCAGATGGTCGACGCCCGCGGCCAGTCGGTGTCGGTGCGGATCGGCGCCACCGCGGCCGACGGGCGCGACGCCGAGCTGGCCGCCTCCGGTCGCTCGATCACCTTCCCGGGCTACCTCAGGGCCTACGTGGAGGGGGCGGACGACCCCGACGCCGCCCTCGACGACCGCGAGACCCTGCTGCCCGTGCTCGCCGTGGGCCAGGCCCTGCCCCGCCCCGCGCTGGAGGCCAAGGGCCACAGCACCTCGCCGCCGGCCCGCTTCACCGAGGCCTCGCTGGTCAAGCGGCTCGAGGAGCTTGGCATCGGCCGGCCGTCCACCTACGCCTCGATCATGCAGACGATCCAGGACCGCGGCTACGTGTGGAAGAAGGGCACCGCGCTGGTCCCCACCTGGACGGCGTTCGCGGTGATCGGCCTGCTCGAGCAGCACTTCGCGGACCTCGTCGACTACGCCTTCACCGCCCGCATGGAAGACGAGCTCGACGGCATCGCCACCGGCACGATGGAGCGCGAGCCGTGGCTCAACCGCTTCTGGTTCGGCGACGAGGCCGGCGAGCCCACTGCCGAGCTGGCCGACGTCAGCCCCGGGTCGCCCGGCCTCAAGGCGCTGGTCGAGCGGGGCAAGGACGAGATCGACCCGGCCGAGATCAACGTCGTGGCCCGCCTCACCCCGCCCGACGGCGAGGAGATCGTGGTCAAGCCGGGGCGCTACGGGCCCTACCTCAAGCAGGGCGAGCGCTCGGCGTCGATCCCCGACGAGGTCGCCCCCGACGAGCTCGACATCTTCAAGGCCCTCGAGCTGCTCGACGCCCCCAGCGGCGACCGCGTGCTCGGCGAGGACCCGGAGTCCGGCCTGCCGGTGATCGTGAAGGCCGGCCGCTTCGGGCCCTACGTGCAGGTCGGCGAGATGCCGGAGGGCAAGGGCAAGGTCAAGCCCGAGGACAAGCCTCGCACCGCCTCGCTGTTCAAGACGATGAGCGTCGAGCGGGTCACCCTCGACGACGCCCTCCAGCTCCTGTCGCTGCCCCGCACCGTGGGCGTCGACCCCGCCGACGGCGGCACGATCCAGGCGATGAACGGCCGTTACGGCCCCTACGTCCGCAAGGACTGGACCGACGAGGACGGCGCGGCCAAGACCGACTCGCGCTCGCTCGAGAACGAGGAGCAGATCTTCGAGGTCACCCTCGAACGGGCGCTCCAGATCTTCGCCGAGCCCAAGCGGCGGCGGGGCCAGACCGCGGCGGCGCCGCTGCGCGAGCTCGGCGCCGACCCGGTGTCGGGCAAGCCGATGGTGCTGAAGGACGGCCGCTTCGGCCCCTACGTGACCGACGGCGAGACCAACGCGTCGCTGCGCAAGGGCGACGAGGTGGAGACGATCACCGACGAGCGGGCCGCCGAGCTCCTCCAGATCCGACGCGACGCCGGCCCCTCCAAGAAGAAGGCGGCCAAGAAGAAGGCGCCGGCCAAGAAGAAGGCCGCGGCCAAGAAGTCGACGGCGAAGAGGTCGACGGCGAAGAAGACCCCGGCCAAGAAGGCGGCGGCGAAGAAGGCGGCGCCGCCCCCCGACGACGACGCCCCGTTCTGACCGGCCGGCCCGCACGGGCACCGTCGCTAGGGTCGAGCGCCGTGGGGCGGTTCGTCGTGTTCGAGGGGGGCGAGGGCTCGGGCAAGTCCACCCAGGCCCGGCTCCTGGCCGAGCGCTGGGGCGCGCTGCTCACCCACGAACCGGGAGACACCCCGGTCGGCGCCCGCCTCCGCGAGCTCCTCCTCGATCCGGCCACCGACCACCTCGACCCTCGGGCCGAAGCGCTCCTGATGGCCGCCGACCGGGCCCACCACGTCGCCACCGTGATCCGCCCCGCGCTCGAACGAGGGCGAGACGTGGTGTGCGATCGCTACGTCGGCTCGTCGGTGGCGTACCAGGGCTACGGCCGCGAGCTCGGGCCGGACGCGGTGGCCGAGCTGTCGGCCTTCGCCATCGACGGCCTGGTGCCCGACCTCGTCGTGCTGCTGGTGGTGCCCGATGCCGTGGCCGCCGAGCGCCTCGCCGCCGCCGGCACCCCCGACAAGCTCGAAGCGGCCGGCGACGCGTTCCACCGGCGGGTGGCCGAGGGCTACCGGGACCTCGCGGCGGCCGACCCCGGCCGATGGGTGGTGGTGGACGGTGGCGGCGAGGTCGACGAGGTGGCGGCTCGGATCGACGCGGTCCTGGCCGACCGGCTGCCCGACCCCGAGGGCCGACGATGAGCGCGCGGCCGGTGGCGACCGACCCGTGGGACGACGTCGTCGGCCAGGACGCTGCGGTGGGGATGCTGCGCGGGGCCTCGGGGGCCGGCGCGGTGCACGCCTGGCTGTTCCTCGGGCCCCGCGGCTCGGGCAAGCGGGCCGCGGCGCGGGCCTTCGCCGGCGACCTCCTGGCGTTCGAGCTCGACGAGGCCGGCGAAGTCGAAGGCGCGGCCCGCACCCGCACGCTCGCCGCCGCCGAGCAGCACCCCGACCTCGTGGTGGTCGAGCGGGCCGGCGCCTCGATCTCCGCCGAGCAGGCCGACGACGTGGTCCGGCGGGCCAGCCGGTCGGCCACCGAGGGCCGCCGCAAGGTGCTGGTGCTCGACGAGTTCCACCTCCTCCAGCCCAACGTCGCCCCCAAGCTCCTGAAGACGATCGAGGAGCCGCCGGACGGCACGTTCTTCCTCGTGCTGGCCGACGAGCTGCCGCCGGAGTTGGTCACGATCGCCTCCCGCTGCGTGCGGGTGGACTTCGCCCCGCTCTCGACCGAGCGCATCGCCGGGCGTCTGGTGGCCGAGGGCATCGCCCCCGAGCGGGCCGCCGAGGCCGCCGCCTTCGCCGGCGGCGATCTCGATCGGGCCCGGCTCCTCGCCACCGACGACCGCCTGGCCCTCCGGGTGGCGGCCTGGCGGGACGTGCCCCGCCGCCTCGACGGCACCGGCGCCACCGCCTCGGTGCTCGTTGCCGAGCTGCGGGCCGCGATCGACGACGCCGAGGCGCCGCTGCGGGCCCGCCACGAGATCGAGGTGACCGAGCTGGCCGATCGGGTGGAGCGCTACGGCCAGCGCGGCTCGGGCGCCGCCGACCTCGACCGCCGCCAGAAGCGCGAGAGCCGCCGCCTCCGCACCGACGAGCTCCGCCTCGGCCTCGCCGCCCTCGCCGCCACCTACCGCGACGAGCTGGTGGTCGCCGCCGACCCGGCCCCCGCCCTCGGCGCCCTCGCCGCCCTCCACGACGCCGGCGAAGCCCTGATCCGCAACCCGAACGAGGAACTGCTGCTGCTCGCCCTCGCCCTCCGCCTCCCCTCCCTGATCTGAGGTCCGGTGAGCCGGGCAGCGCGGGCCAGCCGGGCTTCGAGGGGCCGCGGGCGACGTGGTCCGCCTACCGGCCCTTCGGCCTGCTGAGCGCCGGCCGCCCGGTCGAGGCTCGGCGAGAGGCCCTCGTCGCCCTGGGGTCCGGTGGCTGCGTGTCGCCGGCCCAGCGCAGCCAGGCCCATCTGATCCTCGGCGTCAGCGCTCTGGTCCAGGGCCTCGACGATCCGATCCTCGACGACGTCGATCGCCTGCTGGCCGAGGCGATCCGCGATCGCGAGCTGCTGGCGGTGGGAGGGGTACCGGCGGGTGATCCTCGAACGGTCGCGCTATCGGGGCGACCTCGATCGGATCGAGGTGGAGGCCGAAGCCACCCTCGACGGCCCCCTGGTCGCGCCGCTGCTCTCTTTGTTGCCGACCGTGGCGCTGATCGAGGTCGGCCTCCGTCGAGGGGACACCGACGGGATCGAGACCCGCCTCGACGAGCTCGACGCCGCCTGCGACCGCTCCGACGAGTGGCTGGTCCGCTCCCGGTCGGCGCGGCTGCGGGCGCTCGTCCTGGCCGGCGCCCAGGAGGTCGTCGCCGCCGAGGTCGCCGCCCACCGGGGCCTCGACCTCGCCCTCGACCACGGGTGGCTCGCCGAGCTGCCGGCCCTGCTCGGCACGCTCGCCGTCGTCGCCGTCGCCGTCGTCGCCGTCGTCGCTGCCGTCGTCGCCGTCGTCGCCGACGTGGCCGACGACTCCACGCTCGCCGCCCGGCTGGCGGGCGTTGCCACCGCGTGGTGCCGGCGCCGGCAGGTGGCGACGGTCGTCCTCCCACCCCCGTTCACGACGACGGTGGCGCGAGTTCGAGGGTTGCTCGGCGGCCCGACCTTCGACGGTTTGGTGGAGGAGGCCGGCCGGCTGTCCGACGACGAGGCGCTGGCCTTCGTGCGCCGGGCCCGGGGCGAGCGGCGGCGCCCGGCGGCGGGCTGGGACAGCCTCGCCGTGCCCGCCAAGGTCCTCGCCGCCGCCCCCTGCTCGGTCCTGCTCGTCGACCCATCCGGTTCCTCGCCGAACCGCCGTTCGGGTACGGTGGCCGCTCCCACGCCCGGGTAGCTCAGACGGCAGAGCAGCTCACTCGTAATGAGCAGGTCAGGAGTTCGATTCTCCTCTCGGGCTCCAACCGCTTCCAGGTCGAGAAACCCTTTCGGCGGGCAGCTCCGCTGGGTACCGTGGCCGGCGTGAGCGACGCCGTTGCCCAGCCCTCCGACGGGCCCCACGGGACGAGCCTGCTTCCGCTCGACCTGACCGACGACGAGGCGGCGGCCGCCCCGGTGCTGGCTTCGCTGGACGACCTAGAGATCGCCGGCCTGACCGACGACGAGTACGAGCGGTTCCTCGACGCGCTCTCGTGAGGCTCTTGGTCGATATCGGAGTGTGATGCCACGGCGGGGCCGGCACGGCTCTTGCCATGCCACGGTGGTGTAGTACCATGACACCATGACTCGGAACCTGACCGTGCGACTCCCGGACGACCTTGCTGCGGACGCCGAGGCTCTGGCGCGGGTCGAGCGAAAGAGCCTGAACGAGTTGGTTGCGGACTCCCTGAGCGACGCGGTGGAGCAGCGTCGCCGCGATCCTGCCTTCAAGGCTCGGGTGCGCCAGATCATCGACGAGGATCGTGAACTGCTCGAGCGCCTGGCGAGATGACCGTCGAGTACCTCGACCTGGCGGACTCCATCGGGATCGCGGAGGAGGTGACCGGACTCGCTCCGGCCATCGTGATCAAGGTCGCGAACCTCCACCTCGCCGATTCGGCGCTTCACGCCCCGGCCGCAGGGTTCGGTGACGACGACTTCTACCCGGACCTGGTGGACAAGGCGGCCGTACTGCTCGTCCGACTCGCAAAGAACCACCCTCTACCCGATGGCAACAAGCGGGTCGCCTGGGTGGCCCTGCGCTACTTCTTGGCGCTCAATGGCTGGGACTGGTCGACGCGCCCGACGGTCGACGATGCCGAAGCGGCCGTCGTCGCCGTGGCATCGGGGGCTTGGGACGAGGGCGCTGCCGCCGATTGGCTACGGCCACTCTTGGCCGGTCCTGCGGATCACGGCGATAGGCGATAGGTCCGGGGCGCCGCTGCGCCGGAGCGAAGCGATCACCTCGGCTCGGCGGTTCGGTCGGCGGCTGGAGGGTGGGTGGCGCAAGATGGGCGGGTGGTCGGGGGACGGGTGGTCGGTGGGGCCTATGGGCTGCGGACTCGGCTGAAGGTGTTGCGCCAGGAGGGGCGGAGGGACCGGGGGCTGCGGCGGTGGTACCCGTGGTGGCAGCTCGTCGACGACCATGCGTTCCTCGATCTGACCTCGCCCTGGGAACAGGCGTGGATGCGGCGGGAGATCCGGCGCCGTCGGCCGGCGGCGGACACCGTGGTCGAACTCGGCACCTGGTTGGGCGCCACCACGCGGGCGATCACCGGCGGCGGGCACCCTGCGCCGCACGTCTACGACACGTTCACCTTCGTCGACGTCGAGCCCCGGGTGGCGGGGACGCCGCTGGAGGGTCGCCACCACGAGGGCGAGGACTTCGTGGACCTGTTCCAGCGGCGGGCCGGCGGCGCGCCGGTGGTCCACCGCGGCGACGTGCTGGTGGCGGGTTGGGACGGCCCCCCGATCGAGGTGCTCTTCGTCGACCTGGCCAAGACCTGGGAGATCTGGCGCCACGTCCGGACCACCTTCGTGCGCCCGGTGGAGGTCGGTGGCCTGGTCGTGCAGCAGGACTGGGCCCACGCCAACACGCCGTGGCTGCACCTCTGGCACCACCGCTGGCGGGACCACTTCGAGCCGCTCGGCCCGATCGCCCACTCCTCCGCGGTCCCGTTCCGGCTGCGGCGCCCGCTCCCGGAAGCGGCGTTCGACCACGACGAGCTGGCCGACCACGCCCCCGACGAGATCGACGCTGCCTTCACGTGGGCCGCCGGCCTCGTCGACCCCGAGCTGCGCCCGAACCTCGCCGCCGCCAAGGTCGTCCTCCACGTGCTCCACGGCCGGGTCGACGACGCGGTCGCCACCCTGCTGGCCGAGGCCGATCGGGTCCCGGTGGTCGGCGAGCTGGCCGACACGGCGATCCCGCTCGTCGCCCGCCGGGTCGCCGAGGAGGTCGAGCGGCCGGCTCGGTGACCGTCCACGGTGGCCGAGCCGTCGGCGTTCGGGGCGAGATGGGTAGCGTTCCTCGCCATGGTCGAGCGGAGCGGCGTTGGCGTGGTGGTGGTGTTGGTGGGGCTGATCGCCCTCCTGTCGGGGTGCAGCGCCGGCGGGACGTCGGGCGGGAACAGTGCGGCCGATGCGCCGACCACGACGTTGTCGGCCTCGTCCCGGGCGGACGACGACGAGCAGGCAACAGAGGCGTGCGAGACGGGCCGGCGCACGATCAGGGTCGCGGTCGAGGCGTACTACGCCAAGGTGGGCCGATACCCCGTGGATGTCGACGAGCTGGTCGATGAGGGCTACCTGCTCGCCTTGGGAGAACCGCACCCCGAGTGGACGATCGAGGGGGACGGCACCGTGGTTGGGACCTGCCCCTGACCCTCGAGGTTCAAGGAGGCCGGGCGGCGGCCGATGGGTGGGGGTGCCAGCCGACGCGCCTGCTCAGGTGAACGCGCCCGAACCCGAGGTTCGGCGCGGCGACTACTACCTCGCGCCGCGAGTCGTTCCCCGTCGGCAGACGAGCTCGGCCCCGGCGGCGGATCGTCGAGCGGACGAGCGCCGCCCCTCCTGACGGCGGGCGGCATCGGCCGGCCGCGTCGGGTTGACCCCGTGCTGCGAGGGTCGTGATCAGGCGGTGCCGTCGGCGGCGGCCTGGAGGTCGGCGAGGACGAGCTTCTTCATGCCGAACATCGCCCGCATCGCCCGCTGGACGCGCTCGGGGTCGGGGTCGGTCATCATCGCCTCGAAGCCCTCGGGGACGATCTGCCAGGACAGGCCGAAGCGGTCCTTGAGCCACCCGCACTGGATCTCCTCGCCGCCGTCGGCGGTGAGGGCGTCCCAGTAGCGGTCGACCTCGTCCTGGGTCGGGCACTCGACGAGGAACGACACCGCCTCGGTGAACGGGAACTGGTCGCCGCCGTTGATGGCGGTGAACCGGTTGCCGTCGAGGGTGAAGTCGATCGTCATCACCGTGCCCTCGCGGCCGGGCGAGTCCGGGCCGTAGTGGCTGACGAAGCCGATCGAGGAGTTCGGGAACACCGACACGTAGAAGTCGACCGCCTCCTCGGCGTTCATCGGGAACCAGAGGTTGGGGATGATCGAGGTGGGCACGGCAGGTCCTCCGGTGGTGTCGGTTGGTCGACAAGGTCGACAAGGTCGACAAGGTCGACCGTCGACGGGCGCCGAACTCATCGGCGAGGCGAACCGGCCGACGGCCGACGGCCGACGGCCGACGGCCGACGGTTCAGGCGGCGATGCGGTCGGGGGCGGCGTCGGCGTCGAGCAGGGGGCGGTCCCCCTCGAGCACGAAGCCGGCGGCCACCGCCGCGTCGGAGGCCTCCGCGTACTCGTCCTCGTAGGCGGCACGGTTCGGGTAGCGGGCGGCGAGCTGGGTGTCGGTCATCGGGGTGGACGAGCCGGCCAGGAGGCAGATCACGCTGCTGGCGCTGTCGGGGCCGGGGTCGCCCGAGAGGACCTCGGTGGGCGCCTCCACCTCGGGCAGGCGCACGCCGCCGAGGGCGATCCCGTCCGCGTCGCGCGCCACCGTGGCGCCGTCGGCGGTCAGCTCGATCGGGGTGCCGTGGGGCGGCTCGGTGCCGTCGCGGACCCAGGCGTCGAGGTCGTGGAGCACGGCGGGGGCGACGATCACCATCGGGCCGTGGTTGACCGGCGCGCCGCAGGCGAGCGTGTCGGCCACCGGGCCGAGCAGGGTGGTGTCGGCGTGGGCGGTGCCGGCCACCTCCCAGGTGCGGATGCGGTCGGTGTCGTCCTGGCGAGCGGGGGCGAACCCGATCAGCGACACGAGGTCGGTCTCGGACTGGAGCATGAAGACGGGCACGTCGAGGTCGGTGCGGATGGCCACGGGGTCCCCACCGACCGCGGCGGCGATGTCGGTGGCGCCGCCCGGCTCGCCGAGGGGGAGGGGTGCCCCGCCGCGGCTGTGGAGCAGGAACCCGTCGAAGGCCCGGGTGAGCGGCTGGACCCCGTCGACGTAGGTGGTCAGCGCGAACGCGGACTGCGACTCGCCCACCGCGAGGAGGCGGTCGGGGGCGGCGCCGTAGAGCACGCCGTCGCCCCCGCCGTCGGCCCGCAGGGCTCGGGCCACCTGGGTGAACAGGTCGTAGGCGAAGGCGTCGCCGGGGTGGGACAGGTCGCCGTAGCGCGCCGGGTCGGAGCCCGTGAGCCCCTTGCCGGCCAGAGCGTCGCTGATCGACGGCAGGGCCACGGCGGTCGGCCCGCCCTCGATGCCGATCTTCTGGGCCGAGACGCCCACCCAGGCGTACCCGCCCCGGAGGAGCTCGTCGCGCGTGTAGCTGTAGACCGGATCGGCGTCGAGGCCGCCGCTGACGTTGAGCCACTCCACCAGCACCGTGCCGTTGAAGTCGGCGGCGTCGGCCGGGCGGCGCACGAGCACCCGCGTGCGGTAGTCGCCCGGCTCGTCGCCGGCGGTCAGCTCGAACCGGCCGTCCTTCGGGAAGGCGCCCTCGGACCGGTAGGAGGCGGCGGTGCCGGTCACCTCGTACTCGTGCTGCACGTACCCCGCCGCCTCCAGGCCGGGGTCGCGGGTCTCGCCGAGGAAGGGGGCGCCGGCGGGCAGCTCGTGGTCGAAGGTGGCGGCCGGGCCGTCGGGTCGGTCGATCGCGGTGGTGGTCGGACCGCCGTCGGTCGACGAGGTCGGGGACGCGGTCGTGGTGGAGGCGGAGGTGGCGCGGTCGCCGTCGCCGGACGAACAGGCGGCGAGGCCGGCGAGGAGCACGGCGGCCGAGACGGTGGCGAGGAGGCGGCGGGCGGCGGTCATCGGGCGGCACGGTAGGCGCCGTCGCCGCCGGCTGCGGCGAGCCGAGCCCCGGGGCGGTCCCGTCGCCGGTGGCGTACGGTCGCCCCGGTCCGGCCGGGGACTCGGCCCGGCGCAGCAGGGGAGGGCGAGATGCTCGACGTGGTGATCCGAGGCGGGTCGATCGTGGACGGCAGCGGCGGGCCGCCGACCACCGGCGACGTGGGCGTGCGGGACGGACGGATCGTGGCGGTGGGGGAGGTGGACGAGCCGGCGCGGCGCACGATCGACGCCGACGGCGCGCTGGTCACCCCCGGCTGGGTGGACGTGCACACCCACTACGACGGGCAGGTCACCTGGGACGACGCCCTCGAGCCGTCGGCCTCCAACGGGGTGACCACCGTGGTCACCGGCAACTGCGGCGTCGGGTTCGCCCCGGTGCGGGCGGCCGACGTCGACGCCCTGATCGACCTGATGGAGGGCGTCGAGGACATCCCCGGCACCGCGCTCCACGCCGGCATGCCGTGGGGGTCGTGGGAGACCTACGGCGAGTACCTCGACCTGATCGATCAGCGGTCCTTCGCCCTCGACGTCGGCACCCAGCTCGCCCACGGGGCGCTGCGCTTCTACGTGATGGGCGAGCGCGGCGCGGCCAACGAAGACGCCACCGCGGACGACCTCGCCGAGATGAGCCGGCTGGTGGAGGAGGCGATGCGGGCCGGCGCCCTCGGCGTCTCCACGTCCCGCACGATCGGCCACCGGTCCCGGTCCGGCGAGCCGGTGCCCGGCACGTTCGCGGCGTCGGACGAGCTGCTGGCCCTCGGCGACGGGTTGCGCCGGGCCGGCCACGGCGTGTTCGAGGCGATCCTGGCCGGCACGATCGGCGCCCTCCCCGGCCTCGGCGGCGAGGCGGCCACCCCGGTGGAGGAGCTGCCGCTGCTCGCCGAGGTGTCGCGCCGCAGCGGCCGGCCCTCCACCTTCACCGTGGCCCAGCTGTTCGAGGACCCCGACCACTGGCGGCTGGTGCTCGACGCCGCCGCGGAGGCCAACGCCGCCGGCGCCCGCCTCCACCCGCAGATCATCCCGAGGTCGGTCACGATCATGACCAACCTCGACACCTACCACCTGTTCCGAGGCCGGCCCTCCTACGAGGCGGTGGCCCACCTGCCGCTGGCCGAGCGGGTGGCGGTGCTGCGGCGCCCCGAGGTGCGCGAGGCGATCCTGGCCGAGCGGCCCGCCGAGGTCGGCAGCCCGGACCTCTCCGACAGCCTCACCTCCCTGTTCGCGGTGGCGCTCCCGGTCACGTTCCCGCTGGCCGAGCCGGTCGACTACGAGCCGCCGCTGGAGGCCTCGGTGGCGGCCCGGGCGTGGGCGGCGGGGGTGCAGCCCGAGGAGCTGATGTACGACCTGCTGCTGGAGGACGAGGGCCGGGCGTTCTACGCGGTGCTCGGCTCCAACTACGTGGGCGGCTCGCTCGACGCCTGCCGGGAGATGCTCCTCGCCGATCACACGGTGACCGGGCTGTCCGACGCCGGCGCCCACGTCAACCTGATCTCGGACTGCTCGGCCTCCACGTTCCACCTCACGCACTGGGCGCGGGACCGGTCCCGCGGCGAGCGGCTGCCGGTCGAGCTGCTGGTGCACAAGCTGACCCGGGCCAACGCCGGGCTCTACGGCCTCGACGATCGGGGCCTGGTGGCCGAGGGGTATCGGGCCGACCTCAACGTGATCGACCTCGACGGCCTGCGCATCCACCGGCCGGTGCTCCGCCACGACCTGCCCACCGGCGCCAGCCGCATCCTCCAGGCCGCC
>WBZU01002201.1_pt1 | contig 13701 bp, 15 predicted proteins | sample 5204311 | NCBI WGS metagenome assembly WBZU01 (sample SAMN12344359, study PRJNA552823) | activated sludge metagenome | biome: Activated sludge suspended growth; feature: Nitrification reactor; material: Wastewater; isolation source: activated sludge from nitrification reactor of wastewater...
GTGCGAACGGGGGAGCTGCGTCTGGCCACGCCCGATCAGTTCGACCTGGACCGTGGGCTGTGGATCATCCCGGTCATGTCGCTCAAGCAGCGCAAGATGCTCACTCGTAAGAAGCGCAAGCGCGTCACCGACATTCCGCCCTACATCGTCCCGCTATCCGTCCAGGCGATGGAGATCGCGCGTTACATGCTTGAAGACTTCAAACCTGCGCAGAAGTACCTCTTCGCTGGGGTCAGGCGTCTTACCGACCGCATGAGCGAGAACACGCTCAATGTCGCGCTCAAACGCCTGGGCTATGAGGACCGGCTGACCGGCCACGGCATTCGCGCAACGATCTCGACGGCTCTCAACGAACTGGGCTACCCGAAGGTCTGGGTGGACGCCCAGCTTTCGCACGCCGACCCCAACCGTATCAGCGCCACCTACAACCACGCCGAGTATGTCGAGCAGCGCCGCGTGATGATGCAGGACTGGGCCGACCGCCTGGACCTCTTCGAACAGAACCAGGTGCAGGCCGCCAGCATGCACTTGACCATCCACCTACAAGGCCTGCCGACGATCGCCGGGCAGCAAACTACGCCCCTTCCGACACCTGGCCAGCACGCACCTATCCTGCTGGTGGCGCCCACCGAGCAGAGCATGCCGACGGTTGCACCGGCGACGCAGCGCCTATCGGCCGTGGAGATGCCTGAATACGCGCAGCCAAAGCTCTCGGACCTGCAGCGCGAGCGCCTGAAGCTGCTGGAAATCTTCGAAGGGCCGGACAACTTGGTGGTGGCCGATTACGCCAAGCTGGCCGGAAAGTCGCGCCGTTGGATCACGTACGAGATTCAGGCCGGCAACCTGCTGTCGATTCAATTGGGGAACAAGGGCCAACGGGTGCCGGTGTGGCAGCTTGATTCGCTCAAACGCCAACTGGTCCAGGCGATCCTCAGGCAGACGCCGCGTGGGGTCGATACCTGGGACATCTATCACGCATTGCTACGACCGCATGAGTCCTTGTGCAACAGGCCGCCCATCGAGGCGGTGACGCCCGAGAACATAAAGATCGCCATTCGGGAAGTTGTGGAACAAGTGTTGACACGCACAGAAAGTCACCCAGTTTTTCGAGGTTCTGCTCGGTGAAATTACCCGAACGGGGTAGTTCCGGGCTGTCGCCGGACACGCTAGAAACGGTCGCGAAAACCATCAAGGAGCGCCTGCTGACCGGCGCCTTCGGCGAAATCAGCGACATCCGCGACATCCGCGACCTCAGTCTTCCTTGTCTTGATCGCCCCACGCAACGTCTACGGCCAGGAAATGGTCGTCGATGGCGGCTACACCGTTGGCTGATCGGCTGACGACGCACCGGCGCGACGCAGCGAAGGGCGCGGCGAAGGCCAAACGGGAATTCCTCGGTCGGCCGCCGCACCCGCAAGGCCCTTCGGACCAGTTGCGGTCTCCCTGATCTTTCCCTCGGCGAGGAGCGCCAATGCCCGCAAATTTCCGCTGCATCCCGAGCGCATCTACTGTGGCTATGGCCAGTACTGCCCCGCCGATTCGCTGAAGTGCGGCAACTGCAACGGCCACACTCAGCATCCGATCGAGCTACTCGGCGACGACTAGTACAAGTTCGGCGACTGAGGCTTAGACCCTGACGCCGAGACAGAACCGGAGCCAGCGCCGACCGGGAAGGACACGGCATAGCGCAGCATCCGCGGCCGGCGAACAACATTGGGATGGCGATGGCCGTAGCATGGCAACGGAATGGCTGGCGGCGCCCCTCCGATCGCCTTTTTCCCCGCCGCTCACCAACACCTCGGTCCGTGCCAACATTATGGCAGCTACGCCTAGATTAGTAGGCGATGGAGGACTGCGTCGCCCAGATATGGGCGCCAATCAATGCTCTCCAAGGAGAAAACTGGGCCAACCAAGTCTTGGCTTCTTCTTCACTGATTTTGTTGGGTGTATCGAGCAAAGTTTGTAGCCCTCGACGGACTGCGGCATCACCATGCAGCGAGCCATCGAGCCAGCCGAAACCGCGCAGTAGCGCATAATTGACCGTCCACGGACCTATACCGCGGACGGCTTCGAGCTGCTCCCGAATGAGATCAACCGGAAGCGTTTCCGCCCAAGCGTTCAGTGGAAGCTTATTTTCGGCCACCAAAGCGGAAAGCTCAAGCAATGTTCTAGCCTTGGTTGTCGAAAAGCCCGATAGCCGTAGCGTCTCTTCGGGCAAACCGAGAATCTGACGCGCCTCCGGGTAACAAAGCACGCCACTGGAGTGGCGGATATTAGTGGCGACGATCAGTTTGCGGCGTAGGGACACGGCCGCATTGACACTGATTTGCTGGCCGGTGATGGCCCAGGTCAGAGCCTCGAATGGAGTAGCGGCGACTGGAACGCGCAAGCCTGGTTGTTGCGAAATCAGGATGCCCAGGTGTGGGTGGTTACAGTATAGTTCCTCGAAGGCTTCGATCTTTTGGGCCAAGCCAAGCATGCGCTTAACCATGCGATAAAAAACAGGCTGGCAGTCGTTTGGCTCCTGACCATCGATATCCAGCATTGCTTCGGCACTACCAGGATGGAATGCGATTGACAGACATGCCGGCGTGTCATTCCAGACAATGCCCTTAAGCAGCGAATTATCACTGACGCGCTCTGCGATCTCTTGTGGGTCACGTCGGTGAAAGGCCAAGATGTCACTGGGACGAAAAGTCGCCGGCAATGGGATGGAGAATTGCATGGTTGCTTTCGGGGATTTGGACAGAGCGAAGTATATTTAGGTGCGTTATAGACTGCATTCCGACTAACTAACCTGAGTATGGGTTCAAACAATGGTAAAACCAAGCGCCCAAGGCAGGCAGCGCTTTACAGGCGTACATTAATGGAAACGATGAAAGGCAATACCGATGATTTCCCTCACCCTCAACCCAACAATACCGAGCAGCGCCAGCATGAAAAATGGATTAATAAGATCCGGCATCGCGACCGCACTGAAGACCTGTACCGTCTAGTCGAGATTTCATCGGCTGCGCGGCGCTCATACCTGAGACATCTTCTCAAGTGAAAGGGGGCTACTTCTTCGTTCGCATCATCGGAGCGGCGGTATTTACTCATTTTTTGAGCGACTTGATTCAGACTTTGAAATGGGCTGCTCTCTGTCTTAAGCCTCGGGGGTGGATAAGCCAGTAATTTTCCTCAACGTCATTCAGAAAAATTGGCCCTCTCAGTCATGTTGCCCGATTCAGCACTTGAGCCTCACGCATTGCGCGTCCAACAAATGCGTTAAGCCGCTCACACCCCTCGCTGTCATTCTTGGTAAGAAGATATGTTGTTACCTCGGTATCATCGTGTGCCAAGGGCCGGACAACCACCTCGGGGTGGCGACACATGGCTATCTTTTCAGCTGCGGCGAATCCAACTCCGTAACCCGCAGCAACCAAGGTCAGCATCATTTCCAATGATGTGGCTCTTTCGGCCACATTGGGCTCGACCTCGGCGGCGCGAAAGATTCGATCCATCTGTCTGCAGTACCCCTCGCCAATTTCTGGATGACACATGATTAGTGGGTAGCGCATCAGTTCCGCCAGAGGAATCAATTGGTGCGCGAGTAGCGGGTGTCTGGACGGGATCGCAACGACCAGTGATTCACGCCACAGCGGATATGCTGCAATACCTTCGCCAACCTCATTCGTGCGCGCAAGACCGGCGTCATATGTGCCATCCCTTAAGCCGCGAAGTTGCACCATAAGTGGCACCTCAGCGATACGAATTTCGACCGAAGGTTCTTCCTCGCGGCACAACGCCAGCAGCGCCGCCAGCCTCGGCTGCGTAGTTCCATCCGAGAGCGCTACACGCAGTTGTCCGGAATGGCCCGCCGCCGCCGCTCTGGCGCCGTCCTTGGCTTGTTCAAGGGTCACAAATACTCGACGCACTTCTTGCAGGAACACTTTGCCTGCACGGGTCAAGTGCGTGCCCCGTCGGTCTCGATTGAACAACCGGATTCCGAGCCGTTCCTCCAATTCTTTGATAGTGCGCGACAGGGGAGACTGCTCTATGTGCAGCCGATCCGCAGCGCGTCCAAAGTGGAGTTCTTCCGCCAATGCGAGGAAACATCTCAGGTGCCGGAGGTCCAGACAACTCCCCTCTCGTCACTGAAGCGCACTCCAAACCCGGGCGCCGGAATCGAATTCGTGCCTTGTTTTCGGACACCCAACGTCGGCGGCGGATGGTCCGGCGCGCCATCGTCAATCTTAATACGCATGACCCCGCCATTCGCCAACTTCCGAGAAGGCAATCGGCGGTTGATCATCGTTCACGTTGGCAATCAGGTCGCAATGGGCCGAGCCGGCCTCAAGCGCCCGGTCCCTGGGTTTCGGGCGCTTCATGGCCCAGCCGATCCAACTCGTCGAAATCCTCGGTCGTCAGCTTGAGGTTCGCAGCGACGACGTTCTCGTCGAGGTGCTTGACCTTGCTGGTGCCGGGGATCGGCAGCATGACCGGACTGCGTTGCAGCACCCACGCCAAAGCAATTTGACCTGGCGTATAGCCAGTTCGCTTCGAAAGCTGATCGATAAAAGAGCCGGGCTTCGCCAGGTCTCCCGCACCCAGCGGAAACCAAGGGATGAAGCCGATGCCGTGCTCCGTGCAGTAATCCAACACCGCTTCATGCTTGCGCGTGACCAGATTGAACATGTTCTGGACCGTGACGACCGGGAAGAATCGACGGGCAGTTTCGATCTGTTCGACGCCGACCTCGCTCAGGCCGACGTGACGGATCAGACCTTCCTTCTGCATTTCCGCGATCACGCCGAATTGCTCATCCTGAGGGACTTGGGGGTCGATGCGATGCAATTGCCAAAGATCGATGCGCTCGACGTTCAAGCGACGCAGGCTCAGCAGCACGGCGTGACGAAGATACTCGGGCCGCCCGATCGGCGCCCATTTGTTTTCGCCGTGACGGACAAAACCACCCTTGGTAGCGATCAAAAGCCCGTCATAAGGGTATAGCGCCTCGCGGATCAATTCCTCGCTGATATCTGGTCCGTAACTATCGGCCGTGTCGATGAAATTGATACCAATCTCCGGCAGTCGGCGCAACGTTCTCAGCGCTTCGGGTTTGTCATTCGGTTGCCCCCAAACGCCATTGCCCACGATACGCATTGCGCCGTACCCAAGGCGATTCACCTTGATGTCGCCGACGCTGAATTGGCCCGAGAGAGCTGCATTGATATATGTCATGTAACTAATTCCAAATGTGAGAGCAATCTAGATAATATTCAATGCCGCGGCGCCGGGCGTCACTCCGTTCCTTGCTCTCAATTTCCGGAAGCTACTTGGCGTCGTGGAAAATAATTCCCAGGGTATGACGTTCGCCACGGTGCAATTTGCTGACGCCATGACGCAGGGTCGCCCGGTAGAACCCGCGCGTGGAGCGCATCGGGCGATGGCTGACGGCGAAGACCACGGCGTCGCCCTGTTTCAGTGGCACAACCTCGGCGCGGCCGGGCCGCTTCGGGTCGTTCTCCGTCAGTAATAGCTCCCCTCCCTCGAAATCGCGTCCCGGCTCATCGAGAAGGCACACTGCCTGGAAGGGAAACACGTGCTCGCCATACAAGTCCTGATGCAGGCAACAGTAGTCGCTGACTTCGTAGGCGGCGCGTCGCCAATTGCGTCTCCAGCATGCCGCAGTGCTCCCGCAACGTTTGCGGGAACTCAGGCAGTTTGGGCATGCGCAGGAACTGGTTGTGTTCGACCGGTGGCGGCGACACTGCGACGACGTGCAGATCGGTGGCCGGGTGAATCTCCATGGCCGGGATGACGGCTGTCGCAAACTCGAACAATTGCTTGCGCCAAGAGCGTGCACTCATGGCTACCGACAGCAGTCCGGTTTCTCAGCCAGTCCCGTTGCTTAGACCACTGCTACTCTCGCCGCCAAGGCTGCTACTTTCGCCGTTGCATTTGCCGGCACAGATCATCTGCACTATAGAGATACCTGTCATGTAGAGAAGTGTCTACGACGCTCAAGGGGCATACGCCGGGGAGATCATTGGAGAAGTTGCTTAGTGTTCGATGGCGGATGCCGCGTTGACTTTGCGAAAGGGCGCAGTCGTCATTCCCGATCTATACCAACGCGCTAATCGCATCGATCACTTTACGGACGTCGGCGTTTGGATTGGCCGCCACATTCCGGAACCAGCGCTCACCCTCCAGATTGGTCACGGACACGGTCGATGGTGGCAGACCCAGCAAGACCTGCTCAAACCGGTCTGCCCTGGCCGGCCGCCAAACCACCACCCCGCTCGACGTGGCCGCGAGCAATTCAAGGCGCGCGTCGCTGCTTATGTAGCTCGCAAACTCTTCGGCCAGCCCCATGCATCGCTCGATGCGCGCAACCAATCCTTTGCGCCCCCATGCCATCAGCATTGCGAACAGTGGGATCGCTGTTGCTCCATGCGAGCCCAGCACCCCGACGTTCGGAACCGCCAAATATGCTCCTCCGAAGCTGACAGCGGCGTGCGCACGTACGGCGTCTCGAAACAGGACGAGAGCCGACTCCTTCGGCTGAAAAAACCATTTGTGCGCTGATACAGCCACTGAGTCCGCGCGCTCAATACCGGCGAGTCTGTGGGCGTACTTGGAGCTCAGTCGCAACGGCCCGGCCCAAGCTGCGTCGACATGGGTCGCATCGCAGGCGTCTTTGGGGAATGCGCATCGCGCCCAGGCCGCTTTGACCTGGCGTAATGCAGAACGGGATCAGGTATAGACCAACAGGCTGAAGGCCCTTGAGCCTTCAGCCGGAGAAGAGAGAAACCACCTGTGGGCTGTGGCAGTCCCGGGCGTCGTCAAAGCCGCTCGCTGCGTCAGCAATCGCACCCGACCCGTGTCGTGGCTGGGGTCGACATCCTTCGGCACACATCCGCGCACAAAGGGAGCCCATTGTTCCGCCGGCGGGCACCGGCACCGAATACCGTCGACCCAAGGGGTCTCCTGACGGCTCGCCACAGCACGGATTGGCCTGGCGTCAGGAGACCCCTCGTCATCGACGGAAGCATCTCGATCAATGGAATCGCAGCAGATGCGATTCACGAAGGAACGACCTTCTCGCCTCTCGGACTCGTCGCAGGGTCGTAAGACGCGCACACCGTTGCAGAAGGGGATGTGTGCTGGGGAAGTCCCGCGGGCTGCAGGACATCGGCCCCGCCGTCGGAAACGGTCGGCGTGGCGAAGGGATTCGTTGGCGTCAGGACACCTTGCGGGAAGCACGCCGCTTGGGCGACGCACCACGCTTACCGGTCGAGGTGTCGACCGGCAGCGTTCCCTTGCAGTCGGGGTAGCGGCTGCACGACCAAAAAATGCCACTCTTGCCGTTGCGCTGGCGCATCGGCGCGCTGCACTGTGGGCAGGATGGCGACGGTGGCAACTTGATGGCGAGCGTCGCACCGCTGTACTGCTGCACCAGTTGGGCCACCCACACGGATTGCTTGGCGATAAAGGTATCCAGCGTCATCTGGCCGGCTTCGATTATGTCCAGTGCCTGCTCCCAAACCGCCGTGGTGCCTGGGTCGGCAATGGCCGCTGGCACTGCGGCAATCAGAGTGAAGGCGGCATCCGACGCGCGGATGGCCCGGCCTTTCTTCAAGAGATAACCGCGGGCCAGCAGCCCGCTGATGATGTTGGCGCGCGTGGCCTCGGTACCGATGCCCGTGGTGTCCTTGAGCTTCTGCTTCAGGCGCGGGTCGATCACGAGCTTGGCGACGCCCTTCATGGCCTTGACCAGCTCGCCCTGCGTATAGGGCTTGGGCGGCAGCGTCTTCAACGCCTTCAGGTCGACCTGGCAGACCTGGCAGGCGGCACCAGCCTGCAGCGCCGGCAACACCTGGCCGCGCTGCGCGTCCTCGCCGTCACCGTCCTCGGGCTCCGGCGCCGCCAGTACCTGGCGCCATCCGGCCACCGCGATCTGCTTGCCGACCGCCACCAACGACTGCTCGCCGCACATGAGCTGCGCCACCGTCCGGTCGAACTCGTGATGCGGCAGAAACTGCGCAAGGTAGTGAGCGCGGATCAGCCTGTAGACGGCCAGCTCCTTCTCGCTCATCGCCGCCAGATTGGCCGGTTCCAGCGTCGGGATGATGCCGTGGTGCGCCGTGACCTTGTCGTCGTTCCAGGCGCGCGAGCGCTGATTGCGGTCCAGGCGGTCGATCAACGGGCGCAGACCGGGATCGGTCTTGACCAGGCTGTCGAGAACGGTCGGCACCTCGGCCAGCATGCTCTCGGGCAGGTAGCCCGAGTCGGAGCGCGGGTAGGTCGTCGCCTTGTGCGCCTCGTACAGCACCTGGGCGATGTCCAGGGTTTCCTGCACGTCCAGGCTCAACTGCTTGGAACACACCTCCTGCAGCGTGCCCAGGTCGAACGGCAGCGGCGGACCTTCGCGCACGCGCTCGGTCTCGACCGATACCACCTGGGCACAGTCAGCGGCACGCATGCAGCCGGCAGCGTGCTGTGCCAGGGGCTGCTGCAGGCAGCGGCCGGCGTCGTCCGCACAGCCCTGCGGCGGCACCCAGGCCGCGATGAAGGATTGGCCGGCATGGGACAGCGTGACCTCGATGGCCCAGAACGGTATGGAGACGAAGCTCGCAATTTCGCGGTCACGATCCACTACCAGCTTCAGCGTCGGCGTCTGCACGCGGCCCACCGACAGCACGCCGGTGTACCCGGCCTGGCGCCCAAGCAAGGTGAACAGCCGGCTCAGATTCATGCCGATCAGCCAGTCGGCGCGTGAGCGGGCCAGGGCTGAGTAGTACAGCGGGAGCGTTTCAGCCGATGGCTTCAGCGCGCCCAGCGCCTTGCGGATCGATGCATCGTTGAGTGCCGACAGCCACAGGCGCTGAATCGGCCCGCGGTAGCCGCACAGCTCGATGATCTCGCGAGCGATCAGGGTGTGCGATGCGCTCGCGGCGACTGAAGAGAAAGCCGGGCTGTTCTTCAGGATAGTGATCCCGCATCCACCGCTTGAGGTCCAGATGCCTGATGGTAAGGTCAGGAGAGTCCCAGAGCGCCTTGTCGTTCTGCGTGATGCCATTGCAGCCGTATGGGAGATCACCGTTGAAGACGGCATCGTAGACGCGCTCGGTGCATAGGCGTAGCTCGGCCCATCCCGGAAAATCGAGCGTCGTCGGCAAGTTCCGCGGCGACGAAATCAAGCGCAAAATATCTCTCTTGTGTTTCAGCAAACCTGCCCAGCGTATGGCTGCTTCGATAGGTCGATAGTAGACCTTGGACACAGGTGGACTGTCGTGCATGCATCCATCTCCCTGCAAGAATATCTACATCAAAAGCTCCTCAAGACCTGAGCGCTCCGGGCGTATGCAACAACAGCGAACGAGCGACGCCCAAGCTCCTTCATGCGCACCAAGTGTTACCTCGGCCCGATCGTTGGGTGACCATCTATGCAAAAAGTTAGATGGCTGCGCCGATACGCTCTTGACTGCAACGGTGGTGCTGGAGGAATCTCACAACAGCAGCCTCGTTGCATGCCAGGTGCGTATCAGTAAAAGCGTCATTGCGCGGACGGAATTCAGCAAGACCCGCGTTGCATCATCTGTTCTGCACCGGGTCTATCGGCAGGCCCACCACAGATTTTCGGATTGCTGCGATGTAGCATTGCCGGGTACGTTCGACTGGTCGGTAGGCGCGCTTAGACCTGTGGGAAATGCTGTCAGACTGAAAAAGAAGAAGGCGCCTTGTGGATTACGGTGCTCCAAGTGCGTCCCAGAGTATGGGTGCAGCCTTGGTGGGATTGATACCTAGTCGTGCAAGCAATACCTGTTTCTCAGGCCACTCGTCAGAAGATCGGCATGCGATCTGCCACTGCGCCACGGCGACACTGCGTTGTTCGTTCAGGGCAGTGAAATAGGCTGTATCGACAGCCGACAGCGAATGCCCCAGCACGATCACCTGCTCAACCTCGGTCAATGCATCGAAGAATTCCCGGTGACCGCCGATGAGTTCGGTGGAGCGTTTGAACGTTGCGGAGAAGTAGTCGTCGATGATGTCATTGGCCTCCATCAACCTCGTGTCGATCTCTTCGATGTCTGGGCGATCATTCAACGACTTGCGGCTCTGCGGATGCCACGCATGCCCCAGCACAAGTTCGTCGTCTGCCAGATCGGCGCAGCCGTGGATGAACAGTATTTGTTCGGGGGGAACGCCGTACAGCGCACCCAGCGTATTGGTGTAGTTGAAGCTGAAGAACAGCGCATCCGCGTCCAGCACCGCAAGTCGCTTCCCGGCCGTCGCCGGGCTTGGAATCGGGAGCTTCCGTATCCATTCTGCGAATCGCTGTTGCATACCGCGGGACAGGCGCTCGGTGACGTTTTGTACCTCGTACTGAAAATCGTGATGCCCCGAGTCACTCCAGTCCTCTGCACCATACGAGGCCATGAAGTGCCCCAGGTTGTCGATGAGGGCATCCACGTCCATGTTGGCCAAGGCAAGCTCCAGGTCGCTCCAGTCCGCCTGTGCGGGGAGGTACTCCTCGATCTCGCGGTAGACGTCGCGGTCGGTGGCTTGGACGTACCGCTTGAACTGGGCCAAGCTTGAAGGAATGCCGTGCCACAAGTCGAAGCCGTTACCGATCACGTAGAGCCTGTGGGATTTCATTGAGTCCTTTCTCCGATTCAGGCGCGCAGCCCCTACAGGGAGAGGTTGCTTTCAAGGTTATCTAGGATATGCTAACATTAAATAACCCTGATAACCTCAAGAGGAGAGCATCCATGAGCGTCGCAGTAGACCATCCGGGGGTCTCGACCTTGGTTGGCACCCCGAAAGAAGTGCAGGCTCGTCTTGTGAAATCGCATGCTGACCGCGTGCTCGTGGTCGCGTTCGACCATATCAAACCAAACGTCTTCCAGGCCCTGGCGGAGAACTTCACCAACGTGGCGTCCTCCATGTTCGAGGTATTGCTGGAGCGTCAAGACCGGGAGTCGCTGGAGCGCCTGGCCGAGGTCTTAGTGCCTCGAACACCGCCGTCTCCCCGTCTGCTCAAGGAAGCGGCCATGCTGGTGCGGGCACGCAAAGCCGTGCTGGAAAGCGGGGACTGGTTAACCGCGGCCGACATCGCGCAATTGGCAGGCCTGAGCACCCGCAATCCCAGCGCACAGCCCAACAAATGGAAAAAGCAGGGGCTGATCTTCGCCATCAACCATGGGGGCGTCGATTACTTCCCTGGCTATGGGCTGGACCGCGACGCCGGCTTCCGGCCGGTGAAGGCGCTCGCCAAGATCATCGAGACCTTTGGTGGACACAAGGATGGCTGGGGCATGGCCTACTGGTTCCGCTCGGACAACAGCTTCCTGGGAGGTAAGCGGCCACAGGATCTGCTGGCATTGGCGCCCGAGCGGGTGATCGAGGCGGCGATGGATGAGATTCAAGAGATCGCCCATGGCTAAGCGAAGCGCCAAGCCGGCGGGTGGCACAGACCCGTCGCCCCCTGCCGACGAGGCGTCTTCCAGCACGCCAGTTCCTCCAGACAAGCTCCATGCCACGCTCACCTCGCTCGCGCAGGGCGAAGTGCTGCATCGTGTGCATCAGAGCAAATATCGAGCTGACCAGTTCAACCCGGGCGCACATGGCAATGCGCGTTTTAGCCCGATCCAGGATGGACATGGAAAGCTGATCCCCATGCTGTACGGCGGCACGACGATGGAGTGTGCCTTGATGGAGACGGTCTTCCACGACGTTCCGCATACCGCCGGTTTCAAGAGTTTCGACAAAGGCAAACTGGTCGAACAGGTGCATTCCACCGTCCAGGTAACGCAGGAGCTTCAGCTCGTCGATCTGGCGAGCGTGCCGTTACGCAAGCTGGGCGTGACGCGCAAGCAGCTCATAGATACCGAGAAGGACCAATACCCTGCCACCCGCAAGTGGGCGGAGGCGATCCATCGTCAATGCCCGCAAGCCCAAGGGCTATCCTGGGTCTCAAGGCAGGACGACTCGGCGCGCGCCGTCATTCTTTTCGGCGACCGCATCCCCGATGGAGCCCTTCGACCGGACGGCAACTCCCGCAGCCTGCTCGACGATGGGGACGCTTACGATGCGGTGCTCGATCTAGCCGATCGAATCGGCGTCAACATCGTGCCGGGGAAAGGCTGAATGGAGTGCTTCCGGATTGACGAGAGCGGCTATACGGGATTCGATCTTCTCAACCCCGAGCAGCATTTTCAGGGGGCGACGGCCGTGGCCATCAGCGATGAGGACGCCGCGCGCCTGATCAAGGACCACTTTCCGAAGCTGCAGGCCTCCGAACTCAAGTATCGGTCACTGTCGCGCCGTTCGGGAAACCATCCCCGCTTGCTGGGTCTGCAACGGGACATCCTGACCAACTACAAGAGTGTCACCTACCTCTGCGACAAGCGTTTCCTGCTGTTGCTGATGTTCCTGGACTACGCGGTCGAGCCCTTCTACTACGAGCGGGGACTGAACTTCTACGAGGACGGGCAGAACTACTCGCTCGCGTCACTGCTGTACACCGTTGGCCCAACGCTGTTGGGTAGGGAGGCCTTCGATGTCCTGCAGGCCGCATTCCAGCGTGCCATCAAGGAAAAGACGCCAGCGGCCCTTGGCGACCTGGTTACCGCGGCGCGCAAGACGAGATGGCAAGAATTACCGGAGGCGCTGGGACCTTTGGCGCAGTATGCAGCGCCAGAGTGTCTGGAGGCGATCGCAACACCCGGCGTCAGCACCGATGCGGCCTTCGTGGTGCTGCAGTCGCTGGTCAGCCGGATGGAGGAGATGGCTGCTGGGCCGTATCGTGTCGAGCACGACCAATCCAAGAACCTGCTCACCTATCACGACATCCTGCAGCGCTACATCAACCACGACCAGCACGTCGAGTTCCGCCAGTCCGAGATCGCGCGCATCAAGTTTCCGCTCAAGCTCACGTCGGTAACTCAGGTCGACTCGAAAACCAGTCCGGCGGTGCAACTGGCAGACGTGATGATCGGCGCGGCCATCGAAGCGGCAAACACCCTGACCGGGCAGCGCACGGGAGGGCTTGATCCGGAAGCCGTGATGTCACTGTATGCGGACCATCAGATTATTCACCTGCTGCCATCGCTCGATTTTGATGCACAGAAGCAGTTCCGGCAGGGTACGCAGGCCGCAGAGATGATCGATTACTTTGCCAGGAATTTCGGCGAAAGATCTGTCTAGACGAAGAAGCCATGGCCCCTCCATCGGGGTGCAGTCGAGCATCGTGAACAAGCCTTGGTGGCTGTGGGTGGACGCCAGAAACTCTTAGTAGACCACTTTACTTGCCGGGTACAGGTGAGCGGTACATAATGCGGTCTTGTCCCATTGGGCGAACGGTAAGAATTAGTTTTCAAACAATGGGTTGGGTGTTGTGTTCTGTTTCCATCGCCCGCTCCAGTTCATGCGTGGCGCGGTGAGCCGTGCCCCGTTTCGCTTTCCCGGGTTGAAATCAGTCCCCGGGCGACAGGTCCTCGAGCGCAGCGTCGGTACGATCGACGAGATCCTGTGCCGACATCTGTGCGAGTTCGGTGCGACCCGGCACAAGTTCGACGCGGCAACCACCCCTGGAACCACACATCACCGCCGCGGCAAGCTGGCGCACGAAAGCCATGTCGGTCGCTTCGGTATGCAGCGGAATCAGCACCGTACGCCCCGCGAGCACGCCCGGTTGATCACGCAGCACATGCA
>WBZU01002205.1_pt1 | contig 13672 bp, 12 predicted proteins | sample 5204311 | NCBI WGS metagenome assembly WBZU01 (sample SAMN12344359, study PRJNA552823) | activated sludge metagenome | biome: Activated sludge suspended growth; feature: Nitrification reactor; material: Wastewater; isolation source: activated sludge from nitrification reactor of wastewater...
CTGTGCCGAGAACGATACCGCGTGTTCGCAACGCCTTGTCCTTGCCGGCTCGATTCTCGGTTCACCCGACCAGAATTATGCCAACAAGCGTTGCAATGCACCGCTCGTGAATTCCGGTGGAAACTACTACTGCCCCTCGTTTTTCTCGACGCGCGAACCCGGACGCAGCTACACGAACGTGTTCACGACGTTTGTTCCGAGCGTGCCTTGAAAACCGCTTCCATCTTCCCGCCTCGGCTACCAGCCCGTTGAATTATCGTCGCGAGCGCCCGAAAGCTAGGGCGACGGAGCGAAGAATACGCAGGTATTTCGAGCGATGTCGACCGACGATTTCCCGTGCGAGCAGATAAATCAATGGGCTGCCATCAATCGTTCATTTCCCGCTCGATCTTTGCCGCCACGGATGCATACGTCGGCTTCAAGTTGGCATTTCCGTCAAATGCCCGAGCGAAATCAGCTTTGGCCATCGATAGTTCTCGTTGCTTGTCGACATCATCCCCGTGCGCTCGGTGAAAATGGAGCGCGCCCCGAATTGCGAATGCACGCGGCAGCCCGGGGGCCAGGGCCAGCGTGCGCTCAATGGATTCGAGTCCTTCATCAATGATGGTTCTGCGCTTTTCATCACCGCCCTCGTGCGTCTCGGTTTCGCGAAGACAAACCAGCGCCCAAGTCAAACGAATATCTGCGCGGTTTGGGAGTTCTTTACTTGCGCCTGCGACAAGTTTTCGCGCATCTTCCAGAATCGGTCCGAAAGCTCTTCGGTTTTGCTCGGCCCATGATGCTTGCTCCAATCGAAGCAATGCTTCAACGTACATACACTCTGCATTCGCAGGGTTGATCCGGCGACACGCTTCAATCGCTCGTGTTCCGTCGGCGATTGCTTGTTCAGGATTTCCCCCGTGCATTCGTTCCTGAAGCGCCGACATTCGATACGCTCGGCCCAATTCGATATATCCAAGAACGTCTTCGGAATCAATTGCAAGTAGTGATTTGAATTGATTAACCGCGGCTCTCGATGCGTCACGGCCGTCGGCGTTCACATCCGCGCGATATCGTGCTATCATCGCCAAAGCAAGCCCCGCATTGCCATAGGCGAGCGGATAATTCCGATTCATTTTCGTTACGCGTGCCGTCAATTCGACCGCTTCTTGCAGAGACGCTTCCGGATTCTCCCCGTGTTCAAGTTGCCATTCCGCCAACTCCGTCAGCCAAAGAGCCGTATTGTTGTAGGCCAGAATGTAGCCCTCGTCGAGCATGAATGCCTTTCGAGTTGCAACAATCGCTTTCTCGAATGTTTCACGCGGATCCTCATTACGCCGTTTCTTACCAATCCCCCGTATGGCCAAGACGTATCCGTAATCATTGTGGCCCCAAGGAAAATTCGGATTAATGCGCAGCGATGTTTCCAAATGGTTTGTTGCTACTTCAAGCATTTTTTCCGCCGATTCACCTTGATCTTGTACCATTTCGGCGAGCCTGCCATGTGCAACGCCGGTCATCTCGTGCGCAAAAGCATCCTTCGGATTGAGCGTAATGGCCGCATTGCCCGCGTCGATTTGCCCCCGGTACAATTCTTCCACGTCCTTCCGCGCCGCCCCATGCCCCTGCGCGTATTGCGCCGCAAAATAATACGCAAACGCCTTCTTCGTATGCCCCGACGATTCCTTCGGCGACGCCTTCAACGCCTTGTCCGCCGCCGAAAGCGCCTTGTCCAATTTCAATTTCGGATCCCGACCCCGATACAAATCCAGCTCTTCCTGCCGAATCCAGGCCTCCGCCAAGGCTTCGTATACCTGATGATCACTTCGCCCAATCTCCGCCGCCTGCTCGTAATGCTCGACCGCACGATCGAAATCCTTCTCCGCGTTGTCGTTGTCCCCCTTGTCCTTCGCGTCGAGCGCCTGCGCCAAGTACACATCGCCTTCGAGCTTCGCCGCTTCGTACAGCCATGGCGTCGTTTGTCGCGCCAAGGCCGCCTGCTCCAAAGCTTCCTTGTCCCGCCGATGATAAAAATGTATCAACCCCTCGAGATAACTCGCCGATACCGTCGGTAACCCTCGGCATTTTTCCAAATGCAATAACGCCGGCTCCAAGTATTCCTTGTCGAGCTCCACTTTGCGCTTTGCAAAATACGTCGCGTCCCCGCTTCGCCGCGCATCATCGAGCGCCCGATGGTACAGTTCGCCGAGCGCCCGGCCGAGACCATAATCGAGCTCCGCATCCAGGATACCTCGACCCCGCGCCGATTCCAGTTGCTCGCGCGCTTCGTTCCATTCTTCGAGCGCCAAATGCCCGCGTCCGAGCGCGAAATGATCGAACCCCGCCCCCAGATCCGCAAACGAACGCATTTCCGCTTCAATGCCCGCCATGCGTTGCCGCACGATATCCTTTTCCTTCGTCGTGTCGTGCAGCGGAACCAAATGCGCCGTGCGGACCAGCCAATCCAGATCCTTTACCGCGCCGCTCAGCTTTTTCCCCAGCTCCGCGCGTTTTTGAGCCATTTCTTCACGCCTTGCATTCTCGATCGCCATGTCCACGCCATACACGGCAAATGCCCCCAACGTGAAAACCAACGCCAAAATCGCGAACGCCATGGGTTTGTTGCGTTTGCCGCGCCAATATAGTTTCTCGGGCAAACTCAAGCGCCGCGCCAAAACCTTCTCGCGACTCAAATAACGTTCCAGATCCTCGGACAATTCGGCCGCCGATGCATATCGTCGATGCGGCTCCTTCGCCAAACACTTGAGCACGATGGTTTCGAGCGCCAGGGGAATATCGGGATTTTTAACGCGTAATGGAACAGGATCGTCAATCAATACTTTCAAAACGACATTCATCACGTTGGCGTCGACGAACGGAGGCGCTCCCGTGAGCAAATCATACAGCGTCGCGCCCAGGCCATACACGTCCGTGCGCGCATCCGTGCCCCGCGTATGCCCGCGCGCCTGCTCGGGCGACATGTACCCGGGCGTGCCCAAAAGCGCACCCGACTCCGTCAAACCTTGCGTGCCCGATTCCTCACGCGCCAAACCGAAATCCATCAGAATCGGGTTGAGCGAAATGGAACCATTGGGCAATTCCGTCTTCTCCACCATGATGTTGGCCGGTTTGATGTCGCGATGAATGATTTGCAATCGATGCGCCGCGGAGACCGCGTCCGTGACGGTCTTCATCAGGCGCACTTTTTCATCGAGCGATATCGATTCGGCGATTTTTGATAACTGCTCGCCGCGAATCAGCTGCATCGCAATGTACGCCCGCCCTTCGACTTCGCCCACTTCCAGCACTTTGCACACGTTCGGGTGATCCATGCGCGCTTGCGCTCGCGCTTCCTGCAAAAACCGCGACGTCATGTACGGATCGACCGTATGAATGAATTTCAACGCCACATGGCGATTGATTCGTTTGTCGCGGGCTTCGAAGACGCTGCCCATACCGCCTTTGCCCAGCAATCCCAGGATCTCATAACGATCCCAACGTCCCGGATTCGACAGCGGAATCCGCTCGGACATTGGCAATGCACTCGGTACGGGATCGGAATCCGCTCCACGGATGACGATGGGTGTTCCCGTGAGCGGCGTGGTCGACGTCGTTATGGGATTTTCGGCGGCTTCGACCTGGGGCGGCGTTTGTCGAGGGTTATCGGTTACTTCCGTCGCCTCGGGCGCATCGTCGGGCCGCTGTTCATTGTCCGCGGCGTTTTTTTTGCGTCGCCGCGGACGTTCGATACGCATCGTATTCGGTGCCGGCGCTTGTTCAGGCGGCGCGGCCATCGTATCGGCCACCCCGGCCGCTTTGCGCTTTCCAGCTTCGGAAAGAGTATCTTCCTCCTTTCGGGCAGGTTTTTCCTTCATGATGACTCCTTACCGGCTTCCGTCGCGTCGTCGGCGCCACGCAATCCGTATTTTCTCAGCAACGTGCGCAAGTGACTTCGGTCCATTTTCGCCAAACGCGACGCCTCGGAGAGATTGTCTTTTGCCGCGGTCATGAGCCCCTTCATGTATTCCTTTTCCCACTGATCCGCCGCCCGCTGTTTGGCCATGCGAAACGATAACCGCGGGTCGAAGCCGGCCGAGTCGGCGGCCTTTTCCGCGGTGTTCGTCGGCTGATCGAGCGCCAAGAGCGTCGGGTCTTCAAAAAGAACCGCGCGTTCCACCGCCGCTCGCAATTCACGAACATTGCCCGGCCACGGCTGCCGGCGCAAAGAATCGAGCAACTCCGGCGAAATCGGCCGATCTTGCACCAGATCGGCGTGGAAATGTCGAGCCAGCTGATCGATATCGCCCGTTCGATCCCGCAGCGGCGGAATGTGAATCCGCACCACGTTCAAGCGATAAAACAAATCCGCTCGAAATGCATTGCGATTGACTTCCATGCGTAAATCGCGATTGGTCGCCGCGATGACCCGAGCATCGATTTTGATTCGTTGATTGCCGCCGACGCGTTTGACCGTTCTTTCTTCCAATACGCGGAGCAGCTTGGGCTGCATGTCGAGCGGCAATTCGCCGATCTCGTCGATGAAAATCGTGCCTCCCTGGGCCTGTTCGAATGCCCCCGCGCGGTCGTTCGCCGCGCCGGTGAACGAGCCTTTGATATGTCCGAACAACTCGCTTTCAATCAGCGTCGGAGCGATCGCCGCGCAATCCAAAACCACGAACGGTTTGGCCGCCCGATTGCTCGCTTCATGAATCGCCGCCGCCAATACACCTTTGCCCGTGCCCGTCTCGCCTTCGAGCAATACGGTGCTGTCGGATTGCGATAATCGCGGAAGCGCGGCGAAAATGCGACGCATCGCCGAACTCGATCCAATCAATGACCCAAATCGATCCTCGGGGCTCAGCTGCTCGCAAATGTCATCGTCGCTCAGGTCGATCTTCAAAGTGGTGCGTCCTACACGTACCCGCACCTCATCATCGACGAATCCCGATTGAATACGAACGGATCCGATGAGCGTCCCGTTGGACGAACCCAAGTCTTTGAGATAGAGGCCTTCGGAGGTCGCCGTCAGGCTGAAATGGTGTCGGGAAACGGTGGGATCCGAGAGCACGAGGTCATTAGCAGCGGCTGTGCCAACGGAGACTTCACTCGTTCGCGCGCGAAATGACGTACCCGCGTCCGGGCCGTCGAGTACCGTAATGGCAAACCCTTCGAGGCGCAATTCTTTGGATTTGGGCTGAATATGCAACGTTCCATGTACCGACATGCGCGGACGTTATCACGATTGATGCGTTTGTGTCGAAGGAACTTCATGCAACAACCGCACGTCCGAATTTTGTGCATGCCAAAACCGCAGTTTCTTCCAATCCCAAATAGGACGAGGCAAACGTTTGGCCCAACCGACCGTCAGCCATACGAATGCTTCTTCGCCCGGAATTCGCGCAACGCGCTACTTCGTAAATGCGCCGATTATTTGGTGTATCTTGATACATACTTCGAACCGCAGTGACGACGTGCGGAACGATACATCACGCACCGGCCCAACCGAGGAAGCATGATCAACGCTGTCAAGGTGCTGAAGATTCTTTGTGCTCATATTAAAATGTGTCGAAGGGCACGCAAATTGGTACCAGTGGCAGCCGATTTTTGTAGCTTACGTTGGAGAGGTCGAGTAACGAGGAGAATTGATGACGAACAAGGAGAATCTCGAGGGCAATCATCTCCGGGCGGACTTGGCGGCGGGGCTGGTCGTATTTCTTGTCGCACTACCTCTGTGCTTGGGAATCGCGTTGGCGTCCGGGGCGCCGCTTTTGGCGGGGCTCGTGGCCGGCGTCGTCGGTGGAATCGTCGTCGGCTTTTTATCCGGTTCGGAGGTCAGCGTCAGTGGTCCCGCGGCGGGTTTGACCGTGATCGTGGCGACTGCGGCGGCGCATCTCGGGTATCCGTCATTTCTTGCGGCCGTGGTCATCGCGGGCGTGATGCAATTGGTATTCGGGATGATGCGCCTCGGGGCCGTCGCCGATTACGTTCCCACGTCCGTCATCAAGGGAATGCTCGCGGCGATTGGTATCGTCATCTTTTTGAAACAAGTTCCGCATGCGCTCGGACGCGACTTGGATTTCGAGTCCGATATGAGTTTCATCGAGCCGGACGGCAAAGAAAATACGTTGTCGGCGATCATCAAAGCTTTGCTCAGCGCCAGCGGCGCGGCGGTGATCATCGCCGGTTTGTCGCTCGCCATTTTGCTCACGTGGGACACGTACGTCGCCAAGCGTTTCAAGCCGTTGAAATTCGTGCCTGCGCCGTTGGTCGTCGTGGTCGTCGGCACGTTGGCGAATGAGCTCTTGCGCGTCGCTACGGGAAATATGTTTCTCAAGGGCGAAGACGGTCATTTGGTGTCGCTGCCGATTCTCTCATCGCCGGGTGATGTTTTCGGACAATTGGTCCGACCGTCTTGGGCGGCATTCAAAGACAAGAATGTTTACATCTCGGCGGCGACCTTGGCGGTCGTCGCGAGCCTTGAATCTTTGTTGTCGCTCGAAGCCGCGGGCAAGCTCGATCCTTACAAGCGTTTTGCTTCGCCAAACCGTGAGCTCGTTGCGCAGGGGTTTGGGAACGTCGTTTCGGGTCTTTTGGGCGGATTGCCGGTGACGTCGGTCGTCGTGCGGACGAGCGCCAACGTGTATGCGGGCGGAAAAACGCGTTATTCGGCCATCATTCATGCCGGCTTCCTGGCGATTTCCGTGCTTTTCCTCGGCCGATTCTTGAACCATGTGCCTCTGGCCGCGCTCGCCGCGATTCTGCTGCAAATCGGCGTCAAGCTCGCGCCGGTGTCGCTCTTCAAAAAGATGTGGAATGAAGGGTACGAGTCGTTCGTGCCCTTCGTCGTCACCGTGCTCGCCATTGTTTTCACGGACCTCTTGAAAGGGGTCATCATCGGCTTGTGTTTCGGCATTTTCTTCGTCATTCGCGCGAATTCGCATTCGGCGATGACGGTGGTTTCGCAAGACAATTATTACCTCTTGCGATTCAACAAGGACATCACGTTCGTGCACAAGGCCGAATTGAAGGAAAAACTCGCCGCCATTCCGGCTCATTCCTCCTTGACGGTCGATGCGACGCGCGCGTTTTATGTCGATCGCGACACCTTCGACGTATTCGACGATTTTCAAGAGACCGCCAAGTTCAAAGGCATCACCGTCGAATTCAAAAATCTACGAGGCAAGCGTCTCTAACGACCAAAGCGGAGTCATTCCATGGACGGACACAAAAAACTATTGCTGGGAAACAAAGCTTGGGTTGCCGAGAAACTCGCCATCAGCCCGGACTATTTCGAGCGCACGGCGACGACGCAAACGCCCGCCTATTTATGGATTGGATGCTCGGACAGTCGCGTGCCTGCGGAAGACGTGACCGGCACCGAACCGGGTGAGCTCTTCGTTCATCGCAACATCGCCAACCTCGTCATTCACACCGACTTCAACATGTTGTCGGTCCTGCAATACGCCGTCGAAGTTTTGGAGGTCAAACACATCATCGTTTGCGGCCATTATGGTTGCGGCGGTATCCGCAACGCCGTGACGAACCGCTCCTTCGGCCTCATCAACAAATGGCTGCGAAACATCAAAGACGTGTACCGAACGCATCGCCGCGACCTGGAAACGATTGCCGATCAGGACCAGCGTCTCGACAGACTCGTCGAATACAGCGTCGCCGAACAAGTCCAAAATCTCGCTGAAACGAGCATTGTGCAATATGCGTGGGAAAAACATCAACGGCCATATCTACACGGTTGGGTGTATGATTTGAAGTCCGGCCGATTGAAGGAATTGGCGCTCATGAAGCCGGGAGCGGAGATCGAAGACATTTATCGTTTCGACTTCAACCCTCCCGAGGCCAAGTAAACCGCGGCGTCCGCAAGGTTCATTGGAAGTTGATGGCGTCCCAGCCGCCCAAGGAACTGAATCCGCACGCGACCTTCGAAAAGTATTTGGCGCTCATGTTCACGTAATGGCCGCAAACGGTTGCGCCGTTGAAATCGCAGTTCGGACAGTTTGGATTGTACGCATCGGCGCACGCATCACAACCCGAACAACCCGCTTGATCCTTTTCCGCCCACATCATGTCGAGGCACCCTTCAATGCCGCCGGGACCTTGACCCAAGCATTCGTTTTGGCCAAACCCATTGCATGACGGGTACAATTTCATGGCCCAGGCGCCGTGCGGCTTGCTGTTCATTTCATCCCACGTCGCTTGTTGATCCACGCAAGGCTCGGCTTCTTTCCACCGAGCATACGGCGGCAGTCCTTTCGTCGCGCGCAAAGCATTGATTTTATCGACACACGCCTGCCGCGCTCCTTCATAAGGATCCACTCCGCCCGTGCTGCTCGAACTGCTCGCGCTGCTGGCGCTGCTGCTCGCACTGCTGCTCGAACTGCCGGGTCCCGAGCTGCTGCTCGAACTGCCAGGTCCCGAACCGCTGCTCGAGCTGGACGTCGCGCCATTGCCTGCTCCGCCTTGTCCGCTGCTGCTCGAGCCGGTTCCGCCGGGACCAACGTTTCCGCCGTCGCCCGTCGAGTTTCCGCTGCCGCCTGTTCCTTCGTTCGTGGAACCGATCGTTCCCGTGCATGCCGCAGCGACCAATGCACCAAGACAAACCAGTACCCAAGACACCGAATTTCGTTGCATCGCTTGAATCCTCCGTACCGAGTCAGCATAACGGAATCGGGGGTGCGTTTGCCATGACGGAATGCACGACGTTACTTGGTTTTCGGCCGAGCTTCCGTCTCGATGTGGACATCGACGCCCACCTTGCAATCTTGTTTCAAACGCAATTTCACCTCCGAAGCGATCGGCTGATCGACCCAGCGCGTGATTTTCGAGATCTTCTTTTCGATGACCTCGGCGGATGGAGAGCGAACATCGATGTGGTGTGTCGTGATGCAGCTGTCCATGATGCTCTCCGTACGGTCGGCCAAACCCGCCCAAAGGGTTTTCAGCGTCGTGGAGTCGAGAATAAGGGCGAATTCGGAGCTCGTGAAGTAGTCTTCGCCGGTACGACAAACCAAACTGATTCGAACGCCGTCGGTGTTGCCCAAATTGTAGTTGACCATTTGAGTTCCCCACGATTCGCAAGGTTGCATTTTGCTCCAGTCGAAATGCGTGATTTCCTGCCAACCTTCGCGGCGTCGCACGGTTTTGCCTTCTTGCAAGCGTTCAATCATCAATGTGGGGTCTTGTTCCGGCGTGCCTGGTGTCCAGTGAACCGTGATGACCGTATCGCGACCAAGGGCGAGCTTTGCCTCGCCCGGCGCGAATTCTTCGGCCATTGGAGTCGGCGTCGAAGGCGTTGTTTCCACTTCGTCCGGAATCTGTGGAGCTTCGGACGGCAGAGGCGTTGACGGCGTCGGCGCCGGCTGCGCGACGGAGGTGATCGGCGTTGTTTTGGGCGTTTGCGCGGCATGCGGAGGCGACGCGGTCGTACATGCGGGGATGAGCGGAAGGACAAACGCGAGGCGTCGGGCGAACATTCGTCGACGATACCATCAAGCACGAATGTCGGGCTATGTTTTCGCAGCGCCGGCGGTGTTCATCAAAGAAAGACTTGTCTGCGGGGTCGGCGCGTGTATCCTTCGCGGACATTCATGAATTCCGTCAAAGCATCGAATTCGTCGGGTCGAGTCGTCAATACGTTTACATCGGATGCGCTGGGCGTGCTGGATGCCGTCGGCGTTGCGGAGGCCATTGCGACGAAAAAGGTGTCGTTGGCGGAAGTCACCGAAGCGGCCATTCAACGCGTGGCTACGGCGCAGCGCGAGTTATCGGCGCTTGTCCTCACCACATACACCGATGCGCGTCTGTTTGCACGCCAAGCGCCGCGAGGTCCTTTGCACGGCGTACCGGTGCTCCTCAAAGATACCGATGATTTGCGTGGATATCCGACGCAATTCGGGACGGGGGCATTTCGAGCGCCCAAGGCCAAGCAGCACAGCGCCTTCATAAAACAGTTTTTCTCGACCGGCGTCAATTGTCTTGGTAAAACCACGATGCCCGAATTCGGCCTCTTGTGCAGCGCCGAAAATGAACGCTGGGTCGTCACGCGAAATCCGTGGAATACGGCGTATATGCCGGGAGGTTCGTCGTCGGGATCGGCGGCGATGGTGGCCGGCGGGGCCGTGCCCATGGCCACGGCCAATGACGGAGCCGGATCCATTCGTATTCCAGCGGCTTGTTGCGGTCTTGTCGGACTAAAACCTTCGCGCGGGCGCCTCGAGTCCATGGCCGGCGCGGACCTCATGCCCGTTCCGATCGTCCATCAAGGTGTCTTGACGCGTTCGGTGCGGGATACCGCGGCGTTTTATGCCGCCGCAGAGGCGTATTACCGCAATCGCCGGTTGCCGCCGATCGGTCACGTGAAAAACCCCGGCCGAGCGCGATTGCGGATCGTTTGGTTCGACAATCCATTGCCGGGTCGCGCCGGGCATATCGATGAAGACACCTATCGTGTTCAAGAACAAACCGCGCGACTGTTGGAATCGCTCGGGCATCGTGTCGAACGGATCGCCGTGCCGCTCGACATTGAAGAAATGACCTGGCATTTTTTGAATTATTACGGAATGATGGCGTACGTCGTCAGCGATTGGGGACGTTGGGTCTTCGGGGCGAAGGTGAACAAAGCGCAGCTCGAGACGTTTACCTTGGGATTGGCGCGACGTTTTCGCCACAATGTCTTCGAAATGCCGAAAAGCATGCTGGTTTTACGCAAAGCCGTCGCCGACGCCACGGCATTGTTCGCCGATCGTTGCGACGTGCTCATGACGCCGGTGGGCGCCTACAAGACGCCGCGAATCGGTCATTTTGCGCCGGATTTGGCGTATGAAGAGATCTGCGATCGAGCCGCGACGTACGCGTCTTATACGGGTTTGCAAAATATCACGGGAGCTCCGGCGATATCGTTGCCGCTCGGTACGGATTCGGACGGAATGCCCGTGGGCGTGCAATTCACGGCCGCGATGGGGAAGGACGCGCGGCTTTTGGAATTGGCTTATGAACTTGAAGCAGCGCAGCCTTGGAAACGTGTGGATGGGGGTATTTGACGTGGATTCACATCACGGCGCGAGTTTGGCGAAGAACGCATCGTAAGCGCCCGTTGATTTTTACGAGCGTAGGGCCGTGATTCATCACGCCCTCTTGGATACGCTGAACGATTGTCTCGTCAGCGGACGGGCGAGGCGGAAACGGAGTCCACGGCATGCGTCATCTTGTTTCAAAGGTGAAACGGTCGAGGTTTGGTTTGGCCTGGATTGGATGGGGGTGTTTTGCGGGGCTTTGTTGGTCTGGGACGTCCCCAAGGCCCACGTATACGGGCGAAGTGGCGCGGAAATTGACCAATGGCTGTTGGCACCTGAATCCGGTGCACGGAGGCATTTGGGAACCGTACATTCTATTCGATGATTACGACTCAATGAATCCGTTTTTCGAACCGTACCGAGACATCGTCGAACGCCGTCGCGGCGGCCTCGGACTTGTCCCGATTGTCGTAGGCCAAACGTGCCACCGGATTACATCGGTTGGATAACGAAATGTGGCGCATCGATCACAACGTGGCGGAGTTCGACCGTGTAACCATGCTCCTCCATCACCTGGGACGAACGCGCGAGGTTTTCTTGCCCTACTCTTTCGACGGCGATTTTTTTCGGCTATGCGTGGGGCGATGAACTGGCGTTCGTGCCTCGTGGTTTGTCTTGTCGTAGGTTTGTCGGCGGTCGCTTGTCGCGGCAAGTCTTGGCGTCCACCGCTCAAAGCGCTGGTTGCCCCGTGGGTCGGAAACTCGGCGCTGTATGCCGCTCAAAGTCACAAACGCTTTGCGCCGCTCGATCTGCGCGTGATCGTTTTGTCGACGGATTTCGACGGATGGCGGGCCATCATTGAACATCGCGCCGACATGTTTGCCGGCACCGTGTTCGATGCGCTTCGCGCCGTGGATGGCGGAGCTGATTTGCGCATCGTGACCGCGCTCGATTTTTCGACGGGTGCCGACGGCGTCATCGCGCGGGAAGGGATCTCGGATTTGGCGGCGCTGAAAGGCAAAAGAGTGGCCGTCGAACGCTGCACGACCACCCATTTCGTCCTGTTACGAGCGCTCGATCGCGCGGGTATTCACGAAGAAGACGTGAGCCTCGAGAATTATGCCACCGATGCGGCGCTGAAAGCGCTGGACGAAGGCCGCGTGGATGCCGCGGCGTTATGGGAACCGTATTTGTCAAAAGCAAAAAAACCGGGACGAAAAGTCTTGTTCACGAGCGCCGAGATCCCGGGCGAAGTGATTGATGTGCTCGGCGTACGCGCGGATTTGGTGCGGGATCGCCCCGCGGATATCGCAAACATCGTGCGAGGCATTCACACCGAGGCGGATTTGTTTCGAACGGATCGCGATTATGCGATTACAACGCTCATGGCCGAAAATGAAATCACGAAAGACGTGGCCCAAGAATCTTTTGCCTCGGTCCACTTCGTGACGGCGGATGAAAATCGGGCGCTCTTCGATCGAGCCAATACGGGCGCATCGCTGTGGAAAACGTACGAACTTGCGGCGGAGTTCTTGAACAAACACAAAATGCTCCGCCATCCACCGCGTCCTCCGGAAGAAATTCTCGCGGCAGGAGCGAAACTTCCCACGGCTGCGAGTAAGCCATGAAGGGCGTGAAAATCCAATTCGGCCTCACCGCCAAACTCCTTCTGCTCGTCAGTTTGTTGCTGCTCGGCATGTTGATCGGGACGACCTATTTGTCATTTCGCGTTGCGGAACGACGAACCATTGCGGCCCTCGAGAGGCAGGGGGACGCCATTGCCAGTTCGTTGAATCATTCGTTCGAAGTGCTGATACAAAAGCACGAGGTCGATCAAATTCAGCGCGTTGCGGTCAATACATTGTTTTTGCCGGACGTCGATCAAGTCACCGTGGTGGACAAAGCGGGCGTCGTCATTGCGTGCACCGATCGTCGTGCCATTGGAAAGTCCGTCATTTCGCCGCATTTGAAGGAAAAACTCAAACGCGATGATTTTCGTCCCACGGTCGAACACGAAGGCGACAAACTCGTTTTCACGCGTCCCTTGTTTTCCGGCCATTATCTGGATGCCGAGGATACCGGGCTCGTCGGCGCCATTGAAATCGTCCTCGACCGAACGGGTATGCAGGTCGAAGCGGATGACACGGTTTATGAATTGCTGGGTATTCAGCTCGGCGGTTATGCCGTCTTGGCCATTCTGTTGGCGCTCGCATTACGAGGGTTCGTAAATCGCCCCTTGCAACAGCTATATGAAGCGGCGCAAAAGGCGCGAGCGGGTGATCGTTCGGCACGTTCGCTCGTGCGTTCGAATGACGAAATCGGCGTCGTGTCTCGAGCTTTCGATGAATTGGCGGAAGCTGTCGAGCAGACCTTACACTCGCTCGAAGCCAAAGTCTCCGAACGTACGGAGTCATTGCAAAAAGAATCCAATGCCCGACGCAAAGCGCTGGAAGACTTGGAAAGAGCCTTTACGGAAAAAGATCAGTCGAACGCCGAATTGGCTCGAGCCAAGCAGGACTTGGAAAAAGCGTTGCAAGCGTCTTTGGTCGCCAAGCAGGCGGCGGAAGCAGCGAGCGTCGAAGCGCTGGCCGGTTCACGGGCCAAATCGGAATTTTTGGCGGCCATGAGCCACGAAATTCGTACGCCGATGAATGGCGTCATCGGCA
>WBZU01002207.1_pt1 | contig 13664 bp, 10 predicted proteins | sample 5204311 | NCBI WGS metagenome assembly WBZU01 (sample SAMN12344359, study PRJNA552823) | activated sludge metagenome | biome: Activated sludge suspended growth; feature: Nitrification reactor; material: Wastewater; isolation source: activated sludge from nitrification reactor of wastewater...
ACTAAATCCAATTCAAAAAACTTTTGCCGGATACGGAGCTTCCCAGTGCGGGTTCTGTACTCCCGGATTTATTGTTTCCCTTACAGGTTATTTCCTTAATAAAGGAAAGGTAACATTTAATAATGTCATAGATTCACTCGATGGAAATATCTGCCGCTGCACAGGACATAATTCAATTATCAGAGCAGCAGAAAAAATTTCTTCTGACTTTGATTTTAAAGCCGAAGATTATGACGGATCATATTTTAATTTTCTTATAAAGAACAGGATAATTCCGGAATATTTTAATACGGTAAAAGACAGGCTTAAAGACTACCATACAGAAATTGGATCTGATTCAAAAAATATTTCGGTAAAGTATTTTATTGGTAACGGGACAGACCTGTTTGTTCAGAAACCCGAAGAAATGCTTTTTTCCGAATTGAGATTTCTGAATCAGAATGATAATTTAAAAAGAATACTGATTAAAGACGGACATTGCATAATAGGAAGTACTGCCTGTGTGACGGATATTCTTGAATCAGATATCATCAGAGAGATATTTCCTCAAATTGGAAAGTTTGCCAAACTTTTTGGGTCAACACCGATCAGAAATTCAGCTACAATAGGCGGCAATATAAACAACGCTTCGCCTATCGGTGATATGACCGCTTTTTTCATGGCATTAAATGCCGTTATAATTCTCTCTGACGGGATGAATAAAAGAAAAATACCGCTTAACAGATTCTACAAAAGTTATAAGATCACCGGAAGAAATCCTGATGAGTTTATGGAAAGCATTATGTTTAAAATTCCGGAAGGGAAATATTATTTTAATTTTGAAAAAGTTTCTAAACGGACATACCTCGATATAGCAAGCGTAAATTCTGCTGTATTCTTAAAGATGGAAAATGAACTTATAAGCGAAATAAATATTTCTGCAGGAGGAGTATACGCAGTACCTTTATATTTATCTGAAACCTGTGAATTTCTTACCGGTAAGGAAATCAATATAGAAAATATAAATGAAGCTGTTTCTATTTCAGATAATGAGATCTCACCGATCAGCGACGCAAGGGGAAGCGCTGAATACAAAAGGCTTTTATTAACAAGACTGATCTATTCACACTTTATCACATTATTCCCGGAAATTATTGACATTAATTTATCCGTATGAAAGATTACGACATTATACATCACGTAAAAGGTGAATCAAAGTTCATAGATGACATTAATGTTCCTGACGGGACATTATACGCTTCCGTGTTTTATTCACCTCATGCTCACGGAAAAATAAGATCATTGGATATCAGCTATGCAGCAGCAATAAAAGGCGTCAAAGGAATTATTACATATAAGGATATTCCGGGCATTAATCAAATAGGAGGTATTGTTCCGGATGAACCTCTGCTGGCTGAAGATGAGGTTCATTTCATCGGAATGCCGGTTGCTATTGTTGTTGCTGAAACTAAATTTCAGTCCCGCGAAGCAGTAAAGAATATTAAAATAGAAATCGATCCGTTTGAAATTATTACCGATCCCCGTGAAGCATTTGAGAAAGGGAAACTGATCATCCCGCCAAGAGTTTTCTCCAGGGGAGATACTGACACAGCATGGAAGGACTGCGATATAATAGTCGAAGGAGATTGTGAGACCGGTGGGCAGGAGCATCTTTATTTAGAAACACAGGGATCTATAGCTGTTCCGATGGAAGGCGGGTCTGTAAAAATAATTTCCTCCACACAGGGACCGACGACTGTTCAGAAAACTGCAGCTGGTGTTCTCGGAATCCCTATGAATAAGATCGAAGTGGAAGTTCTCCGCCTCGGCGGCGGATTCGGCGGAAAGGAAGATCAGGCAACTGCCTGGGCAGTAATGGCGGCACTTGCAGCTGTTAAGTTGAACAGACCAGTAAAGCTTGTACTTTCCAGACACGAAGATATTATCATGACCGGTAAAAGAAATCCGTATACATCTGATTTTAAGATCGGTCTTACAAGTGAAGGAAAGATTATTGCTTTTGAAGCAACTTACTTTCAGAATGCAGGAGCATCTGCTGATCTTTCACCTGCTATTCTGGACAGGACACTTTTTCACTGCACCAACAGCTATTATATTCCTCATGTAAAAGCAACCGGCTACAGCTGCAGAACCAACCTTCCTTCTAACACTGCTTTCAGAGGTTTCGGAGGACCGCAGGGAAAATTCGTGATCGAATGCGCCATTTATAAAGCAGCATTGAAAATGAGAAAAAATGCCTCTGAAATTCAAAGGATAAATCTGCTAAAAGAAGGTGATGAATTTCATTTCGGACAGAAAGCCGTCAACGTGCATACTGAAAATACCTGGAAACTTGCTGAGGAGAAATTTCAGCCGGAAAAAATCACCGAAAGGATCAGGAAGTTTAATAGCGAAAACAAAAATTTCAAAAAGGGTTTTGCTTTTATGCCGATCTGCTTTGGAATAGCATTCACAAATACCCGCATGAATCAGGCAAATGCGCTGGTCAATATATATCTCGACGGCAGCATTAGTTTCAGTACAGGAGCAGTCGAAATGGGACAGGGCGTCAATTCAAAAATAAAAAATGTAATTTCAAAAGTATTTAATGTAACCCAGAATATTATAAGAAACGAGCCAACTAATACAACGCGTTCGGCGAATACTTCTCCAACTGCTGCAAGTTCGGGAGCTGATCTTAACTGTAATGCTGTTTATAGAGCCTGCAATATTATTTTAGAGCGGCTGAAGAGATCCGCACTTGAAGAGATCGGACAAAGTGATATGAGTAAAATTGAAATCAAAGATGGTATCATTCATTTTGACAAAAAGAAAACAGGTCTGAGCTGGAGTGAATTAATAGAAAGAACAAATTTCAAGCGTATCAGCCTTTCTGCACACGCACATTACGCAACTCCCGGACTTCATTTTGACAGGGAAACCAACAAGGGAAATCCGTTTGCTTATCATGTTTACGGAACAGGGATCATTGAAGCAACAGTGGATTGCCTGAGAGGAATTTATAAGATCGATTCGGTAAGAGTCGTTCACGATTTTGGAAATTCTCTTGACCCTGTAATTGATCTTGGCCAGGCTGAAGGAGCGATAATACAGGGCTTAGGATGGATGACCATTGAGGAAATAATTTACAATAAAGACGGAAAACTTTTAACAGATCTTCTTTCTACATATAAAGTACCTGACATTCATTTTGCACCGGAAGAAATGGAGATCATTTTTCACGGTGAGCCGAATGCCGCAGGTATTTTTCAGTCAAAAGCTGTCGGCGAGCCACCGCTAATGTACGGGATTGCTGCTTACTTTGCCATAAGAAATGCCGTAAGCGAATTTACAGGAAGAAATGACTTCCCGTATTCATCTCCCATTACACCTGAAAAAGTATTGATGTATCTTTACGGCAGAACTGTTTCCGGAGATTTTCTGACCGCTGATAAAAAAACAGCGCTTACAAATTAATTTATTCCATATGAAAGAAATTCTTATATGGAAATTTATTGAATCACATCTTAAAGATAATAATTCATTAATACTGACTGTTGTAGCTGATCACAAAAAAGGATCTCCCGGCAAACAGGGATTCAAAATGGCAGTTTCTTCAAACGGAGATACAGCAGGCTCCATTGGAGGCGGCATTATGGAATATAATATTATCAATGAATGCCGAAAACTACTTAAGAAAAACATTTCAATAAGTGAACTGAAAACCCTTTATCACAGCAACAGAAGAATTACTGACAGTTCAGGGTTGATCTGTTCAGGTTCACAAACCAATCTTTCCTTAAGCTTAAAAAAGAAAGATCTGAAAACCATAAAAGAAATTCATCATGCCTGCAGCGAAAACAGTAAAGGCATAATTACTTTTAATTCATCCGGAATTTCATTCTTACATAGCAAAAAAAAATTACCGCATTTTAATTTTGAACATAAACGGGTCGGTGAATGGAAGTTCGAACAAGCAACAGGTGTAAATAATATAGTATATATAATAGGAGGTGGACACGTCGGTGCCGCTGTATGCAGGATCTTACATTTTCTTGATTTCTATGTCATTGTCTGTGACAGCAGAAAAGATTTTTTAACTTTCAGAGAAACCTCTTGTGCCTGCAGGACCATAATAGGTTCTTATAATAATTTAGGAAAAGTCATAGAAGATGATTCTTACATTGTAATTGTCACTTCAGGTTTTGATTCGGATAAAGATGCGCTGATACAGGTTATAAGTAAAAATGTAAAGTATATAGGACTGATGGGAACGAAAGCAAAGATTAAAAAAATATTCAGTGAGATCAGAAAAGAAGGAATATCCGGTGAACTTCTGAAAAGAGTTCATGCTCCGGTAGGATTAGATATAAACAGCGATACTCCCGAAGAGATCGCAGTAAGCATTGCAGCGGAAATAATAAAAGAAAAAAACAGAACCGGTTAATCTGCTTCTTTTAAAATATTAAGTTTGTTCTTTTTCAAAAATTCATTAACGGATTTCTTGTGATTCTTATTCAGAAATCTTAAAGTAGAGATCATTGCTCTTTTTACCGTAAGATCGACATCGCCTGTAAACAGCTTCAGAATTTTCAATGCCTCTTCAGGATATTTCTTCCCGAAACTGTTATTAAAAGACATTATTATATTCCATCTCACATTTCCGTCACGGATCCTGCTCCATATTTTCAGCTGACGGATCGTTTCTTTTGGAAATTTATTACCGAAATAAGAACCTAAAATAAACGGACCCAGATTTTTCTTCACATATCTGGAATTATCAAACATCAGCGGCTCAAGCAGTGAGAATGCATTATCAAGATTTTCTTTATCTCTTAATGCCAGCGCTGAAAATACTACTGCACGCCTGACATTTTCGGAAGTATGTTTCGTCAGTTTAATAAGATCCTTGTAAAACTCCCGGTTTTCATAAAGTGTATTGGCAAAAGCTCCTGCAGCATATTCACGCACTTCCCAGTTCGGATGCTCAGCGGTCTTAATTAAAATTTCTTTTACACTTTTTTTATTATGCTTATAACCTCTCCAGACAAGCATTGCTCCAATCTCTTTTGAGACATCTTCTTTTCTTCCGCAGAAATATGAGCCGGTATCGTAAAAATCTTTTTTATGGTTTCCCGGGCTTTCCAGAATGAACTTAACTGTTTCCCTTAATGCGAACATTTTATCTTTTGTCTTTGCTGTCCCTGCATGTCCGGTTTTGATCTTTTCGAGAATCGATATGATACCGGCATATTTTTTTTGACTGATAAGCTTAATGATCTCTCTTTTCTGCTTATCTGTAAGTAAAGAGTCTTTCATGATTTTTTTTTTAAAATTAATGAATATTATGCTGTGAAAATATAATAAATTCTCAGGGTTTTAATTTTACTTCATATAATTTTTCGTCGTTGTCATTTGAATATATTTCCTTACAGGCAAGCTGATCGTTCTGTGTCAGGATTTTTAATTTTTGAATAAAATGATCTGCCATTTCATCCGAGTCACTTTGAAAGATCAGTTTATCCGATGAGCTGACCTTTTTCTTAAATTCTGCCATATCCGTTAAATAAAAATTATCTGCATACCTGTCAAAGTAAAAGTAATCCGGATGCAGCTTTTGAATTATTGAAATGTATGTTTGCTGCCGGCTTCCCGCCCAGTCAGTCCCGAAATACAAACTGTAAACCGGATTGTTTATAAGATTCGAATATACCAACGGAAGATCACTGAAATTATTTTTTACATAACTGTTAATTTTCTCTGACTCGTCTCTGCAGTGAGAATAATCAGAATAGCTGCTGAACAATGTCATCAGTCTGTATGTCGTAAACAGAACAATTATTACTGTAATGATTGTATAAAACTTTTTTGATACAGACGAAGAGTAATAATCTTTTGCAATAAAGCAGACCGCTGTCAGTCCGGTAACCGATAGCATGTTGACCGTAATCATATATCTCGGATCAAAATGCTTTGCGACAAGTATGATCTGAACTGTCATTACACAAAAGACAGCACCTGTTAATTTGAAATAATAATAATTCCTGATCCTGTTTTTTGTTTTCAATATCATCCCTACTGCCAGAGTAAACAGCAGCACAGTATAAGTAAAGCTGAAAGAGAGGTCATCTGTAAAAATATTTCTCAGATTCACAAAATAGGTTGATGTATCGATTACAGATTCCTGACCTGACCCGTACTTTCCGCTGTGAGTTGCAATGCCCGATATCCAGTTAACATATTTAGACGCATTCTCTATTGACAGCGCGGGATATACAAATATCAGAAAGAACAGAGCGGTAAATAAAATGAAAATGATTTTATATTTAAATTTCCTGACAAGTAAAAGAGGTATCAGTACGAGAGGAAGAAAAATTATTTTCCCTGCCAGACCGAATCCGCAGGTCAATCCAAGAATTAAAGAACTTTTTAATCTGCTTTTTGAATCAGAATCATCACTATTGGTATAATAAATAACTGCCGCGAGAAACAAAATTATCGCAACGATAAAAAGTGATTCGGACGAGACATCCGCAAAGTGGTCATAAACAGTCGGAGGAAAAAGCGGTGTCAGCTGAATTAAAAGTGCCGCATAAATATTATTGAATTTTCTGTATGCTGCAATTCCCAGAATATACAGCGCGGCTCCTGTCATTATTATAAATGTAAAACTTATCCTGCTTAGATAATACTCCGGTCTGGAGATCACATCCGTGGCAATGTCATCATTGATTTTTCCGAACATATAAAATATTTTTATGACAACAGCTCCTGCAGTCTGAACGGTCGTACCGGGATGATCAAAATGTCCGACACCGTAACCGCTTAATTGAGACAGGTTTAGTGAGTTCATAAGGTAAGCATATGCCGGATCATAAAATCCACCGAGAAAATACTCACCTACAGATATTTTACAGTATATTGAAATGCCGGCTATTATTAACGGGATTAATAAAAGCAGAAGATTCGATCCTGGTTTTTTCAAAGTATTGTGAAACACAAATATGATTATTTAAAAATTAGAGAAATTGATTTATCATTGAAAGGCAGATATTGTGAAAATATGCAATATAGACAAATCTATTATCAACATAAATTTTCTTTGTAAATATTACTCAAGACAAAATATAAATTATCATTTTTATCTTACTTCTCCTTACCCCTACCGCATACGGTCAGAGGTTTGGGATGGGTAGTTCAAACTTTATTTATATATTCGAGATTAGTTATACAATAAAATAGTATGTTGTGAAATTTAATTTAATCGTTCAGACGGATGTGATTATTAATACATAACAGAAGCAAAAATTAAATCAGTTATTTTCCGTTCTTTTTGTCTCATCCTCGTTCCATTTTAATCTTTACACAGATAATTAATTTACAGGAAGATTGGAATTACAAATCTGATTTATAAATCTTATATTTACGCACTTTCGAAATAATAAACAATATGAAATTCGATTTAGAAACTGTTCTGTTTTTTTCTCTTGCCATATTATCAGTTGGTTCGGCTATTATGATGATCACAAGAAGAAATCCCATTACTAGCGCTTTGTATCTGATACTTAATTTTTTCACCGTATCAGGGCTTTACCTGCTTCTGAAAGCTCAGTTCATTGCCATTATTCAGGTTCTGGTTTATATGGGCGCTATCATGGTGCTGTTCTTGTTTGTGATAATGCTTTTGAATCTTCAGGATGAAAAGAAGCTTACGGAAAAGAAAACTTATAAAAAGATCACAGCTGTTCTGCTTTCAATCTTCTTATTCTGTCTTTTAGGATTTACTATTTATTTTGGATTTGGCAATAAGTTTAAAGTGATCTCTGATAAAGCAGAGCAATACGGCAAAGCGGAATTTCTCGGAGCAGAATTGTTCACTAACTATTCATTTCCCTTTGAGCTGGCCTCATTCCTGCTTCTTGCTGCAATTGTAGGAGCTGTTGTACTGGCGAAGAAAAAATTTGATTAACGATCATATCTTTTCAAATCCTGTATAACTTTTCAATGCTTCCGGAATTATGATATTTCCGTCTTCAGTCTGATTTGCCTCAAGCAATGCAACCATAAGCCTGGAGGTAGCAAGTCCGGATCCGTTCAATGCATGAACGAACTCTGTTCTCGTCTTATTATTCTCAAGGACTTTTTTATACCTTACCATAGCTCTCCGGGTCTGAAAATCTGTACAGTTACTCACTGACGAAGCTTCCAGCCATTTATCCTCAGCATATGACCACACTTCTATATCATAACACTTGCTGGCGGCAAAGCCGATATCGGCAGTGCAAAGCTCAATTACCCTGTAATAGATATGAAGCTTCTCCAGAATTCCGCAGGCATCTTTTAACATTTTTTCCATCTCCTCATAAGATTTTTCCGGCTGACAGAAATTTATCAGTTCAACTTTATTAAACTGATGCACACGAAGAAATCCTTTAGTGTCTTTTCCATAACTTCCGGCTTCCCTTCTGAAACAGTTCGTGAATCCGCAGTACTTTACCGGTAGTTCATCCTGCCTCAGTATTTCATCACGGTGAATATTCAGTATCGGAACTTCCGCAGTAGGGATCGCATACATATCATCCTTTTCCATGTGATACATATCTTCCTCAAATTTTGGAATTTTCTCTGCAGCTTCCATTGAGGCTCTGTTCACAAGAACAGGTGTAAGCACTTCCCTGTATCCGTTCTTTCCCTGTTCATCAAGCATAAAATTGATAAGTGCCCTCTCAAGCTGTGCGCCTTTGCCTTTATATAACGGGAATCCGCTTCCGGAGATTTTTGTACCTCTTTCAAAATCAAGAATATCAAGCGATTTGCCAAGCTGAACGTGATCTTTTACCTTAAAGTCAAAGTTTTTCTTAATCCCGCTTTTTTTAATTTCTACATTATCCTTCTCAGATCTGCCGTGGGGAACGGAATCATCCGGAAGATTCGGAATATATCTCATCAGAACATCTATATCATTATCATATTTTCTCAATTCATCGTCAAGCATTTTGATCTCTTCGGATACCTTTTTCATTTCGGATATTTTTCCGGAAGAGTCTTCTTTGTTTTTTTTCATTACCGCTATTTCATCCGAAACTTTATTTCTCAGCTCTTTCAATGTATCCGATTTCAGTATCAGCTCAAGTCTGCTTTTGTCAAGAACAAGTATTTTATCTATTATATCCGGTTCTTCATTTCTTAAGACAAGCTTTTCCTTGACTAATACCGGATTTTCTCTGATTAATTTTATATCAAGCATTTATTATTTTATTTAAATTCCGTTTTAATAACCCAGCTGAACTTTCAGCAGCCTGAGACTTTCCAGTGAATCCATTGTTCTGAATCCAAGTTCGGATTCCATCTTAAGTGTTATCAGGCCTGATCTCAATGGTCTTGGTGCAGGCTGATTCAGCATGGCAGTTGTAATAGGCATAACGAGGCTCTTGTTAAGCTTAAAGACCTCGCACATTTTCATCGCAAAATCATATCTTGACAGAATATCCGAGCCTGCAATGTTGTAAATTCCTGAACAGTCTTTTTCTACGATCTTCAATGTACCGAATGCAAGATCGTCTATCATAGTTACATTGCTTATCTGATCTGTTACGATATTCACCGGACGGTTATTCCGCAGCTCTTCAAGCATCCATAATGCAAAATTAGGCTTTACATTATTTCCGATTCCGAATAATACAAGCGTTCTTATGATTGTAAATCTTATGTCACTCGTGATCAGTGAATTTTCACTGGCAAGCTTTTCCCTGCCGTAAAATGAAATCGGATTTGGTACGGAGCTCTCAATGTACGGACCGTTCTTTCCGTCAAAGACATAGTCAGATGAAAAGTGCACTATTTTAGACTGAGACCTTCTTGCGGCAATGATAAGATTTTTAACACCGTCAACATTTATTTTCCATGTCAGCTCTCGCTCTGTTTCGCATTTGTCTACATTTGTAAATGCAGCACAGTTGATTATGACATCGGGTTCGTAAAATTCAACATTTTTTTTAACATCATCTTTTTGAGTAATATCCAGTGTTTTATAAGTATATCCGTAATCCAGATATGATTTCTCTTCCGCAGATGTCTGTATCAGCTCAATATCACTTTCTCTTGAAAATATTGATGTGATCGCCTGTCCAAGTAATCCGTTCGAACCTGTTAGTAAAACCTTCATTTTTATATTTTCTTAATGAACTTAACTCTTTAACTCAATTAACTCAATTAACCCAATTAACTTAATAACTCTATTTCAGCTTATACAGCTCATCTATCCCCGCCAGTGAAGAATTCAGTGAAGCCATTCTGTTTGCGTAGTGAATACTTTTTTTAAAGTCGTTATTCAGGGAATAATCAAGAGTAAATGAAGAAGCAAAGACATCGCCGCAGCCGGTCGAGTCCACGAAATGTGGATTCTCTATCGCTGCAATGTCAGTATGGTCAAGATCAAAAAATTTTTCATTTCCATACTGCTTTTCTTTTCTGGTGAAGCCCGTTACACCGTCAATTCCTCTTGTGACAATCAATCCTTTTATGTCATGATTTTTATTAAAGAGAATTCCTTCAGCTATTTTATATTCGGATAATTTTTCCCTGCTTAAAGTAGCTATCTCAAATTCATTCATCTGAACGGTATCGGAGTTTGTACACCATTCAAACCAGTTGTCCACGTGAGTATGAATCCTGCTGCCGTCGGGCTTTGTAAGCATTACAACGTTATGAATGTCTATATGTAAAAATCCGGTGAAATTCTTTCTGATCTTTTTAAGAGTATCTATTGTGATATCCGTTCCTGAGATCATATTCACCAGTATTGCATCCGCCATTTTAAAAAGGTTCTCGCATTGTATGTAGTCCAGTGTATATGTCGGCTCAGATGATATTTCAACCCGCGCGCTTTTGTCCTGATTATAAAGATTGTAATGTAAAAATACTTTCCTCGTAGGATGCTTTACTTTATTTACACCGTAAGTTTTGATGTTCGGATATTTTTTCAGAATATTCATTATATTTTCAAACTCATCTTCACCAAGATTCATAACAGGAATAATATTATCCGTTGGTTTTGATAACACAGCCATACTGATAAGTGAATAGAGGATTCCTCCGTAGCTGTTAACAATTTCTCCGTTTGCTTTGTGAATTATATCCACACAGGGTTCGCCGATAACTAAATAATTCATTTTTTTATTTTAAAGATTTGTTCTGTTTGTTTTAAAATATTTGCGGATAATTCAAGCCCGGAAGCTTTTATATTTTCCATTAACTGTGATTCTTTGGTTGAAGATGTAATCACACTTGATACAATTTCTTTTCTCAGACACCAGGCTAATGCAACGTTTGAAGGAGTGGTTTCTAGCTCTTCGGCTATCTTTATTAATTTATCAACTTTTTTCAGATTTTCTTCTGATGCAAGCTTTTTAACAAACATATTATTGTTCTTATCCATCAGCCTTGAATCCTTATCTATCCTTTTCTTATTATACTTGCCGGTAAGGACACCCTGAGCGAGCGGGGACCATACAACAAGGCCGATTCCCTCTTTGCTGCAGTAATTCAGCACACCGTTGTTTTCAATGTCCCGCGAAAGAAGGCTGTACTGAGGCTGATTGCTGACCGGCTTGTGAAGTCCGTTAAGCTCACAGAAATTCACTGCATCTTCTATCTCTTTTTTGGACCATTCACTTACACCCCAGTATATGATCTTTCCCAATTCAATCAGAGTATTAAATGCTCTGCAGGTCTCTTCCAGCGGTGTATCCGTATCATATCTGTGACACTGATAAACATCTATATAATCCGTTTTCAGATTCGTGAGTGAATTGTTTACAGATTCAAAAATATGCTTTCTTGACAGACCTTTGTCATTTGGATTCTGAGACATTGCACCGAAGCATTTTGTAGCTATTACGAGATCCTGACGTTTAAAATTTCTCAGGGAATTTCCCAGAAATTTTTCGGCTTCACCTTTTGCATATACATCTGCCGTATCAAAAAAATTGATACCGTTGTCAAATGCATACCTGATAATTTTATCACCTGACTTTTTTTCGACAGAGCCTCCGAGAGTAAGCCAGCTGCCGATACCGATCACGCTTACCTTTGTCCCGCATTTCCCTAGTTTTCTGTATTTCAATATTTGTTTTTATTTAAATGCATTTTTCAACTGTTCTCTGGCAAGTTTTCTGGAACTGTCTCCTCCGAAATTTACAGTAACTGAACCCTGATTTGTAATTCCCAGATCCTGATGATTGTAAAAAGAATAATCAATCTGAAAAATATTATAATTAATGCTTGCACCGCAGGCAAATGAAACAGGCTCGGTGCCGATCCCTGCCCGGAGATCTATAAAGTCATTAATGAAATATTCCATACCGGCTCTGAAAGACAGAGGATACTTTACATCTTTTTCAATATCCATTACCAAATTAAGATCATTTCTCGGCTGAACGGTCAGTCCGGTTCTGTAGATCTGAGCAATTCTCTGTTCAGACACGCCGATTTTTGACCCGCTTATATTTCCCGCATAGAATCCCCATTTCAAAAAATCTGTCAGATAGGCAAGACCGCCTATATCCACTCCGAAAGAAGAAGCTGAATTATAATTCTGAATATTTAAATTATAGAAATTAAAATTAAATCCGTAAAATATTTTATTGCCGTAATTGTTTCCGAAAGACAGAATCAGATTTGTCTCTCTGTAAAGTTCAAATCCAAATGTTTTTAATCCCAGACCAATGGTTCCGAAATTCAAAGGTTCTGCATAAGTTAAAGCAGCAATGGATAATTCCTCCATTCCAAATAGAGACGGACCATAAAATGCTGACACTTCCCTGAATTTCATCTGACCCAGTCCGGAGGGATTATAAAACACCGCAAGCGAGTTATCTGAAACAGAAGTAAATGCCCCGTTCAGACCTGTAGCTCTTGCTCCTATGTCAGTATATTCAAACTGAGCAAAGGAACTTTTTAAAGTAAAAATACCTATCACAAATATTAACATAATCATCTTCATCATTACCCCTCATATTAAAATTTTAAATAAATGTATTGATTCTTAGATATAGGAATCTAAATTTTACGGAAATAAATTAATTGAAAGAGATAGAAAATGCAAAGTCAAATTAAATGGTTTTTAATTATTGTAATTATTTTATTAAGCGCATCGGAATATGCCTTTTCACAAAAGCAGGATCTGCAGGTCGAGGTGATCGTAGACATGTCACTTCTCCCGCCGGATGCTCAGGATAAATTATCAAATTTTAAAAGACGAACAGAAGAATATTTAAATAAGAATAAGTATTTCGATGAAACAGGTCCGAGTACTCCTGTTAAAGTTCAGATGCAGTTCAGTTTCACGGGCTTAGATGCTGTAAATTATGATTATCAGGCAAAAATCTTTATTGCAAGCAAGCGTGAGATTTATAATCCGTTTGCAACAAGGGATATTAAATATGCAACTGCTTTCCGGTATCTGGATGAAAGATGTGATTTTTATTACCAGGACAATATGGTCTTTCTGAAAAATGACTATCGCTTCGATTCATTCTTAAGTCTTCTTGATTATTATGCTTACATTATTGCCGGTTATGATGAAGACTCCTTTTTTGTCAAGGGAGGCAACAAGTATTTTCAGAAAGCGCTTGATATATGCAATAAAGTTACCGGAAGTCTCAAAGGCTGGAATGAAACAGGCG
>WBZU01002208.1_pt1 | contig 13660 bp, 17 predicted proteins | sample 5204311 | NCBI WGS metagenome assembly WBZU01 (sample SAMN12344359, study PRJNA552823) | activated sludge metagenome | biome: Activated sludge suspended growth; feature: Nitrification reactor; material: Wastewater; isolation source: activated sludge from nitrification reactor of wastewater...
GAGAAGTACTTTCGAGAGGCCGGCGGGCCAGAAGCGGAATACGCCGATAAGAAAGCCGCCGCGTTTGTCCGTGAGCGTGACAAAGCGATTTATAAAAAGCAGTTGCAGCTGGGACGTGGCTTAAACCGCGAAGAGATTGATACCGAGGGCAAGGTGATTGCCCGCGAACAAAATATCACCGATACGACGCTCGATTTTATCTCCCAGAAAAAACAAAATGAGCAGGACGAAGCCGCGCTCGAACGCAACCGCAGCAAGACCGGCAGCGAAATCCAATCCAACCGACAGGAAGCCTTTGACCAGCAGCAACGCAACAACCGCATGAAAGTCCCAGCTCGAACCTTCGATTAATCCATGGCCTCAGCCGCTTTTACTCCCGGACCGACGTACACCAACGGCGACTCGATGAAATACGAGACGACCGGGAAGTACTGCACCCGCCTGAAAATCGGCGGTCGCGTATACAAGAAGGACTTTATCGACGCGCCGGGCGTGAATGGCTGCGGCACTAAGAATTTTGGCTTTCGGGAACAACCGGTCGAAATCACGGTCTGTTACGTGAACACCTCCGAAGCCAACGTCCTGGCCGCTTTTGAGTCGGATATGTCCTCGGTCGGTTCCGGGCCCTGCACGCTGGTGGCCGGCGGGCAGACCTTCCAGGGTTGCGACGTCCGATTCGGGACGCTGGAGCAAGTCAAATCGACCGGCGGCGGCAAGTACCACGCCTCGGTCACCATCGAAGCCAACCGAAAGCGCCTCTCATAAATGGTTGTCTACACCCCCAACGCAGACGACGCGCTCTTCGAAGACTTTGACGGCGCGGCCCTCGCCTTCGCCGACCCCAAGGTCTACGACGAATTCAGCGCCACGCGTATCGATTCAGTCTTCTTCTTGAAACCGATTACGGACGAAGTGTTGAACCTGATCCGCTTGGTGGCGCCACTCACCACGCAGAGCACGCAGGCAGGCATGATTTATTCCGGGCCTGAAAACGGTCCCGGACGCCCGAGTTTCAAACACCCCACCCTTGCCAATGAATCCAACCCCGTGAAGGCAGCGGTCGCGCTGACTCTCTTCACAAACTTCCATTAGGAGTAAGCCGCCATGGCCGCAGGTCCGCAATTCATCAATAAGATCAAGAACTGGCACGCCGCCCTTTCCGCTGCCAACACCAACCGCGACGGTACCGGCACCATTGTTGACCTAATCGACAACAGCTCGGGCGAGTGCGCGGTTCGCTGTGAAAAAGTCCGCCTTGTAGCCACCGCGGCGACCACGGCCGGCGTGATCCGTTTCTTCCTGCACAACGGAACTGCATACAAACTTTTCAAGGAAGTGTTGGTCACGGCGATTACACCCTCAGCATCCATTGCCGTCTGGGACAGCGAAGAAACCCTTGAGTTGAATCTGCAAAAAGGTTGGAAACTGGCCGTCTCCACGCACAACGCTGAAACCTTTAACGCCCTGGCCGAAGGCGGCGAGTTCTAAGTTTTCCCAAAGAGCCAGGGGCACGGACCGAGAGGTTTTAAAAATCTCGAACCGCCGCGCTCCACTCTGCGGGCTTCTTTAAATCCTCCCAAGTAAATCAAAATGCCAAAAGCGTACGGCGTTCCCAAACGCCTGCCGACCCCTGAACCGTCCAAGCCGGCCGTGAAAGCCTCGGGTTCCACCCAGAGCTCCGCGCGCCAGATTGGGTACGGGCTGAACGTCATTGGCACCGTGGCCAGCGGTACCGGTGTGCGGCTTTCGCCGTTCATTCCGGGCGTGGCCACTGTGGTCATTAACCAGGGCGCGAACACGCTCGCGATTTACCCCACGCGCGGACAGAAGATCGACACCAACGCCGTGAACGCCTCGGTAACTCTTGCCGCGGGTTCCGGCGTTGTCATTTGGGGCGCGACCGCAAAGCAGGGGTATTCCGAAGCGCCTGCAGGCACGGGCGGCGGCGGCGGGGCGCCCACCAACGCCAGTTATGTGGTGATAAGCCTGGATGCCACCCTGTCCGATGAACGCGTACTTGCGGTCGGAACGGGCCTGCAACTCACCGATGGCGGCGCAGGCGGCAACGCCACGCTGGCCCCGGCGAATGATTTGGCCGCACTCGAAGCTATGGCCGCCAACGGCATCGTGACGCGTACCGCTTCGGAAACCTACGCCCTGCGAACGGTCACCGCGGGCACCGACGTTTCGGTTTCCAACGGTGACGGCGTCTCCGGCAATCCCACCATTTCACTACCCAGCACCGTGGCGACCAATGCGCGCTGCGCTGTCTCCAAGAATTCGGGCGCGACCGTGGGCACACGGCGCCGCCACAACTTCATTGAGTCCACCGGCATCGGGTTAACGATTTCAGACGACGCGGGCAATGAAGAAGTCGATATCACGATTGCACCGGCCAACGACCTGCTGGCGGTTGAAGGCATTTCAAGCACTGGCCTGGCGACTCGCACGGCTTCCGAGACTTGGACAGTGCGCACCATCACCGCGGGCACCGACGTTTCGGTTTCCAATGGCGATGGCGTTTCCGGCAATCCGACGATTTCCCTCCCGTCCACCGTCGCGACTAACGCGCGCGTTGCCGTTTCGAAGAATTCGGGCGCGACTACGGGCACACGGCGCCGCATTAACCTGATTGAAGGCTCAGGGATCACGCTCACCATTGCCGACGATTCCGGCAATGAAGAAGTGGATATCACGATCACCGCGACCGGCGCGGCAGCGCTTTTTGCTTATAAAACGGCTGACACGAACCGCGCTTCAACTACGACGCTTACGAACGATCCACACCTGAGTGTCACGGTTGCCAGTTCAACCAAGTACCGCATTCGCTGCGTAATCCACATGAACAACGCGGCGGCCGTTGGCGGGTTCAAACTCGCCTTGGGCGGTACTGCTTCGATTACGAACTTCGCCGGGCAAATCAAAGGGTTCAATGTTTCCACATTTGGAACAACTTCAAACGGCCCGCGTATTTCTGGTTTTGGTTCGAGCCATCAATGGACCGCCTCGGGCTCGGTTAATTACTTCGTAGAAATTGACGGGTATATCGAAATCAACGCGGGGGGTACCCTGCTGCTGCAGACGGCGCAATCTGTTTCCGACGCGGGTAACAGTACCTACCTGCGCGGTTCCTACCTTGAAGCCCTCCCGGAGTAATCCACATGACAGTCAAGACCGCACTGCAAACGCTGCAGGAACTTGTTGGCGATACCAAGGAAACTTACGGCATCTCATTCAGCTCTTATTTTGTGAACGGTGGCCAGCAGGTCACGCGCTATTACTGCCAGATCCCTGGTATCGACCGGCACGACGTGAATGCGTGGCTCAAGCAACAGGGCCGCACGGATGATCAGGGCTGGCATACGCTCGATGAAATGATGCAGTTCATTGAAGAGACCCTGACCGCAAAAGCCGGCCGCAACTCCAACGCCGTCGATGCCACCAGCCAGATCGACGTTTAAAAAAAGCACCTCGCATGCAACCCGGATTCCCGACGACCTGTCCGCCGGGGGATCATGAAGACTTTATCAAGTTCTTCGACACCCTCGACATTGGCGGCGGGCCATCCACCCGCGTCACGCCGGGGACGCCCTATTCCCAATATTATCGCCACCAGATCGACGGCCTGAAACAAGGCCCGGCGCTCTATTGCCCCGAAGAAGAACTCACCGAATTCTCGGGTATATTCGAAGCGCTGACCACCAAGCACGTGGTCACAGTCTGCCCGCAAGGCGACTGGCCCGGCGAAATGGACGTCGACGGCCAGGCGATTGTATTCACCGAACCGCGCGCGGACCGCTTGTTTGTGTCCTGGGCGGCAAACCTCGAGTTTGAAAGCTACGGGGAATCCGGACAGCTCACCAACTGGGAACTGACCGGCCTCAAGCGCTTTACCAACTGTCTGCCGGTTGAATTACGACCCGCCGAAGGCCGCCTAGAAGTCACAATCGCGTACGACTCCGGTACCGGGCTTTACACGGTCACGGCGCTGCGAGACGGTGTTGAAGTCGCGAGCGGCACCACGGACGACCCCACCAGCACCGTCACACTGGAAGAAGTCAACGACTCCGGCGTCAATGGCACGGTGGACCTGAATTATTCCGCCGACGTATCCGAAGACGCGTACCTGGCCATTCGCTGGCCGAAGTCCTACAAGATCCACTACAAAACGAGCGCGTTCATTGCGGGCGATTTCTCCCCGGTGATGCGCACCGCGGAAGCCACGGTCGAAGACGACGGTCGCAGCAACGAGTTTGAATACCGCTCCGGGCCCCTGAACGCCGCAACGTATTACGTGGTGATCCACCAGGTGGACGACGCCGACAACGAAGGCACCAGCGCGCAGAGCGGCGGCGTGCAGGTCGAAATCAAAGCGCCCCCCGAACCCGCCGGCATGCCCGAATATGCCAGCGGCGACTATTCCAGCACGGTCGTTGAATTCGCGGCCAGTTCGACCACGCTGGCGACGTACAATGTTTACGATTCTGGCGAAAACGGGACGGTTGACCTCGACACGCCCGCGGTGACTGTTCTAGCCGGCACGGGTACCCTGTCGGCAGTTCTCCCCGCCATCGGCGCCACGTTCACCGGGATCCGCCGCGTCGTGGTTCGCGCTGAAAATGGCGGGATCGAAGAAGGCTCCATCCAGCAGCTTGAAATCGAGTACGACAATGGCGTCGTAATCCTGCCGCGTCCCAACGCGCCCGCGCCTGGCAAACATATCACGGTCTCGGGCAAGACGATCACGGTTCCGTTCTCGGTGAACACGCTACGTGAACGCGTTTCCGCCGAAGCGATTGAAATCTATCTGTTCCAGTTGCCTGGCAGCCCGGCATACGCCAGCCCCGACAACTCCGACCCGATTCCCGCGGCCAATGGTGTCGTGAAGCAAAGCAGCATCAGTGCCACCGCGGGCAGCAACGGCCTCTGGTGGTTTGCGATTCGCACGGTTTCCGACGACGGCGTGAGTTCCGACAACACCGACTATTACGGCCCCGTCTTCCTGGAAGACACCGCCGCCGAAGATCCCGTCGACATTATCGCGCGCCCGGGTGCCACATGATCAATGAAATCAAGCTTGAGAACTCCGAACGGGTCGGCCAACCGCTGGTCAACGCGTTTCCCCTCCCGGAACGCATGGACTCATTTTCGGGCGTCCAACGCGCCGGCCGGATCAGTATGAACCGCAGCATGGCCATGCCGGTACGTGGCGGGATGCGCGGTTTCAATCTGGAAAAGGGAACCGCGTACGCCTCCGGGCAATGGTTCACCCATCAGGCGCGCGTGGTCGTCGGCTTCCGAACGGGCGGGTACTCGCCATTTTGATTCATGTGGTTCAATACGCGTGTGCGCTCGGGTGTGCAGATCTTGAGACCGTCCGACCGCACCACGAAGCCCTTTGCACGCGAAACGGTTGGGTTTATTGGGCTAAATCCGAACCTGACCGCCTGACCTTCGTTCCGGAATGCTATTTCGCCAAAATCGCTTGGGTGTACGAAGTCTTACTCCGGGTCTCAAACGGGGATATTGTTTTATATCTCGACACCGATTCGGTCATGGTGCACCCCAACCCACCCATTGCTGAGGCCCTTGATGCTCGAGATCTCGGCTTTGTCCGGGAGAAGACCCGCGATTTCAACGCCGGCGTGATCCTGATTGAAGCCAATCCGGTTACTCGGGAGTTCTTCAAAGCGGTCCTCGATCACGGTCCCGCGCTGGATTACTCGGCCAGCGGGCACAAGCTCGGTGACCAGTGCACCATCAACAAACTCATACACGCTTTCCCGGTATCCGTGAAACAGCTAACCGCGCGTTGGAATCGCTACCCGCACGCGCTGGGCTTTGAATACGACCCCGCCCCCGATTTTATCCGTTCCGCCCACGGCTGCGAAGGCCTGGCCAAAACCGCATTCATCGAAACCCAAGTTAAGCACTTCGCCCGCTCATGCCCGCCTCTGCCATTGTAAGCGCCAGCAACTGGCTGGACACCGACGCCACCTATCTCATTGCGGAGTTTTCCGCGCCCGGGGATTCGTACGGCTATTCCAGTCCGCTCTGCCAGGTCGACCAGGTCGTGTATCAGGCTGGCCCGGATCCGTCGTATGCGGTGGTGCGTATCCCGCTGGCTGCGTTTGAAGAAACCGCGCCGGCCGTGGCCTGCGTGAAGTCCGGCCCGATGGGCGGAATCCGCGTCGGGTCGCGCTGCACGATCAAAGCCTCGAACGGCTACACGGTCCTGCAGGGCACGGTGGTCACGCCCGCCCACAACCTGGGTAACGATCAGGCGACGATCACCGTCATGGATGACCGCTTCCTGCTCGAAGGCTGCCAGTTCGTGGGGTCCTTCTGGGCGACCGCGACGGGTATCGCGTACCGCCAGGGCGTGAATCCGATCGTGAATCCCAACGGCGTGCCTAATGCAATTTGGCGCAACGGGTACCCGGTTTTCTGTGAACCGAATTTCGGACTGAACAACGACCAGGCGCCCGCGCGCTTCTCGGTGGCCAGCACGCTCTATTCCGGGCATTGGAATAACGCGATGCTCTGGAAGTATACGCATTACGCGTTTAATTCCGGAGCGGCCCTTGCGCGCGCGGCATGGCCCAAATACAAGGCGGCACCCTCCACGCTCGTTTGGCCCTCCACGGTCGATGCGATTTTTACCGGCACCCAGCGCCGCAAAGCGAAAAGCCGCCCGCTGGCCCCGAACAATGCCAACAACCTGCTCTATGAACTCGCGCAGGAAGAAGGCAATTATCTGCCTTATGTCAAAAACAATCAGTTGCTCTTGCTGGACATGGACGCCTCTACCGAAGGCAATTCCGTCGTGCGGCCTGCCGCGGGCGACGAAGCCGCAACGGCGTTCAACGTCGCGCAGGTAATCGAAGACGGGCACCTGCAGGAAGACGGCCGCAACCTGTACACCACCGCGTGGACCTCGGGCCTGCTTACCCTGATTGAAACCCGCATTTCCTACATCCCGGGCGGTAGTCACGGGCTTATTGCCGCATGGAGTGACGCCGACTATGCGACGTTCAAGGCCACCTGGATTAAAACCATGGTGGATACGAGCGGCAATATTGGCCTGGCGATGATTTATGCCTCGAAGGCCGCGCCGAAGGTCTTTGCTGCGTATCGGCTGGATCCCACGTACAATTTTCAAGCGGGCACTTCTGAAAGCGGAAAGCCACGCGCCGCCGTTGGGCGTCCAATTCTCGATAGCCTGCTCACACGCCTGCGCGAAGACGGCAACGGCGTCACAGCCGGCAACAGCCTGCGCCGGGAAATCGAATGGGAAAACCGCCAGAGCGGGAACTGGTATCCCAGTGAAGCCGTGGCCACCGGCATGATGATTGACGCCGATGGGACCATCTGGCTCCCAGGCTGGCGCGCGGGTTCGCTCACCTATGAAATCGACGATTACGGCAGCTATCCCGATTATTCGTCGGCTTCCATTTCCCCGCGCGCGATTCGCGCCACCGTTGCGATCCCCTGCGACCACGCCGTAAACGCGTACGCCACGGCCGGCAACGATCACGACCGCATTCAACCGGGGTTCAGCCGCCTCTACCATGCCAGCTCGGATCTCTACGGTAAAGAAATTCGGGTTGGGAGCTACCCGCAGCCGGAATCCACGGGCGGCACGTCCAAGACTTCCATTCTGCGCGACGACAGTATCGAAACCCTGGAACACGCCAAACGCCGCATCCAGGCGTACGGCAAACTGATGCGCGGCGGGCAGCTGGTTTTCCCTCATTTGCTATTTGCCTGGAACGTCGGGCAAAAGGTGAGCACCCTCAAAACCGGCAATTCGGTCTACCCGATTTATTCGCCGGTCCGGCGTATCCTGTTCGACCCGCGCCGCCAGAAAACCATTCTCGCGTTTGACGACCAACCCTTCCTTATGCCAGATTATCCACCGGAACCCGACAAGGCCGCCGCGCAGCGCGAAGCCAGTTACGACGCGACGAAGGGCCCGGATCCGCGCGACAAACCCGCGCCCGCGCCGGAAGTGCCCTATGAAGACACGCCTGCGATGGATTACAACCCGCAGTACGGGGGCAAACCGCAGGAAACCCAGTACGGCCCGGGCAATTACAGCCCAACCAATACACCGAAAAAGAAAGAGGCGTACGACCCGAACGCCGCGCCCGATCAGCCCGGCAATGCCAGTTCGGCCGCGCCGGCGGGCAGTGTGGCCGAACAGAAGGCCATGAACAACGGGGAAGGCAAGTTTATGGATGAAGAAGACCGCGCGCAGACCGGCAAGGGCGCGGCTAAAGAAGCGGAAACCGTGAAGACGGCCACCGAAGGAAATTCTGTGCTGAATAACCTGGTGGCTGAAAAGACCGCACGGGATCAAGCGGCAGCGGCCACCGAAGCCACGCCGGCTAAAAAGAGCTCCGGGCAGGGCGACGAAATGCTTAAGGCTGCGTTTGGAATTTAACAGCACGGCGCACGCCTCTCTAAAATGCGCACCCCGCGCCGTCGTTAAGTGAGTTTTTTCATGCTCACAAAATCTCTAATATCGTTCTCTAATTTTAACCGTCTAAGTTCCGCGGCACAAACTACCAGCAACAAAACAGGCATATCCTCTGGTGCCCATTGGTCCAATGGAGTTCCTAGGATACGTATCTGCCTTAAATCGTCTTTAGAAATGCTCGATTTGATGCGTTCCTTTTCCTCATCAGTTAATACGCGCATTAAATTTTACCTCTGAAAATACGTCTCCCGCACCACTTCCTTCAAGCCCTTCGCCGTCACGCCGTCCGGGACCTTCTGCAGGCACATCAGCCGGACTTCGTTGCCCGTCTTCGCTTTGTCCTCCTGGCACACCCCGAACAGGCTCATGGATAGGATCTGCGGGTACCAGCGTTTCAGGACCGCAAAGACTTCGGCCTGGCACTGCTGGTGCGCGATTTGTTGGGCGGTCATTGGCGCCCCAACTTCCGCTGGTTTTGGTGTTTCGGCTGCTGGGGGCGGCGGGGTATTGCTCTTCTTCTGTTTCAATGACTTGCTCAAGTGTCACCTCCATTGCAAAGGGTTTTGTTAAATCGAAAGACTGACCCACTACCTTGAATTTTCCTTCCATCAAAATTTGTTCACCTTCACGCAAAGTTACTTGGAGTGGTTTTCCGATTGGCATCCCGCCGAAGGATACGGATTTAATCTTTATAGCTGCGGGTGCGGTAAATAATCGATTCGGATTGCGAACCCGTGCAAGGACTCCCTTCTGATATTCATTAACGTATCTTTCACCAATAGCCTTCGGACCCAGTAACGCCTCAAACGCTGCGCAGCGCTTGAGCCGTTCAAGGTCTGGATCGGGTTGGCGGTTCATTCAACCACCTGCACTTTCAAAATCCGGCATTCAAACCGGAGAACCTTTTCGTCGCCCTTCACACCAGCCCTCCCCCCACTTCGCCGGGGAGTAACGCCAGCGCCGGAACTGCGCGACGAAGTAGGGTTTCATATCCACCCCAGATTTGCGCAGCGCCAAAGAACTAAATCAACCGTGGCGATTCGGTCGCCGGTTGCTTTTGCCAGGCGCTTACAGAGTTGATCCGGGGTAGTGCGGTGAACTTCCGAGATTCGAACTAAATGCCGGTCCGGTTTGCAGCAATCAAACCCTAAATTCTTGGCCAGGTGAAACTTGGTGATCTCTCCAATCCACGGCATGGAGAGCAGATAATTCAGCTTGTCTTGAGCAACCAAATATTCAGAAAATAGACGCTCCCTGTTCTCATACACATACTGAATCGCGGCAGACTTCCCTTTGTGACCGAACACTTTTGAAACAGGAACATTGCATTTAATCGCGTCGACAATCCGAGTCCAAATCTTACGCGCAATTTGTTCCTTCATTCCTGAGTTGCAAACAACCCATGAAAATTCACAGAAAAACGCGTCGGCACAATCGCACGGCTTCAGGGTCTCAGACCAAGTAATTTCTTTACCGTAGCCTGCGACTTCCATTTTCTTTCGGAGGGTCAGATATTCAGTTTTTTTCATCTGCACCACTCCCCCTTCGCCGCCTTCAAATCGCAGTCGTACGGTTCACGCCCCAGATTGCTTTTGATCCAGCCCACCGGGCGCTGAATACACTTCTTCCCACCCCCGCGTATCCGCCGGATGTTGCACACCCAGGCCAGCACCCGCCAGGCGTAACTGGTTTCAATTTGCGGAGCAATCCCGCGCAGTACCTTGAGCAGGTCTTTCGTTTCTTCGCTGGTCAGTCCACAGCGTTGCACGCACTTCCCGAGATGCTGAAAGATTTCCTCGAATTCCTTCGGTGTTATCAAACTTGATAACAAATTCCCGAGCGGTGCCGCTGGCTTTGCGGGCCGTTCGCCTTTCAGCTTGCGTTGCAGTTCGATTTCCTGCCGTTTCCGTTTCTGCAAGGCAGCCGTATCAGACAACGGCGCCGCAGGCGCAGAGACAACCGCCTGCGCGGGTGGCTCCGGTTTGTTCTCGATTCGCGATTCGCGAATAACTGCTGTTGTCTTTAATTCTTCTGTCTTTGTTCTTAGCGGACTTACACCCACCGGCGAAGGCGTTGGTATTTCAGGCTTTGGCGGAATGTACGGGGGGGTGTACGGTGTACGATCGTGCACGGGGGGGGTGTACGTTCGTGGACCGTGTACCCCCCGTGTAAGGCTGTGGTCTTGCAACTTCGCCCGGAAATCGAATTTCAAAACGTTCGAACCGGGTACGGCTGTGGGTGCTACTGTGGGTACGGCTGCGTCCTGCGGCAATTCATCAAACGTGAGGAAAAACTGTCCCGACTTGGCTTCCTTCATAACTTCCGGCGTGGGTGCCAGGCCTGAATTACTGTAGGTCACCGCGGCGCCCTTACTGCTCGGCCCGAGGAAGATCTTGCGGCCGTGCCCAAAGGCATCGGACTCGATATGGATGAAGTTGCGTACTTCCAGGTCGCGCAGGGCGTTAATGGTGCTGCTCTTGGAAATCCCGCATTCCTTCATAAATTCGGCGTTCGGAATTTCGACACCCTTGTTATCGTTCGGATTGAAAACCTTCGATTTGATGTGCTCCATAACCATGTACGCAACCGGACGCATGGCCACCCGCCGGCGCTGCTTAATGGCAGCGCGCGGGTCCATGTAGAAGGGTTGCGTAGCGGGGTTGGTCATTTAGCGGCCGGCTCCCATGCGCGCGTGAACCATTTCAGTTAATCGCTTTTCATCTTCGGGAGACCAACCCCGGGCAGGCGTGCACTCCGGGCAGTGCATCCAGAAACCGCGCTCAACATTAAAAATGTATTTCGTAGTTGGGTGCTGTGGCCGCTGCGGATCGTTCTTCACTTCCTCGGGCGCCAGGCGCGCGAACTGTTCACACACCGCGCAGGTGAATTCCGGGGGTTCGGGCGGGATTACGCATTTCAGCGCGGGCCAAGTCACCGGCGGGGCTTTGTCGCCCAGTTTGGTCGGCAGGTTCGAGGGGAGTTCCGCGGAGTAGGAATATTCATCGATCGAGCAGACGCGTTCGAAGGTCTCACGCAGCATCTCGAGTGGAAACGGCGCGAAAATGGAAACTTCGGGCAATGAAAAAACGGAGAACCGATCGGGCTTGCGGTCTTTTCGTATCACCCAGCGGCGCCCGGAATCGGTCTTATATCGGATCACATCGCCCGTTTGAGGAGTCCACGGTTCCGGTTCCGGCGGGATCTCAAACGTTTGCCCCCACTCTGACATTTTGCAGATATAGCTGCACTTCTTAACCGCCTCGAGGGTGCAATCGCTTTCGGCCGGCTTGAGTTCCTCCCCCCATGCTTTAACAGGAATCAGGAACGCGCGGAAACTCCCGTTTCTGTTCTTGCGCAGGACGGAAAACCGCCCGTCTTCGGCAACGACGTCGCCGGTATCGGGGTTCCATTCGGGCGGTTTTGGTTCGGGCTTCGGGTCTACGATAGCGGGGACATATTCTTGTCCCGCTGGCTTGATCTCATCAATAAGAAACCTCTTTCGGATACTCCCGACGTTTCCGTTGCTCTCAACTTGGGCGGTCACCCACACAGTCAGAATCCAATTTTCTTCGTTCCGGCGTTCATAGGAGTCAATTACGCCTTCAAACCGTTCAAAACACTTGTTTACCCGCGATTCACTGGCGTACGGCCAGCGCAGTTGCTTGAGCCGTGCCACGATTTTTCGGATCAGATGGCCCTGGCGGCGCATGTCGGCGATCAGGATGGCAGCGGCAACGAATTTTTTGCTCTGGCTGAGGCGGGTGGTCATGCGGGCACCGCGCTTTCACGCAGCGGCGTGGTTTCCGCGGAAAGGATTTGTCGGGCACGACCCCATCCAATGCAGTCGAAAACCTTGCTGTAATCGCCGTTATCGACCACGTAGCGCAACCCGTTAAAGCAGAATTCGAGCGTTCCACCTGACAGGGGTTCAAGGCGGGCTTTTCCAGCCGCGATCAGGTCCAACGCCAATTTGAAGGCAGGTGCCTGGGCGATTAAATTTGCATCGGGGTGGTTGATCGTTCTGAACCATTCTTCGTGATGCAAGCGGCCCGGAACGCCTTTGGACCACTTGCCGCAGGGATGCATGATATTGTGTTCTGCAACGTCTTCACGCAGGCGTGGCCGCGCGCCTTGCATACCCCAGCGTTCGAAATCCATCACCGTCAGGTCATAGCGCGGGGAAGGACCTCCACAGATCTGCACTATCTTGCTTTTGGCGTTGTATTCCCAGCGCCACGGGCGGATCACTGGACCACCGCCTTACCGATTGCGGAGCGTCCGCTGCGATTTTTTCGGGTGCGGCCGGGGCGCAGTTCTCGGGGTTTGGGGGATTTGGTTTTGCCGCCTTGTTGGGCTGCGGCGTATTCCTTGCGGAAGGCCGGTTCGCGTTGGGCGAGGGCGAGTTCGTAGGGGCTGTGGGTGGTTTTCATAGGTCGGGTATTCCTTGCGTTGTTATCACCTTACCGCTAAAAATTTAGCGTGTCAAGAATTTTGTTGTATTTTCTAGCGGGGTGGTGTTCAATAAACGCATGATCAACCTCGCATCTTCAAAGTTTCGTAGTGAACGTTTAAAGGCTGCTCGGGAGAAGGCATTGCTTTCTCAGGAGGAGGCTGCGCGCAAGATTGATGCAAATCGCAGCGCTATTGGCCATTGGGAAAATGGCAGTGTACCCGAGTTGAAGGATGTGGAATTGGCTTGTGCGTTGGGCATGACGCCTAACGAATACCTACTTGCTCAGCCAGGTCTTGAGGACGCGGCGGTGCAGGGTTTAGCGCCGGAGGATGCGGCTGCTGCGGCTGAGATTATAGAAACTTTGAAGATGCATCGAAAGGAACAGCCGGAGGGGCGTAAGAGTCCGTTCTTGATTGTGCGGGATTTGTTGCGCATGTTGAGTGCGGATTTGGCGTTGCCGGGTGTGTCGGTTCCGGCTGGTACGGTGGTACGCAAGGACAGTGATTTGAATTTGCGCGCGTATACGCCGACGGAGTCTGGGAGTTCTTCGACGCGTGGGAGTCGCACGGCCGATCCGTTGGATGCGTTGAAGGTCTCAGAAAAAAAAGCCGTACGGTAGGGGCAAAAGGAAAAGTAAGGGAATCTAACGCGTTAGCCGTCGCGGGATGATACGGAAGTGTCCGGGATATTGGAAAAATTAATGCAGGTTCGGCAGCCAAGATCTG
>WBZU01002137.1_pt2 | contig 13651 bp, 10 predicted proteins | sample 5204311 | NCBI WGS metagenome assembly WBZU01 (sample SAMN12344359, study PRJNA552823) | activated sludge metagenome | biome: Activated sludge suspended growth; feature: Nitrification reactor; material: Wastewater; isolation source: activated sludge from nitrification reactor of wastewater...
GTTCCGCTGTCTAATTTAATATCAATCTTTTCTTCACATGCTACCAATAAAAACAGTGTTGGAATTGATAACAAAAAGCCCCATTTAAGGCTTAACAAAAAATCAGTTACTGAGTTTAACTTCTTCATTTTATACTTAAAATTTAAAGTTGTAAGAAATAGAAGGAATGGGCCTAGCAATGATACTATACTGAATTGCTTCAGTAGAATTAGTCCCAGAATCACTTTGTTGAAAATACACGCTAAATGCGTTGTGTCGTCCATAAACATTATACACCGAAAACACCCAAAAACTCTCGTATCGCTTGCGAACTTTTCCTTGGCGCGTTACTGATAGGTCGAGTCGGTGATAGGCCGGTATTCTATAATTATTGCGTTTCTCATCAGCGTTGGTTGGAATGATATAACCTTGCACCACAATACGGTTGGTTGGAAATGTTGCAGGTGTTCCTGTGGCAAATGCAAAAGTTGCTGACATATCCCATTTTTTATTAAACTGATAAAATCCAACCAAATTTAAGTTGTGTAATTTGTCAAACCTATTGGGGTACCAGTCACCTTTGTTGATGCCTTCAACCTTTCTTTCGGTTCTGGCCAATGTATAACTCAACCAGCCTGTAAACTTTCCTTTATTCTTCTTCAAAAACAGCTCTAATCCATAGGCGCGTCCTTTACCATTTAACAATTCGGCCTCAATGTACTCGTTTAACAAAAGGTTAGCATTGTCAATATAATCCACTTGATTAGTCATGTTCTTATAATAAATTTCAGCAGAGGTTTCATAGTTGTTTGACTCGCCAAAGTTTTTAAAATATCCTGCTGCGATTTGATCACAAATCTGAGGCTTAATGTTGTTGGTTGTTGGTGTCCATACATCAAGCGGAGTGCTAGCTGTGGTGTTAGATACTAAGTGTAAATATTGTGAAATTCGCGTATAACTCGCTTTAATACTGCTTGTTTCTGTTAGGTCAAATTTTATATTGAAACGTGGCTCTAAATTTCCATATTGTTTAATAACTTTTCCGCTTGCTGCATTGGTTGTATCATCAAGTGGTTTCGATACATTTGCAACAGTATCGCGATAAGTATACACCTTGCCCGGGCCAACGTATTGCCACATGGAGTAACGCAAACCATATTGTGCAGTAATTCTACCACCTATTCTTTGCTCGTTGTCTAAATAAACAGCGCTTTCAATTCCCCACTTATCCTTTAAACTAATATCGCTGCTTTGGTCGCCGCTTGTAAATGTTGCTCTTCCTGGTCTAAAATCATAGAGGGTTGCTTGCCCTCCAATGTGCACAGTGTTTTTGGTGTTGGCATAATAAGTAAATTCTGGCTTAAGGCTATAGTTAATAATTTTAGACCTCCAGCTAAATTGATCACCATTGGGTTGGCCAAAAACTAATTCATAGTCATAATTACTATAAAATACTGTTGTGTTTAAAAATAATTTTTGATTAAATAAATGATTCCAGCGAATTGTTGTAGTTGTGTTTCCCCAGTTAGATTTGAAACCTGAGCTAAATACATCGCGACCTATATAACCGGACGCATAAACTCGGTTCTTATCGTTAATGATGTAATTAATTTTAGCGGTTAAATCATAAAAATAAAACTTCGATTTTTTTAAATCCTTGCGTAAAAATGGCTTGGCCAAAAAGTCAATGTATGAGCGTCGTCCGGCAATTATAAAAGAACATTTATCTTTCACAATTGGGGCCTCGATAGTTAGTCTACTAAAAATTAAACCAATGCCGCCATTTACTGTGAGCTTCTTGTTGTTTCCTTCGTTTAATCGCACATCTAAAATACTCGATAATCGTCCGCCATATTGGGCCGGAATACCGCCCTTAATAAGTTTTACATCTTTGACTGCATCGGGATTAAATACCGAAAAGAAGCCAAACAAATGCGAAGAATTAAATACTGGGGCTTCATCTAATAATACCAAATTTTGGTCAACTCCGCCACCTCGAACATTAAAACCCTGAGCACCCTCGCCGACAGTGCTCACGCCCGGCAATAGCTGTATACCCCTAATAATGTCAACTTCGCCAAGCAGAGCGGGAATTTTTTTTATCGTTTTTATGTCTAGTTTATTCACGCTCATTTCCACATTCTTTACGTTTCCATCAGCGCGTTCACTAACAATTTCAACCTCTTTCAACTCCTGATTTTTTTCACTTAATTCAATAGTATTTGTTTTGTTTGCAAAAAGATCAACTTCGAACTCTTGAGATTCAAAACCTATAAGTGAATAAACAATGGAATACTTTCCTTTAGGTAAAGTAAGTGAATAAAAACCATATGGATTTGTAGCAACACCATTGGATGTGCCCTTTACAGCGATAACGGCTCCAATAATTTCTTCACCGTTTTTGGCGTTCTTTACATAGCCACTTAGTGTAAATTTTTCTTGTGCATTGACACTCAGGCTAAGCAAAAAAAACAGTAGATAAATTGGTGGGTAAACTTTGATTTTGAGCATAAAACACAATTGTTGGGGTTGTCGATGATTTGATATAAGCGGCGCCAAAACTATGGAAACTTTTTTTGCTGACAAAGTTTCCAGGAAGATTAACTGCTTTATTTGTACTTTATTGCAGGCAATGACAAACCTTTTACAAGTAAATACTTGCTTTCTAAAACACGCATTTGCGCTTTTTGTTTTGTTGTTTTGTCAGAATAGCCACATAGATGAAGTATTCCATGTATCATAACACGACACAATTCTTCACTGGGCGATGAATTAAAAATGTGTGCATTTTCGAAAACCCTTTCGAGGCTAATATAAATTTCACCGCTAATTCCTGTTTCTTTGGTGTTAGCATGCGGCGAATTTTCAATTGGAAAAGTAATGATATCGGTAAGTGTGTGGTGGTTCAAATAGGTCTTATTTATTTCAAGCAAATAATCATCTGTGCAAAAAATAAAGTTAATTGTTCCGCACTTTTTTCCTTCGCTTTCAATGGTGTTGTTAATCCATTTCTTAACCTTGTTCTTAAAAGGAATAGTGTAATTAAGGCCTTCTGAAAAAAAAAGAATCAACTTAAAAGTAGTAGGGTATTAAGCCACCATGTGTGGCGACTTAAAACTAAGTTGAACAATTCTACCGTTCTCATGAAATTGAACCTCATCTGCCAAGTGTTTCATAAGAAAAACACCTCTTCCGTTTAGTTTTTCAATGTTTTCGGGATCGGTCGGGTCGGGTATATTTGTATAATCAAATCCTTGACCTTCGTCTTTTACATAGCAGTTGATAATGTCTTTATCGGGCTTAAACTCGATGTCAATTTTTTTGTCGGGGTTTGATTTGTTGCCATGTTGAATAGCATTATTAACAGCTTCAGTTACTGCAACCAAAATGTTTCCAAACGATTCTTCGTGCAACTGCCATTTATCGCACACATCTTGTACTAGCTTTTCAACTAGTGCCATGTCTTCGTAACGAGAAGCGATATTGATGCTGAATTTTTCCATAATTGTGCTAAAATTATTTTTCAAATGTATTAAAATATTCATTGACTTTCGTTTTATAAAAAGAATTTAGCGCAGGAGGGACGGTCTTGAGCAGCTCGGCTTCTTTTTGTTTGAGGAGGTTATACTCAATAAATAAATTTTGGTTACGATTTAGTAAATCTTTTGATTCTGTACTCTGTCTTTTTTCATCTTGTTCCCGCTCTCTCTCTGCCTTTTCAGCTTCCAGTAGTCGGGTTAATATTTCTTCCTGGCGGTTCAACGTTTCTTGGCTAATGCGCTTGTTTACCAAATCTGTTTCGGTTTTTTCCATGTTATCGGCAATTCGTTTCAGTTCGGCATTCCCTGATTTTCCATCCTTATCCATTTGTCCTGCCATTTTTTGCAGTTCTCTTCTAAGGGCTTCTTGTTGTGCGGCCAGTTTGCTCAACTGCTCGCTTTCACCACTGTTTTTGGGTTTTCCGGCTGTTCCATTTTTGCCCTTTCCATCCTTTTTCCCACTAGGATTAGCCATGCCTTCCTTTAATTTTTTAATTTGTTCGTTTATTTCCTTTTGAAGTTTCTGCATGGTGGCAGCGCTAGGTTTTGTGCTTTTTCCCGGCTTTTTGCAACTGCCCGATCCCGGTTTGCTCTTTTGTTGTTGTTGTTGCATTTGGTTTAACGATTCGCTCAACAATAGCGCAAGGTTGTTTATAGAAGTCATTACTTGCTGTTGACGGGCTGCCGCCATAGGGCTTTGGCGTTCTGCTAAAAATTTAATTCCTTTTTCCATGTTGGAATTAATATCGCTAATTTCTTTGTTTACGATGTTCTCAATTTTAGGATTACGTTTACTCAGCGCAAATAGCGAATCTTCGATCATTTTAGCGTCGTCTTTTAGTTTTTTCTGACCTTGTGCTATTTTCAGGTATTGCGGATTGTTTATTTGGGTTGCATTCAGTTGTTTCATTAAAGCTTCCTGGTCGAAACTTAACTCAATTAAGTTTTCAAGAATTGCGCGAAGGGCTTCAATATCCTCTTCGTTTTCTTCATTTTGCATTTCCTTTTGCATGTTTTCGAGTTTTTGCGCTAACTCTTCTTGCTTTTGTGCTGCCTTTTTTTGAGAATCTGAGGCTTTTTTATTTTTCTTATCCGCCAAATTCTCCTTTGCTTCGTTCATTTCTTTTTCAATCTCCTTTTGTTCTTCGGTGGTTTTCGGTAAATCGTTTGGCTTTTCGAGCTCTTCGTTTTTCTTTTCCAAATCGCTGATGTCCTTTTTTATGTCGTCAAACTTTTTATTTAGCTCGTCTTGTTTTCCCTCCAATTGTTTAGTATCAACATCTTTATCTTTTGCCTTTTCTGCTAATTCGTTTTGTTTTTTAGCAAGGTCTTCAAGTTTGGTTTGAGTATCTTTTAACTTCTGCTCCAGCTCCAATTGCTTAAATAATTCTAATTGTCTATCGAGTTGCTTTTCTAAGTCTTTGTTGTCGAGTTTCATTTTATCCAACGCTTCTTGTGTTTTCTCTTTATCAAAGTTTTCAAGTAGTTTTTGAAGTTCTTTTACCTTTTCCTTCATTTCTTCACTCAACAATTCGTTAAACAGTTTCTCCAATTGTGCTTGTTTTTCAGCAAGTTGCTCATCGGGCTGTTTGTACTCACTTTGTTCCTGATTGTTTTTAGAGTTTTCCTTTTGTAACTCTTCAACGGTTTTTTGAAGCTCCTTTTGTTTGTTCAACAATTCTTGCAATTTCTTTTTTTCTTCGAATCCCGGATTCTTTTTATCCATCAGCTTTTTACTGATATCGTTCATGTCTTTTTGCAACTCCTTGGCCTTTTTGAGGCTTTCTTGAAGATCTTCCTTTATTTTAGAATTGTTTTTTTCTGTTGCCTCGCTTAGCTGTTGAAGGGTGGGCGCCTTAAACAACATTTTTTGTGTTCGAGCCGATTTTGCTCCATTTACACCATCGTTGTCCCATACTTCAAAATAGTATTCAACTTGCTCTCCAGGTAAAATTCCAAGGCTTGATAAATCCCAATAGTGAAAAAAATTATCTTGTGTGCTTGCTTTGTTTACCGGCAGTTCCACGATTTTTTCATTGTTTTGAACAAACGCAAGCATCTCACTATCTCCGGCATTAATTAACTTGTAAATAAAGTTGAGTTTACTAAACCCATAGTCGTCCTTAATTTCACCACGAAAAGCTAAAAGTTTTGAAGACATGGAATCGGGACGTACTTCTACCTGAATTGTGGGATATTGATCGGGGATTACATTTATTGAGTATACTATACTGTCGCGGCTTCTGAGATACTGATTGGCGGTAATCACAGCATAGGTTTTATTTCTAAAATAACGATTAGAATAGGTAAACCTATTTTCGGAAGATTGATTTATTTGCAAGGCTGTATCACCAAAACCAAGAATGAGCTGTTTGGTATTTTGGGTTGTGAAAGCCCAATTAACTTTAGTACCGGCAGGAATTACCAAATCGCCAGTGTTGTGTAAAATTTCATTGTTTTTATGAAGGTAGGCAGGATAGTTTAGGGTAATATCAAAATTAAGCAAAACCGGATTGGGAAGAACACGAAGTTCGTATTCCTGAGAATAAAAGCCATCGGCATGTATTTTAAATTTTGTGGTGCTTTGTAAGTTTTTAAAGAGGTAGGTAAAATTAATTGTGTTTTCTTTCTTTAACGGATAATCAATTTTGTCTATTTCAATAAATACAGCGGATGGGATTTCGGTTCCACTAACTTTAACCAGCAACTCAAAATCCTTTTGTTGAACGGCTGATAGGTTTTTATTCTGTATTTCTAATTGAAATGGAGCCTTTTTTTCGAAATATACATTGTGCTTAACTAGTCTATTGGTGGCTTCTGTGATGATGCCCGGTGAAAATACCAAGAGAATGAGCAATACAAAAATTGGTACAAGGGCAAACTTGAGGTACTTTTTGTTTTGACTAAAATCGATAGCTGAAGTAAAGGGAATAGGCTTTAGTTCTTTAATTTTTTGATTAATTCCGGCTTCAAGCAGTGAGTGTGAAATACCGCTCTCCTGGTTTTGTTGAAGGGCTTGCAATTGCAAGGTGTTTAATAATTTGTCTTTTACGCCAGAAAAGTGCTTCCCAATAATTTCAGAGGCTTGTTCATGGGAAATTGTATTGCCCAGTTTGTATAATTTAAACAAGGGTATTAAAATCCATCGAAGTAAAATACCAAATGCGCTCAGCAACAAAAAGTAAAATAACACAGTACGCATGGTAGTTCCAAAGTTTCCGTAATATTCAAAAACTGCAACCAGTAAGTAAAAAAGCAGAAAAAGGCCGGTAAAATAAATACTGCCTTTGATGAGTTTGTTTTTGTAATACTTTCGAATAAACTCATCGAGTTTATCAATCAATACCTGATAGTTGTTCATCGGAAACCGGTGTAATTAGCACGAATACTGCAAATATAGCTAAAGAAAGAGTTAGCGTCTTTATTGGGATTAAAAGAAATGTTAAAAGGTGAAAGGTTCAGTTTAAAAATTTTTAAACCTTCCGAATACCCCTAAGGGTAGTTTGTTGTTTACTTTTGCTTGTAAAAACAATTCTCCGGTTTCCAGTTTTTTGCCGCCTTTCTCTCGGAGCAAATTCTCAATAATGATGCTTGAGAACCCCAGCGAATACGCGTTTAAAATAAGAAAATGCTCATCGGCATCCAACAAATTCACCACGCCTTTTATCATCTCATTAATATTGTCTTCCAGCTTCCATTTTTCCCCACTTGGGCCGTGTCCAAATGCAGGTGGGTCGAGTATTATTCCATTGTATTTATTTCCTCGCTTTTCCTCGCGCTTTACAAACTTAAGCGCATCTTCTACTACCCAACGTATGTTACTTAGGTTTGAATGTTCCATGTTTTCCTTTGCCCACGAAACAACCTGCTTAATTGAATCAACATGGGTAACATCTGCACCGGCTGCTTTTGCTGCCAATGAAGCACCTCCTGTGTAGGCAAATAAATTTAAAAAACGTGGGGTATTAGCTTTTAAAGCGGTAATGGAGTTGTAAATATATTCCCAATTAACTGCTTGTTCAGGAAAAACACCAACGTGTTTAAAGGAGGTGAGTCCAAGTCGGAACGTGAGTGCCGGAGATTCGTTTTTTGCCCATTGATTATTTCCTGCAAAAGCATAGTTAATTTTCCATTGATCGGGCATTTCTTTAAGCTTTTTCCATTCGCCCGAAGAGCTCGATTTTGAAACAAAACGCACATGTGCCATTTTATCCCATTCGCTGCGAGGGAGTTGTTTGTCCCATACTGCTTGTGGTTCGGGACGTATTGTCAAGTACTTTCCAAACCTTTCCAATTTTTCAAAGTCTCCCGAATCAATCAGTTCATAATCGGTCCATGCTGTAGGCGAAAGTAGTTGCATATACGTATCAATATTAATGTGGCGAATTGTGTAGTAGTTTTCACACAAGGCAAATGTACTAAGTTTAGCAATTCGCTGTTACTTCAAATTATTCTTGGTGAAGTCATCTGCTGTGTGCTTTCACTTTTTATCTTTGCGCCACAATATATTTTTGAGATGGAAAACCGTAGAGTACGATTGCGTTTTGCACCAAGCCCAACGGGTGGTTTGCATATGGGTGGTGTAAGAACCGCATTGTTTAACTATTTATTTGCTAAAAAACATGGAGGCGATTTTTTGCTTCGTATTGAAGATACTGACCAAACTCGTTATGTAAAAGGTGCCGAAGAATACATTATTGCAGCTTTACAATGGACCGGAATTAAAATAGATGAAGGGGTGGGCGTGGGAGGGCCACATGCTCCTTACCGTCAAAGTGAACGCAAAGAAAAAGGTATTTATCAGCAGTATGCCGATCAGTTGGTGAAAAGCGGTCATGCGTATTATGCTTTTGATACTGCCGAAGAGTTGGATGCAATGCGCAAACGATTGGAGGCTGCTAAAGTTGCTGCTCCACAATACAATTCTGTTTCACGTCAAAGTATGCGTAATTCACTTACGTTAAGCGAAGATGAGGTAAACAAACTAATGCAAAACAAAGTTCCCTTTGTAATTCGTTTAAAGGTTCCAAGGAATGAAGAAATTCGCTTTCACGATATTATTCGTGGATGGGTGTTGGTAAACTCGTCGCAGGTAGATGATAAGGTTTTACTGAAAAGCGATGGTATGCCCACCTATCACTTGGCACATATTGTTGATGATTACTTAATGGATATTTCGCATGCAGTAAGAGGAGAGGAGTGGTTACCATCTGCTCCTGCACATATACTAATTTATAGATATTTAGGTTGGGAAGATAAAATGCCACAATTGGCACATTTACCATTGATTTTAAAACCTGACGGTAATGGAAAATTGTCGAAACGTGATAAATCCGGATTGCCGATGTTTCCATTAAATTGGAATGATCCAAGTACAGGTGAGCAATATATTGGTTACAAGGAAAGCGGTTTCTTTCCAGAAGCTTTCGCAAATATGCTTGCGATGTTAGGATGGAATCCGGGAACAACCCAGGAGATTTTTTCTATGACTGAATTAATTGAAGCGTTCAGTTTTGAACGAGTGAATAAATCGGGGGCGAAGTTTGATCCTGAAAAAACCAAGTGGTTTAATCAACAATATTTACGTAAAAAAACCGATAGCGAGCTAGCGAAATTATTTACTCCTCTTTTACAAAAACATCTCGAGGCGATTAACTTGTCATCACAACAGTTTACGGAATCTTATGTTGAGGGTGTGTGTAAATTGGTGAAAGAAAAATCACATTTTATTGAAGAATTTTGGGAGTCGGGAAAGTATTTTTTTGTTGCGCCGTCAGAATATGATCAAGAGGTAATTAAGAAACGCTGGAACGAAGCTTCTGAAGGTTTCATAAAAACACTTCATGATGCATATTCGGCTTGTTCTGATTTCAGTGCTGGTGAAACCGAAAAGCTATTTAAGGAAACAGCTGAAAAATGCGGGATTTCGCCAGGAGCCGTAATGCAACTGTTTAGGGTGTGTTTAAGTGGTGTAGGAGGGGGTCCGGTTTTGTTTGATATGGTTGAATTATTAGGAAAATCAGTAGTGCTAGAGCGATTAAATTCGGCATTAACAGGAATAAAAAAATAAGATGGGACAAATAGTTATTGAAGGAATTAAACTTTATTGTTACCATGGCTGCATGGAAGAAGAAGCAAAAATTGGGGCAAACTATTCAGTTGATATAACAATTGATTATAATTTTAGTGCTGCTTCCTCCACCGACATTCTTGCTAAAACAATTGATTATGTTGTTATCTACGATATTGTAAAAAAGCAAATGGCCATTCGATCAAAATTGCTTGAGCATGTTGGTAAACGCATTTATGATGCGATTATGCGCCACTATAAAACCATTGATAAATTAAAAGTGGCTGTTTCAAAATTAAATCCTCCAATGAATGGCAATGTAGAACGAGTTACGGTGTTAATTGATAACTAAGCAAGCTTGCTAAATGATTAATTTTATTGCTTTTGAACGATTTATTCAGTCCTGTTCTGCCGATATCAATATTAATTTTTAAATTCGCAGGCTCAAAAATAATTGGTCTCGTGGCCGAGCGGTTAGGCAGAGGTCTGCAAAACCTTGTACAGCGGTTCAAATCCGCTCGAGACCTCAACAAAAAACCCAATCTAATGGATTGGGTTTTTTTATTATTTCATTGTCAAATCACATATAAACAAATTCAGCTTATTTAATTCCCTTTCTTTCGCGCCACAACTGATTGAAGGATTTATGTGCTACCTGTGGCATTTCGCGTCTTTCGCCCCATGATTTTTTAAAAAATTGCCGCATCATAAAGTTCTTTAATTTTGCTCCTCCTTTATCCATATTGCTTCGTTTTAGCATGGCTGTTTTCCAGAAAAAAATGGATAATTTTTCAGTTTTACCAGGAGGAGCCATTTTTATAGATTCGGTACGATTGTGTTGTACCAATTTAGCACAATCAATTTTTACCGGACAAGCAGCTAATAGTTCCTGAGAACTCACAGTAGCATAACTTAAATATTTATATTCATCTCGCCCTTTCATTAATGGTGTTATAACCGCGCCAATAGGTCCGGTGTAAACTGATTGATAGGCATGTCCTCCAATGGTTCGATACACCGGACAAACATTATGACAAGCACCACAACGTATGCAGCTTAAAGCACTTCGTTGATTTGTTTGAGCCAACACATCGCTTCGGCCGTTATCAATTAAAATAACATATACATCTTCGGGACCGGATGTTTCGTCGTTTTGTTTTTGCCCCGATACTATGTGTGTATAAGGATATGCTGCACTGCCGTTACTATAAGTACCATACAAGTGTATAAATAAGTCCAGCTCATTTATAGATGGAATAATATCTTCAATTCCGGCTAATAAAACCTGTGTTTTTACTAAAGAAGTGAGTTGAGCTGAGTTTGCTTCATTTTCAATAATTACCGCAGCGCCAGTATCAGCAACTAAAAAATTAACACCTAAAAGAGCTATTTGAGCTTCATTGAGTTGTTGCTTTATTTTTAAACAGATGGCTGCTGCAATATCGCGCGCATTGATTGCATTATCAGGATTTACATCACTATTTATTAATTCGGCAATGTTTTTTTGGCTTAGGTGAAGGGTTGGAAAAATTGGGTGGTAGCTAACTTCTCCTGCTAGATTTTGTATGTAATTTCCAACATCGCTTTCAACACACTTTATACTATTTGATTGAAGCTGGTTTACTAAATCTATTTCTTCAGAAATAAGGGCCCTGTTTTTTGCAACAACTTTAGCTGATTTCTTTTCAATTAATTTAGCTATTTCTTTAATTGCTTCTTCTTTGTCTTGTGCCCAAATAACTTTACCTCCCTTTTTAATAAAATTACTTTCAAATTCAATTAAATATTTATCCAAATTATCCAAGGTTTTGCTTCTTAAAAAGGCAGCTCTAGTCCTTGCAAGTTCTAAGTCTGAATAAAATGATTTTGCAACAGTTGTATGATTTACACAAGTAGTTAATTTTTGCTGAAGCGATGTTTTATGTTCTTTATTAAACGCAATTGATTCAATTGCTTCAAAAAACTTGTTTTCGGTTTTCATGGCTGAAATACTGTAAATTAACAAGAAATTTTATCAACGCGTTTACTGTGTCTACCACCTTCAAAAGGAGTATTAATAAATACTTCAACCATTTCAGCGGCTTCTTCAAAACTTATATAGCGTGCGGGTAATGCAATAATATTTGCATTATTATGTAGTCGTGCTAATTTCGAAATTTCAACATTCCAACAAAGAGCAGAGCGAATACTTTGATGTTTATTAGCGGTGATATTAACCCCATTTCCACTGCCGCAAATAAGTATTCCAAAAGTACATTCATTTTGTTCAACCAACTTTGCAACAGGATGAGCAAAATCGGGATAATCGACACTTTCTGCAGAGGAGGTTCCTACGTCTACTATTTCTAAATTTAATCGGTGTAATACAGGTATTAATTGTTCCTTTAAGTTAAATCCTGCATGATCGGCACCTATTGCTATTTTCATTTTTAATACCTTTATACTTGATTGAACAAAAGTAAAATTTTTGATTACGCAATAGTTGTTGAAGCAGCAGGTAGTAAAAACATATTAACAAATCTTAGTTTTACAAAAAAATAAATTGCTGATTTATAGGGCGATTTAAATAATACTAATCAACAGTAAATTTGTTGGTATTTTATAAAGTTGTTTATTTTTCGCTAATAAGTAATTACCGCTTTTTTCAAAACTTATTTTGTATAACAAAACAATTCAAGTCGGTATAACTTTTAAAAAAAAATTACAGTTAAATTTCGCACATAAAATGAACAATGCTTAACACTAAAAATTGAACTTATTTATTAGCAATATGGGTTACTAACAATCTGTATAACTAAGCTCAATAAAACAATATCAAACAGTTAAACTGTTAAAAATTTGTTAGTAATAAATTAGAAGTGATAAGTACAACAACTTCTTTAAAAAAATAATAACAGAATTAACAGGCTAATAACATTAACAAGAAATTAAATTTTAAAAAATATTTTAATAGTATGAATTCAGAAGAGGTGATAAAAAAAGGATTTTTAGATAAAGAAGTTGATGTATCTTTGGATTTGTTTGCTGAGATAGAAAAATTAAAAAAGGAAAAGAACGCAGTAATTTTAGCACACTATTATCAACATGCGGATATACAGGATATAGCAGATTATATTGGTGACAGTTTGGGTTTGTCGCAACAAGCGGCAAAAACAAAAGCAGATATTATAGTTTTTGCCGGTGTACATTTTATGGCAGAAACAGCAAAAATATTATCGCCCACAAAAAAAGTTATTTTACCTGATTTAAATGCCGGTTGTTCTTTAGCAGATAGTTGTACTGCTGAAGCGTTTTCTAAATTTAAGTCTCAACATCCCGATCATTTGGTGATTTCGTATGTAAATTGTTCAGCAGAAATTAAAGCTCTAACCGATATTGTATGTACCAGCACCAATGCAGTACAAATTGTTGAGAGTTTACCCAAGAATCAAAAAATTATTTTTGCGCCTGATAAAAATCTAGGAAATTATGTGAATAAAAGGACCGGAAGAAACATGTTATTGTGGAATGGGGCGTGCATGGTTCATGAAATTTTTTCGCTTCAAAAAATACTAAAATTAAAACTCGTTCATCCAGAAGCAAAACTAATTGCGCATCCCGAATGTGAAGCCTCATTGCTTGAAATGGCTGATTTTATTGGAAGTACCACCGCATTATTAAAGTACACAATAAATCAGTCGCATCAAGAATTTATTGTAGCTACCGAGGCAGGAATTATTCATCAAATGCAAAAATCATCACCCAAAAAGACTTTTATTCCGGCCCCACCAAATAATTCTTGTGCATGCAACGACTGTCCGCACATGAAACTAAATACACTTGAAAAAGTTTATACTTGTTTAAAGTATGAAACACCTGAGATTAATATGGATGAAACCTTGATTAAAAAGGCAGAAGGTTCTATTCATAGAATGTTAGAAATATCTGAAAAATTGGGTCTATAGAAGCAAAGTTAATAGCATAGTAATTTAAAAGAAGTACAAAAAATGAATCATAAGCTGCTGGTTTGGAAGGATACAATGCAAGTTAATAAGTTGTTATTAACCATTTATTCTGTGTTTAT
>WBZU01002214.1_pt1 | contig 13643 bp, 14 predicted proteins | sample 5204311 | NCBI WGS metagenome assembly WBZU01 (sample SAMN12344359, study PRJNA552823) | activated sludge metagenome | biome: Activated sludge suspended growth; feature: Nitrification reactor; material: Wastewater; isolation source: activated sludge from nitrification reactor of wastewater...
CAGGAAGGCCGTATTGATCCCTTGCGACTTCAGCGTGGCCAGCATCGCTTCATCGAAATGCAGGCCGGCGGTGGGGGCTGCGACCGCACCCGGCTCACGGGCGTAGACCGTCTGGTAACGCGTTTCGTCAGCGCCTTCCGCCGGATGCGCGATGTAAGGCGGTAACGGCAGCTTGCCGTATTGTTCAGCCAGTTCCCAGAAGTTGCCGGCATCGACCAGCTCCAGCGCAAAGAAATCGTTGTCAGCGCCGGTGCGCCCTGCCATCTTTACGGTAAAGGCGTCGGCCAGCGTGAGGGTGCTGCCCGGCTTCGGTGCCTTGCTGGCGCGAATCTGGCAGATCGCGTGGGTGGCATCGACGATGCGCTCGAGCATGATTTCTACCCGTCCACCACTGTCCTTGACGCCAAAGAAGCGTGCCTTGATGACACGGGTGTCGTTGAATATCAGCAGATCACCCGCTTTCAGCAGTTCGGGCAAATTTTCAAATTTTCGATCAAATGCCCGTTGACCGCAGACATGCAGCAAACGGCTGCCACGGCGTTCAGCGGCCGGGTGCTGGGCGATCAAGTCGGGTGGGAGGGGGAAGTCGAAGTCGTCGACGGTCAACGACATGGGCGGAATCCGTTATGAATGAACAAGCAGGCGGGCAAACGTTGAATCTCTGACTTTAGCCCCGTGGATTCGTTGTTGTTCCATCGAGGGGCGCACATTCTATCACCGGCGCTTTTGTTCTCTTTGATGCACCTTTGTGACAGGTTATGGCCGGGCAATAAAAAACCTCGCCGCAGCGAGGTTCAGTGTTGGGCCGAAGTCTGCGGATCAGAAACAGCCTTTCTTGCTCACCGCGTGGTTGCCGGCCGCCTTGGCATCGGCTTCGCTCATGTACGCGCCAGCCTTGGTCTTGCCATAATACTTGCCGCCTGGGCAGTGATAAACCTTCGATCCGGAATTCACCCAAACTTTGTCAGGCCCGCCACCGGGGGCAGCGGTTGCCGGTGTTTGAAAGGCTTTTTTCTTGGCCGGTGGCGTTGCGGTTGCGGGGGCCATCGGTGCGGCCGGGGCAGCCACAGCTGCAGGTGGCGGCGCTGTCATGGGGCTTGCCGGCATGGCAGGCGCTTGGGCGAAAGCGTGAGCGGCGATCAGCAGACCGGTACCAACAACAAACGATTGCAGTAGCGTTTTCATACATTCCCTTCAAGAGATTGAACTTGGAATCTATTCTGTCAGCATGCTTGCTGACGGGATGAACACTAGCATTAGATCGGCTTGGCAGCGCAAAATCTCTCAGGGATATTTGCAAAAATATGTTTCTGTATTGAGGCTGGACAGCTGTTCCACGCGTCCTGAGTCATTTGTTCGAAACATCAAGGGAGAAGTCACTTGTGGCAGAAAAGGAAAAAGGCTTTCATCGCTGAAAGCCTTTTTCTTTATAACTGGTGCCCGGGCCTTAATCGAACTAACGTCGGAAACGTTTGCGGCACAACGATTTTCGTTTTTAGAAAATCGGAGTTACCCCCAAAGTTACCCCCATTCAATCGGCGTTGCACCAAAACAACAAATCGGCCATCAATTAGAAGCGTGCTTTTGTTTCAGTTAAAAGAGGCGCGCATTCTACCATCGCTCAGGTATCAGATTCGCACGGATGGGGAGGGCGGCAGTAGATCAAACGCGCGCCAAAAAAGGCGAGGAAAGGGGGCGCGGCGTGCGTTGGTTGATCGATTGATGGCGGGGTTGGTGTCCGGGCCATCCATGGCCCGGAATTTCCGCGTATCGTTCGCCGGGCGGTTGGTGTGTCCTGCTCACGTTGGGCCGAAATATGGCCGTAACCATTGAGCCGTCAGGCGTTGGCCGGGATTCGTGATCTGTGTCAGGTGTGAAGTTGGACACAGCGGACACAATGGAAATGCTCCCATTTTTGACCAAGTGTGTCCGTTGAAACCCTTGTGGCACAAGGCGTTAAGGTACATGGACACAGCAGACACACCAGACACAGTAGATTTTCAAGGGAGGGAAGAAATACGCCTGAATACAGGGTCAATCATTGCACCTTGCCTAAACTGAATTTTTGCATCAAGGAGATGCAAAGTTACTTGCAGCATCACCTCGCCACTGCCAATAGAGCTTTTGACAAGGTGCCGAAAGTTTCGGAACGATGATGCACTTGGAGGGCGAGGGTCCCAAGGGTCAGTGCCGATAAATTTAGCCACGGCCAGGGAGTCGAGTATTAGGTTTTCAAGGGATTCATCAGAAAGACGCCACATCAGTGCAACTATGTAGCAGCGAATGAGCATCTTTAAGCTATATCCTTTTCTTCCTGTTTTCCTGATGTCGGATTGGTAGTGTGGACGCAACTTTGACTCAATATCATCCCATTGAATAATCGAATTGAGCATTCCCAGCATTTCACTGCGCTTTGGTTCTTTTGCTCTAGGCCAACGTGCTGAAATGAAGCTAAATTGATCTGACATCTTCTGTTTCCGCAAAAAGGTTAAATGAACAGGCTTTCATCTGAATGAACATGGTGTTCAGTATGTCTATGGGAGACACACAGCAGAGGAATTGGGGTTCGCATTACCCGTAAGGCAAAGAGCCAGGGAGGACCCGTACTATGGCTGTCGCTTACCATGACTGGCCAGCGAGTCAGCCTTGTAAGTTACGTGTCCTGCCTCACCACTGCTTGGTATCCATCGTTCATAGGACTGACACTCCGGAGGAGCTATCCAAATTCGTTCAGTTCCTCTGCCTGTCTCAAGGATCAGATAGCCAAGACCACAAGCCCAATGGAACTGGCGCCGGTCGCCATCGTTGGCCATCTGTCTGGTGGTCAGGTGTTTGCACATGGTGCAGTCAAGGCCAGAGGCCGGGGCTGGAATCATTAAAACCTCCCAAGGTTTTACCCCAACATCAATGCAGGCGGTGTGCCAGCGCTTCACTTGCTCACCAGGTGGCATGGTTTCAAGGCAAAGCATTGATGCAACTCTTTCATCACTGGGCGCCTTAACCTTACGGAAGTAGGCTAGGACTAGAATTACAGCCGCTGGATGAAGCGCGAAATCATTTCGTGCCGCACCCTCACCCGGTGCCCGGACGGTCTGCTCACCTTCCCCCCCTTGAAAACCTACTGTGTCCGATGTGTCTGCTGTGTCTATGGTACTAAACGCCTTGTGCTGCAACGGTTTCGGCGGACACACTTGGTCAAGAATGGGGGGGGTTCCATTGTGTCCGCTGTGTCCGGAATTGTCGTTAGCAGGGGTAAAGCTGGACACAGCAGCGGTGGCGGGCTGGCTCGAAAACAGGCTTTCAAGGTCAAGCATCGCCGTCCCCTTCGAAGAGCGCAGGGGTGATCTGATAGACCAGCATCTTCCCCTTGCCGGGGATATTCAGCCTCGATTGATAGCGCCCCTTGTTGTGGTGAAGAATGCCCAGCTTGGAGAGCAATACATTCACAGCCTTGTAGTCCAGTCCCTTGCACACACGGTTACGCCAAGGGCCTTCGAATACAAAGAATTCCGTCTTGAACTCGGCACCGTTGCTGCCTTCCTCAATTTGGCCAGCCTTGGCAATCGGTGTGCCGTCAGGCTGCAGCCAGCGACGAAGGCCGGCCGCGTCAGCCGTGCGCGGGCTGCGATCATCTCCAACACGGTGCCATAGGTCGAAAGCGCCATCGCCATGCCGCTCGAAGAATTCACGCACCTGGTTGAGCATGTTGGTTTCTTCCTGGTTGCCTTCGCCACCACGGCCGGCCAGCCATGCGCGGTAGCACGAGCCGGCAGCGGCCAGCGCTTCGCCAGCATCCCAGCCGGTCAAGCCCCACTTGGTGGCCAGCTCGCCGCCCATTGCTACCAGGGCAAAGCGATCCGCAACGCGGCGGGCCTGCCCGCTGGCATCGTCGGTCAGGTGCTGTGACTCGAATAGCTTCTGAGCCTTGCGCAGCTCTTCGGCGAGGTCGGCGGGGCTACGGGTCAGCTTGTCCAGGAACGCGGCCAGCGGGGCGCCGTAATAGCGTTTGGTGGCCATATCCAAGGCCCGTGAGAAGTCGGCACCATTCTGGTAATCGTGCAGCGCTTCCCAGGCACCCAAGCCCGCCCCCGCATCAGCGGCGATATCAACCAAGCGTATTTCCTGACCAGCGCGCGTTGCGCGGTTGGCTTCTGCCATGTGCTGTGCCAGGCTGATCTCACCCGCCGACAGGAAGAGCACGCGCCAAAACGCACGCTCACGGGCGCCCCCTGTCCGAGCGGCGCGGGTCTTGCCGGCTCCATTGGCGAGCATATAGGCCGTTTCACCCGCAACCTTGGGGTCAAGCTGGGCCAACTCGTCAAGGGCAAGCAACGAGTCGCAGTGCTGCATGGCCAGTGCCTCAAGGCCGTTATCAGTCGCTCGCCAGCGCTGCATATAGCCGCCATCGCCACAGACGGAGCACGCCACACGCAGCGCAGTGGTCTTGCCGTCGCTGGAATTGCTGCGGTAGTGAAATCCCCCTGACTCACCGCCCACCAAGTGCAGCAGCGGGGAAGCGAAGGCCACGGACACAGCAAACAGCAGGCGTGAATTGCCACGACACAGGCGCCCCACGTTGTCCCGCCATTCATCCGCCGTGCCCTTGGTCTTGAATGCATGCACGCTGCTGCCTTCTGCCTCGTACAGCCATTCGTCGGCTTCGTTTCCGAACGCTCGATTCGGCAGCACATAGACGGCCGGGCCGTCGCTGGTGGCATGCCACCCGGTGCGGCTGGTGATGCGGGCGCGGGCATCTGGCCGGGCGCTCTGCAGATAGGCAATAACCTTCTGCCGGCCGCCCGTCGCCATGGTCAGGCCTGCATCCAACAGCATGCCAGCCACTTCGAGACCATCGCCGCGAAATAGCGTCATCGGAATAACCAGCTTGTGCTCTACCTTGTCGGCATCGTAGAGGCGGACCAGCAAGCCCCAGCCCTGGTTATCGGGGTTCCGCACGCGGGCAATTGGTTCCAGATATGAGCAGATCCACTTGGGGGCGCCCTGGTTGCCGTCGCGGTCCGTGTCGGTGAAATACACACCGCCCACCTCCAAGCCGTAGCAGGTGCGGGGCGCGCCGGCTGGGCCGCTGTCCTTGGCGGGCTTGCCAATCTTGGGCGCGGCCGCTTCGGTTTTTGCCGGTTTTGGCACGTCGACCGAAGTACGCCACGCGCCCACCGTGGATACGTCTGCACAGCGTGCAGCATTCCAGCCAAGCAAATCGGCGGCATCGTCGCCCTTGTCACTCAGGCCAAAGGCTTGCGGCTGCACCTGGTAGAGAGCGGCCGGCGCATTGGTGAGGGCTGAGAGGATGCTGGCCAGCTTGGCCATGCATGCCGCCCCCGGTTCGTCCAGGTCAGGCCACAAGGTGACGTCACGGCCTGCCAATGGCAGCCAGCCGGCCTTATCCACCGCATTGGAGCCCCCCGGCCAGCTCACACAAACGAACTCAGGGAAGAGCGGGCGGGCAGCGTCGGCGGCCTTCTCGCCTTCGCAGACGATGACCGGAGCATCCGGCCGGGCCGCGAGTAGCTCGAGGCCATACAACAGGCGCGGGGCAGGTGGCGACTTCCAGCGCCATTCTGTGCGGCCGGCAGGATTCCGCCAAAACGTGAGCTGGGCAAAACTCTTGCCATCCTTGCCCTGGTAGCGATCAATGAAGAAGCCGAGGCGGCCGGCTGCCGTGCGGTATTCATAGCGGATCGATGGCCGGCCTTGGCGCGGATTCGCGACAGGAGGAGCGGGCGCATCTTCAGGAACCGGAATAACGCATTCCCATCCATCGGCATCCGGTGCGGGCTTGCGGCTGGGGGCGGCTGGGGCGGGTTTTCTCGGGGTGGGTGCTGTGTTGGTGTTGCCGGCCGGGCGTTCGCTGCTTGTGGCGCGTTTCTGGCGGTTCGGCTTTTGAATGCCGAGCAGGTCGGCGAGGCGTTCGGCTGCATCCATCTGGGAGCAGTCAAAGCGCCATGCCGTCATTGCTACCAGGTCGCCCCAAGTCTCGCCGGTCGCGAAGTCACCGCCCGCCCCCGTGTCGCGATTGGTCGAGAGACTGCCCAGTTTGCTATCAGAGCGCTTGGGGTTGAGTGCCAGGTATTCACGGGCCTGGTCTTTGCCGCCGGCCATGCCGCAATGGTCCATTACGGTATCAAAGCTGGATAGCGCAGCGCTGGCAATCCCCGGAATGAAATGACCGCTGCTCACTGGGAGGCTTTCTCGCCATAGTGGAATGATTCAATGGCTGCCAATACCGATTGCTCACCATGCCCACCGTGTTGGAGTTTTTTGGAGCAGCGTCGACATATCGGGTAAGACCATGCAAAGGGGATGGGTAAATTAATAGGGTAGAGCCTTACTTCCTTGTGGGGCTGGCGAACCGCGTTGAATGTGTTGTGACAGGAGGCGCAAACCTCGCTAGGTTTTCCAAGGTGAATTTCATTTTTAATGCAGGAAAAAGCAGGATTGATACCGGCCACCGCCTGACCGTCTGGCAATCGTTCGATATGGTGCATGGTGTGTTTCATTGCTACCTCCGCCCATGGGATAACGATGCGCGTTTGAACACCTTGGTAATCTCAGTCGCAACATCGTCAGATGCATTTGTTTGGTACCGGCCAAGTTTTCCGAAATCAAGGACAACAGTAGAGCCGGAAGGCTTGCCGGGCATGGCCTGTGCTGCAGGAAGGGTAGGCAGACGAAGGCCAGAAACATTTTCGAAGCCAGAGCTAGAAACCAGCCCGCCTGATGCAAATTTCGGGAAGCTCATGCTATTGATCTTGCTGAGCAGCGATGGGCCGTAGTGGTCAACGGCGGCGGCCCGAATCACGTATTCACCATTCGACAGGCGGGCCAGGATGCTGTCTGATGTTCCAGAACCAGGGCCGCGAATATGGCCGCCTGATGCGTATCCGGGTCCGTAGGGGCTCAGATCAAGCGCAGGTGCTTCGGTCGCATTGCTCGAGCCCTTAGCTATATTGACCGGGATGGTTCGTGGCTGTGTCAGGCGGGATAGTTCTCCCTCTATTTCTGCGATATTTGTTTTCAGATCATCGGTTTTGAGTGACACCTCAATTGACCGCGCAGACTCCTTCAGCGCCTGAAGCTTGGCTTCTACATCGTTCAAGGTTGCTGCCTGCTGGGCTGCCAAATCCTGAAGCTGGGCCGCTTCTTGCTGTTTCGCCTTGGCCTGGTTGTCCAGTAGCCCTGCTTGCTCCTTGCCAATACCGTCTATCAGGTCTGGGTTTCCCGACTTTTCGGCAAAACTTTCTGCTCGCTTAAGCGCTTCCTCTGCCTTCTGTTGGTACTGCTGCATTTGCTCCAATCGGCCATCAATTCTGGCTGCCCCGGCGGATGCAGCGTAGAACCGCCCCTCCTGGAAAAAATCCGTGGCTTTCTGTTCAGCAACCTGTATCTGTTCTTCCTGCGGAAGCCCTTGCATGGTTGCATTTGTCACTTTGTCGGCGGTTTGAGCGCGTTTTTGTTGCGCTTGATCGGCCAAACTCTTGGAGGCGGATTGGGCCGTTTCAGCTTCTTTCCGGGTTTTTTGCCAAGCGGATCGGACCGCATCAGCCAGGCGTTGCTGGTCTGCTACTTGGCGGTCTACGCTCGCTTTTGCGTTGCCCTCAATCAACCCCTGTTCGCCGGTCTGGATATAGCGCACGTACTTGGCTAAGTCCGCCTTCTTGGTGGCTAGACGCTGTTCAAGGTCGGCTCGTTTTTCGGCGCTCGAGATTTCGGCGATTTCAACAGCGTTGGCAGCCTCTTGTGCTTTTTTGGTGTAGTACTGAAGTGCCGTCTCAGTCTGGGCCACACTCTTTTCAAGGGCTGATGTATCGGTAGCCCCGCCATCCTGTTTGTTTCTGGCGATATCGGCCGCCAGTTCAGCCTTCATTTTTGAAAGCTTTTCTGTCAGCTCGCTAACTTGTTGCGCCGGATTTTTTCCGCCACTTAGCATCGCGATGAATGATTCGAACCAGCCCAAACCGGCCCCTTTGTTTTCAAGCAGGATCGATGAAAGGTGAGCTAGATGGGGGATGATTTCATTGCCTACGCTGTGGGCGAAGCCCGTTCCAACAGCCTTCAGGCGGACCATGTTTTGTTCCCATTCCTTGGCTGCTGCAAGCTGCTCTGGCGTGAAAACAATGCCGATGCTTTCCGCTTCATCGCCAAACTTTCGAATTGCAGCAGCGCCCTGGTTGAGTACCGGCAAAAGCTTCAGGCCAGACTCTTCCATCAGTTTCACTGCCAGGGCTGATTTTGTGGCCCCATCTGGCATTTTCTTGAAAGACTCAGCGACGTCGAGTAAGACGTCATTGATTGGGCGCATTTTCCCGCTAGTGTCTTTCACCTCTACACCAAGCGCCTTGAACGTCGACTGAGCCTCCGCATTACCGTGGGCGGCCTCGTTCATTTTTACAGCAATACCTTTTAACCCCATACCAAGGTCTTGCGCAGAAACGTTGTTTACGTTGAAGGCATAGGTCAGCTTGGTCATGTCGGCAGCGCCCATACCAGACTGGGCAGAAAGCCTGTTAATTTCATTGGCCGCGGCGGCGGTGTTGCTCGCCATTGCAATTGCCGCGGCGCCGACTGTGGCAGCCACACCAGCCACGGCGCTAAGTCCTTTGGTGGCGATCACCGAAAACCCACCGCCTGTGTTTTCAATGCTCTGTGCAGCTACCGTCTGCACGGAAGCCATGTTGGCGGCAAACTTTGCGACTAGGCCGCCCGATTCATTGAGCGACTTTTTCAGCCCGCTGTTATCTCCGCCGATTTCGACGGTTGTACTTGGGTTGCTCATTTTTTATTCTCCTTTGGCCATCGCTGAAAAGCTCTCAGTGAGAATCTGAACAATCTGTTCGCATGACTCAGTCACGGCCGCACGAAGCCGGAAAAAATGGGGGTTCAACACTCTGGCGTCGTCGGCAATATTGGCCAGCTCACGGGCGGTAAGGTCGTCAAATGCTGACACTTCGCAGTCGCAGAGCATCGCCAAGTCATTCAGGGTAATTCCGGGCACTGCGTATTCATTGACTACATCGCAGGAGTGACCAGGGGTAGCGATTCCGTTCCACCAGGTGCGCAGCTCAGTGATGCTTATGGAGCGGACAGTGAAGGTCTTCGACTCGGTATTTACGATTTGTGTGAACATGCTGTTTCCTTTATTTGGCTGAATTGAATGCATCAACGAGGGAGCTGCGCAGGTTTTCTTCCCAGGTTCTTGCGATAGTTGTTGCGGCGATGTTTGGTAGGTCGAAGCGGCGCCGGTAGTTCGGGGGGCGAACCACCATCAGCAGCGGGCGTATTCCAGTTGCCCCGCCTAAATCGATATAGGCGCCGCGTTTCAAGTGCCCATCGCGTGCGTTGCCACGTGCCCAGAAGATGCGGCCAGCTCGTTGAACGTTGCGCCTGCTGCGTCGGCTGTTCGATTTGAAGGCGGCGGGGTCGGCGCCAATGCGAAGCTGGGAGAGGATTTGCTGCACTTGGCCGCGGCTCATGTTTCCGTAGGCATCCAGTCGGGCCGCCGCACCGGGTGCAACGAACTCGCCAGGACCCAACAGGCCGACACTGCGAAGGTATTGCTCGAGCGCCTTGGCGACACGCCCACCCCCTTGGAAGTGATGGCCAAGCATCTGAGCAGAGGAGAGTCTATTTTTTGAAAACGCCTGATCCTTGATGCCTACCGTTGCCACCAACTTTTCCTTGGTGGCTGGTTTTACGAAGGTTGATTTCAGCGTGAAAGGCCTAGGCCGGTCGAACTTCTGCGCTATTTCCCGCTTCAGCTCGCCCTCTGTGGCCTTGGCTGTTTTCGTGATGGCGCGGGCAATGCCGAACCGACTTTGCTTTTCCAGGTTATTGAGTGCGCCAAGAACGGAGGAAAGGCCACGAACCTTGAAGGTGGGAGTAATACTCATGGCAGCCGGCCCCAGATGTGCATGGTGCGTTCGCGGTCGGCGTTGGTGAAGCGGTACCGCCCCCGATAGACGGTTTCGCCGTCCTTGTCTGAAACTGGATTGCGATCACACGGTATTTCAAGGCCGGCGCGGCGCAAGGCTGCAATCGCATCAGGGACATTCGACGCACCCGCAACCCTGTCCAGTTCTTCGCGGCTGCATGGGCAGCCAGCCAGGGCGCAAATGATGCGGATTTCGCGGGGGTTGGCAGTGTAGAAGGGCGGCAGGCTGGGGATGCCTGGCAAAAAGGGTTGATCCATTTTCAGCCCTTTAGCTTTTCCACAAGCTCTGCAATTACCGAACGGTGCCAGGCTACAGTTTTGGGGCCTAGGCGAACCGGCTTGGGGAACCGGCCGGTTTTACATCCTTCAAACCAGGTTGATTTGCTGACCGGAATGATTGGCTGGATTCCGCGCTTCCTGTCCCCGATGATTTGCGGCAATCGGAGAAAGCCGTCTATTGGATTGTCCATCGTTGATTGCCTCGTATTGATGAAGTACGAAACAATCCTGATAGATTCATCCAGTAAGGTCGAATAGGGATTTTTTGTTGATTACTGCAAAAAATCCCTCATAGTTCTTTCAATCCCTTGGAAACGGTTTGCCGACTGATCGAATTATCAATAAGGGCTGCAATCAACAGGGTCCAATGAGCGTCAGAGAAATCGGGAGCTGCACCATACATTTGTTTGCACTCTGCAAATTGACAATTCAAAACACGGACATAGTCTTTCCAACTTGAATGGCTCGAAGATAGCCAAGGATCTTCAGAGAAGAGAATTGCCGTATTAGGGTGTCGGTTGGCAGCATTGGCGAGTTCGTGAAACATGGCCGCAGGTGACGGGAAACGGATTTTTGCGTAGCTTGATAACTTTCGCTTGAAATCCTCAAACTCCTTAGAACAGCAGGCCTTAGACACCCCATCTTCACGAATGGCTGCCTCTATCAGCGCCAAGCCACTTTCGGTTTCGGTAGGAGTTTTCCCACCGTTTCTCTCGAGCTCATTTAGCAGTTTGCTCAACGCCTCAGATGTGCTGGCTATTTTGGCCAGCAATTTGTTAGCGGCTTCTTGGCGCTTGCGAATACTGATTTTCTCATCACCATCTGTGTCTCGCGTAGCGCGCTTGCCTTTCTTTGGGGCGCATTCAATGGCCGTGATGATGCCGCCAATGAGAAACGACCAGCCGTCCTGGCTTAGAGAGAGCGCGCCCAGTGATTTCCAAACTGGCCCAAGATCCGTATCAAAGAAGATTGTGCGCATCGCACTCGCAAGGCGCTGATCTTCGTAGCCACCATTTGTAGTAATGGTCTCGTAGACATATCTACCACCCCACGGAACCCAATCAGGCAGTCGACTTGGTTGCTCTTCGTTATTGGTCATAGCGCCCCTTCTTGGCGCCCCTCGATTAGATGCCACCCCCAGGCGGGCGAAGGATTCCCGCTTTTCATCTGGCCGGACTAGGGGGCGGCGTACTCGTTAAAGCAGTTGGTCTTCTGCTAGTTCATTGCGGCGGGCCTGCTGTTCGTCGGCAGTCATCGCCGCCCATGGCTTCCATTTGCTTTCAAGGTCGATATAGCTACCGTCCTGCTCGCCGCAAACGATGAATTCAGCGAGCACTGCCATTGCCCCGGCTGCTCGCTCTGAAAGCGGGCCGGCGCTAGAAAGAATCGCAGCCATGGCAGCATGTTGCTTGGCAAAATATTCGTCGTCTGTTTGCTCGCCGCCCCAGCTAATGGACGGGATCATTTGCAGCACGGCCCGGCATGCCAAGGCGCCATCGCGATATTTAGACATTGCACACCTCTTTGGCCGGTTGCATCGCCTCGAGGCAATCAAGAAGGCGGTAGAACTGGGCACTGTCTGTCATCAATTCACTGAGTAATTCGGCAAGGCCGAATGCTCTAGATGCGCTGCGGTCATCGCCAAGTTCGTTTTCGAGCTGGTCTCGCAAAGATGCCGCGAGGCAATAAAGCCGGGAATCTTGTTCTTTGATTTCCTTCGCCATTTCTAAGGCATAAGCAACCTGCCTTTCGTGAGGCATGCTCAGATATTCATTTTCTTGAACGCTGGTAGTATTTGTCGCAGCCATAATTTGAAGCTCCTTTTCAATTTGTGGTTAGGGCCATGGCGGGGTTGCTCCCCCTTCTTGGCCCGCTTTGCCTGATTCCGTCAGGCGGCGGTATTGCCTCTCAGCGGGATCACATCCGCCCCCGCTTTCAATTTGTCCAGGTAATCCGCCCATAGCTGCATCATCGCCTTGCGCTCCTTCAGGAACTTGGTACGGTTGTACGCAGTGCCCAGGGCATCAGAAACGCTGTGAGCTAGCTGGTGTTCAATGACTTCCGGCTTTTGGTGCAGTTCTTCGTGCAGGATGGTGCGGGCCATCGCCCGGAAACCGTGCCCGGTTATTTCGGTCTTTGTGTCGTACCCCATGCGGCGCAGGGCTGCATTGACGGCGGCATCACTCATGGGCAATTGGGGATCGCGGCCGGGGAATACGTAGCGGCCGTGTCCGGTCAGGGCGTGCAGTTCTCGCAGGATGGTCACGGCTTGCGCCGCCAGTGGGACCAGGTGTTCCGTCTTGGTCTTGTTGATGAAGTAGCGCCACTCCCCCTTGTCCAGGTCGAAGCCATCCCAAGCGGCCTTGCGTAGCTCGCCAGGGCGCACGAACAGCAGCGGGGCGAGTAGTAGGGCGCAGCGGACAACGAACGTGCCTTTGAAGCCATCGATAGCCCGAAGCAGCTCGCTTACGCCCTTGGGGTCGGTGATGGATGGACGATTGTCTTCCTTGGGGGCGGGAATGGCTCCCCGCAGGTCTGGGCACGGGTCGCGTTCTGCCCGGCCGGTGGCGATGGCATAGCGGAAACACTGGCTGATTTCGCTTTTCACCTTGTGGGCGGTGTAGCGGGCGCCCCGTGCATCGATCCGGCGAAGGGTGGTCAGTACCTCGGGGGCGGTGATTTCGGCAATTGGCCGGCTTCCCATCCAGGGGAAAACATCCTTCGTGAGACGGGCAAGGGCTTTCTTGTATTGCGCCTCTTCGACGTTGCTGCGCTTGTACTCAAGCCATTCGCGGCAGATGACCTCGAAACTATTGGCGCCCAACTCTACCCGGGCAGCTTTGGTTGCCTTTCTATGCTGGCTGGGGTCAATGCCAATGGCCAGCATCTTCCGGGCGTCGTCACGATCCGCCCGGGCCTTTTTCAAACCAATATCCGGGTATGTGCCAAGCGACAGGAGCTTTTCTTTGCCGTCGACACGGAATTTCAGGCGCCACCACTTGGAGCCGCTGGGGTTGATCAGCAGAAATAGCCCCTTTTCGTCGGCCAGCTTGTAGGGTTTTTCGCCTGGTTTCGCTGTGCGAATAGCTGCTTCGGTCAATGGCATGGCTGTTACTCCGTCGAAACGTCGAAGATGCGCCGTAGCCAGTGGGGGTAAGTGTTTGGGGGTAACACCCTTGGGGGTAGGTGCTATTACCCCCTGAGTTACCCCCACATAGGCCCGGATTTGTTAGAACCATTCTGAACCGTGCCGGATCAATAGGCAACAAAAAACCCGCACTGGTGCGGGTTTGATGGACTTGCTTGGACTACTTAAAACACCTGATTGGTGCCCCGGGCCAGACTCGAACTGGCACACCTTTCGGCGGCGGATTTTGAATCCGCTGCGTCTACCGATTCCGCCACCGGGGCAGTC
>WBZU01002215.1_pt1 | contig 13642 bp, 10 predicted proteins | sample 5204311 | NCBI WGS metagenome assembly WBZU01 (sample SAMN12344359, study PRJNA552823) | activated sludge metagenome | biome: Activated sludge suspended growth; feature: Nitrification reactor; material: Wastewater; isolation source: activated sludge from nitrification reactor of wastewater...
GCGAGAGTCGTCGGGCTGAAGCCCGACCCACAGGGGCGGCCGCCTCGCTGCGGGTCCGACTCGGCGCAAGTCGTGGGTCGGTCGGGGAGCGAGTTGTGGATCGGACTTCAGTCCGACGGGGGTCGGTGGACGTGCAGCGAGAGTCGTCGGGCTGAAGCCCGACTCACAGCGATCGCAGGGGCGCGCCGTCGATCTCCGACCTCGCCGACGCAGCGACATCGCTATGGCATCGCGTCCGCGAGCGCGGCGGGCTCCCAGCCGCCGCCCAGCGCCTTCGCGAACGACACGATCGCGATCTGCGTGTCGCGCGCGGCGCCGATGCGCAGCGTCTCGGCGGCGAGCAGCTGGCGCTGCGCGTCGAGCACCTCGAGGAACGAGGTGCGCCCGGCGTCGTAGCGCAGGCTCGCGACCTCGAGCGCGGAGGCGAGCTGGTCGCGGCGCGCCGACTCGGCGACGAGGATCTCGCGCGCGGTGCGGTGGACGACGAGCGCGTCGTGGACTTCGCGGAACGCCGACTGGACGGTCTGCCGGTACCCGACGAGCGCCTGGTCGCGCGCCGCCTCGGAGGCCTGGACGTTCGATTCGATCGCCTTCAACCCGAACAGCGGCTGCAGCAGCGCCGCGCCGAAGCGCCAGATCGACGCCGGCGACGTGAAGAGATCGGCCAGCGCCGCCGACTCGGAGCCGTACGCGGCCGTGAGCGAGATCGACGGGTAGTACGCCGCGCGCGCCTGCTGGATCCGCAATTCGGACGCGGCGAGCAGCGCCTCGGCGCGCCGGATGTCGGGGCGCCGCTCCATGAGGCCCGACGGCAGGCCCGACGGCAGCTCCGGCAGCGCGAGGATCGGGTGCGACGGGTCGGCCCTCGCGACCGCCGGCGCCCAGACCTCGCGCGGCGAGCGTCCCGCGAGCGTCGCGAGCGCGCCTTCGAGGAGGCCGATGCCCTGGCGCGCGCGCGCGATGTCGGCGACCACCGCGGAGCGCTCCGCCTCGGCCTGCCTGAGGTCGTACTCGCCGACGATCCCGCCGTCGAACCGGTCGCGCTGCAGCTGCACGGTCTCCTCGCGCGTCTTCCGCGTGTCCTCGAGCAGCCGGAGCTCGGCGTCGGCGGCGCGCAGCCGGAAGTACGCGATCGCGACGTCGGACGCCACGGCCGCGCGCACCGACTCGCGGAAGTAGCGCGACGCCGCGAGCTCGTTGCGCGCCGCGAGCGAGCCGCTGCGGTACTTGCCCCACAGGTCGAGCTCGTAGCCGAGCTCGAGGCTCACCGCGAAGTCGTTGCTGATGAGCTGCGAACCGGGGGGCAGCGGCTGCGAGCCGACGCCGCTGATGCGCGAGCGGGAGGCCCCGACCGCGAGGTTCCCGTACGGATAGAGGTACGACTGCGCGAGCAGCACCTGCGCGCGCGCGAGCTCGATGCGCGCGAACGCGGAGGCGACGTCGAGGTTGTTCGCGAGCGCCTCGTCGACGAGCGCGGCGAGCGCGGGATCGTCGAACGCGAGCCACCAGCGCTCGAGCAGCCGCAGTTGCGTCCCGGAGGGCGGCTGCCCGGCGGGCAGGTCGACCTCGGGAGGCTTCGGCTGCGTCACCGCGCAGCCCGCGACGAGCGCGGCGAGCGCGACCGCCGCGGCGGCGCGTTTCGTGGCCAGGGCGCGGTCACTCATGGTCGGCTCGCGGCTCGGGGAACGGCGGATGGCCCGGGGTCTGCGTCGCCGGGCGGGCGTGCACGGCGCGCGCGTGCTCGATCTCGCGCAGCAGCTCGTCGTGCGAGCGGTGCTCGGTGAGCCGGCGCTCGAAGATGGTCCGGAAGAACAGCGGCACGAAGAAGATCGCGAGGAAGGTCGCGGCGATCATGCCGCCCATCACGCCGGTGCCCACCGAGTGCCGTGCGCCCGCGCCCGCGCCGGTCGAGATCGCGAGCGGCAGGACGCCCAGGATGAACGCGAGCGACGTCATCAGGATCGGGCGGAAGCGCAGCCGCGCGGCTTCGATCGCCGCCGCGGAGGCGGACATCCCTTCCTCGTGCTTGAGCACCGCGTACTCGACGATCAGGATCGCGTTCTTCGCCGCGAGCCCCAGCAGCGTCACCAGTCCGATCTGGAAGTAGACGTCGTTGGTCATGCCGCGCAGCCACACGGCGGCGAGCGCGCCGAAGGTCCCGAACGGCAGCGCGAGCAGCACCGACAGCGGCAGCGACCAGCGCTCGTACTGCGCCGACAGGATCAGGAACACCATGATCACCGCGAGCGCCAGCGCGAACGTCGACGCCCCGCCCGAGCGCTTCTCCTGGTAGCTCGTGCCGCCCCAGTCGAAGCTGAAGTCGGGCGGCAGCACCTCGGCGGCGATCTGCTCGACGCGCGCGATCGCCTGGCCCGACGAGATGCCCGGCGCGGCCTGCCCGATCACCTTGACCGCCGGCAGGTTGTTGAAGCGGTCGAGCGAATCGGGCCCCGACGTGAACTTCACCTCGGCGAGCGACGCGATCGGGACCATCGAGCCGTCGCGGGCGCGCACGTAGACCCCGCCGATGTCGTCCGGCCGCTTGCGGAACGCCGGGTCGGCGCTCATCAGCACCTGCCAGGTGCGGCCGTACTTGTTGAAGTCGTTCACGTAGTAGGTGCCGAGCGTGCCGGAGAGCGCGCCGTAGAGGTCCTCGAGCGCGACGCCGAGCTTCTTCGCCTTCTCGCGGTCGACGTCGACGCGGACCTGCGGCACCGTCGCGCGCCACAGCGTCTGCGCGCCGGCGAGCATCGGGTCGGCGTTCGCGCGCCCGAGGAACGCGTAGGTCACCTCCTGCAGGCGCTTCGCGCCGCCGTCGCCGCGGTTCTGGATGTAGAACTCGAAGCCGCCCGCCATGCCCAGCCCGAAGATCGCCGGCGGATTGAACGCGAGCACGAGCGCCTCCTTGATGCCCATCGTGCGCCCGAACAGCTCGCCCACGAGCTGCCCCGCCGTCACCTGCCGCTGGTCCCACGGGACCTGCGTCACGAAGATCGTCGCCGCGTTGTTGCGGAAGCCGCCGCCGATGAGGTCGAAGCCCGCGAACGAGACGATATCCCGGTTCGCCGGGTTCGCGCGCATCTGCGCCTCGACTTCGCGCACGACCCTGTCGGTGCGCTCGAGCGACGCCCCGTCCGGCAGGATGACCGCCGAGATGTAGAAGCCCTGGTCCTCGTCGGGCACGAGGCTGCCGGGCGTGAACTTCCACAGCCCCGCGGTGATCGCCACCATGCCCAGGAACAGGATCGCGCCGAGCGCGCCGCGCCGGATCATCCAGACCACGCCGTCGGTGTAGCGGTGGGTGATGCGCGCGAAGACGCGGTTGAACGCCGCGAAGAACCGCCCCGGCGGCCGGTGCGAGTGCGAGAGCATCAGCACGCACAGCGCGGGCGAGAGCGTCAGCGCGACGACGCCCGAGATCAGGACCGAGATCGAGATCGTGACGGCGAACTGGCGGTAGAGCTCGCCGGTGAGGCCCCCGAGGAACGCGATGGGCACGAACACGGCGGTGAGCGTCAGCACGATCGCGATGATCGGGCCGGTGACCTCGCGCATCGCCTTGACCGCGGCGTCGCGCGGCGGCAGGCCGTCCTCGCGCATGATGCGCTCGACGTTCTCCAGCACGACGATCGCGTCGTCGACGACGATGCCGATCGCGAGCACCATGCCGAACAGCGTGAGCGTGTTGATCGAGTAGCCGAGCGCGTGCAGCCCGGCGAACGTGCCGATCAGCGAGACCGGCACCGCGAGGAACGGGATCACCGCCGCGCGCCAGCTCTGCAGGAACAGGTAGACGACGAGGAAGACGAGCAGCATCGCCTCGCCGAGCGTCTTCAGCACCTCGCGGATCGACACCTCGACGAAGCGCGTGGTGTCGTAGGGCACCGCCCACGCGAGCCCCTGGGGGAAGCGCGCCGCCAGCGCGTCGACGCGCGAGGTCACGCTCTTCGCGACCTCGAGCGCGTTCGCGCCGGGGGCGAGGAAGATGCCGACCAGCGTCGCCGGCCGGCCGTTGTAGCGGCCGATGAACTCGTAGTCCTTCGAGCCCAGCTCGACGCGCGCGACGTCGGCGAGCCGGACGGTCGAGCCGTCCGGGCTCGCCCGGACGATGATCGCGCCGAACTCCTTCGCGTCGGCGAGACGCCCCTGCGTCGTGATCGTGTAGACGAGGTCCTGCGTCGGGCCGACCGGCGCGGCGCCGATCTTGCCGGCCGCGAACTGCGCGTTCTGCTCGTTGATCGCGGCGATCACGTCGCCCGGCGTGAGCCTGAGCTGCGCGAGCCGGTCGGGCTTGAGCCAGATCCGCATCGCGTAGTCCTTCGCGCCGAAGATCTGGACGTTGGTCGTGCCGGGCAGGCGCTTCAGCTCGTCGAGCACGTTCAACGTCACGTAGTTCGAGATGAACAGGTCGTCGCGGCTGCCGTCGGGCGAGTAGAACGCGAGCACCTGCAGGAACGAGCTCGATCCGCGCTCGACCGTCACGCCCTGGCGGCGCACCTCGAGCGGGAGCCGCGACTCGACCTGCTTGACGCGGTTCGACACGTTGATCGTGGCGTCGTCGACGCTCGTCCCGATCTCGAAGGTCACCTGGATCTGCACGAGCCCGTTCGACGACGAGTTCGAGCCCATGTAGATCATGCCCGGCACGCCGTTGATGGCGTTCTCGAGCGGCGCGGCGACCGTCTGCTCGACGACCTCGGCCGAGGCGCCGGGATAGATCGCCTGCACGGTGACGACCGGCGGCGCGATCTCCGGGTACTGCGCGATCGGGAGCACGCGCATCGCGGCCAGCCCCGCGAGCACGAGGAAGATCGAGATCACCGCCGCGAAGATCGGGCGGTCGATGAAGAAGCGCGAGAACATGGCCGGTCCCGCGCGTCAGGACCTGGCCGGAGCGGCCGGCTTCGCGTCGTCCTTCGCGGGCGCTCCCGGGGGCGCCCCCGCAGCGCCGGGCGCTCCCGGCGCGCCGGGCGGCGGCCCGAAGGCGATCGGCGAGCCGGGCGCCATGATGCGGGCGACGCCGTCGACGATCACCCGCTCGCCGGCCTTCAATCCCGACTCGACCACCCAGAGGTTCGCGCCGTCCGCCTCGACCCAGGGCCCGAGCGCGACCGGGCGCGGCAGCGCGACGTCCCTGCCGTCCTTGTCCTTGCCGGGCACGTAGACGAACTTGCCCTGCGGGCCGTCGAGGACGGCGACCTGCGGCACGGCGATCGCGTCGCGGCGCACCGCGCCCTGGAGCGTGACGCGCACGAACTGCCCCGGCTTGAGCGCGTGGTCCCGGTTGGCGACCTCGGCGCGCATCTCGTAGGTGCCGGTCGCCGGGTTCACGCGCGTGTCGGCGAAGTTGATCCTGCCCTTGCGCGGGAACGTCGAGCCGTCGGCGAGCCTGATCGTCACCTCGAAGCCGTTGTCCTTCGGCAGATCGAGGAGCCCGGCGGCGACCGCGCGATCGACCGCGAGCCGCTCGTTCTCCGACACGCCGAACGGCACCCAGATCGGGTCGACCTGCGAGATCACGGTGAGCAGCGTGTCGTTGGCGGTGACGAGGCTGCCCTCGGACTTCATCGCCCGGCTCGAGAGCCCCGCGACCGGCGCGACGACGCGCGTGTACCCGAGGTTGAGCTCGACCTCGGCGAACTTCGCCTGCGCGGCCTTGAGCGACGCGCGCGCGAGGTCGGCGGCCGACAGCGCGTCGTCGGCCTCCTTCTGCCCGACCGCGCGCCGCTCGGCGAGCGGCTTCAACCGCGCCGCCTCGCGCTCGGCCTGCGCGACCTGCGCTTCCGCGCGCGCCACCTCCGCCCGCGCCGCCGCGGCCTGCGCCTCGAGCGGCTTCGGGTCGATCGTGAACAGCGGCTGACCGGCCTTCACCGCCGAGCCCTCGGCGTAGAGCTTGGCCTCGAGGATGCCGGTGACGCGCGCGCGGACCTCGACGTCCTTCGAGCCGGTGGTCTGGCCGACGTACTCCCACGAGACGGGGAGCGTGCGCGGCGCGACCGCGATCGCCGTCACCTGCGCCGGCGGGAACCCGCCGTGCGCGCCGCCGGGCTGGCCCTGGCCGCACGCGGCCAGCGCGCCCGCCAGCGCGAGTGCGCCCGCGAGACGGAGCGCGGGAATCGGGGGAAACGCGGGGATTGCTGCGGACATGGCGCGGCTTCCGGAGGGGTTGTTGTTGCTGCGATGCAGCTTGACCGGGCCCGCCAACTTACATACATTCATGGATGTTTGCAAGTCCGATTCGCCCCGACTTTGACCGCCCATGGCACGCAAGACCCGCGAAGACGCCGCCGCCACCCGTGAGCAGCTGCTCGACGCCGCGGAGCGCGTCTTCCGCGACCGCGGCGTGACCCGGACCTCGCTCGCCGAGGTCGCGGCCGAGGCGGGCGTCACGCGCGGCGCCGTCTACTGGCACTTCCGCGACAAGGCCGACCTGTTCACCGCGATGTGCCAGCGCGCGACGAGCCCGCTCGACACGCTGGCCGAGCGGGCGAGCGAGGCGGAGACCGGCTCGCCGATCGAGGCGCTGCGCGACCTGTGCGTCGACGCGCTCGCCCATCTCGCCGGCGACCCGCGCGCGCAGGCGGTGTTCGAGATCATGTTCCACCGCAGCGAACTCGCCGGCGAGCTCGCGTGCGTCGCCGAGCGGCACGATCGCGACTGCGCGCACGCGCGCACGCGCGTCGGGACGATGATCGCGAAGGCCGTCGCGGCCGGCGAGCTGCCGCGCGACGTCGACGTGCCGCTCGCCGCGCAGGCGCTCTACGCGTACCTGACCGGGCTCATGCACCAGTGGACGCTCGACCCGTCGTCGTTCGACCTGCGCGCCGGCGCGGCGCCGCTCGTCGACACGTTCGTCGCGGGGCTCGTCGCGCGGCCGCCGCGACGGCCGTTGCCGGCGACCGCGCCCGCCCCGGCGGGCCGCCGCGTCGCGGCATGATCGCGAAAGCAGCGAAGGCAGGGTCAGACTCGACTTTCCGCGCAGGGTCCGGCCGCTACGGCCGCCGGTAACGAAGTCGAGCCTGACCCGGCTTTCGCCTGCGGCATAATCGCGGCTCCCTCCCGAAACCGCGGAAAACCACGATGAGCACGGTGAAGACGGTCGGCGTGATCGGCGCCGGCACGATGGGCAACGGGATCGCGCAGGCCTGCGCGGTCGCGAACGTCGGGGCGGTGATGGTCGACGTCTCGGAGGCCGCGCTCGAGAAGGGGCGCGCGGCGATCGCCGGCAGCCTCGACCGGCTCGTCAAGAAGGAGAAGCTCTCGCAGGCGCAGCGCGACGCGGCGCTCGCGCACGTCCACGCGACGACGCGCTACCACGACCTCGCGGACGCCGACCTGATCGTCGAGGCCGCCACCGAGAACCCGGCGATCAAGTTCGAGATCCTGAAGAAGGTCGACGAGATCGCGCGGGACGGCGCCGTCGTCGCGTCGAACACCTCGTCGATCTCGATCACTCAGCTCGCCGCGGTCACGCGCCGCGGGGACCGCTTCATCGGCATGCACTTCTTCAATCCGGTGCCGATGATGGCGTTGGTCGAGCTGATCCGCGGCCTGCAGACCTCGGACGCGACGGTCGCGCTGGCGGAAGGCTTCGCGAAGCGGCTCGGCAAGACGCCGATCGTCGTGAGGAACAGCCCCGGCTTCGTCGTCAACCGGATCCTGTGCCCGATGATCAACGAGGCGATCTTCGCGCTGCAGGAGGGGCTCGCGAGCGCGCAGGCGATCGACGACGGCATGAAGCTCGGCTGCAATCACCCGATCGGCCCGCTGGCGCTCGCCGACATGATCGGGCTCGACGTGATGCTCGCCGTGATGGAGGTCTTCTTCCGCGACTTCGCCGATCCGAAGTACCGGCCGGCGCCGCTGTTGCGCGAGATGGTCGCGGCCGGCTGGCTCGGCCGGAAGTCCGGCCGGGGTTTCTACGACTACGCGGCGAAGGGGTCCTGACGGCGCGCGCCGCGCCGTTTCACGGGAGAGTGGGCGCTCGCCCGCGGGGGCGCCCGGCGACCGATCGCCGCACGCGTCAGCCGCGCGGCGCCACGAGCGCCAGCGCGACCTCGCCCACGCCCTCGACCGCCGCGCGCACGCGGGCCGGCCGGTCGATCGGGCGCGGCGGCGTCATCGTGCCGGTCGTCACGACCTGGCCCGCGCGCAACCCGCCCAGACGGTCGCATTGCGCGTTCGCCCACGCGACCAGCGGCGCGTACGGGTCGCCCTGCGGGTGGCCGCCGACCGCCTCGTGCACGAGCTCGTCGTCGATGAAGAGCGAGACCCGGCACCCCTCGAGATCCAGCGACGCGAAGCCGCGCGTCGCGCTCCCGCACGCGTAGCCCGCGTTGCCCTGCAGGTCCGCGACGAAGCGCGGGAACGGCGTGCCCTCGGCGGGCAGGCCGCCGCGCGCGGCGATCAGCTCGGCGCCGGCGAGCGCGACGTCGATCGCGTCGATCACCTCGCCGCGCGTGTACGGGCGGTCGGGGCGCGGCGGCAGGTCGCGCGCGAGGCGGAACGCGATCTCGATCTCGAGGAGGGCGGAACGGCCGGGCGGCAGCGCCAGGATCCCGCCCGACGGCACGACGACCCCCGCGACGAGCGGCGCCGCAGCCGGCAGGCGGTCCGGTCCGAAGCCCACCTTCCAGCCCGCGACCCGCTCGCCCAGCGCGATCACGACGCCCGCCTGCGCCGCGTACCCTTCCGCGAGCGTGACGTTCAGCGCGCCGAGCTCGGCCGCGGCGGCGAGGCGGGCGCCGCGGTGTGCGGACGAGAGCGCGTGGACGAGGTTTTCGATCGAGGAAGGCATCGGGACATCCGTCGGAAGGGCAGCGCGCGATTGTAGGGCCTGTCGGCGCTGCCGGCGCGCGCGCCGGTCCGCGTCGTCCGCGCCGGTCGGCTACTCGCCGTAGGTGCGAAGCCGCGCGAGGTCGAGGACCGTCACGCCGCCGTACTCGACGCGCAGGAGCCCGTCGCCCTCGAGGCGCTTCAGCGCCTGGTTCACGCGCTGCCGGGACAGCCCGACGAGCTGCCCGAGCTCCTCCTGCGAGACCGGCAGCGACGCGCCGATCCCCGGGTAGAGCACCGGGTTGAACAGCCCCGCCACCGAGCGCGCGAGCCGCGCCTCGGGCCCGCGCAGCCGGTCGTGCTCGATCATCGCGATGAACTGGCCCAGCCGCTCGTTGAGCTGGACGATCAGGAACCGGTTGAACGCGAAGTTGGTGTCGAGGAGCCGCGCGAACGTCGCGCGCGGCATGTAGGCGATCAGCGATTCGCGCAGCGCCACGATGTCGTAGCGCCGCGGTTCGTCCTTGAGCAGCGACCCCTCGCCGAACCAGCCGCCGGTTCCGATGCCGGTGAAGCTCGTGGGCTTCCCTTCGACCGAGACGTTCGCCATCTTGACCAGGCCGTCGACGACGCCGACCCAGTGATCGACGGGCTCGCCCTTGCGGCACGCGAGCCCGCCGGCGGGGCAGGGCCGCACGACGGTCTCCGCGACGACCCGTTCGAACTCGTCGGGGGGGAGCGCGCGCGCCCACGCGCTGGCGGCGAGCATCCGGCGGAAGGCGGGTGTGGACATGGGCGCGGGCGGGTTCGGCGGGATCGGGATTTCGCTCCGTCCCGGGAGGCGCCGCAGCGGAATGTCGGCCCGGCGACAGCCTCCGCGGCAGCGACCGGCGTAACGTACGACGATCCGCCAGCCCGATTCTACGCGGCCGGCCGGCGCGCGCCCGCGGCGCGCATCCGCCGCCGCCCGCGGAACCTGAGCTAAGATGGCCGGCCCGGACGCGAGAGTCGTCCGGCCCGGGAAAGATCGCGAGGCGACCGCCCCGAAGAGGCGGCGCCGAAGTCGGACCGTCCCGGTCCGGCGCTTCGAGGAGGAATCATGGAGCAGGCGCTCGACACGCTTCCGCGCCGGCTGCTGCACCACGCGGCGGTCCGGCCGCGCCGTCCCGCCACGCGCGAGAAGGACCTCGGCATCTGGCAGACCTGGACCTGGGCCGAGGTCGCCTCCGAGGTGCGCGCGCTCGCCTGCGGGCTCGCGTCGATCGGCTTCAGGCGCGGCGACCACCTCGCGATCATCGGCGACAACCGGCCGCGCCTCTACTGGGCGATGGCCGCCGCGCAGTGCCTGGGCGGCGTGCCGGTGCCGATGTACCAGGACGCGCCCGCCAACGAGTTCGTCTACGTGCTGAACGACGCGGCGATCCGCTACGCGATCGTCGAGGACCAGGAGCAGGTCGACAAGATGCTCGAGGCGCGGCCGCAGGTGCCCGCGCTCGCGCACGTGATCTACGACGATCCGCGCGGCATGCGCAACTACGCGGGCGCCGGCTACGAAGGCGTCGCGAGCTACGACTCGCTCGTCGAGGCGGGCCGCCGCCACGACGAGGCGCACCCGGGCTTCTTCGACGCCGAGGTCGCGAAGGGCCGGCCGGACGACGTGTCGGTGATGCTCTACACGTCGGGCACGACCGGCAAGCCGAAGGGCGTGCGGCAGAGCCACCACGCGTTCATCATGTCCGCCGAGGGCGGCGCGGGGTTCGACCGGCTCACCGCCGACGACAGCGTGCTCTCGTACCTGCCGATGGCGTGGGTGGGCGACCACCTGTTCAGCTACGCGCAGTGGCTGGTCGCCGGGTTCACGATCAACTGCCCGGAATCGGGCGACACGGTGATGATCGACCTGCGCGAGATCGGGCCGACCTACTACTTCGCGCCGCCGCGGATCTTCGAGAACCTGCTCACGCAGGTGATGATCCGGATGGAGGACGCCGGCGCGGTCAAGCGCTGGATGTTCCGCCGCGCGATGGCGGTCGCGAAGCGCTGCGGCGCCGAGATCCTCGACGGCAAGCCGGTCGCCTTCGCGGATCGACTCGCCTACACGCTGGGGGACTGGTTCGTCTACGGCCCGCTGCGCAACGTGCTCGGCATGGGCCGCATCCGCGTCGCCTACACGGCCGGCGCGGCGATCGGCCCGGACCTGTTCCGCTTCTACCGGTCGATCGGCATCAACCTGAAGCAGCTCTACGGCTCGACCGAGACCTGCGCGTACGTGTGCCTGCAGCCGGACGGCGGCGTCAAGCTCGAGACCGTCGGCCCGCCCGCGCCTCACGTCGAGGTGAAGATCGGCGAGAACAGCGAGGTGCTGGTGCGCGGCCCGATGCTGCTCACCGAGTACTACAACCGCCCCGACGCGACCGCCGAGTCGATCGACCCGGACGGCTACTTCCGGACCGGCGACGCCGGCATCTTCGACGCCGACGGCCACCTGCGCATCATCGACCGCTCGAAGGACGTGGGGCGCCTCGCGGGCGGCGCGATGTTCGCGCCCAACTACATCGAGAACAAGCTCAAGTTCTTCCCGCACGTCAAGGAGGCGGTCGCGTTCGGCCACGACCGCGACAGGGTGTGCGCGTTCATCAACATCGACATGGGCTCGGTCGGCAACTGGGCCGAGCGCCGCGGGCTCGCGTACTCGGGCTACGTCGACCTCGCCGGCAAGCCCGAGGTGATCGAGCTCGTCCGCGAGTGCGTCGAGCAGGTGAACGCCGAGCTCGCCTCCGAGCCGGGGCTCGCCGAGTCGCAGGTCCGGCGCTTCATCGTGCTCCACAAGGAGCTCGACCCCGACGACGACGAGCTCACGCGCACGCGCAAGGTGCGGCGCGGCTTCGTCGCCGAGAAGTACCGGGCGCTGATCGACGCGCTCTACGAGGGCCGCGCGGTCCAGCACATCGAGACGCAGGTGAAGTTCGAGGACGGGCGGACCGGCATGGTCGCGGCGGACCTGAGGATCACCGACGCGAAGACCTTCCCGGCCGCGACGGGGAAGGCGGCATGAGGCGGGCGCGGCGCGCGGGGAGGGCGGCGCGATGACGGACGCGGGCCGCCGCATCGGCGAGGTCATCCTGAAGCTCGAGCACATCTCGCTCGCGTTCGGCGGCGTCAAGGCGCTGACCGACATCAGCTTCGACGTGCGCGAGCACGAGGTGCGCGCGATCATCGGGCCGAACGGCGCCGGCAAGAGCTCGATGCTCAACGTGATCAACGGCGTCTACCACCCGCAGCAGGGGACGATCACGTTCCGCGGCGAGGTGCGCCGCGACATGGACACGCACGAGGCGGCGACGCACGGCATCGCGCGCACGTTCCAGAACATCGCGCTGTTCAAGGGCATGACGGTGCTGGACAACATCATGACCGGGCGCAACCTGCGGATCCGGGCGAGCTTCCTCGAGCAGGCGCTCTGGTTCGGCCGCGCGCGGCGCGAGGAGCTCGACAACCGCCGCAAGGTCGAGGAGATCATCGACTTCCTCGAGATCCAGCACATCCGCAGGACGCCGGTCGGCCGGCTGCCCTACGGCCTGCAGAAGCGCGTCGAACTCGCGCGCGCGCTCGCGGCGGAGCCCTCGATGCTGCTGCTCGACGAGCCGATGGCGGGGATGAACGTGGAGGAGAAGCAGGACATGTGCCGCTTCGTGCTCGACGTCAACGAGCAGTACGGCACGACGATCGTGCTGATCGAGCACGACATGGGAGTCGTGATGGACATCTCGGACCGCGTCGTCGTGCTCGACTACGGCAAGAAGATCGGCGACGGGCCGCCCGACGAGATCCGGGCCAACCAGGCCGTGATCGACGCCTACCTCGGCGTCGCGCACTGAGGACGCCATGTCGTTCTTCGTCGAAGTCCTGATCGGCGGCCTCCTGTCGGGCGTCATGTACTCGCTCGTCGCGCTCGGCTTCGTGCTGATCTACAAGGCGTCGGGCGTGTTCAACTTCGCGCAGGGCGCGATGGTGTTCTTCGCCGCGCTGACCTTCGTCGGCGTGATGGAGCTCGGGCTGTCGCCCTGGCTCGCGTTCCCGGTCACGCTCGCCGTCATGGTCGTGCTGGGGCTCGCCACCGAGCGCGTCGTGCTGCGGCCGCTCGTCAACCAGCCGCAGATCACGCTGTTCATGGCGACGATCGGCCTCTCGTTCTTCATCGAGGGTCTCGCGCAGATGGCGTGGGGCGCGAACGTGCGCGGCCTCGACATCGGCCTGCAGGACGAGCCGCTCGCGTGGGTGTCGGACCGTTTCGGCATGAGCATCTCGAAGTTCGACCTGGCGGCCGCCGGCGTCGCGGCGGTCCTGGTGACCTCGCTCGCGCTGTTCTTCAGCCGCACGCGCATCGGCCGCGCGCTGCGCGCGGTCGCGGACGACCACCAGGCGGCGCTCGCCGTCGGCATCCCGCTGCAGCAGATCTGGGGCATCGTCTGGGGCGTCGCCGGGTTCGTCGCGCTGGTCGCGGGGCTCCTGTGGGGCGCGCGCAACGGCGTGCAGTTCGCGCTCACCTTCGTCGCCCTCAAGGCGCTGCCGGTGCTGATCCTCGGCGGCTTCGAGTCGATTCCCGGCGCGATCGTCGGCGGCCTCATCATCGGCGCCTCCGAGAAGCTCGCCGAGGTCTACCTCGGGCCCTCGGTGGGCGGGGGCATCGAGGGCTGGTTCCCGTACGTGCTCGCGCTCGTCTTCCTGCTGGTGCGGCCGCAGGGCCTGTTCGGCGAGAAGATCATCCGCCGCATCTGAACCGGAAAGCCTTCCCGAGCCATGTTCTACCGCGAAGCAGGCCAGTTCAAGTCGAGCTACGTCGAGGACTCGGCGATCTTCCCGATCC
>WBZU01002218.1_pt1 | contig 13633 bp, 12 predicted proteins | sample 5204311 | NCBI WGS metagenome assembly WBZU01 (sample SAMN12344359, study PRJNA552823) | activated sludge metagenome | biome: Activated sludge suspended growth; feature: Nitrification reactor; material: Wastewater; isolation source: activated sludge from nitrification reactor of wastewater...
CCGTCGTCGAGCACCGGGCAGCTGATCGCGCCGGGGACGTGGTCCTCGGCGTACTCCGACGGGCTCCGGACGTCGAGGCGGTCGGGGTGCGACGCCAGCGCGTCGACGCCCACGGTGCGCGGCGCGCGCGGGCTCATCGCTCGCTCATCGCTTGCGCGGCAGCAGCCGCTCGAGCGCGGGCCACACGTTGTCGAGCAGCTTCGGCTGCGCGGCCTCCGACGGGTGGATGCCGTCGGGCTGGAACCAGGCGCGGTCGTCGCCGAAGCCGGCGAAGAAGAACGGCACGAGCGGCACGCGCTGCGACTTCGCGACCTCGGCGTAGATCGCGTCGAACTCGCGCGTGTACGCGGGGCCGTAGTTCGGCGGGAGCTTCATGCCGACGAGGAGCGGCTTCGCGCCGGCCGCCTTGGCCGCGCCCGTCATCGCGACCAGGTTCTCGCGCGTCGCGGCGAGGCTGCCGCCGCGCAGGCCATCGTTGCCGCCCAGCTCGATCACGACGATGGCGGGCCTGTGCCGCTCGAGGAGCGCGGGGAGCCGCGAGCGTCCGCCCGCCGTCGTGTCGCCGCTGATGCTCGCGTTGACGACGCGGTGCGGATAGCCGCGCTCGGCGAGCCGTTGCCCGAGCAGGTGCGTCCAGCCGGTCCCCTGCGGGAGGCCGAACGCGGCCGAGATCGAGTCGCCGAGCACCAGGATCGCCGGCGGCTCGGCCGCCCGCGCGGCCGCGGGTGCGAGCGCGAGCGTGCCGACGGCGGCGAGCGCGGCGAGGGCGGACCGGCGGGAGCGGTTGGGCGGCCTCATCGGCGTCCATTGTAGGGGAACGCCCCGGCAGGGCGCCGTGCCGCATCGCGTAGAATCGTGGCTCGCGCGGCGGGGCGGCGTTTCGTCGTCGACGACTTGCGCGGCGCGCCATGCGCCCCCATCGTCGAACGATGCCCGACGCCGCCGACTCTCCTCCGTCCCGCCCGCTGCTCTCCGCCGAGCGGCTCACCAAGACCGTGACCAGCGGCGACGCGCCGCTGACGATCCTCGACGAGGTGAGCTTCGGGATCGCCTCGGGCGAATCGGTCGCGATCGTCGGCGCGTCGGGCTCCGGCAAGACGACGCTGCTCGGCCTGCTCGCCGGGCTCGACCGTCCCACCGCCGGAGAAGTCCGGATCGGCGGGCAGGCGCTCTCCGGGCTCGACGAGGACGCGCGCGCGGCGCTGCGCCAGCGGCTCGTCGGCTTCGTGTTCCAGTCGTTCCAGCTCCTGCCCGCGCTGACCGCGCTCGAGAACGTCATGCTGCCGCTCGAGCTCGCCGGCGCCGAGGACGCGGCCCCGCGCGCGCGCGGCTGGCTCGAGCGCGTCGGGCTCGCGAAGCGGACCGGCCACTACCCGAAGCAGCTCTCCGGCGGCGAGCAGCAGCGCGTCGCGATCGCGCGCGCGTTCGCCGGCGACCCGAAGCTCCTGATGGCCGACGAGCCGACCGGCAACCTCGACGGCGCGACCGGCGCCGAGGTCGCCGACCTGATGTTCCGGCTGAACCGCGAGCACGGCACGACGCTCGTGCTCGTCACGCACGACAACGCGCTGGCGTCGCGCTGCACGCGCCGGCTCTCGCTCGCGTCCGGGCGCCTCGTCGCCGACGAGGCGGTGCGCGAGCATCCCGGCAACATCGCCGGGCCCTGAGATGCGCGACCGCCTCGCCCCGGTCAAGGTCGCGAAGCTCGCGCTGCGCATGCTCGCGCGCGACTGGCGCGCGGGCGAGCTCACGGTGCTCGCCGCGGCGCTCGTGCTCGCGGTGGGCAGCATGGGCACCGTCGGATTCTTCGCCGACCGCGTGAAGGCCGCGCTCACCTCGCAGGCGAGCCTCTTGCTCGGCGCCGACGTGATGATCTCGTCGGACCGTCCGCTGCCCGCGGCCTTCGGCGACGACGCGCGCGCGCACGGGCTCGAGGCGCTGCCGGTCGTCCGCTTCAACAGCATGGTGCAGAAGCAGGGGAGCGACGCCGCGCCGGTGCTCGCGAACGTCAAGGCGGTTCCGCCGGGGTATCCGCTGCGCGGCGCGATCGTGCTCGCCGATCCCGCGCGCCCGGAGGGCGTCAGGGCGTCCGGGTCGCCGCCGCGGGGCGAGGCGTGGCCCGACGAGCGGCTCGCGCAGCGGCTCGACCTCAAGCCGGGCGACCGGCTCGTCGTCGGCGAGGCCACGCTCGTCGTCGGCCCGTCGATCCGGCAGGAGCCCGAGGTCGCGACCGGGCTCCTGTCGTCGGGTCCGCGCCTCCTGATCCACGCCGACGACCTGGCGGCGACGAACCTGCTGCAGCCGGGCAACCGCGCGACCTGGCGGCTGCTCGTCGCGGGGCCGCCGGGCGGCGACGCGCTCGCCGGGTTCGTCGGGCGCGCGAACGCCGGGCTCAAGGCCGGGCAGCGCCTCGAGAGCGTGCGCGATGTCCAGCCCGAGGTGCGGCAGACGTTGGATCGCGCCGACCAGTTCCTCGGGCTCGCGGCGCTCGTCGCTGTGATCCTCGCCGCGGTGGCCGTCGCGCTCACGTCGTCGCGCTACCTGCGCCGCCACCTCGACACCGCGGCGATGCTGCGCTGCCTCGGCGCGTCCGAGGGCAAGGCGCTCGCGCTCTTCGTCACGCAATTCGTCGTGCTGGGCCTCGGGGCGAGCGCGCTCGGCGTCGTGCTCGGCCTGGGCGGCCAGGCGCTGCTCGTCTCGGTGCTAGGATCGCTCACGTCGGCCGAATTGCCGCCGCCGTCGCTCGTTCCCGGCGTCGCGGCGTTCGCGACCGGCGTGCTGCTGCTGTTCGGCTTCGCGCTGCCGCCGCTCATGGCGCTCGCGAGCGTCCCGCCGCTTCGCGTGCTGCGCCGCGACCTGCCGAGGCCGCGCCCGTCCGGGCTCGCCGCCTACGCGCTCGGCGCGGCGGTGATCGCGGCGCTGATCGGCTGGCAGGCGCAGGACCTGAAGACCGGTGCGATCATGGTCGGCGGCGTCGGCGGCCTCATCGTCGCCGCGGCGATCGCGGCCTGGACGCTGATCGTCGCGCTCAAGCGGCTGCCGCAGCGCGGCATCACCTGGCGCTTCGGACTCGCGAACCTCCGCCGCCGGCCGCTCGCGTCGAGCCTGCAGGTCGGCGCGCTCGCGCTGGGCCTGATGGCGCTCCTGCTGCTCACCGTCGTGCGCGGCGACCTGATGCGCAACTGGCGCGCGAGCCTCCCGGCCGACGCGCCGAACCACTTCGTGATCAACGTGCTGCCCGAGCAGGCCGACGGCGTGCGGCAGGCGATGCGCGCGATCGGGGGGCCGGGCACCGACCTCTACCCGATGGTGCGCGGGCGGCTCGTCGCGGTGAACGGCGCGACGCTCGACACGCGCCAGTACGAGAACCCGCGTTCGCGGCGGCTCGCCGAGCGCGAGTTCAACCTGTCGTACGCCGACAGCCTGCCGTCGACCAACCGCGTGACCGCCGGACGGTTCTGGGGGCCCGGCGGCGACGCCGGCGACGGACTGTCGATGGAGGACGGCATCGCCGAATCGCTGAAGCTCAAGCTCGGCGACGAGCTCACCTTCGACATCGCCGGCGCGCCGGTGTCCGCGCGCATCACGAGCCTGCGCAAGGTCGACTGGGACAGTTTCCGGCCGAACTTCTTCACGCTGTTCCCGCCGGGCGCGCTCGACGGCATGCCCACCTCCTACATCGGCGCGGTGCGGCTGCCCGAGGGGCCGTCCTCGGGAGCGTGGGTGTCCGCGCTGCTGCAGCAGTACCCGAACGTGCTCGCGATCGACGTGGGCGAGGTGATCCGGCAGATCCAGTCGATCATGGACCAGGTGTCGCGCGCGGTCGAGTTCGTGTTCCTGTTCACGCTGCTGGGCGGCCTGCTCGTGCTGCAGGCCGCGATCGCGGCGACGCAGGACGAGCGGCGCTTCGACGCCGCGGTCCTGCGCACGCTCGGCGCGTCGAGCACGCAGCTCTCGGCGGCGCAGGTCGCGGAGTTCCTGGTGCTGGGCGCGCTCGCGGGCGTGCTCGCGGCGGCCGGCGCGACCGCGACCGGCTGGGTGCTGGCGGACCGCGTGTTCCAGATCCCCTACTCGGGAACCGGGTGGGTGTGGCTGTGGGGGATCGGCGGCGGCGCGATCGTCGTCACGCTCGCCGGCTGGATCGGCACGCGCAACACCGCCCGGCAGCCGCCGCTCGCGGTGATCCGGCAGCTGGGCTGACGATGCCGGCGGACTCGACGCCCGAAGCCGGGCGCGCCGCGCCTTCGCCTTACGAGCGGCTCGGCGGCGACGCCGGCGTGCGCGCGCTGGTCGACGCGTTCTACGACCGGATGGACCTCGAGGAGGCGTTCGCGGGCATCCGGGAGCTGCACGCGCCCTCGCTCGACCACGCGCGCGACAAGCTCCACTGGTTCCTGTCCGGCTGGCTCGGCGGGCCGCAGCACTACGTCGAGCGGTTCGGCCACCCGCGGCTGCGCGCGCGCCACCTGCCGTTCCCGATCGCGAGCGCCGAGCGCGACGCCTGGCTCGCGTGCATGCGGATGGCGCTCGACGACGTGGCCGCGCCGGGCGATCTCGTCGACCCGCTGATGAAGGCGCTGTACGGGACCGCCGACTGGATGCGCAACCGGCCGGATTGACGATCGCCGTCGGTCGCGCTCGCCGTCCTCGACGCCGCGGCGCGAGCATCCTCGCGAGCTCGCGCTTGAGGACCTTGCCGGTGGCGTTGCGCGGCAGCGCGTCGAGGATCGCGATTCTGCGCGGGGCGCGCACGCCGAGGCGCTCGCGCGCGCAGGCCGAGAGGCTCGGCGCGTCGACGTCGCCCGGTGCGCGCAGCTCGACCGCGGCCGCCGGAATCTCGCCGTGGACGGCCGACGGAATCGGGAAGGCCGCCGCGCCCGCGACCGCCGGGTGCTCCTCGAGCACGCGCTCGATCTCGGCGGGGAAGATGTTGATGTTGGCGAGCTTCATCATGTCGTCCTTGCGACCGAGGTAGCGGAGCACGCCGCCGGGCGTGACCATCGCGACGTCGCGCGGGTGGAACCAGCCGTCGACGAAGTGCTTCGCGGTCGCGACCGGATCGCCTTGGCGGGCCAGGCGGGCGCCTGGGCGGCGGCGGACCACGGGAGCCACGTCGCGAGGACGGCGAGCAGGACGGCGAGGAAGTTCGGACGGGTCATCGACCGGGGGCCGGCGGCAAGTCTCGCAGTGCCGCACGCCGCCCGCCGCGCGGGCGCCCGCGGCCTACTTCCCGGCGAGCACCGCCTCGTTCGCGTAGCGCCGCGCGATCGCCCACAGCAGCAGCGCGACCAGCAGGATCGGCAGGACGCAGGACAGCGCGAGGTCGCCCGGGGCGATCGCCTCGCCGCGGAGCGCCCGGTTGAGCAGCACGTACTGGCCGGACACCGGCACCGCGACGAGCCAGTCGGGCTCGCGGCGCTGCAGGAACAGCTGCACGACCGGGATGATCGACACGACGAACAGGAGCAGCGACAGGTTGGTCTGCGCCTCCTTGATCGTGCGGCCGCGGCTGCCGAGCCAGATCAGCGCCGCGGGCATCAGCGCGATCATCGGGACCAGGATCGCGACGAAGCGCGCGAGCTCGCGCGCCCCGAACAGGAACGGGACGCCGACCGGCGGCAGCGGCGCGAACGAGAGCGTGAGCCAGAAGCCGGCCAGCGTGACGAGCACGACGAGCGCGGCGAACGCGGCGACCGCGATCCACTTGCCGACGACGATCTCGAGCGCGGATGCCGGCGTCGCGAGCAGCGGCTCGAGCGAGGCCCGCTCGCGCTCGCCCGCGGTCGCGTCGAGCGCCACCGGCATCCCGCCGATGACCGCGGCGAACAGGCCGTAGTAGGCGACGAGGAACAGCACGAGCGCGCCGGACTGCTGCGGCGTCGCGAGGTCCAGGGCGACGACGTCGAGCGGCGCTCCGGCCGTGGGCGCGATGCCGCGCACCATCAGCCGCTGCGCGCCCCACAGGCGGCCGTAAGCGCGCAGCAGCGTCTCGGCCTGGTCGATCGACGCGCGCGCGCGGTCGCGCGAGCGGTCGTAGATCAGCCGCACCTTCGCCGGCCTGCCGTCGGCGACCTGGCGCTCGAACGCCGGGTCGACGACGAGCGCGACGTCGAGGTCGCCCGCGCGGATGCGCGCCTCGGCGTCGGCCGGCAGCGGCAGGATCCTGACGCCCTCGCGCTCGAGGAACGCGACGAGCGCGGGCGCGTGCTCGGCGCCGCCGACCGGCAGCGCCAGCGTGCGCGCGCGCTCGCCCTGCGCGGCGATCATGTTGAAGATCAGCGCGAGGAAGATCGGCCCCGCGAGCGCCGCGGTCGCGAGCGAGGTCAGCATCGCGCGCCGGTCGCGGAAGGTCTCGAGGAGCTCCTTCCGCGCGACGACGAGGATGCGCCGCATCCCGGAATCCCCGGCGGCGGTCACGCCGCGAGCCCTTCGCCGCTGCCCAGCAGCGCGACGAACGCGTCCTCGAGGCCGGCCTCGCCCGTCTGCGCGATCAGCTCGGCCGCGGTGCCGGCCGCGACGACGCGCCCGCGCCCGAGGATCACGATGCGGTCGCACAGCGCCGCGACTTCCTGCATCACGTGCGAGCTGAACAGCAGCGTCTTGCCGGCGGCGCGCAGGGCCTTGAGCTCGGCGCGCAGCGCCCGCACGCTCATGATGTCGAGGCCGTTGGTGGGCTCGTCGAGCAGGATCGTGTCGGGGTCGTGCACCAGCGCGCGCGCGATCGCGACCTTCATCCGCTCGCCCTGCGAGTAGCCCTGCGCGCGGCGATCGGCCACCTCCGCGAGCCCCAGCCGCTCGACCAGCGCGCCGACGCGCCGCTCGCGCCCGGCGCCGGCGAGGCCGTGGAGCGCCGCGAAGTACGCGATGTTCTCGCGCCCGGTCAGGCGCGGGTAGAGGCCGCGCGCATCGGAGAGCACGCCGACGCGCCGGCGGACCTCCGCGCGGTCGGCGACGACGTCGCGCCCGTCGATCGTCGCGCGTCCCGCGTCGGGGACCATCAGCGTCGCCAGCACGCGCAGCAGCGTCGTCTTGCCCGCGCCGTTGGGACCGAGGAGGCCCGTGATCTCGCCGGCGGGCGCGGTGAACGAGACGCCATCGACCGCGCGCACCTCGCCGCGCCGGCCGAAAGTCTTGACGACGGCGTCGACCGCGATCACGGTGCGTCGGGCCCGAGGAGCCCGGTCCACAGCGCCGGCGGCGTCGACGCCTCGAGCCGCTTCACGCAGTCGGCGGGCAGCTTCGCGAAGCCCGCGTCGTCCACGAACGCCGCGACGAGCCGCGGCGCGCACGCGTGCGGCGAGACGATGTGCCCGTAACCCGGCGCGACGACGTGGCGGTGGTTCGCGAGCGTCGCGGCGACCGCCTCCCCGTTCGACGGCGGCGTGACCGGATCGAGCCCGCCCGAGAGGATCAGCGCGGGGACCGCGCTCGTCACCGGCTGCGTCGCGTCCGCCGGCGCGCTGCCGCGCGGCCAGACGTCGCAGATCGCGAGCGCGAGTCGGGCGAGGCGCGCGCTGCGCTTGCCGGCGAGCGCGCGCTCGCGCAGCGCCGCGCCGGCGCGCGGCACGTCCTCGGCGCAGGTGACCGAGTAGTGCAGCGCGACGTTCATCTGGCTCGCGAGATCGCCCGTGTAGCCGCTCGCGCTCGCCACGAGCGGGGCGAGGTCGCCCGAGCGCGCGCGGGCGATGAGCGTCGGAATCAGGGCCGCGGCGTCCGGCGAATAGAGGAGGGGTTGCAGCAGCGCGAGGACGCCGTCGATCGACGCGGGAACCCTGCGCGTCGCGCCGGTCGCCGGGTCCGCGAACGCGATCTCGGCGCCGCCGGTGCCGAGCGTGCGTGCGATCCCGTCGAGCGCGGCGGAAGGGTCCGGCATCGCGGCCGCGCAAGCAGGGGTGGCCTCGCAGCGCGCGAAGAGCGCCTCGAGCGCCCGCTCGCGCGAGGTCCAGACGTCGAGGCTCACGATCATCCCGGGCGGCGCGACGCCGTCGAGCGTGACCGTCCTCGCGCGCTCCGGATGGCGGCGCAGGTACTCGAGCGCGACGCGCGTCCCGTAGCTGCCGCCCCAGAGGTTCCAGCGCGGCACGCCCAGCGCCTCGCGGACTGCCTCGAGGTCGGCGACGAACGCCGCGGTCGTGTAGCGGCTCGCGTCGACGCCCGCCTTCGCGAGCTCCGCGGCGCAGGCCTTCGCCCGCGGCAGGGGGTCGGTCTCGAGCAGCGCCGCTTCGAGCCCGGCTTCCGAGTACGCCTCGCAGACGAGCGGCGACGAGCGGCCGGTGCCGCGTTGGTCGACGAGCACGACGTCGCGCGTGCGGCGGATCTCGTTCAGGCGCGCGGCGAAGGTCGCGAGCTCGCTCGCCGCCTGCCCGGGGCCGCCGGCCAGGATCAGCAGCGGATCCGGCCGCGGCGAGAGCGTGTTCGCGGGCAGGACCGCGACGTGGACGTCGATCGTCCGCCCGCCGGGCCGGTCGCGGTCCTCCGGCACCGTGACGGTGCCGCACCGGGCCGCCGTCGGCAGCCGCGGAAGCCGGCAGTCGTCGAGCGCGAGCGTGCGCGGCGCGCGGCCGTCGCCGTCGCAGCCGGCGAGCGCGGCGAGCGCGAGGGCGAGGGCGAGGACGACTGGCGGTCGCAGCGGGGCGCGCATCGGCCCGGATGCTATCAAATGCGCCCGCCGTCCCGCTGCCGTGCGACGAGCCGCGGTCTTCGCGTCGCGAGTCGCGCGCCGCGAGGGCTATACTGGGCCGGTCCCCCACCGACGCCGCGACGATGACCCAGCGCACGCTCGAACCCGGCATCCACACCGACCTGCGCGACCGGATGAGCTACGGCGGGTACCTGCGGCTCGACCGGCTGCTCGACGCGCAGGAACCGCGCTCGCGCGGGCCGGACGGCGCGCCGCTGCACGACGAGCTCCTGTTCATCGTCCAGCACCAGGTGTCCGAGCTCTGGATGAAGCTCGCGATCCACGAGCTCCGGGCGGCGATCGCGCGCGTGCGCGCCGACCGGCTCTCCGAGTGCTTCAAGATCCTCGCGCGCGTCAAGCTCGTTCAGCGCCAGCTCTTCGAGCAGTGGGCGGTGCTCGAGACGCTGACGCCGTCCGAGTACGAGGCGATCCGCCCCGCGCTCGGCACGTCGTCGGGCTTCCAGTCGCACCAGTACCGCGCGCTCGAATTCCTGCTCGGCAACAAGCACGCCGAGATGCTCGACGTGTTCCGGCACGATCCGCCGGTCCGCGCGGAGCTCGAGGCGCTGCTGCGCGCGCCGTCGCTCTACGACGAGTTCCTGCGCCACCTCGCGCGGCGCGGCCTGCCGGTGCCGCCCGAATGCGTCGAGCGCGACTGGACGCAACCGTACCGGCGGCATCCGGGCCTCGTGCCGGTGCTCCGCACCATCTACGCCGACCCGCGCCGCTGGTGGGACGCCTACGACATGTGCGAGAAGCTGGTCGACGTCGAGGAGTCGTTCCAGCTGTGGCGCTTCCGGCACCTGAAGACGGTCGAGCGGATCATCGGGCGCAAGCCGGGCACCGGCGGATCGTCGGGCGTCGCGTTCCTGAAGCGCGCGCTCGACATCGCGTTCTTCCCCGAGCTGATCGACGTGCGCGGCGAGATCGGCGCGTAGGCGATCGCATGGCCGGGCCGCGCGACGCCGGGAGGGACGCGATCGCGGACGCGGCCGCCGCGCTCGGCGCGCCGCCGTGGACCGGCGAGCGCGTCCGCGCGCACCTCGCGCCCCTGTTCTCGCGTCACCTCTCGGCGTACGCGGGCCGCGCCTATCTGGCGAACCACTCGCTGGGGCGCCCGCTCGACGCGACCGCCGGCGACGTGCGCGAGGGCCTCGACGCGTGGTATGCGGCGATGGGCGACGCGTGGGAGGCCTGGGAGGCGGAGATGGGCGCGCACCGCGCGCGCCTCGCCACGCTCCTCGGCACGCCGCGCGCGGACGCGGTGATCCCGAAGGCGAACGCCGGACAGGGACTGCGCGCGGTGCTCGCGAGCGGCGACCGGCCGCCCCGCGTCGTGTCGACGCGCGGCGAGTTCGACTCGATCGACGTGATCCTGCGCGAGTGGGCGAGGCGTGGACGGCTCGCGCTCGCGCTGGTCGAGCCCCGGCCGCCGGAGGCGGGCGCCTCGGGCGAGCGGCGGCTGCCGCGCTACGACGCGGCCGACCTCCTCGCGGCGATCGAGCCGGGCACCGACCTCGTCGTCGTGTCGGAGGTGATGTTCCAGACCGGCGAGCGCATCGCCGCGCTGCCGGAGATCGCCGCGCGCGCCCACGCCTGCGGCGCGAAGGTGCTGGTCGACGTCTATCACTCGCTGGGCGTGCTCCCGGTCGACGTCGCCGCCTCGAACGTCGACTTCGCGGTGGGCGGCAGCTACAAGTACCTGCGCGGCGGCCCGGGCGCCTGCTTCCTCTACGTCGCGCCGCGGTGGCTCGACGCCGGGCTGCGGACGCTCGACACCGGCTGGTTCGCGAAGGAGCGCCCCTTCGCGTACCTGCGGCCCGATCCGCCCGCGTTCGCGCGCGGCGGCGACGGCTGGCTCGAGTCGACGCCTTCGGTGCTCGCGCCGTTCCAGGCGCGCGCCGGGCAGCGCCTCGCGCTCGCGCTGGGCGTCGGGCGGCTGCGCCAGGATTCGCTCGCGAAGCAGGCGGCGCTCGTGCGCGCCTTCGAGGAGCGCGGCGTCGCCGCGGTCGGCGGCACGCCTTCGCGCGGGGCCTTCGTGGTCGTGCCGTTCGATCGCGAGCCGGACGGATTCGCGTCGCGCGTGGCCGACCGGCTCGCGGCGCGGGGCGTCGTCGCCGACGCGCGCGGCGCGTACCTGCGGCTGTGCCCCGATGTGCTGACCGGACACGACGAGGTCGCGCATGCGGCCGCGGAGGTCGCGGCAGTCGCGTCGGCGGTGCGCGGCGGGGCCCGGGCCGTCGGCAGGTCCTAGCGATGGCGGGCACCGTCGTGCGGCGCAACGCGTCGTGCCCCTGCGGCAGCGGGCGGCGATACAAGGCGTGCTGCGGACGGACCGGCGGCGGCGACCCCGGTTCGTCGTGGCTCGACGCCACGATGCAGGCAGCGCTCGCCGCGCAGCGGGACGGCCTGCACGAGATCGCGTGCGCGAGGTACGCCGAGGTGCTGAAGCGGATGCCCGGGCTGGCGGACGCGTTGCACATGTACGGCGTCGCGCAGTACGCGATCGGCGACCTGGACGGGGCGCTCGCCAGCATCGCGGAGGCGGTGCGCCGGTTCGAGAGCTGGTTCCCGCAGGCGCGCGTCAACCTGGCGCTCGTGGTCGCGACAGAGCTCGCCCGTGTCGCGCCCGCGCGGTCCGAGCCGCAGTACCTGCGCTATGCCGAGATGCGCGCGACCCGCGAGCGCGCCGCGGAGGCTCCGCGCGGGCGCGTGAGCGTCGTCGTGCCGAGCCACGGGCACGCGCCCTACGTCGAGGCGGCCCTCGCGTCCGCGCTGGAGCAGACGCGCCCCGCCGACGAGATCGTCGTGATCGACGATGGCTCGACCGACGGGTCGGTCGCGCGCATCCGGGCGTTCGCGGCGCGAGCGTCCGGCCGCCTCCGGTTCGTCGCGCGCGAATGGCGCGGCGCGGCCGCGACGATCAACGAGGCGATCGCGATGTCGAGCGGCGACTGGATCGCGATCCTCAACTCCGACGATCGCTACGCGCCCGCGCGCGTCGAGACGATGCTCGCCCGTATCGCGGGCGCCGGGGCGCAGTGGGGTTTCTCGCGCTCCGAATTCATCGGTGCGGACGGCGCCGTCGTCGCGCCGCGCGTGGACGGGCGCGTCGACGGGTTGCGCGCGCTGCAGGACGGCCTGGGATCGTTCGACACGGTCGGGCTCGCGTTCGTGGCGCGGAACGCCGCGATCACGACCGGGGCGCTCCTCGTCTCGCGGGCGCTGTTCGAGCGCGTCGGAGGTTTCCGCGACCTGCGCTACACGCACGACTGGGAGTTCTGCCTGCGCGCGTCGCTGCACGCGGAGCCGGTCTTCGTGCCCGGCCGTCTCTACGAGTATCGGGCCCACGGCGCCAACACGATCGCGACGCCCGACGGGAGCGCCGATGCCGAGGCGGACGGGATGCTGCGCCGGTTCTACGCCCGCGCGAGGTCCGCGGCGCCTGCCGGGAACCCGTTCGCGCCGCTTCCGTCGGTGTGGGGGCCGCTCTTCTGGCTGAGAGCGATCGAAGGCGGGAACGCGGCGCTCATCCCGCCGGGGGTCGTCGAGGCGCTCGCGGACGGTCTGCTCGGGCAGGAGGCGGCGTGACGGCGCCGATCGAGCATTGCCTCGCGAGCGCGATCGTCGCGCTCAATCCGCACGATCACGACCTCGGGCCCGTGCTGGACGCGTGGGCGTCGCAGGTCGCCGCGGGAGACTACGAGGTGATCGTCGCGCACGACGGGTGCCGCGCGACGCTCGAATCCGAGTATGCGCGGCACCGGCTCCGGCACCCCGCGACGCCGGTTCGCATCGCCACGTCGGCCGCCTCCGGGCGCGCGGCCTCGAACAACGCCGGCGTGCGCGCGAGCCGCGGCGACCTCCTGCTGTTCGTCGCCGACGACTTCCGGCCGAGCGCGGGACTCGTCGCCGCGCACCGCTCGTTCCACGGAGCGATCGGCAGATCCGCGGTCGGGATCGGGCCCGGCTGGTTCGAGGCGTCGAAGCGCGCGGATCCGTTCATCCGCTGGCTCGAGGACAGCGGCTGGATCTGGGGCATCGTGTTCGCGTCCGCGCGGCTCCGGTGGCACGATCGCATGTTCTACGTCGGCAACGCGTCGCTGCCGCGGGCGCTGTTCGAGGCGACCGGCGAATTCGACGAGCGCTACCGGCACGACCTGTTCGACGACTGGGAGTTCGGCCAGCGGCTCGCCGCGGCGGGGCACGCGACCCACTTCGTGCCGCGGGCGATCGCCTGGCACGATCACGACGTCGCGCTCGACGAGCGCCTCGTGGCCGCACGGCGCGTGGGCGAATGCGCGGCCGCGTACGAGGGTGCGCTCGCCGGGCTTCCGCGGTGGACGGACGTGGGCGCGTCGTCGATCGGGGAACTCGAGGGCGCGCTGCGGACGGTCGTTCGGCGCGCCGGGGCGACCGGCTCGTTCGCCGACCGCGCGCTGGTCTGGAAGACGCAGATCGCGCTCGCCTTCGCGCGCGGATACGAGTCCGGGCGCCGGGCCCGCGTCGACCGGCCGTCGGGCTGAACCCGTCCTACGCGCCCGCGGCGCGCAGGATCACGCGGACGACGAAAAGCAGCGTCGCGACGAAGACCGCGGCGAGCACGATGCCGACGATGATCACCTGGTGCGGGCGGATCGTGACCGCGTCGCGCCGCATCGCCTTGCCCTTGCGCACGCCGAAGAAGCTCCAGAACACGGCGCCGGCGACCTCGCGCAGCGACGCCTGCCGGGCGGGAGGGGCGTCGGGGCTGGGAGCGGGGCGGGTGGTTTCGGACATCGGGATCTCGCGGGCCGGGATCGGAAATTCTATCAGCCCGCGCGGCCGCGTCCGGGCGCGACGGCGGGAACGGCGGACGGTCAAATCCCTTGAAACGGCGCGGGATTCCCCCATTTCGACAGGAGATTCCGGGCGCCGGGCGCCCCGACGGGAGATCCGATGCGTTTCGACAAG
>WBZU01002219.1_pt1 | contig 13633 bp, 12 predicted proteins | sample 5204311 | NCBI WGS metagenome assembly WBZU01 (sample SAMN12344359, study PRJNA552823) | activated sludge metagenome | biome: Activated sludge suspended growth; feature: Nitrification reactor; material: Wastewater; isolation source: activated sludge from nitrification reactor of wastewater...
CGGGACGTTCGTCATCTGCGACGAACTGGTCGGATCCTTGACCCCGTGGACGAACGACACCGGGAAGTGCACCAAGTAGAGGTCGAGCCGTTCGAGCCCGAGGTCGTCGAGAGTACGCAGGCAGGCTTCGCGCACCCGCTGCGGCTCATGGCAGTCGTTCCAGAGCTTGCTCGTGATCCACACGTCGTCGCGCGACACCGGGCCGGCGCCGAAGATGTCCCGGAGCGTCGCCCCGATCTCGGCCTCGTTCTCGTAGATCGACGCGCAATCGATGAGGCGATAGCCGTGGTCGATCGCCCAGCGGACGGCGGCTCCCGCTTCGCCCGGCTGGGAGAGCCAGGTGCCGAGCCCGAAGCACGGCATGTCGAGGCCCGCCGGTGCCGGTTCGATCGGGTCGGTCAGTGCCTGCACAACGGCCTCCTCGAACGACGAACCGTCACGATCAGTAGCGGTCGTTCTTCTTCTTCGGCGGAACCTTGAACGGCGCCTCGATCATCGCTTCGAACCGGGCATCGTCGGGCTGGTTCGGCTCGTTGAGGCGACGGAGGAAGTCCTTCAGGGCATCGCGGGCACCGGCAACGTGGTCGCCCTTCACCCCGACGGAGCGGGCAAGGGCGTCCTTCGCCTTTTCGACGCGCGCCTTGCGGACGGCCTTCTCCTCATCGGTCCGGGTGACCGTCGTCTTGTTGTTCCTCGCCTCCTCAGCCGCCAAGCGGCGTGCTTCGGTCTCTTGCAGCGGGGTGAGCTTGTGTGCGGCCATGACGGCGGATCTCCAAAGATCGGTAGGTGGCGTTCTGAACTGACGAGCGTATCGGCTACCCGCGCCCCGCCCGGCGTACCCGTCGTCGACGACTACGATCCGCCGCCATGCCCACGTTGCCCGGAAGTCCTGTCTGGCAACGTGACGCCTCGCACTCCACGGTGCTCGACTACCACCTGAGCATGCTGCACGACGTGGCCCGGATGGACTCGTTCCGCCGGGCGATCAACGCCACGGTCCAGCCCGGCGACGTCGTCGTGGACATCGGGTGCGGCACCGGAGTCCTGTCGTTCATGGCCTGCGAAGCGGGAGCCGGCAAGGTCTACGCGATCGAGGGCGGGCCGGTCATCGACGTCGCCAGAGAACTGGCGGTCGCCAACGGGTTCGCCGACCGGATCGAGTTCCTGAGCGGGTGGTCGATCGACGTCGGCCTTCCCGAACGGGCAGACGTCTTGATCTCCGAGACGATCGGCAACGCCGGACTCGACGAGGGGATCGTCGCCTGGACCTGCGACGCCCGGAAACGTCTGCTCCGTCCCGGCGCAGCGCTGCTGCCCCAGCGGTTGCGAGTCTGGGTCGCCGCCGCCGAATCGTTCGACGACTACGTCCTCGTCTCGGACTGGCAGTCCCCGTTCCTTCCCTACGACTACACGGCGGCCCATCGCCGGGCGGCCCGAACCCTGTGGTTCGTCGACCTCACCCCCAACCACCTGTTGGGGCAGCCCGAGCTCGCAGCCGACGTCGACCTGACGATCGCCCCGAACGAGACGATCACCTCCAGCGGCGAGGTGCAGGTGGACCGCGACGGCACCCTGCACGGCCTCGCCTGCTGGTTCGACTCGCTCCTCTGTCCCGGCATCACCGTCGACAACCATCCACCGCGCGTCGGGTCGAGCTGGTCCCACGGGCTGTTGCCCGTCGCCGAACCGATCGAGGTCGTCGCCGGCGACCGATTCGCATGGGAGTTGTCGGTGTCCGCCGACGGCGAAATCTGGAAGTGGACGATCGATCGCCTGGGAGACTGACGTTCCGTCGCCCGAGCGCTACTGGACGCGCTGCACCCGCTTGCGGTGGTTCTCGTGGTTGTCGCCGTCGATCGACGTCTTCTTGGTGCCCTTGATCTCGTCGACCTTGCGGTCGTTGCCGGTGACCGGCTGCGCCTCGATGCGGGTCTCGCGCTCGAAGCTGTGGGACTTGTCGTTGTTGCGGTAGTACCGGTACAGCGCCCAGTAGAGGCCGGCGCCACCGGCGGGGCCGAGTGCGAGTAGCGCCAGGGTGCCGCCACCGTTGGATTCGGCGAGCATGCCGGCGACGAGGTGGGCGATCATCACGACACCGCCAGGAACGCGACGACGAGTGTCTCGAGCACCGTGCCCGCCGTCAGCGACGCCGCCAACAGGCGAGCCTTCGACACGGGAACACTGCCCATCACCTCGGCGGTGCGGCCGTTGACAGCGATGTAGTGGACCATGCCCTCGCCGTTCTTCTCGTGGTAGTAGGAGTACAACCAGACCGGCAGGCACATGGCGAGCCAGCGGGTGCCGTGCACCTGCAGGCGCTCCTGCTCCCACCGCACACCCCGGTCGTACGGCGCGATGCTGGCCACGACCTGGGCACGGGCGATCGACAGGAGCTGGTGCTCGAGGACCGGCGTGGTGTGGGCAACGTCCTGGTCGCGCTTCTCCGACGTGAAGCCCGTCAGGTAGCTGGCGTTCCACTTCACGGCGTTCTCGGTGTCGAACGGCAGGATCGTGTTGATGATGTTGTTCGTGTTGACCGCGGCGTTCATGTTCGCCCGCTCCGACGACGCCTCGATCGTGAGGTCGTCGGCCGTGAAGTCGACGTGGCGGTCGACCGAGTAGACGTCGGCGTCGTAGAACGTCTCCTTGTTGTCGCCCGAACCCCGGGTGAAGCGACGGGTCTCGATCTCGCCGAAGCCGGCGACGTCAGCGCTCACGTTGGCGTCGACGACCATGTACGGCATGTAGACGCCGACGACGTTCTCCGGCGTGAACTCCCGCACGAAGGTGCGATCGGCGAACGTCCGGCGCTTCGCCGCGAACTCGGCGATCTTCGCGACCGCCTGGTCGTGGGTGACCGTGAAGGGGAGCACGGCGTCGGGCACCGCACCGTTCGGGATCTGCTCGTTGACGGTCAGCACGTGGCGGCACCAGTGACAGCGCGCGCCCATCTGCTCCGCGGTGTTCACGATCACCTCGGCGCCACAACCGCCACACTTCAGTGTGATCACGGCGTTGGCGTCGGCGGAGATGTCGGCGGCGCCGGAACCGATGATGGTGCCCCTCAGCGACGCGAGGTCGCCGGACGTCGTGACCGACTCGTCGAGACGAGCCTCGGCCCACTCGTGGCGACAGAACAGGCACACGAGCATGCCGGCGGACGGCCGCAGCTGGATATCGGTCGCGCCACAACGCGGGCAACGGTTGATGCCGTCGTCGAGGCGCTCGTTGCGCGTGTCGACCGTGGCGTTCTGAGCCGGAGCGACCGGCGGTGGTGGCGGTGGGTACGGAGGGGGAACCGCGGCTGTGTGCTCGGTGGAGCGCTGACCGGCCGCCTCCTCCGGAGGTGGCAGCGTTGACATCGGTCGGTGGTGAGGGCCTAGAGCCCGAGGATCTTGTTCTTGGCGGCGTCGTAGTCGGCCTGGGTGATCAGCTCGTTGTCGAGCATCTCCTTGAGCTTCGTGAGCTTGGCCACCGGATCCTCCTCGGCGGGTGCCGCCGCGGGGGCCGGTGCCGCCGGTGCAGGTGCCGGGGGAGGGGTGCTCTGGGCGCCGATGCCGGGAACCGGCTGCTGCAACCCACCGAGACCCGTCGCCCCGGCCGCCATGCCGAGACCGACCAGACCGGGAGCGCCGGTGTTCTCGCCCGCGGCCTCGAACCCGGCGGCGACCGAGGCCTGCAGGTTGGAGTTGCCCCGAGCCCCCGAGAGTGCGTCGGCGCGCTGCACGTTGCGGAGCAGCTCACGGGTGTTCTCGTCGTACTCGATCGCGATGATCGCGGTGGAGACGATCTGCAGACCGCGGCCACTCCAGGTGTAGTTCTGCTCGACGGCGGCCGACAGGCTCTGGGCGAAGCCGATCGAGTCCTGCTGGATCTTGGTGATCCGGTTCCCCTTCGACGGGTCGTTCGTGTACAGCGAGAACGCCGGAGCGAGCGAGCCGACGACTTCGTTGAAGAGCTGGCTGGCAGCGTCGTTCTCGATGTCGGTGAAGTCGAACACCTCTCCGGGCTCGAGGTACTTGGCCGGCACCCAGGCCCGCACGAACAGGATCGGATCGACGATCTTGAGGGTGTAGGTGCCGCGGGTGATCGCGCCCACCTGGGCGTTCATGTACGCGTCGTCCCAGTAGATCTCCGACTGCGTGCCAAAGCGGTTGTTCGGCAGTTCCTTCAGCGTCACGAAGTACGCGCGCTGCTGGGTGCCGGGGCGGCCGCCGAACTTGAACCGCTCCCACGATGTCGTGATCAGCGGGCTGACGATGCCGTTGCCGGCGAAGATCGACTGCGAGTCCTGGGCGTCACTGTTCCACTCGTAGGCGCCGGGTTCGGCCGCGAAGCCGGTGATCGCACCCTGCTCCATGAGGACGAGGCCGTACCCCTCGGGGACGACGATCCGGCTGCCGTTGGTGATCACACCGTCGGAGCCCTTGGTGTTGGATCCACGGCCCGCGTTCTGGCCACGTGGCACCGCTGCGAAGAGCGCAGCGGTCGGGGAGAGGCCCTCGGGAACCGTGTAGAAGTCCTTCCACTGATCGGCCAGCGTGCCGCCAAGTGCACCGAGTGCTGCCTGAATGAGCCCCATGGGTCAGATCCTCTTTCTCGCCGTTGATGACTGCTGCAGCCTACCGAACGGAACCCTCGAAATGGTGGGGCCCGCCCACGCGATTTCGCTCCATGGAGGGCAATTGACAAAGAAGTCTGTCAAATGCACAATCCAAGGGTGCTCGACCTCGACGTCATCGACGACCCGCTCGCGGCCATCGCCGCGCTCGACCCGGTTCGCGCCCGCATCCTCGGTCAACTCGTCGAGCCCGGGTCGGCGACCACCCTCGCAACCGACCTCGGGCTCACCCGCCAGAAGGCCAACTACCACCTCCGGGTCCTCGAGGCGCAGGGCCTCGTCGAACTCGTCGAGGAGCGGCCCCGCCGGGGCCTGACCGAGCGCGTCGTCAGGGCGACCGCCCGCTCCTACCTCGTCGCCCCCGACGCCATCGACGAGCACGCCGCCGACCCATCCCGGGTCGACCGCCTGTCGAGCCGCTATCTCCTCGCGGTCGCCGTTCGGATGGTGAAGGAGGTGCTCGAGCTGTCCCGCCGGGCCGAACGCGCCGAGAAGACCCTGCCGACACTCGCCATCGACACCGAGATCCGGTTCGCTTCGGCCGCCGAACGCGCCGAGTTCACCGCCGAGCTCGCCGCAGCCGTGCGCGACCTCGCCGCCCGGTACCACGACGAGGCCGCCCCGCGCGGCCGATGGCATCGCCTGGTCGTCGCGTCCCATCCCCATCCCCACCCGCCAACCGCGCAGCAAGGAGCAACATGAGCGAGTCCCAACGATCCATCGACCTCGAGGTCGTCGTCGACGGCACCCCCGAGGAGGTGTGGCGGGCCATCGCTACTGGCCCCGGCATCTCGTCGTGGTACGTCCCTCACGTCGTGGAGGAACGCGAGGGCGGCGCCGCGCTCGCATCCTTCGGCGAAGCGCCGGAGATGCAGATCCCGGGCCGGGTTGCAGCGTGGGATCCGCCCCGACGCATCGTGTTCGACGGCGGCGAGGACGCCGGCGGCCTCGCGTTCGAATGGCTCGTCGAGGCGAGGGACAGCGGCACGTGTGTCGTCCGGCTCGTCAACAGCGGGTTCGGCGACGGCAACGAGTGGGACGACCAGTACGACGCCATGACCGAGGGCTGGAAGCTGTTCCTGTTCAACCTCGAGCTCCACTGCCGACACTTCGCCGGACAGTCGGCGACCGCGATGCTGCCGATGGGTGGCACCCCGCTGCCACAGGCCGACGCGTGGACCAAGCTGTGCGCCGACCTCGGCATTCCCGAAGCCCCCGCCGTCGGCGACCGGATCGAGGCCGCCGCGGGTGACGGACTCGGCCTGGCCGGGACCGTCGTCAGGACGAAGCCGAACGCCATTGCCCTGATCCTCGACGCTCCCGCGCCGGGCACGGCCTTCCTCGCCGTGGAATCCGGCGGCGACGGCTGCGGGGCGTCCATCTGGTCCTACCTGTACGGGCCCGACGCCGGCGCCATCGTGGATCGCGACCGGCCCCGCTGGCAGGCGTGGCTCGACGACTTCGCCGGCACCTGACGGCATCGTCGCGCGGCGGAGGCCGGCCCAGTGGGCCGGCCTCCGCCGCGTCGGGTACCTCCGTCGTTTCAGGCGCCGAACGCCTTGGCGAGGCTCGCCGTCGGGGCACTCTTCCGACCGACGACCTGGTTGCAGGCGTCGATCGCCTGGTACAGCTTCCAGACCATCGGCTTGAACGCCTCGATCTCGGCGTTGGTCTTGGCAGGGTCACTGATCGTGTACGAGCCCGTACCGGTCCATACGCCGATGCGGCCCTTGAAGTTGATGCACTCCTTGCGGATGGTGGCGATGGTCGAAGCGTTCAGGTTCTTCGGGGAGACGTTGAAGACCGGGAGCACCCCCTTGCCGGCGAGCGAGCGGGCATACCCGAGCGACGTCGGATCGGAGATCCCGCCGCGGGCATCCCGGTACACCTGGACCACCGGGATGAAGGGCGCCGTGACACCCAGCGACTCGATGGTGCGGGTCACGTTGCCGCGAACGGCGAGTTGCAAGAAGCCGAGCGAGGACGAGTTCGGCGAGCCGTTGATCCACTTGGCAGCCTCCTTGAACATCGGCTGCGGGCCGGGTGCGGACACGATCATGTCCTCGAAGGTCCAGGACCGGCCCTTGGTCTCGTGCGGCAGCGGGCGATCGACGCCCCAGTTGGCGGAGAAGTCGAAGCCCAGTCGGAGCGACGCTCCCCAGGGCCAGTTCGCCGGCTTCGTCGCGCCGGGTCCGTCGGTGCGGGCCCACTTGAAGCAGGTGTCGGCAGGCGGCGCGAGCATCCGCATCGAGGTCGGCATGAAGAGGATGACGTTCGACTGGCAGGGGAGCGTCGGCTTCGGTGCCGGAGCAGTGGTCGGCGGGGTGTAGGCGGGCACGTTGGCGCACCCGAGCTCGCGGGTCAGCTTCTTCGGCCCGGCCCCGACGGCGACCGCACAGATCTGATGGGCCTTCGCATCGATGGTGAGGTTGGCCTCGTACCCGTGCGCATCGGCACCACGATTGGCCGACACGGTTGCCAGATGCCGACCGTCGACGGCGAACTTCACGAGCACCGAGACCGTCGGTCGATCCGGATCGGCAGCGCGACCGACGATCCGGGCGGTGCTGATCGACGTACGGCCGGCGGTGTGGATGGAGCCCATCGGCACCCGCTCGGCCGTCCCGCCGGCGGGTGTGCCCGGTGCTGGCTTGGGGGTCGGCTTGGGGGCGGGTGCCGGTGCCGGGGCGGGAGCCGGTGCCGGTGCCGGTGCCGGTGCCGGTGGCGCGTAGGCCCCGACGTTGGCGCATCCCAACTCGGCCTTCAGCTGCTTGGGCCCACGGCCGAGTGCGCTCGCGCACACCCGATGGGCGCCGGCGTCGATGCGGAGGCTCGCGTCGAACACGTGCCCGTCGCCGCCCTCGTTGGCCGAGACGGTGGCGATGTGGCGACCGTCGACCGTGAACTGGACCAGCACCGCGAGCGTCTGTCGATCGGGATCGGCGGCCCGACCGGTGATGCGGGCGGTGTCGATCGACGTACGGCCCAGGGTGTGGATCGAGCCGAGGGGGTAGCGCTCGGGGACGGCAGCACCGGCGTGCGCTGCGAACGCCCCGGAGCCGACACCGAGAACGGTGAGGGCCGCCACAGCCCGGAGGGTGGCTCGGCGGATCGTGATGGGTGAGGCGGTGATCTTCATGGTGCGCTCCTTGGCGGGATCGGGATGCACTGAGCATCCGGTCCACCGCTTCAGGGCCGATTCAGATCAGCTTCAACCGCCCGCCTCCGAACCGTGCTCTGGCTCAGGTACACCGCCTGCGCGATCGCCGGTACCCGCCGCCCGCTGGCGAGGCGCTCGGAACTGGGTCGACGACTCGGGTGCACGTTCCGGAGCTGTTCGGTCCCGAGGTGGCGCACGACGGGGGCACGTCACTCGCCCGGTTGGTTGCCTGCCTCGGCCCGCGCCCGGCGTGGACCGGCAAACCACGACGCCGTCACTCCGCCGGGAGGACCGCCGCGATCGCACTGACCTCGAGGAGCGCCCCGGGCACGCCGAGCGCCGCCACCTTGGACGCTGACACGAGTGGCGGCGCACCGCCGGTGGCCAACCGCGGCGCGATGGCGCCGTAGGCCGCCCCCAGATCGGCATCCTGTTGGATCACGACGCTCCACTGGACGACGTCGCCCAGCGACGCACCGGCGGCACGGAGCGCGACCTCGGCGTTGTCGATGGCCCGACTCGCCTGCGCCCCGACGTCGTCGGAGACGACGGCGCCGGTCTCGTCGACGCCGTTCTGGCCTCCGACGTAGATGGTGGTCGCCCCGGGCGGCACGATGGCGACGTGGCTGAACGCCGGACTCACGACGAGGCCGGCAGGTTGCAGTTTGATGATCTCCATGCCGGCCATTGTGGCAACGGCCGCTGACAGTGACGTGGGACCGGCCGAGACCGCCGGCCGTTGCTTGCTCAGATCGTCCGATCGAGCGGCGACAGGAGCTCCACGTCGATCTTCCGCGACGGGGTGAACAGTGCGCGGAACGCGCTCACGGCGCTGCCGTACGAGTCCGCACCAGCGAGGTCCACCCCGTACCCGAGGTCGGCCATCGCTCCGACCGTGACGGTGCTCAACGGGTTCGGCCCCTCGTTCAGCCAGCCGGTCATCAGCTCGTTGTCGAGCACACTCTCACGCCAGTGCCCGCCGGCGGTGCCCGGACTTCCCAGCCCCTCCACCGGCACCGAGGCGGAACCGCCGCCGATCATGCTCCACGCCGCCCTCGCCACCGCGCCGTCGAACGTCGGATTCGCTGTACCGGCCCCGTCGAGGATCGCCCGCCAGCCGGCAACGCTCCCGAACCCCAGCACGTGCGCCATCTCGTGCAGGACCACGGTCGTGAAGGAGCCGTCGGCTTCGAGCATGGCGACATCGGCCGAGTCGAACTGCATGATGCCGTAGGCGGGGAGCCCGCCCGAGCTGCGTACGAGGCACGGTCCGGCCGCGCCGAGGATGCCGTCGGGGCCGTCGATCGGGGTGATGATCGCCTCGATCACGAGGTCGTCGACCGGCCCGGTGTAGGCGGGAGCGCCGTCGTCGCACTCGTCCGCCTCGACGGCGACCGTGCCGTCGGGAAGCCCCGTCCGGATCACGCGGGCCCAGCGCTGGGCGGCGGCTGTGAACGCCGCGAGCTGCGACGACGTCATGGACCCGTTGGGTCGAATCGTGATGTCGAACGGGTCCGCAGACGGCTCGAAGACACGGACGAGCGTGCCGTCCGACGTCGTGAGTTCACCGTCGGACACATACAGCCGAGCGGTGCGTTCCCCCGCCGTGGTGTACGTGATGGTGCGCATCGCCGCGCTGGTGCAGGGACTGATCGTCGACTCGACGACCCCGTTGCCGTCGAGGTCCAGGCTGCAGATCAGGGGACTCCCGTCGGGATCGGAGATCGTCCACTGCCACGCGGTCGTCAGCGGAGCCGGCCCACTCGAGTGCGACGCGTCGAATCTCGAGATCACCGGCGGCCCGGCGTTGGGCAGCGAGGTCGGAACGAGCGTGGGAGGTGTGGAGGTCGGCCGCGTGGCGGAGAAGGCCATCGAGCGCGGCCCCCGCTGACTGAGCGTTCGCCCGTAGGTGCCGTCGGGGTTGTACACCGAGATCGCGTCGTGCGCCGTGACGAACACCCGGCCGGTGCCGGGGTCGACGGCGAGCTCACCCATGTCGAAGTACAGGTCGGACAGGGTCCTCCCGAACATCGGGGCCGTTGCGACCCGTGAGGTCGCACGGTCGATCGTGACGAGGTCGGCACTCGCCCCCGCCTCGACGGCGGCGTACAGCTTCGAACCGTCGCGGGAGAACTGGAGCCCACGGTCCGCGGTCTCGCCGGGGATCGGGGTGTTCGTGAGGAGCTCCCGGCTGGCAGCGTTGAACACGAACGCCGTCCGGTTGTACGCCGTCCCGGCGGCGACCAGCTCGGTGCCGCCGATGATCGCCGACGCCGTCGCCGTCGGGTAGGCCCCGGTCTCGAAGCTCCCGCCCGACAGCGTCAGGTCGGACGTGCGCACCTCGGAGATCACGTACGGTGCGCCCGCCGCTGTCCAGATCCGCGTGCCGTCCGCGGAGATCTCGACCTCCTTCAGGTTGCCGCCGATCGCTCCGTGTGGGCTCGACTGACGGAGGCGAACGCCCGAGTCGCCGGTGACGTCGTAGAGGTACAACGTCGACGGGCTGGTGTGGGTCGTGGCGACGACCAGACGACCGGGGAGCGCCGGCGACGTGCGCAGGAGTGGCTCGTAGACCCCGCCGATGTACGACCGGTTGTTCTCGCCGGTGGCGATGTCGTACATGCCGATCGTCATGAACTGTCGGTCGCCGGCGCCGTAGAAGAGGCGGGTTCCGATCATCGCGAGACCGTCGCCGAGGGGACCGCCCACGTCGTAGGTCGCGACGATGTCGAGTGTGACGGTGTCGATCTTGCGGATGACGTCTGCGTCGCTCGCTGCGACGTACATGAACGAGGTGCCGGTGCCGGGGATCGGGCCCGGCGGGGCCGTGGTCGTCGGCGCCGGAGTCGTCGGGAGCGGTGGGGGAGCGGTCGGGGGCGCCGTCGGTGCGCTGACGACCGGCGTCGGTGTCGCTGAGGGCGGAGATTCGCAGGCCCGCTTGTCGCCGTCGGGATCGAGGCCGAAGTGGTCCCAGCCCACGATGCGGACCGGTCCGATCTCGGGCCCGGCGCCGTCGGTGCCGGCGCAGCGCACCGACGTCTGGTTGTTGGGGACGCAGAAGTCGGCGTAGTTGGCATCGCAGCCGGCGGAGCTCTGGGCGTTCACCTTGTCGGCGATGTCCTTCGCCTGCTGGGCCGTGATCGAGTGGCCCCGCAACGCAAACCAGGTCTGCACCTCCTTGAGGGAACAGCCCGACGCGAGCACGGTCGCCAGGAGGGCCACCACCATGACCTGCCGTCGTCGTGTCACTGCAGCACCGCTCCCTCGACATCTCGTCCCGGGTGCGGGACCGGTGGACCGTACAACGGGGTTCTCCGGATGCGAAGGAAGAACTTCGGGTCACCCCTGAGTTGGGTGAATCTGCCCGATTCGGCTCGTCTGGATCTCACTGTCAGGACCCTCTGCGATACTGAACCCATGACGAACACCAGTTCGTACCGATCCCAACTCGCTGGCCAACTCCGAGACGCCGCCGCACCCGTACGCACCCTGCTCGGCGATCTGTCCCCGGCTGATGTGCCGTTGCCGTACGCCGTCGACATCTTGGACGCGTTCATCGAACTCGAACGCCTCGCCGCCTCCGGACGGGTCCTCATCGCAGCCCGCGCTGCGGAATCCGACGCGTGGCGCCGCGACGGCTGCCCATCGCCAGCAGCGTGGCTGGCGTTACGCCAAGGCACCGACACCGGCCGTGCCCGCGCTGATCTGGCAACGTCGGAGCAACTCGGTGCACTGCCCGACACCGCGGACGCCGTACGCAACGGCGAACTGTCACCACAACAAGCCGGCGCTGTCGCTGATGGGGCGTCAGCCAACCCAGCGGCGGAGAACGATCTGCTCGAGACCGCCAAATCCGATTCGCTCCGTCACACCAAAGAAGAAGCTGCACGGCGGCGCGCGGAGGTCGAGGCGGAGGAATCGAAGGTCGAACGCGAACGCAAGGTTCGGGCCGGACGCAAGGCGTACTGGTGGTCCAAAGGTGGACGCTGGTGCCTCTACGCCGAAGGACCGTTGACCGAGGGCGCCGCGTTGCAACAAGCCCTGGAGAACCGGATCGGGGAAATCCACCGCGACCGCCGTCACGGGCAGCGTGAAGGCCGCGAACAGTACGCGTACGACGCGCTGATCGACCTCACCTGCGGCACCACCAGCGACAGCACCGACACCGACGGGGCCGCCAGCACCCGCAACGGTGGCCCGGGTTCGGGCGGCCGCCGACAGCGACGCGAGTCGGTGCGCCGGCTGATGCTGGTCCGGGTCGACCTCGCCGCCCTCATCAACGGGACGGTCGGTGACGGTGAAGTGTGTGAACTCCCCGGCATCGGGCCGGTCTCGGTCGAACAAGCCCGCTCGATGTTCGGCGACTCGATCCTGCGGCTGGTCACCACCAACGGCACCGCGGTCATCGACGTCGTGAACCCCGCACGCAAGCCCACCGAAGCACAACGCATCGCCAAGCTCTGGACCGACCCGAAATGCTGCGTGGCCGGGTGCAACCGGACCGTCGACCTCGAGTACGAGCATCGCGAGGACTACGCGAGAACCCAGCACACCGTGCTGGTCGAGTCCGAACACATGTGCACGTTCCACCACCAACTCAAAACCCTCGAGAACTGGCAACTCGTCGCCGGCACCGGCCGACGCGCCTTCGTCGACCCCGACGATCCCCGCCACCCCCACCACACCGGTGGCAACACCACCGACCCACCTGACCCACCGACACGAGCGGCACCACCACCACCACCGGCCGCCTCGCCGCCGCCGACCACCAAGCCACGGAGACCAACACCAACGCCAACATCAACACCGGCGACGCCCGACCTCCGCGCCCGCCACGCCGCGGCACGCCGTGCCGCCCGCAGCCCGGGTCAAGCCGGCCTGTGGTGACTCGGGCCGAGGGAGCGCTGACGACGGAGCCAGTCACGGTCGACGGCAATCGGTCAGGAACTCGCCGAGCTCGCTGCGGACTGAGCGGGGTCGGTGTGCCAGGGGCCGGACCCTGTTGTCGACGGCCTCGGAGCGGACACGCTTGTGCGCCCGGGGAGTCGCTCGACAACCTACAACCGAATGGTTGTAGAAATCCCCACCGAGACGCCACCGCAGCGATCCGACGATGACGTCGCCGACGAGCTGTTCCACGCGTTGGCCGACGCCACTCGGCGCGACATCGTCCGTCGCACGATGGTGTCGGAGCACTCGGTGTCGGCGCTGGCCCGGATGTACCCGATGAGCTTCGCCGCCGTGCAGAAGCACGTCGTCGTGCTCACACGGGCGGGTCTCGTCACCAAGGAGGCCCGAGGGCGCGAGCAGATCGTTCGCTGCGACATCGCGACCGTTCACACGGCCCAACGCCTACTCGACCAGCTCGAACAGGTGTGGCGCGACCGTCTCGGTCGGTTCGGATCGGTACTCGCCGAGTCCTGACGCCCATCCGAGGCGCGGGGCCCCGGAACCCAATCAGATCACCACCAAGGAGCCCACATGACCGTGACCGACGTCCAGCAGGACCCGACCACCCTGACCCTGACCATTCGGTCGGAGTACACCTCACCCATCGACCGGGTGTGGCAGATGTGGGCCGATCCGCGGAAGCTCGAGCGCTGGTGGGGGCCGCCCACGTTCCCCGCCACCGTGACCGAGCACAACCTCACCACTGGCGGCCGGGTCGTCTACTTCATGACGAGCCCCGAGGGTGACCGCCACTTCGGCTGGTGGGAGTTCAAGGCCGTCGACGCTCCCACGTCGCTCCGGTTCGAGGACGGGTTCGGCGACGAGACCGGTGCGCCCATCCCCGACATGCCCGTCTCGTCCATCGCCGTCGACTTGGCCGACTCCGACTCCGACTCCGGCTC
>WBZU01001551.1_pt2 | contig 13632 bp, 11 predicted proteins | sample 5204311 | NCBI WGS metagenome assembly WBZU01 (sample SAMN12344359, study PRJNA552823) | activated sludge metagenome | biome: Activated sludge suspended growth; feature: Nitrification reactor; material: Wastewater; isolation source: activated sludge from nitrification reactor of wastewater...
ATTTTAATTTACCGGTTCGATTTGAATTAGTAAGAAATTAAAATTTTGAAGCATGGACATGATATCAAAATTTAAGTAACTTCTTTTTTTTGATATTAAAATCAAAGCGCTTAACAGGCGGGCAGTGCTGCCTACTCAACTAACAAAATACTGTTTATAAGTTGCTTTTACTATTGAGTTATTCACCTATCATTCTCGCTACTTTAGCGCATATTTTAAACATAAAATCATACCACATGCTATCATCCATTTTATTGCAAATAACCACAACCACAGGTGCAGTGCAAGATACGCTAACTCATGCAGCCTCAACGGTAGCAGCAGTTGCAGCACCAGTCACTCCTAAAGAAGATTCACTTTCCTTACTTACCTTAATTATGAAAGGTGGGTACATTATGATTCCAATTGGGATACTTTCGGTGTTGAGCATTTATATCTTAATAGAACGATGGATAATTATCCGTAAAGCAAATAAAATGGAAAGTAACTTTATGTTAACCATTAAAGATTATGTGCAAAATGGAAACATCACCGCAGCAAAAGCATTTACCAAAAGCAGTTCAGCACCGGTGTATAAAATGATTGAAAAGGGATTGAACCGAATTGATAAGCCAATAAAGGATATTGAATCAGCCATTGAAGGAGTTGGTAAATTAGAAGTTGCCAAACTCGAGAAAAATTTGAACATACTTGGAATCATCGCAGGTATTGCTCCCATGTTTGGATTTATTGGAACCATAAGTGGGGTAATTAAAATATTTTACAACATTTCACTGGCCGATAACATTAGTATTGGTTTAATTTCGGGTGGACTATATGAGAAAATGATTACCAGTGCTGCCGGATTAGTGGTGGGTATTTTTGCGTATGTTGGCTATCATATTTTAAGTATGATGGTTGACAGCGTAGTTGCTAAAATGGAAACTGCCAGTGTTGAATTTATTGATTTACTTCAGGAACCAGCCCTATGAGTTTACGAAGAAACAAGCATCGTTTTGCCGCTGAGGTAGGAGCATCCAGCATGAGTGATATCATGTTTTTTTTGATGCTGTTTTTTTTAATTGTCTCTACTTTGGTAAATCCGAGTGTAATTAAACTACTCTTGCCAAAAGCTTCCTCGGTGCAAACCATGAGCAAACAGCAATTTACCATCGACATTTCAAAAGACAAAGAAATTTATTTGAACAATAAACCAATTGCTTTTGAAAATTTGGAAAGTCAATTAGGTATTTTGATCAGTGGAGTTGCTGAAGCAACCGTAGTTTTACGTGTAGATAATTCGCTTACTGTGCAAGATTTAGTGGATGTACTCGAAATAGGAAACAAGCTGAAGGTACGTATGGTAATGGCGGCTAAAACAACAAAATAGCATGACCGGCGAGGAAAACAATAACAGTCGCATAGCTGCATTAGCAGGAACATTGCTATTTCATATTTTGTTATTGCTGCTGTTTTTATTTATAGTTTTTAAAACTCCATTGCCCCCTTTTCCGGAAGCGGGTAGTCCGGGTATAGAAGTTAATTTTGGTACATCCGATGAAGGCATGGGCGAAGTGCAACCCAGAGAAGCAAGTAGTATCAAAAACTCACAAGCACCTGAATTAAGTGAGGAGGTAAAAACAAAAATCGAAAACCTAACCGCACCCCAGGAAGATGCTGTTGTTACCCAAGAAACAGAAGATGCACCGGAAGTGCTGAAAGAAAAGCCTAAAGTGGAGACTTCAGTTAAACCGGTTGAAAATCCTGTAAAAGTTGAAGAACCGGTAAAGCCTGTGGTGAATACCAATTCATTATACAAAGGCAAAAGTAAAACTCAAGGCGGTAGCACAGGAAGCGAAGGCGAAACGGGAAAACCCGGAGATCAAGGTTCACCCGACGGAAGTATGGATTCAAAATACCACGGACCCGGAGGAGGTAAAGGGGATACACCCGGAGCAACTGGTCCAGGAGGAGATGGAACAGGAATCTCCTATAGTTTAGGGGGAAGAAAATCGCAAAAAATTCCCTTACCTGAATATACCCAGCAAGTAGAAGGACGTGTTGTTGTTGAAATTTCAGTGGATAAGATGGGTAATGTAATTAGCGCCAAGCCTGGAGTAAAAGGATCAACTACTACCAATTCCTATTTATTAGAAAAAGCCAAGCAAGCTGCCTTACGAGCAAAGTTTAATGCAAAGGCCGATGCTCCCGATGAGCAAAGAGGTACTATTGTATATAATTTCTTGTTGCAATAAATCTCTTTCCGCTTAAAATTCAATTTGTTGCGCTAAAAGTTAAGAAGTATATTCGCAAAATTTTTAGCAAGTATGAATTACAAACAAACCCTTGAATACTTGTATTCCAGTTTGCCCATGTTTCAGCGAATTGGTGCTGCCGCCTATAAAGCAGATTTAAACAATACAATAGCGCTATTAAAACTGGTTCGAAATCCTGAAAAAAAATTTAAAAGCATACACATTGCAGGTACCAATGGAAAAGGTTCGGTATCGCACATGCTGGCGTCGATATTACAATGTGCAGGTTACAGAGTTGGATTGTATACCTCGCCCCACCTGAAAGATTTTAGAGAACGTATTAAAGTAAATGGTAAGCCAATTAGCCAACAAGACGTTGTTCAATTTGTGGAGCATTATAAAAACGGCTTTGAAAAAATAAAACCTAGTTTTTTTGAGATTACAGTAGGAATGGCTTTTGAATATTTTGAAAAGCAGCAGGTAGATATTGCTGTAATTGAAACCGGTTTGGGAGGAAGATTGGATTCGACCAATGTTATAAAACCATTGTTATCGGTAATTACCAATATTAGTTTTGATCATGAAGCCTTATTGGGAACAACGCTCGAAAAAATTGCCATTGAAAAAGCCGGAATTATTAAATTAAAAACTCCGGTAGTAGTTGGAGAAATGCAGGCTGAATCGCGATTTATATTCAGTAAATATGCGATACAAAACAAGGCTGAATTGTTTTTTGCAGACCAAGTTTACAAAGTGCAACAAGCAAGTATAAAAGGCACTGTGAGTCCTGCTCAAGAGATGGATATTACAAGAAAGGGTAAGGTTTTTATAGAAAAATTGAGTATTCCATTGCTGGGTCATTATCAGCAAAAAAATTGTTGTACTGTACTACAGGCGGTGGAGTTGCTGCAACAACAATCGTTTGTTGTAACCGAAAAGGATATAAAAATGGGCATGGCCAAGGTAATTGAGCAAACCAATTTTCAAGGTCGCTGGCAAGTGCTTAACCGCAAGCCATTGGTTATAGCCGATACAGCACACAATGAAGCAGGAATAAAGGAGGTAATGAAGCAATTGAAATTAACTCCGCATAAAAAATTACACATAGTTTTGGGTGTAGTGAACGATAAAGACTTGAGCAAAATTCTTCATTTGTTCCCGAGTAAAGCGCTCTATTATTTTTGCAAGGCCGATTTACCAAGAGCATTGGACGCAAAACTTTTGCAAGAAAAAGCGCTGGAACATTCCTTAAAAGGTAAGGTTTATTCCTCTGTAAATGAAGCATTAAAAGCAGCTGAAAAAGCAGCATCAAAAGAAGATTTAGTTTTTGTGGGAGGCTCAACGTTTACAGTAGCAGAAGTGCTTTAAAAAATATTTTTTAAAATAAATTTTGACCAAAAGAAAAAGTATCTATATTTGCACACCCAAAAAATAAGGGAGCTTAGCTCAGCTGGTTCAGAGCACTCCGATACATCGGAGGGGGCACTGGTTCACTAAGATGAATAGATTTAGTTCTTTAAAAAAATAATAATGGGAGCTTAGCTCAGCTGGTTCAGAGCACTCCGATACATCGGAGGGGTCACTGGTTCTCTGAGATGAATAGATTTAGTTCTTAAAAAAAATAATAATGGGAGCTTAGCTCAGCTGGTTCAGAGCACTCCGATACATCGGAGGGGTCACTGGTTCTCTGAGATGAATAGATTTAGTTCTTAAAAAAAATAATAATGGGAGCTTAGCTCAGCTGGTTCAGAGCATCTGCCTTACAAGCAGAGGGTCACTGGTTCGAACCCAGTAGTTCCCACCAAGCCTCGCAAATTGCGGGGCTTTTTTTTTAGCATGATATTTCACATTTATATTCTTTATTCATCAAATGCTAACAAATTTTATGTTGGTTATACTGGTGATGAATTGAGTTCACGTTTGCAGAAGCACAATTCAAATCATAAAGGATTTACCGGAAAATATACTGATTGGGTGCTTGTTTATAGTGAAGCGTTTGAAACAAAAGCTGCAGCCATGTCAAGGGAAAAGCAAATAAAGTTATGGAAATCACGCAAAGAAATAGAGAAGTTAATTGCAACAAGGCTTAGCTCAGCTGGTTCAGAACACTCCGATACATCGGAGGGGTCACTGGTTCGAACCCAGTAGTTCCCACAAAGCCTAGCAAATTGCGAGGCTTTTTTTTGCATGATATTTCACATTTATATACTTTATTCATCAAATGCTAACAAATATTATGTTGGTTATACTGGTGACGAATTGAGTTCTCGTTTACAGAAACACAATTCAAATCATAAAGGATTTACTGGAAAATATACTGATTGGGTGCTTGTTTATAGCGAAGCGTTTGAAACAAAGGCTACATCCATGTCAAGGGAAAAGCAAATAAAGTCGCGGAAATCACGCAAGGAAATAGAGAAGTTAATTGCAACGAAGCTTAGCTCAGTTGGTTCAGAGCACTCTGATACATCGGAGGGGTTACTGGTTCGAACCACTATTCATCCGTGTTGCAAACGCGGACGAGTTGGGATCGTGGACAGGAAAACACAAAATGACCTGTTTAAAGCACCAAAAGTTTACCGTTGGTAATAACTGATGTTCCGTTTTTAAGTTGATAATAATAAACTCCAGCTGGCAAATTTGTAAAACACACTTGTTGTTTTTTTGAAGATATTATCTGCACTTGCACGGTTATTCCTAATGCATTTTTCACCTCTAAAGCTAAAGGGGTACCGGCAAAGTTATCATATGTAACAATGCTGCAATCATGCACAGGATTTGGCTGAATAATTAACTGTTTATTAGTATTCTTCGAATCATTTATTCCAACATTTGTTGTTATAGTAATTCCGGTACCTAAATTATAATCAGAGGGAAGTGTATCACTTATAGTATGAAATGTTTCGTTGGTGACAATTGGTGAATTGAAATCAAAATAAATTCCTGCATTATTTTTTATCACTGTTCCAGTAAGCACTGTTGAAAGCGGTTTAATACTGAATTGAACATAGCCTTCGCTTGCTAATAGATTGGTGCTACTATCCGGTAAATTTATGTTCTCAAAAACAAAGGTAATTACAAGGCGCCCTATTCCACTTACAAACCATTTGAATGCATGCGAAGAAGCACCAACAGTTAAGGTAGTCACATCAAAATTTGCATCTAAAGTATCACGAAGAATAACCTGGTAAGCTGTGTCATTTCCTGTGTTTTGAAAATGCAAGGTATATTCAATTTCAGTAGTTGGTTTAATTAAATGTGTTGATGTTACTCCTCTCGGAATAGCCAACTTTTCATTAGGGTCAAATCCATTTAATAAAGGATTACATGTTACTGCTGTTTCCGGATTATCATCATCATCGTTAAACTGATTTACAAAACCTTTGCTGATATTTATGGGTAACCCTGCATTGCATCCTTCAATAGTAACGGATGGAGATTGAAACGAAGGATTGTAAGGCCTGTTGTCGGCCTCAAGGCGAATTGTTTGTCCGCTTGCAGGAATATTTACAACAACACTATCACCGGAATTCAACTTAAATTTATTCTCATAAACCAGCAGTGAGTCAAAGTAAACGTGCATATCACTACTATCACTCATGTTTCCTGTTCCGGTATTTTTTATGGTTACCGCTACGTTGAGAGCACTGCAAATTGCTTCAAGTGCAATGTCACTTCCATCCCAAAGTGCGTTAGCGATTACGCAATTGTTCCCAGGAACAATATTTCCACGAACACATTCTGTCAAACCAATTATATTTGAAATACAGGCTACGGAATCTAAAATTTGAATTGAACCACATTGACCGGCAGCAAGGGTGCCTAAATTATAAGTGAGTAAACTATCCTGTTTCGATGTCCAAGCCGGCAAGCTCGATAGTGCGAAAAGTTTATCTGAATAAACCAGTTTTATTTCTGCATTTGGCGCATCCTGAATTCCTACATTACAATACTGAATATTGGTATAGCTTTTCTGACAAACGCGCCTTCTGGTTGATGCAGCATTTAAATAAAGTAAATGGCAGGATTTAATACTGTCGGCAAAATCTAAATCATCTACAACAGAAGTGGTTGAGTCAATTATAGCGGTTAAGTCGCCATTATTTGAAGGACAATATTGTACGATGTTGAATAAAGCTGTACGCTTGATTTGTGTAATTAAATAGGTGCCGGTATCTGCCACATTAAGAAGATAATTACCATAATTATCAGTACCTGAATATTGGGAACCTGGTTCTGCTTTTACAATCATATTACCCAACCCGTTTTCATTAAAGTCTTTTACACAATCAGCATTTACATCATGGAAAATATTTCCCTTCAATTGCTTGTAATTCAACGGGGGTTGCGGGTCAACAATCCATGATGCTAGATTGGTTCGGTATTGCTTGTTCATTCTTGTAAAATTGCCACCGGCATAAAGTCTGTCACCGTACAAACAAAACTTTTGAATAATTCCTGAAGAAGTTAAAGAGTCATTCCAGAAACTGAAGTTGCCCGACACAGGGTCAACAAGTGCAGCAGGATCGTCATAAGATGGCGGACCATAAATACGCACACTACCTCCGCACAGAAGCGAATCATGATAAACAACAATATCATTAATTGACCCGCCTCCAATAGAAAAATTCGGTTTCCATGAAGTGGCTTTACCTGTTGCCGTATCTAACTCAGCAAGATTGTAACGCACCGAATCGCCCATTTCCTGAAAATAACCATAAACAAAAAATCTATTGTTGTGATGTAAAGTACCGCTTGGATAATAAGTATTAAAAGAATTTAACCCGACTTCGAAAGGAGTCACACTTTGAGTTAACATATTGTAACATGCAACCTCTCTTCTTGGCAACCCGTTAATCGAATCGAATTTGCCGGTGATAAACATCTTATTATCCCAGAAATGCAAATGCCTAACAGCCTTGATACCACCTCCTGAAGTGATAGCAATATTCTGTGGGACATGATTAAATGTAAGTGTATCAAAAGCAGTTATACCTTTTTGAACTACTCCGTATATGGTATCGAAATCACCACAAACATACATCAAATCTTTGTTTACAAATGTTCTTCTTGCTCCTAGTGCTGACGGACTCCACGAATCAGGAATTCCTGTATATGGATCTATGCTTGCAAGTCGCATACGAGGTAAACCAGCAACATTATTAAATCCTCCAATAATAATTAACTTTCCATTTACAAATTTTATATCATTAATACCACCATCCACAAGCGGTGCAAATCCATTTGGAAGATTTGTAAGTGTATTGATAGCTGCAATGTTATGGCGGTAAACACCGGTTACATTATTTGTACCAAAGGTATTTACTGCACCTCCAAAATAAGCCGTATCCCCTTTCATGAAAATATCATAAACAAAATTACTTGCTTTTATATTGGATGGAATAAATGCACCTGTTATGGTATCGGCAATACAAAATGACGAGTTGCTTCCTGTTTGTTTTCCGCTTGTGTAAATTTTTCCATTGCTGTACTTTACACAGTAATTTGTAGTGTTAGTAGTAGCCGGTGCCCAGTTAAGATCAACACCACCAGTTTTGTTAATACGAGCAATACCATTACGCGGTTGACTTTGAACACTTTCAAAATATCCTGCTATATAAATTTTGTTTCCTACTATTTCAAAGTCATGAATGCCGGGCGTTCCTGCGCTAATAGATAAGGCAGCTGATAATGAACCTAAGGAGTGATTGGCAAGGTTTATATAAGTAATACGATTTCTAGTATTGCCAAGCATGGTAGTAAATTCACCTGATACAAAAAGTGTATCGTTTGAAGTTTTCAGACAATAAATATAACCGTTAGGATTTGCATTGAAGGTGGTTTTAGCTCCTGATATCGTATCCAATTCAACAAGGTTCGCTCGGGTAGTGCCGCCAACTTTTGCAAAACGGCCACCAACATATACTTGATTTCCATTTGCGGCAAGGCCTTGACAATAAATACCATTGAGCGAATCAATTTTTGCATCCCAACTTAGTAAAGCTCCGTTAATAGGATCTAAGGCTGCCACTAAAATTCTTTTTGTAGTTCCGATGTATTGAAAATTTCCCCCGATATAAAGTTTATTTCCATAAAGCATGATTTCATACACATTCTTTTTTACATCAACTATAAAAGAAGGGTCGATGGTGTAATTGGGAAAAATATGGGCAACATTATTAATTGCAGGATAGCCGGGCACAGTAAAATTTCCGCAAATAAAATAACCACCATTATTATCGTTAATAATCTTATAAACAGTACCGTTAACCTGGGTATAGTTTAAAATCATATTTTCAGTCGATAGTTGTATAGGAACAAGACAACCGGTTATAGGCCCGATGTAATCAAAAAAACCACCAAAGTATAAGGTGTTGCCAACACGTTCAACGGTGTTTACCTGACCATCAGTTGTCCAAAAGGATGTATCCATTTGGGCGTGTGCATTAAAAAACAAAATGAAGAAAAAATAAGGTAAGAGCTTTTTCATGAGAATGTTCCTAATTATTACTATCAAATTTAAAAAAATAACCAATTGTATATAGAATATAACTTTAAAATTTGACTATTCTTTTGGAACAAAAAGCAAGTCTGATTTCTTTCAATAAAATTAGTCAAACAGAAGCATATAACTAAGTCACATAAAGAAAACCGGTTCCCTCACCAGCGTGTGCTTGTAGCGCGTGCATAGGAGTATTAGACAAATTAATTTTGAACTAAAACTCTCACTTGATGTTAGAATATAAAATTATGTCCGCAAGAACCATCATATCCTTTTGAAAAAGGTTCGAGATTTGAACTGTGAAGCCCACCCAAGCCTTGCAAATTGCAAGACTTTTTTTGCATGAAATTTTACTTTTATAGGTTGCTCAGAAAATACCAAAAAGTAAATTGGACCTGCCAGGAATTTACTTTTTTAAAAGCTCCATTAATTTATGGTTGAGATAAAATTTTTCTTTTCCAACTTGTTCACTCTTTAGGAACCCGGCTGCTTCAAGTTCTTTAAGATAATTACCTACCGTTTTTAAATTTCCGAGACCGGCATCTTTTAAAATGCTTCTTTTCGTGTAGGGCAGTCGAAACAAAATCTCCAGTAAATCTTTTGAATAAACCTTTGGAAGTTTTTTTTGAATTTCTGCTCCCATTTTATTCATCAATTTTTCAATGGCTGCAATTTGTTCTCTTCCTTTTTTAGCAGTTTGCTCAACCATATCGAGCATGTATAAAATCCATGTTTCCCAATCTCCTTTTTCGGTGACATTTCTCAGATTGCTGTAATAATCGTTCTTGTGTTTTATGATATAGTTACTTAAATACAATGCCGGTGTATCCATAAGGCAAGTTAGCTTTAAGTACAGCAATAAAATTATACGACCTGTACGCCCATTACCATCAAAAAATGGGTGAATCGCTTCGAACTGATAATGGATAATTGCCATTTTAATAAGCGGATCCATATCATCTTCACTATTCATGAACGCTTCAAGGTTTTTTAACTTTGCACGTATTATCTGCGCACCTTCAGGTGGAGTATAAACCACTTTATTAGTAGTGGGATTACTTAACTGTGTACCCGGAGCATTTCGTATACTTGATTTATTCTCTTTAATAATTTGCATAATGGCAATAAAGAGATTGGTAGTTAGTAGTGGTTTTTTCTCTAATTGATTTACACCATACCATAAAGCATCCTTGTAATGAATAACTTCTTTAGTGGAAGGGCGCTCTATCTTTTTATCGGCAATAGATGCTTTAAATAATTCATCCTGTGTTGTGATGATGTTTTCGATAGCAGAACTTGCCTGAGCTTCTTGTAAGTTAATCGTATCAATAAAAAGGGTTGGATTAGGGAGATTGGTAATGGCACCTTTAAGCTCGGATAATGCTCTACTTGCTACAATTGTTTTTTTAAGTACAGCAATAGTTTCTATCTTGCCTTTGGGAGGCAAAAGAGGCAAATCATTGTAGGGTTTATCGGGCTTGTATGCCATTTGAATCTAATTTATACAAGAGCATTTTTCGCCCTCTTAATTAATACGAGAGTAAATATAGTAATTATTTGCCCTCGTTTAAAATTTAAGCGTAAAAAGCGCCCTCGTTCGATTTCAAAAAGCAGAGCCATTTTACAACTACTGCCAATAAATAGTATGTTGGCAATACAGGTGATGAATTGTGTTCCCGTTTACAATTCACAATTCAAATCACAAAGTATTAACCGGAAAATATGCTGATTGGCTGCTTGTTTATAGCGAAGCGTTTGAAACGAAAGCTGCAGCCATGTCAAGGTAAAAAGCAAATAAAGTCATGGAAATCACGTAAGGAAATAGAGAAGTTAATTGAAACAAAGCTTAGCTCAGCTGGTTCAGAACAACTGGTTCGAGCCAATAATCATCCGAGTTTGCAACGCGAATACTTAAGATTTGCAATTATGCAGTAAAGGCAATAATGGTGCAGAATACGGAGAATTGCAATTTTTGAAGTACAAGAGATTATAAGGACAATTAAGGGTTCTTTGAAATTGCGAAAAAGTTAGTTGTTATGCGTTGAAAACGCATACTTCATGACATCCGCGTTGCAAACACGGACGAGTTTAGGTTGCAAACATGTTGGAGTTTGAAAGTTGTTGGCCATTTTTTAGTAAGTTTTAATACTCAAAACTTCTAAAAAATGACTCCCTCAAAACATCAACTTTTTTTTCGTTTTGAGGTGGTCAATTTGGACCGGTTTGCGCTGGTCAATTTGAACTAGTCACAGGTGTTCAGTTTCAACCGGCAAGTGTGGTCAATTTCAACCAGATTTTGCAAGTAAAAATCTAAAATTTGTTTCTTTCTGCGATGTGAAAATTGGGGGTTAAAATAGATAAATTTCATCTATTTAATAGCAAAATGTAAAAATAAGCATATTGTAATCTGTTTATAATTACTATATTTGTATATATAAGTAATTTTATGGCTAGTTTAAATCTTATTCCATCAGAAAAAATTATTGAACGCCTGCGCTACGAAAATCCCTGGTGGCTGTCCAAACAAATACCTGAGCAATACAGTGCAATGTCGAAGCGCTTATATTTTGATTTGTTTTACCCTTTCGTAACCGAAAAAAATATTCGCAGAGCATTAGTGCTTATGGGCCCCAGGCGTGTGGGCAAAACGGTGATGCTGTTTCATAGCATCCAACAATTACTACAAGAAAAAGTAAAGCCAAATCAACTTTTTTTTATTGGTATAGACAATCCCATTTACGTGCATTTGGGATTAGAAGACATTTTAAGCTTGTGCAAAAAAGCCCTCAATTTAAGCCATCTCAAGGGTTGCTACGTGTTTTTTGATGAAATACAATACTTAAAAGATTGGGAACGCCACCTTAAAGTGTTGGTAGATGCTTATCCCGAAACCAAGTTCATTGTTTCTGGCTCGGCTGCTGCGGCTTTAAAATGGCATAGTTCCGAAAGTGGTGCAGGTCGTTTTACTGATTTTATGCTGCCTCCACTAACCTTTCAGGAGTACATTCATTTAAAACAACTGGATCACTTAATATACCAAGGTAACATAAATTACGGCGGCCAATCTATTCCTTATTGTCTTACACACAATGTAAAAGCATTAAACAAAGAGTTTGTGAATTATTTGAATTTTGGTGGTTATCCTGAAGTGGTGTTATCAGAGAAAATTCAAAGTGATATGGGGCGTTATGTAAAAAACGACATTGTAGATAAGGTGCTGCTAAGAGATTTGCCCAGTTTATATGGGATTAAGGATGTGCAAGAGCTAAACCGATTTTTCACATATATTGCATACAATACCGGCAACGAATTTTCGTATGAATCGATATCGAATGATAGTGGTATACAAAAAGATACCTTGAAAAAATACTTGGAGTATTTGGAATCAGCCTTCTTAATAAAAGTGCTCAACAAGGTTGATATTAACGCTAAAAGATTAAAACGAGTAACGAGCTTTAAAGTTTATTTAACCAATCCTTCACTCCGAACGGCTTTGTTTTCGCCTATATCAGAAACCGACAATGAAATGGGGAATATGGTTGAAACGGCAGTATTATCGCAATGGATGCATCGCGAAAATCTAGATTTAACTTATGCCCGTTGGAAAGAAGGAAGAAGGGAAGGGGAAGTGGATTTGGTTTTAGTGGATGATAAAAAATTTAAACCAGTTTGGGCAGTTGAGATAAAATGGAGCAATCGTTATTTTGATAAACCCCAAGAACTAAAAAGTTTGATTCATTTTTGTAAAGCAAATACATTTGATAAAGCGCTTGTTACATCAATTGACCAGCAAGGTACAAAGAGTTTGCAAACATTGCATTTAACATTTTTGCCTGCTTCTGTGTACACCTATAATATTGGTGATATAACGCTAAAAATGAAAATACCTAATTAAAATCTACATAGCTCTAAAATGAAATTCACTGAGGAAAAATTAGAAAAAGCATTTACCGAATTGTTGAGTCAAGAAGAGTTGCAAACACTGACGAGTTTGGGTAGTTGAAAAAAATGCTTACTTCGTAAGTGCAAATTACACTATTGTGCTAAAAAAATATTTTCCTTTCTTCTTTTTAATTTACTCTTCTGTTGCATTTGCCCAAGCTCCGGTATTTAATTGGGGTGCATCAGCGGGTGGAAGCGATGATGATATAATTTACGATATTGCTATTCCCGACTCTACTATTTTTCAATGCACAATTGGTTGCCCGCTGACATTGGTTGGCAGTACCAAATCGGATGATGGCAACTTAACAAATTGCAATAGTCTTATTGCTGGAAACTTTCAAGCATTGGTTTTGAAGTTCACCACTTTTGGTAATTTTAATGATTGCTTTTCATTTGGAGGTAGTGGTTCCGATAAATTTCATAAAGTTCAATACCACAACTCGTCCGGGTTTGCAACGCAAATTTCGAGCATCCGCGTTACAAACGCGGACGAGTTGGGGTCATGGAAATTACGCAAGGAAATAGAGAAGTTAATAGTAACAAGGCTTAGCTCAACTGGTTCAGAGCAACAGCTTCGAACCCAGTAGTTCCCACCAAGCCTCGCAATTGCGAGGCTTTTTTTTTGCATGATATTTCACATTTATATTCTTTATTTAAATGCACAAGGCTGCTATTGAAATTTGAAAATTGTTTACAAACCTTATTAAGCTAAAAGCATTTCAACCAATGAAATTAATTTGTAGTTTTAATGTTGAAGAAAAACAGGGTGGGCTACAGCAGCAATAGAGAGCGAGTAGGGGGATAACTCAACCGTTAAACGAATCAACAATAAATAGAAGCTTTTAAAATGGACACAAAAATATTTTCAGAGGTTGACAAATACATTTGCAACTTACTTGCTCCAGAAGACAAGGTATTGACCGAAACTATAAAATCGCTCGACAAAGAAGG
>WBZU01002220.1_pt1 | contig 13630 bp, 11 predicted proteins | sample 5204311 | NCBI WGS metagenome assembly WBZU01 (sample SAMN12344359, study PRJNA552823) | activated sludge metagenome | biome: Activated sludge suspended growth; feature: Nitrification reactor; material: Wastewater; isolation source: activated sludge from nitrification reactor of wastewater...
GCCGCGGAGGAAGTTGCGCGCCTGGAGAAGCTGGGCAGTCCGCTGCCGCAGGCGGAGATCGAAAAGCTGGTGGACCGGTTGCTTCGCTCGGAGGAATTCGGCGTGCGCTGGGCCCGGCCCTGGCTGGATCTGGCGCGCTATGCAGATTCGCACGGATTCCAGCGGGATGATTTGCGCGAAATCTGGGGCTTCCGCGACTGGGTGGTCAACGCGCTCAATGCGGACATGCCATTCACGCAGTTCACGATCGAGCAGGTGGCCGGCGACCTGCTGCCAGGGGCCACGCAGGATCAAATCATCGCCACCGGGTTCCATCGCTGCACGCCGACGAACGTGGAAGCGGGAACCGATCCGGAGGAAAGCCGTATCAACCAGGTGATCGACCGCGTGAACACGACTGGAGCGGTGTGGCTGGGCACTACGCTGGAGTGCGCGCAGTGTCACAATCACAAGTATGACCCCTTCTCGATGAAGGACTACTACCAGCTGCTCGCTTACTTCAACAACACGGAGAAGGAAGCCGAACGCACGAACCCAAAGGTGCCGGGCTCCATTCAGTTCACGGGCACACCGCTGGCCATGGCAAAGGCCGAAAACACGGAGCTGCGAAAGCTGGAAGCCGAGCGCGCTGAGCTGGAGGCCCGGATGACGCAGCTCGGCGGCACGACTGACAAGGACTTTAATCAATGGCGCTCGAAGATGGCGGATGAACTCGCGCGGCCGTTGCAGGAAAAGGTGCTGGATGTTGTGGAGTTCGTCTCCGAGAGTGGTTCCCAGCACAAAGAACTGCCGGATGGATCCGTGCTGCTGGTGGGCAAACCGGCACCGCTCGATACCTATCGCATGGTGTTACGCGGAGGAGATTTGAAGCAGATCTCAGGCATCAAACTGGAAGCACTGACAGATGAGTCGCTGCCAGGGAAAGGTCCCGGTCGCGGCGATGCCGCCCGGCCAAACTTCGTGCTGACCAGCTTTGAGGCGCGCACGCGCGCGGCGGATGCGAATGATGATGCCGGCAAGCCCTTGCATTTTGTGGGCGCGAAGGCCGATTTCGCGCAGCGGAACTTCGACCCCGCTGGCGCCCTTGATGATGACGAGAAGACGGCCTGGGCGATCAACCCCGAGTTTGGCAAACCGCACTGGGCAGTATTCCAGCTGGATGGTCCTCTGAATCTGGATGCTCGCACGGAACTGGTGATCTCACTGGTGCAAAACTATGGGGCCGGGCGTTTGATCGGGCGAGTGCGAGTTAGCGCTGTAGTAGGAAGTCTGGCGGCGGCAAATCTGCCTGGCGAAATCGCCGCGCTGCTGCGCAAGCCTGGGCTCAGTCGCCGTGAACTGGCGGTGCTGCGCGAACACTTCGATAGCGATATGCCCGGTGTGGGAGACCTGAAGCGACAGATGAGCGCCGTGGACAGAAAAATAAAAGCCCTGCGTCCGCCCACCACTGAGGTGATGAAGGAACTGCCCGAGCCGCGCATGACTGCGATGTTCAAGCGCGGTGTGTTCTCTGATCCCGGCGACCCGGTGAAGCCAGGAACGCCTGCCGTGCTCCCAAGCATAGCCGGTGACGAAGGCCGGGTGACGCTGGCGAAGTGGCTGGTGTCACCTGAGAATCCGCTGACAGCGCGCGTCACGGTGAACCGCTGGTGGGCAGAGATGTTCGGGCATGGAATCGTGACCACGCTGGAGGACTTTGGCAGCAAAGGAGAGCCGCCGACTCATCCTGAAATGCTCGACTGGCTGGCTGTGGATTTCATGCAGCAAGGCTGGTCGATGAAGAAGCTGATACGCCTGATCGCCACCTCTGCGACATTTTGCCAGGACTCCGCCGTGTCGCCTGCGCTGCTGGAGCACGACGATCAAAACCTGCTTTACGCACGTGGTCCGCGGCTGCGCATGGATGCGGAAGGCGTGCGCGATAATGCTCTGGCCATTGCCGGACTGCTGAGCACCGCGAAAGGCGGTCCGCCCATCTATCCTCCGCAACCGGATGGTTTGTGGCGAAAAGTGGGCGGACAGCAATACAACTACGCCGTCAGCGAGGGTGAAAAGCAGTATCGCCGCGGGCTCTACGTGGTGCTGAAGCGTGGCGCGCCGTATCCGAGCTTTGTGAACTTCGATGCCTCCGCCCGCATGGCCTGCGTGGTGAAGCGATCGCGATCCAACACTCCATTGCAGGCACTGACCCTCCTGAACGATCCGGTGTATGTCGAAGCTGCAAAAGCGTTCGCCGACCGGCTTGCAAAAGAACTTCCCAACGCCGGGGATGATGAGCGCATCACGCGGGCGTTTCGCATCGCAGTCGCGCGTGAGCCTTCGTATCAAGAACTGACCGTGCTGCGCGATCTGCTGCACGCCCAAAAGAACGACTGGCACGCCGTGACATCGGCGTTGCTGAATCTGGATGAGACCATCACCCGGCCATAACTCGGACACCCGCCACCGCATGAACACGATCGATTCATCTGACATTGCCGCGGGCAACCGCCGAAATTTTTTGCAGCGCACCGGATTTGGCCTGGGTGCGACGGCGCTGGGCTCCTTGCTCGCGCGTGATCTGCCGGCGGCGTCTCCCGATCCTGTGAAGCCGAGGGCGCCGCATTTCGCCCCGCGTGCGAAGCATGTGATCTACCTGCACATGATCGGTGCGCCCTCTCAGCTCGATCTGCTGGACTACAAACCCGAGCTGCAAAAGCGCGACGGGCAGGAGTGTCCGGCTGAGCTTTTGAAAGGCAGGCGATTTGCATTCATTGGCACTGAGAAATCCCTCCAAGGCTCGCCCTTCAAATTCAAGCAGCATGGCCAGTGCGGGGCATGGATGTCGGAATTGCTGCCGCATCTCGGAACGGTGGCGGACGATCTGTGCATCGTGCACTCGCTTCATACCAATGAGATTAATCACGCTCCGGCGCAGATGCTTCTGCACAGCGGCTTTGGGCGCGGAGGCAGACCGAGCTTTGGATCCTGGGTCACGTATGGACTGGGCAGCGAGAACTCGGATCTGCCGGCTTACGTTGTCATGCTCTCCGGCCCGCCCGGTGGCGCTGGCACTGCGCTGTGGTCCACGGGTTTCCTGCCGAGCGTTTATCAGGGCATCCAGTTCCGGTCCGAGGGAGAGCCGGTGCTGTTTCTGGGCAATCCGGATGGGCAGAGCCGCGCGGACCGGAGGCGGCTGCTGGATGCCGTGAAGCAACTCAACGAGCAGAGGCTGGGCGCGGTGGGAGATCCGGAGATCGCCACACGAATCAGCCAGTATGAGATGGCCTACCGCATGCAGTCGAGCGTGCCGGACTTGATGGACATTTCCAAGGAATCGAAGGCGACGCTGGAGATGTATGGTGCGCAGCCTGGGAAGGCTTCGTTTGCCAGCAATTGCTTGTTAGCCAGGAGGCTGGTGGAGCGTGGTGTGCGGTTGATTGAGTTGTATGACTCCGACTGGGATCACCATGGTGGACTGGACAAACGGCTGCCTGCGAAGGCAAAAGATGTGGATCAGGCGATGGCTGCGCTCGTCCGCGATCTGAAGGAGCGTGGCATGCTGGAGGACACGCTGGTAATCTGGGGCGCCGAATTTGGACGCACTCCCATCCGGCAGGGGCAGGATGGCAATGGCAAGCGGACCGGAGTGGGCCGCGATCACCACAAGGATGCCTACACGATGTGGATGGCAGGTGGCGGCGTGAAGCCAGGCGTCAGCTACGGACGCACGGACGAGTTTGGTTTTGGCATCGTGGATCAACCCGTGCATGTGCACGATCTCAACGCGACGGTGCTGCACCTCCTGGGTCTTGATCACACACGGCTCACCTTCCGCTACCAGGGAAGGGATTACCGGCTCACCGACATTCACGGCGACCTGGTCACCGCGATCATGGATTCGTAGTGTCCGGCACGAACCACACGACGATCAGTCCCAGCGCATAGATGCAGGCACAAATGGAACCCACGCGCGGGTAGTCGCCGCCGAGCGCAGCAAACATCCAGCCTGCGGCAAGGACGCCCACTGCGGTGGCGAAGCGCCCGGAGTTATACGCCATGCCGCTGCCAGTGGCGCGAACGCGCGTGGGATACAAAGCCGGGAGATTCAATGCCAGCCAGCCGAAGAACAAGGTGGCAATGAACCCCTGCACGAAGACGACCGGGTGAAACGAGGGCGCTAGCGGTGCCGTGCATTGGAACATCGCTACCGTAACGATCGAGGTGGCGAGGCTGAACAAGCCATAGCTCAGACGCCGTCCGAGTTTGGCCGCGATCTGTGAACCGAAGAAGCTGCCGAGTGTGGCGCCGAGCGCCCACCAGCCTTGTGTTGCGGCTTTGTAGGTGGGCAGTGACGCGGCGGCTTTGTCCGCCCAGGGGATCATCCATTTGCTGGCCGACCACGCGCCGATCATGGGAATGGCGCTCAACGCGATGCCGATCATGGTGAAACGGATGAGCTGCGGCTGAAAGAGTTCACGCAACGGCGCGGCAGGCTTTGGGGTTGCGCCGCGTTCGGCGAGCCATTGCGGTGACTCGGGAAGTGCGGTCAGAACGCCGATGCCGAGCAGTGCTGGTGCGCCGGCAAAATGAAACAGCCAGCGCCACGAATCTGAGGTGACAACGAAAATCCGCGCGAGCTGGGATACGAGCAGAATACCGGCGTTGAGCCCCGCCATCATGGCACCGGAAATCACCGGACGTGACGCGCTGGGCCAGCTCTCTGACACGAGGGCGACCGCATTGGGCCAGAGGCCACCCACACCGAGACCGACGAGGAAGCGCAGGAGGAGCATCTGGTGCGGTGTCGTGACATGGGCGCCGAGCGCGGCAAACACCGAGTAGGCGAGGATGCTGATGCCCATCGCGCGCTTTCTGCCGATGCGATCGCCGACGTCACCAAGCAGTATGCCGCCGATGGCAGCGCCGAGCATCAGTGCCGCGGTATAGAGGGCAAACCATTCGCCGCCGAGCGTCGCAGTGAATGCTTCTCCGAGCAGGCTCCTTGTCACCGAGAGCGATGCGACGGGCATGATGCCGAGTTCGACGCCATCGAAGACGAGGGCGGTAAAGCAGGCGACGAGCACGCAGATTCGGGCGGTGCGTGAGAGCATGGAGATCAGGTGCTGGGAGGTGGCGAGTCCGCGGATGCCTGTTCGAGCACGCGGATGATGGCAGAGTTATCCAGCTCGCCAAGGCCTGCTGCCTCTGCTTGTTCGAGCAACTGCTGATGCACGCGGCTCAGCGGCATGAGCAGCCCGTGGCCTGCGTCGTTGATGAGGCGCACGTCTTTGAGATGCTGCGACAGCCGCGCCTGAGGTGTGAAGTCGCCGGAGATCATCTTCTCGCCTTTCGCGTCCATGATGCGGGATGATGCCGGGCTCGCGCGCAGGACTTCGAGCGCAGCCGAGGGCTCGATGCCCAGGGCTTTGGCGAACACGAGCGTCTCGGCGAGCACGGCGCGATGCAGCCCGAGTGCGAGATTGGTGACCAGCTTCATCCTGGCACCTGAACCTGCAGGCCCGAGGTGAAACACGTGCTTGCCCAGGCAATCGAGGATGGTGCGGCACCGATCGAAGGCTTCGCGAGCGCCTCCTGCCATGATGGTGGCTTGGTGTTGCAGGAGTTGATCGCGGTTGCCTGAGATGGTGGCATCCAGGTAGTGGATCTGCATAGCGGCTAGCAGCGTGGCTGTTTCACTGGCGCTCGCGGCATCGCCCGTCGTGGTGTCGAGGATGATCTGACCGGGGCGCAGTTCCGCGTGCACGGACTCGATCACCTGCCGAACGCTGTCGCTGTCGTAGAGGCTGAGAAGAAGGATGCTGGACTGCTGTGCAGTCCTCGCCGCGCTCCTGTCAGGAAGCAGGCCAAAGCTTTCGGCTTCTGCCACGCGTGCTGGGAGGCGATCAAAACCGCGCACGATGAACCCATGACGGATGAGTGTTTGCGCGATCGCGCTCCCCATCAACCCCAGGCCGATGATGCCAATGGTCTCGGGGCTCATGCTCGCGATGGGTGGGGCGAAGTGGCTACCTGGATTCCTTGGCGTAAGCTTCCCAGGCTTCGGCGATCTTTGCAGACTTTTCATCCCCGCTGTGGAAGATGAAACGATGACGGAGCTTGAGGCGGTCTCCTTGTTTGATCTCGAAGCCGGCATCGGGCGCGCTCTTATCAAACTGCTGGGAGGCAAATGGATTCGCCGTGAAGAGGCCGTAGGTGCGCACGTGCCAGCCTGTGGGGAAACGGAAGCTGGAGGGGTGATTGAGCATCGCAACGCCAACGGCCTGGCCGCCGACGGTGCCGTAGTAGTCGCACCACCTGGCGTGCGTGGACCAGGCGTCCTTGTCGGTCTTGCCCTCGCTGGTGATGATGTGACCGGTGCCCTTTTTGCCTTTGTCGATCTCGACTGCCATTTCGGTGGGCACGCGGATGCTGAGGCCGGCGTCTTTTTTGTCCTCCACACTGACGGGGCCGATGCTGGCGATGATGTCGATGTCGAAGTCGAGCAGGGTCACTCCATCGCCGGCGCGGAAGATCATGCTGCGCTCTTCTTCAAAGGCCTTTTTACCGGACGGATCGAGGTAATCATTCAATGTGACGACGGTGGCCGTGGTGGCGTCGGCTTTGATCTCCTTGTATTCACGGTGCTTGATGCTGCCGAGCTTCGCCAGACGCACGTCGCCGGAACCGGGCTTCTTGGCGTTGGCCTCATCATAGGTGGCGTGTTCGGACCAGGTTTCAAAGCCGCCCATGCCTTCGTGGCCGAAAACGATGCCGCGATGATGCGGGTGGTCGTGCTGTTCACCTTCCACGTTTTTCATCGGATAGTTGCGCGTCATTTGCGTGCCGGTGGGACCGAACACGGGCGCGAGATAGGGCTTGTTGGCCTGGTCAATCACGTATTCGGCGACGAGCTTGCCATCGTGCTTGATGATGAGTCCGCCGCTGGTGGTCTTGTCCATGGTGAAACCGGTCTGGGCCTGAACGCAAGCGGCTGCGGCGAGGCCGAGCGCGCAGGTGATGAATGAGGTGCGAGTCATGGATGGGTTGAACGTGGCGAGAGACGCGCCCTTTGCACCAGGTAAACTCTGCCGGTGTGGACTCGTGATTGTCACTTGGGGAAACTGCGTCTATAAGCGCGGCCTTCCATGTCGGGAACACTCTCCAGCCACACCAAGATCAGACCGTTGTCGATGGGCAGCCTGCTGTTTCTGGCTGGCTTCGCACTGCTGCTCGCGGGCTGGTATCGACTGCCGGATCTGGGGCTGCGACCCATGCACGCGGATGAGGCGATCCTGGGGCTGAAGTTCATCGACATGACGAAGGCCGGCCACTTTGACTACAATCCGACTGATTTTCATGGGCCGGTGCTGCATTATCTGACCTGGCTGGGGGCGAAGCTGGCTGGCTGGGGGCACCCGGCGCAGTTCACGGAGGTGGAACTGCGCTCCGTGGTGGCCATCACCGGCATTTTGCTGGTGCTGAGCACGCTGCTAATCTCGGATGCCCTGGATCGTCCGGCCACGGTGATTGCCATGCTCTTGATGGCGGTGTCGCCGATGGAGGTGTTCTACTCGCGCTATTACATCATGGAGGTGCCGTTTGTGCTGTGGCTGGCGCTTTTCATGTATGCGTGCTGGCGATTCGCCAAGTCCGAGCGGTTTATCTATGTCCTGCTGGCCGGATCGATGGTCGGCCTGCTGCATGCGACCAAGGAGACGTTTGTGATCAATCTGGTAGCGATGGGGCTGGGCTGGGTGGGGGCGCAGTTCCTCACAGATGGCTTCACCGACCGCAATAGATCGCTCTTTCTGAGCCTGGGGAGAAACCGCCATTCGGTGCGCCTGCCCTGGCTGTGGGTTGGGGTTATCGGAGCGATTGTTTCAATGGCGTTGTTCTCGGGCGGATTCCGTTTTTGGGATGATGTGCGTGAAAGCTTCACGACTTACGGGAACTATTTGCACCGCTCCGGAGGGGCCGGGCACGCGAAGCCTGTTTATTACTACGCAGGCATTCTTTCCTTTACCAAAGACGGTCCTTTCGTGTGGACCGAAGGGATGATTCTGGCGCTGGCGATCGTGGGAATGGTGCACGCCTTTGCCGGGCGCTTCCAGCGCAGTGAGGAGCGGAAGGCTTTCCTGGTTTTTCTGAGCATCTACACGCTGTCAGCTTTCGCGGCGTATTCGGTAATCCCCTACAAAACGCCGTGGACGATTCTGTCGGTCGAGCACGGGCTGATCCTGCTGGCAGGAGTCGGAGGTCAGGTGGTATTCCGCCTGTTCAGTCACGCGGCGTGGAAGGCGGTTTGCATGGTTTGTCTGCTGGTCGGGCTGTGGCATCTCTGCAGTCAGAGCATGTTCTCCATTCGCGACCGCGGAGTGGCCAATCTGCGCGGGCCGTATGTTTACAGTCATACGTCCACGCCGGCTTTGAAGCTGGTGCAAAAACTTCGCGATCTGGCCGCCTACCAGGATGGGAGCTTCAGCGCGCAGGTAATCAATGCGGACCAAGGCTGGCCGCTGCCATGGTATTTGCGACAGCTGCCGAGCGTGGGTTATCAGGCAAGCGTGCCTGACAAGCTGGATGCCAACGTGCTGGTGGTGGATGACAATCTGGTGGACCGGGCCAAAGCCAGCGGCGCGCCCAAACAGTATCAAGCCCTGGACTTCTACGATCTGCGGCCAGGGGTGCACGTGGTGCTGCTGGTGGAGCAGCACTTGCTAAAAGACTTCCTGACATCCAGCAGGCTCAACAACCCGCCGTGATGGACCTGGCAGCGGTGCATTCGTTTTGCCACGAGGCAATGAACACCCAGTGGGAGGTGGTCATTCCGGCCAAGGACGCCGATGCTGGGCGGGCCCGATCCGTGGCGGCTGCCGTCTTCGCCGAGGTGGACCGGCTGGAAGGGGAACTGAGCCGCTTCCGTCCGACCAGCGATATTTGGCGACTAGGCCTGCTTCGCGCGGGCGAGAGCACAGTCGTAGACTTTGCTGCCTGGGATTGCCTGTCGTTGGCCAAGGCCGTGCATCTCGAAACGGGGGGCGCGTTTGATGTGACCCTGGCGCCTCTGATGCGGCTGTGGAGAAATCAGGATGGCAGTCCCCGACAGGCCAGGCCGGAGGAGCTTGCCTGGGTGCGGGGCCGCATGGGGATGGACAAATTCGATCTGGACCCAGAAGGGCTTCGGGTCACGGTGCATGCCGACCAGATGAGTTTCGATCTTGGTGCCGTCGGAAAAGGATATGCTCTGGATCAGGCCGTCAGGGTTTTGGAGGAGAACGGAGTCTATGCCGCTCTGATGAGCGCAGGAGAAAGTTCGGTGCTCGCGGTGGGCGCGCCGCCTGGAGAGGAGTCGGGCTGGCTTATCAATCTGGATTTGATCCCAAGCCAAACCTTGTTGCTCCAGAACACCGCAGTGAGCTGTTCGGGGTTTGCCGTGCAAGGTGCCCACATCATGGATCCGCGCACCCTGACCCCTGTGCCGTTGAGGCACGTCCGAAGCTACGTCGAAGCCCCTACGGCGGCGTTGTCGGACGCGCTGTCCACAGCGTTTATGCTGATGACCGAAAAGGAGGTCGCAGAATTCTGCGCTCGTCACCCGCTGGTGCGAGCCATATCTGGCGCGGCAGGGGAGTGATTGACTTTTGAGTCAAGGAAAAAATTAGCAGGCATGAATCACAAGCTTGAAATTTTTTTCACCTTTGAGTTGATATCTTGGTTAAGTTGAACAGATTAGGGCCGTCAAGGATAGGAAAAAGACAAATATTTATTGTGGCTATAATTTGAGCTTGATGAGTCATAGCTACGTGTTATTATTTTCTTCAGCCTATTCGTCTTTTCAAAAAAACCAACGCGCAGTCAACTTCAGCTATGAACGGAACCAAACTCCCTCCCCGCGACCACGCCAAGCTGGCAGACTTCATTCTGTTCAGTCAGCGTGAGTTCCTGCTGAACCTGTCGCGCGACTTGAACCGGGACAACATCTCCTTCGCCCAGTTCTTCCTGCTCAGCTATCTGTCCACGTCGAGGGAACTCACGATGACGGACATCGCCCGCAAGATGGGGCATTCGACAGCGGCCGCCACCGGACTGGTGGATCGTCTCGAGAAACTTGGCTACATGGAGCGCACGCACGCGATCGATGATCGCCGCAAGGTGCTTGTGCGCATCACCCCAAAAGGCCTGGATATCGTCAGCCGGCTCCGTGATGAGCTGCAGGGTCGCATCGCCGAGGCGATGGAGGAAGCCCAGACACCGGACGCTGGGTCGTTCATTTCCGGTTACCGGAAGCTGGATGACACTGTGAACAGTTGATCGTAGCGGCGAGCGGCCGTGGTGGGTTCGTGCTGGAATCGCCTTTCTAGCTGGCGAGATTGCGCCGAATGAGCGACGCCATCGATCCAACGGCAGAGGCAGGCGGGCAGCCCGCCGCTGAGTGTCTGTTTTTCCCGGCCATCCAGGGAATTGCGCATCGATTTGTGCTGCGCCATCCGGCGTTGGCGATGGACGTGGATCGGAGCGAGGCATTGCGACGATTGGCACCGTGGCATGAGCGAATCCTGAACCAGATGGGGTATCAGCCCCAGTCCTTGCGCACGGCTGAGCAGGTTCATGGCAACCGCGTGGCGGTGGTGGATGGAACCAGCGAGTGTCAGACGGCAGGAGTCGATGGCCTGATTACTCAGGATGCTCGGATCGCGCTGGGAATCTACGTGGCGGACTGCTGCGCGGTGTATCTGCACGACCCGGTTACGCGGTCCATTGGTCTGGTGCATGCGGGTCGAAAGGGCGCTGAACTGGGCATTGTGCCGACTGCCATTGAAGCGATGTCGCAGGCCTTTGGCGTGCAGCCTGGGGACATTATCGTGCAGCTGAGCCCATGCATCCGCCCGCCCGCCTATGAGGTGGACTTTGCTGCCACGGTGCGGGTGCAGGCGCTTGGCGCGGGCGTGCAGCCGGCGCATTTGCACGATTGCGGCGTCTGCACGTCCAGCGACCTGAGGAGCTTTTATTCTTATCGGATCGAAAACGGACGCACCGGGCGCATGCTGGCTCTGCTGGCCTTGGGAGCGGGTGTGTAGAGGCCCCGGGCACAAGGGCTTGCTGTCTGGCCTGATGCATCCTACTGGCTCTCCCCGCATGATCGCCACGCCCGCCAGCATCAGAATTCCGGCCTACGCCAAGATCAATCTCTCTCTCCGCATCCTGGGCAGGCGTGACGACGGTTTTCACGCGCTTGAAACCCGCATGGTGCCAATCGACGTGAGCGATGAGGTGGAGATCGCTCGCCTGCGTGGCGGGGAATCCAGCCTCACCTGCTCCGATGAATCGCTGCCTTTGGACGATAGCAATCTGGCCATGAAGGCACTGCGGGCCTTTGAGAAGCGCACGGGCGTCTCCGGTGCCTGGGGCATCCACTTGGAAAAGATGATTCCGTCCGGTGCCGGTCTGGGCGGCGGGAGCAGTGATGCGGCAGCCGTGCTTCGTGGGTTGAATGACCTGACTGGCTGTCGATTGCCTCTCGAGACGCTGGCCGAACTCGGGGCGGCCATCGGCTCTGATGTGCCGTTCTTTCTTCATGGGCGTGCCTGCGATGCTACCGGGCGCGGTGAGATCGTATCGCCGGTGGAGTTTCCCCATCAACTGACACTTGTGCTCATCAAGCCTCCGTTCGGAGTATCCACCCCCTGGGCCTATCAGCGCTGGGCCGCCTCCCGGCCGCTGGCGGAGGTATCCTACGAGGCGCAAGTCTGCCCCTGGGGTGAGATGGTCAACGACCTCGAACGGCCAGTGTTTGAGAAACACCTGCTGCTTCCGGCGATCAAAATGTGGCTGCTCGCGCAGGACGAGACCCAGGCTGCGCTGATGTCAGGATCGGGCAGCACAGTTTTCGCAATCGTCCGAGAAGGCGCGCAGGCTGACGCCTTGGCTGCCCGCGCGCAGGCTTGGTGCGGTCCCACGTGCTGGGTGCGGGTGGCCAGGACCATGCATCGGTGAGGCGTTGCGCTCCGAAGGCTGGAAAGGGAGGCCCGGACAGTGAATTTTTCACTGTGCAGCCTCGCCACGCCGCCTATGAGAGGCAGTGATGATCAATCACCTTTGGGACCATGCCTTCCGCGAGCTTTTCGAGCGCTGCGCGGATCAGTTTCGCGGCGGCAGTCGCGACAAGGACCAGTGCCTGTCCGCCGCCGACAAGACCTTTCTGGTCAGCATCGGCTATACCGCGCAGGAGTTCTGGGACTTTGTGGATGATCACTGCCAGTATGGAGCCGAAGGGCCGAGTCTCGAGACCGCGCTGCTTATTGCCGCCGTTCGCCGTGATTACCTGAATGTGGTGCAGCATGGGCAGACCAGCTCCCGCCGGATACCGCCATCGGATTTGCCGGCAAAGACCGCCGAGATCGATGGCATTCCCTGGCTACCGCGCCTGATAGCGAAGGCTCGCGCTAAACTGCGAGGCGAGATGGACCCCGATACGATGTTTGGCTGCGGTGGAGACCGTGCCTTCTTCCAGCGGCATCGAATTCATCCGGCCGACTTTCTGCGCGCCGTCTGGGCCGCTGACGCGGACGACCGGCGCATCGTCGAATTCGTGAAGAAGGGCGGTGTGTGGCACTGATGCCGGTGCGCAAACGAATTCTGGCATGTTTCACGCTAATCGAGATCGGTATTGTATTTTGACGAGCGCATCGCTACAGTCTCCCATCAATCCGGCAGCAGTCTGCGGTGCCGCAACTGCCGTCGGCGGACATTCAACCTGCGACTAGATGACGGCGGAGCTTCCTGTGGTCCAGATCGGCGAGGTCGCCGTGGATGGCGTCCAACCGCTATTCATCCTAGGCCCGTGCGTGATCGAAAGCGAAGAGTTCGCCCGCGACATGGCCCGCCGGCTCAAAGTCATCGCCGACGAACTCGGTATTCGCTGGCTGTTCAAGGCTTCCTACGACAAGGCAAACCGCACCTCGATCACCAGCTACCGAGGCATGGACTGTGAAACCGGGTGCAAACTGCTGGCCGCCATCGGTGCCGAGATCGGCGTGCCAGTGACCACCGATATCCACAGCCCGGAGGAGGCTGACATTGCCGCAGAGCATATAGATCTTTTGCAGATCCCGGCCTTTTTGTGCAGGCAGACCGATCTCATCGTCGCCGCAGGCCAGTCTGGCCGCGCGGTGAACGTGAAGAAGGGGCAGTTCCTGGCACCGTGGGACATCAAGAACATCGCGGACAAACTGCTCAGCGTCGGCTGCAACCAGTTCCTGTTCACCGAACGGGGCACGACGTTTGGCTACAATAATCTCGTCGCCGATATGCGCGCACTCTACTGGATGAGGGAGCTGGGATGCCGTGTGGTGTTTGATGCCACGCACTCCGTCCAGCGACCAGGCGGTCTTGGCGGCACGACAGGTGGTGACGGCAAGCTCGCGCCCGTTCTGGCCCGTGCGGCAGTCGCTGCCGGTGTAGACGGAGTGTTCATCGAGACCCACGTCGATCCCTCCAAGGCGTTGTCTGACGGCCCCAACCAAATCCCGCTTGCCGAATTGCCCGCGCTGTTGCGGCAACTCCAGCAAATTCATGCCATCTGCCATGCCACCGCGTAGCCTTATCGCCATTCTCTGCGCCCTTGCCGCAGCATTGCCGACAGGGGCCG
>WBZU01002221.1_pt1 | contig 13626 bp, 5 predicted proteins | sample 5204311 | NCBI WGS metagenome assembly WBZU01 (sample SAMN12344359, study PRJNA552823) | activated sludge metagenome | biome: Activated sludge suspended growth; feature: Nitrification reactor; material: Wastewater; isolation source: activated sludge from nitrification reactor of wastewater treatment...
CTTCGATTGCATAGAGTGGGATTTTAATCCCACTCGGGCGAGCGGAACGCACGAACGGCGCAAATGGCGTGGCGGTTTCGCGAATCCCGCTGGATCGTGGCAAAAATGAGACGAATGATCGGGGTTAAAAACCCCGCGCGGGGCCGCAGATCGCGAAAGTTGGCTTAAGTTAGCGCTTATGGAGCGTAGCCCCCCATCGAGAACAAAACGCTTCGCGGAGCGCATTTGTTAGCGCGGCGCAGAGCGAACCCTCAATTCAAGGCGTGCGCTTTCAATTCCCATTGCCGATCATCGTCACTTAAATCCGCCCCTTGTACACGAGGAGCGTAACCATCACGAGGTCATTTCCAAAAAGCAGATCTTGCCCTTCGGAAGGATCCGCGCTCTTCGAAAGAAGTTTTTCCACCTCATCCCGCCGATCCAGCCACATCTGGAAGTAGACGTCTTCGGCTCCCGCGGTCTCGATGAGGTGCTCGATATCGCTCGCGAATTCAGCATATTCTTGCTCGGCAAGGGCGTACGCGGGCGTCGCGGGATCCAGAGAATTTCGGGCCTCTTTGTTTTTTCGTTTGAGCGCGAAGGCGCGTAAAATGGCATCTCGCCGCTCGGGACCCGCAAAACGCTCCAAATGCGCAGGCAGCGACCAATCGGTACGCTTATTGAGGACATCATTGGCCACCTTGAACATGCCATTGCTCATGTCATCCGCGTCAATCTCCCGAGCGAACGTGGCCACGGAGTTGGCAAGCTGGTGCATGTTGTCGAAAATGTCCGCGGATTGCCGGTGCAGTTCGAGCCCCCCCGAACGACGCAATTCACTGAAATATGCAGGCGCGCCACGGATGAGGGCCATCGTGTCGATCGTGTAGAACGCAGCGTGGTTTTGGCCGGCCGAAAGGATATCACTAAAAGTCGCCGCTCCATACTGGTGGACGAGTTCGAGCGGCGGCGCGTGAAAAAGTCGGCTCGGGTCTCGGTTGAGCGCTCCCGCAAAGCGGAACGACGTGAGAAGGCGCTTGTAGTCGAGGTCGAGCTGCGTCTCGAGCCGATGGAAGGCCGCTGCGGTCGCTTCGCGAATCCAGTGCATGGCCTGACTCCAGGCTTTGATGATGACGTCGACGTAGGGAAGGAAGCGCTCTCGATCGCTGGCGATGATCCGCTTCCGCAAGCCGTCGTAGCCTCCAGACAAACCCATCTCGAGTGGTAACCCCGCGACGGGGATCGCCGACAAAAGCTCGAGCAATTCGCCATCCTGAACGCTGTCCGCGATGTCGTCGAGCATGACGTTGACGAGGGCCAGGAGCAGTTTGGCGCGGGTGACGAGTTCTGCGCCTGTGTCATCGAGGGCGTACGCGTAATAGGCCGCATTCTCGATACTGAATTTGATCCACGCCCAAAACACTGGATTACGGGCCCTGAGCGCCGCTTCGGAAGCATTACGGGCGTTGCGCCGGATCGCGTCGACTGCAGACGTGTATTCGGCGACGAGGTTATTGAGCGCCGGGGGTTTGTTGATCTTCGCGATCTCGAAGATCGCGCCATACACGTTCTCCGCCGACAAGAATTCATGAATGCGCCGCGGCACTTTCGAACGCGTGCGCCAGTAACCAAGACATAAAGCAGCGTTGACCGCGGCCGCCCCCGCCTTCAAACCGAGGTCGCGATCATCGTCCGAGCCTCGATTGCCCGCATCCCGAAAGCGACGCAGATAGACGAGCAATTCCTCGCAAATGTGAGGTTCGCTCAAATAGCTCTGCGCCGCGGGCATGTGAGGGATTTCTTTGAGGCGCTTCGCGTGAGCCAAAAGCCGCGTTGCCTCGTGCCGATCGCGGGTTCGTCTCGCCCGATCGAGGAACTGGGCACTCATGTCGAGGATCGCGCTCGTCACGGCTGCGAGGGAAACGTCCTCATCGCTGAGATCGATCGGCACGCCAAGGTCCATGGGCAGCCCGGCCATGCGCGGAATGCTCACGTCCGACAAATGCCCAGGGATGGCCACAGGCGAGGATGTGATCCGATCTCGCGTGGACTTGCGCGCCGCGACTGCGCTCCGAGCGCGATGCGGGGCGAAGGAAAGGGCCTCGGCTTCGTCGTCGTCGTCGAACTGGGTCATCGATGGCGGGCGATAGAGGCTGTCAATGCGGATTCGAATGTCGCCCGATCGACGTGCGACGTGAGATTTGGCACGACGGCGCTGGCCACTTTGACGCCAAGCGCCACAGCTTTGGAGCGGACAAGCAAGTGGACGTGTTCGCAATCTTTACGAATCGAAAGGGCAGTACTCGTCATCACGGTGCGTGCTTCGCCGTCGTAGTTCGTCATCTCTTCCCAGTCGTTGAAATGCTCGTGACGACCGAACTGCGCGGTTAATCGGCGTATGATCTCTGCAAGCTTGGCGGCGGCCTGAGCTGACAGGACCCCCTTGATCTGAGTGACAAGAACCCCAGTCACGGGACACCAAACCCATATCGTGCCAAACGGGGACTGAATGATTTCCGCATCCACGGGCGGAGCGAGCGCCATGGCGGCAGCTAAGTAGATCTCCGGCGCGGAGTCAATGACTTGTTGAAGGAACAGAGAGCGTCGGCGTTTCGAGGGTGTTTATCAGGGGTTCGCTGGGTGCATGGCCCACCCGGCCACCTAGCCACCACCCGAAACGGCTTCGAGCGCGGCAATACGATCCAGAAATGTGCGGCCGCGATCCGGATCGGCCATGTACACGAACGCCGCCAATCCTTTGAGCTGCGCAAGCGTCTCTTCGCCCTTACCGGGACGACCAAGTTCGCGATTCTTGATCGCCGCCCGAAGCTTGCGTACGACCTCGCGCGGAACTCGAGCCGCCGGTGCCCCCGGCGCGTGATTGACCACCAGCCCCGTAACCGATTGCCTCACACCACGGCGCATCACACTGGTTTTTTTATGGTGGATGCGAAAACCCTCATTACGTAGGATGGTATTTACGCAGCGAAAAAGCATTCCAATGGGCGCTCGAGATTCACCGTCCGACTTTTTCCACGAAAATGTGAGGTCATCGGCGTAGCGGGTGTATTTCATGCCCAGTGCGCGCGCGAGACCAGAAAGACGCCGGTCCATACGACGACACAGCGCATTCGTAATGGCCGGCGATGTGGGCGCCCCCTGAGGCAATGCCCGCGGTCCCGAAGCAACATGCACCGTTTTGCCTCGATGGACGATTGGATCTCGCGGAGGTTCGGTCGAAAGCAAGGCCAGCACCGTCGCCACTTGCTCGGAAAGTCCCGCCTTGCGGAGCAACCCCTTGACCCTTCGAAACGTGATTGTCGGGAAAAAGTCCTCGATGTCAATCTTGACGATGACATCCGCTCCCGCGTGAACCTGAGCATTGGTGACGATGGAGCGCTCCGTCAAGAAACCATGCGCCGCACCATGAACGGGGAGTTTGTCCCAAACATGACGTAATGCCCAGCGCTGCGCCTCCTTGAGATGACGCTTCGGCGCCGTAATCGTCCGCATCGAACCATCACGCTTCGGAATATGCCACGTCCGATAATGCGTCCCGGTGTCGACCTCGCGATGATACGTGAGCCATCGAAGGCGCGATAGGGTGATACCCAGCGCAGCAACGAGTTTTTCGAGACTATCAATCTCCGTCAGCTGATTGTCTTTGGCGCGTTCTTCTCGACCGTCGATATCGAGTTTGTCAGGGCTTGCATCGTCGTCCCAATGGACCGCACCCAGGTGGGCGATATGCGTTTCGCGATATGCATCCCACGCAAGGCGCTTCATCGCCCGGCGCGCTTCAGCCTCGGCTCGTTTCTTGTCTTTGAACGAACCCTTCTGGCGATCCGTAAGCGTGGAGGGATCGATCCCCTCCGTCGAAACGCCCTTCTTGGCCAGCTCCGCACGTACCCATGCCGCAATGCCGCCCGCTTCCCGAATTGATTTCCAACGCGCTCTTCGCTCTTCACGCTCAGCCAAAAGCCGCGCCTCTTGCTCCGGTGTACGAGCGTACGGGCGTGAGCCTTCTCGGCCTTTTTGCGGTGTGCCTGGCGACTGGGCCACGTCGGCTCTTGCCGGAGGATCCGCAGGAAGATGATGGTCGAAACGAGCCGTCATTGTTTACTCTCCGCGCACCAATCAACGCAATCAACGTTCAAAGCGCGCCGGAGAAGCTGAATCAAAACAAGTTCGCGAGGGTCGAACAGCCGAGAGAGGCGTGATACGCATCACCATCTCACATGGGGCACGGTAGCCTCACCGGTTCTCCGCGCTAGACACCCCTAGCTCGCGCGGAGAAACGGCGGTCTGCGTCGTTGGTTCAGCTCTCCGCGCGAGCTAGGGGTGTCTAGCGCGAAGAGAACCAAGAACAGGCTACCTTGTGGAGACATGACAGGCTGAGTGTCCAGAACGGCGCGACGCCGTTCTCGCGCTCGAGGCGCGTAGGCTGGTGCGCATGGCGCCTCACTCCGCCGATCGACCCAAACGTGGTCCCGAAACCCATTCGGCAACGTTGTTGTAAACGCTGCTCGACCGCTTCGATGACGACGTTGTTACGCGACCTCCTTTTTCATTCCGCCTCTCCGACGTAACATGGTTTCGAAATCAAAAAAAGACCCATTCCAAGTCGAGTCGACAAATTTCCTATGCCCCAGACAGCTCACGCCAGGGCTGTCGAAGCACCACCTCCACCAAGATCGCCGGCGTCGATAAAACCCTTGATTGCCAACGACCCAAGTCGATTGAAATACTCCTCACGCGCGTCGTCTTCGGTATCAAAATCAAGGGTTTGGTAGCGTTCAACGGCATTTTGCAAAACCCATCCCAGACGGACTCGTTTTCCATCCAGCGAAATTTTGCACGTCTCCTCGGCGCCTCGAGCATCGCGGCGAGTCACCGTTCGTGTTTCGGCGCGAATCTTGGCGCGACCTTCGGGCGTACTGCGCAAAGCTTCCGCCGCTGCGCGTTCTCGGGCATACGCCGTGCGTAATGCAAGCATGTGTTCACACGGGCCCTCGCGAAGAGCGGACCGGACAAACGTGATGCAATTGCAAGAAGCTTCGGTCACTCGACCCTCGAGGTCAAGCGTAAACCGTGGAGCGTACGAACGGCGGGCTTCGAGGTCTTTGGTTTCGCCACAGATTTCAAGACCCTCTCCCGCGATCGTGTGCTCTTTGGTGATCATCACCGCGCCCTTCGTTTCCAAGAATCGAAGCGCTCGTACTTCACGTGGCGTTGCCGCTCGCGTCACTTCGTCTTCGATAGGCGTTGCAAAGAGAGCACGGCGTCGAAACACATCGCGCGCAACGTCGAGAACGACTTCACCTCGAAGACAACCACGCTGAAGCGCGGCCCGAACCTTCTCCGCGGACACTCCCAGCGTTTTGGTGAGCGTTGCCAGCGATAACGCGCCGGATTTCTCGAGCTCCTCGATGACGCGTTCGGCAAGGGCGGATGCGTTTGCCGGCGGAACGAGCTGATCGAACGTAGCAGCACTCGACCAACTCGCGTCGGTCCATCCGGTAAAACCCAGCGTCAAACTTGCTTGGGCCGGACGCTTCGGTGGAACAACTCCACGGCCTTGACTCGGATCCTCCGGCGCCTGCGCGTTTCCCTCGAGATCCAGGATCCAAAATACGGGCAAACCCGCTCCGAGCAGTGAGATCCGAACACGCGCAACGTGGGAGAGCAAGCGACCCAGCGCAAGCAAACGTTGGCGGCCATAGGTGCGAATGACCATCGGTTTCGAGCCGCTGTACGGTGCTCCGTGCGTCTCGAGGACGACGCCGAAAGGCTCGATGACGATGCGTGGTTTTTTGCCCGGTAGAAGCTCGAATCGCAAAGCTCGCGGCGCCTTCTTCGCCCGGCGAACGCTGAGCACATAGAGGATGTTGTACAGATCGACAGGGGCGATCTCGCAGGTCGTTGCGGGTAACATGGCCGCCGATTGCACCTGCAAGAAGCTCTTGAGCCATCCAGCTCCAACGGCGGCCGTTCGTTCGATCGGTTCGCCTTGGGCATCGCCAACGCCGATGTCGAGATGCAGGGGCAAGTACGAGCGAAGTCGACTGACGGTTGGCAGGAGCGAAGGCGGTGCCTGGAAAAACCCCGTGCCGGGCGATACCTTGCGATCGTCAAAAAAGTCGAGCGGAAACGAAAGACGCGCGTACGCACTTTCATCTCGGGAAAACACCTCGAATGCCGCTTCGTCGTCGATCGTGAGAACAGGATCGCAACCTTCGACGGCGGCCGCATCGCCTTCGAGTTCGCGCGTAATCATTGCTTTTTGCGCTTCCCACACACCAGCACCTGCGCGTTTGCCCTTCGCGAGCAGGTAGGCGAGGTACGCAGATCGATCCTTGCCGGCATATCGAAGGTCGCTGTCACGAACCATGAAGAGCGTGGCGAGCGCATCCCGAAGGAGCGCTTCATCACGTACACGTCCGGTAAGTGCGGGTCGAGGCGCGGAGGATTGCGTCGCCCGCACCGCATCGAGTGCGATGACGACGTCCGAACGTGTGCCGTCGAAACGAACTTCGCTCTTGCGGTCATATCGGAGCGACACCGTGCGTGATGCGGCAGGAACAGTCGCAGCACTCATGAATTCACCTCGGTGGCTGAAGAATCAGACGACGTTGACGCTTGACGCGCCAAACTGGCGGCATCGATGCGGCGAGCTCGTCGCATGGCGCGGTAGGCGGATTTGCGAAGTTCAGCGTCGAGCGACTTGTCGAAGGCAACGGCGTTGAGCGCGGCTTGAGCATCCGCGCCCCCGGTACGGCCCAACGTGAGCGCGGCATCGATACGGGCTGCTTTTTCCGCGGATGCATCTTGCAGAAGGGCGACGAGTGCCGTGGTGGCGTGATCAGCAAGGGCCACGCGTAACGCGAAGGGGCGAGCGGCGGACGAACCGAGCGTCGATGCATCCGCGTGAGCGAACCGGGCCAGGGCATCGGGGTCGGGCAGGGGCTTGGAAAATACGGAGCTGATGGCGGCTGGTGAAAATGCTGCGAGCGAGCCCGCGGCCGATGTGCGCACGTCTCTGTCCGGGTCACGAACGGCGGCGATGAGGCGTGGTTTGTCCTCGGCAAGCCCCAGCAAGCCCAGCGTGCGTACGGCTTCTGCGCGAACGCCGGCAGGTGCATCGGTACGGGCAAGAGCTGCACGTGCGGCGGGGGCGATGGACATGGCCTTCCATCGGCCGGCGGCCCAGAGCGCGCGAGCCCATGCCTTTGCCTCTGCACTGCGAATATTGTCGTCGTCGCACGCCCATCGTTCGGCCGCCATGGTTGCGGCACTTGTGAGCGCTGGGCCAAGGGCGGACTGTTTGTCCGACGTCATAAGAAGACCGGCAAGCCATGCGGCACCTTCGCGCGCGGTCGGCGCTGAATTGCCGAGCAGCTTGACGAGCGCATCGATGGGCAGTGTCTCTCGTCGCAACAGGCCAAACCGCAGCCGCATCACCAGGTCCTGGTCATCGAGCGTTGCCAGGCGTGGCAAGAGCTCGGCTGCGTCGCCTTCGGTCGACAGATACGCCGCTGCTGGATTCGCGATCTCGGCACACGGACTGGCAAGGGCGTGGAGCGCGATGCGCGTCTTGTCATTCGGAAAGAGTTTCTCGAGGGATTTGTACGCTGCCAGGCAGATATCGTCGTCGTCGTTTTCGAGCGCTTGGGCAAGAGCAGCCTCGGACGCGGCGTTCGCAAGTTCGCCGAGGGCTTCGGCGGACGCAATTTGCACGTCGCGTGGGTTTCCGGGCAGCACCAGCATTTCGAGTCGGCTGCGTCCAAGATCCCCGCCGACATGAGCGAGGCCACGTGCGCCCGCGACGGCGAGGGCGATGTCGCTGCTGCGCGCGGCGTCTTCGACTGCGTCACGGGCTTGGCGAGCTCCTTCGTTGTCGGCGAGTTTTCCGTGGATGCGGCCGAGTGCTTCGATGGCGGCTCGATGCAGCACAGGGTCGACCGGCTCTTCCGTCCCCGTCCTTGGCTGAATCACGCCCATGAGTTCTGCAAGCGCGCGTTTGTCGTTCAGGTACCCGAGGGCGAGCAGTGCGCGTCGACGTTCGTCGAGCTCACCGGCCCGGGCAAACAAGATCAGCGGGGCAAGCGCCGCGGCCAACCCGCGCGTGGCTACACCCTCGGCAGCTGACAGCAGAAGGTCTCGCGTGCCTGCTTTGATGATGGCCAACAACGGATCGACCGACGCATTCTTGTCGCGCACGCGAATGGCGTAGCCGGCGGCGGCCGACATGCGCGTCGTTGCGTCTCGATCGCGGAGCAAGCTGGCGAGAACGTCATCGGCTCCGGCATCTTTTGCGGTGGCGAGTTCACGTGCGGCCGTGAGACGCAACGTCGGGTCTTTCGAGCGGGCGAGGGCTTCGAGCAGGATGGCTGCAAGGGTGTGGTCGCGTTTTTCCACATCGAGCCCGACCATTCGAAGGCCGGCATCACGGGCCGCATTTCGTACGCCGGCATCATCGTCCTTGAGCATCGACGCCAGCGCGCGGATCGCCGTTTCGGTTTTGGAAAGTCCACCAAGGGCCGTCGCGATGGCTGCGCGTTCGGCGCCGGAGACTTCTTCGGCGCGTAGAGCGAGCACGGTCGCCGCTGCTGCGGTTCCGAGCGTAACGAGCGCCGATTGGGCCCGCGTCACAATGGCTGCATCGTCCATGCGCAACAGCACGGAGAGCACTTCGGCGGCTCGGTCGTCCGCGAAGGATGCGAGCAGTTCTGCGGCCCGAAGCCTTACGTCGGGATGTTCGCTTTCCGTTGCGCGGCCGAGTGCCGCACGCACGCGTGGATCCGCAGCGGATGCGAGCCTGTCGAGAACACCGAGGCGAATGTCCGTGTGTTCGCTGGAAAGGGCCCAGAGCAAAGGTTCGAGGCTGCCTTTCGGGCTGAGTTTTTCCAGGAGCGTGAATGCGTAACGGCGAACGTCGGCAACGGAGCTGTTGAGGGCCTCAGCGATGCGGGGCCGTGCCAGCTCGCCGCCGTTGGCAAGTTCGTCCAGGGCTGAGCGCGCGATGTCCCCCGCCGGCGATGCCAGCGCCATGGCGAGCGGAGTCTCCACGTCGGGCGCGAGCACCTTTTGGATGCCCGTGAGAGCCGCTTTGCGGACGAGGTGGTGGCTGTCGCCGAGTGCGCGCACAAGCGGGGCCAAGGCGATTTCTCGCGTGGCATGCCCTTCGAGCGCCTGCGCCACGATGCGATCGATCGCGTCGCGCCGCACGCGGTGACTCTGTTCGTCGCCGCCCGCATCGGTGCGAACCATCCCGACATAAGCACCAAATGCGAGCTGCAAAAGTTCGGGATCCGGTTTGCCCTGGGTGGGTTTGTCACTGTCGGCAAACAGTTTGCGGAGCCATCCGTCACGCGCTTCGACGTCGCTTTCTTCAGCGCGCCTCGGGGTGTTGTCACCAATCCACGGGGATGAAGCCAGGCGCGGTTTGGCAAGCTTCTCGGCTTCTCGGAAAAACTCGCGCGGTTTGTTCCGTAGCCGCAAGGCTTGAGCGGCTGCATAACGCTGCTCGGGTCTGTCTCCGGCAAGCGCCTCGGCAAGTCCAACGACAATATGGGAGCGTTTAGGTTCGTCTGGCCAACTCTTCATCTCGGACGCTTTTTCCGGCTTGGGCGGAAGCAGCACTTCAATGAGATGGCTCAGGTACGCCGCGCTGTCGTGACGCAGTTCGAGCGCACGTGCCGCGGCAAACCGGATCTCGGGACGGCTTGCCGAAAGCGCGGCAGCGAGCAGATCCGGCGATTCGCCACGACGTGCCGCCCGCAAATCACGCGCGAAGATGACGAGCAAAACGCACTCTTGCACTTCTTCAGAGGGATCCTCGAGTCCTTGCAGCATGCCGCCGTAACCTTCGGGCCCAAGTGCGGCGAACGAGAGCACGGCGCCCACACGTATCGGCGGATGCGAATGGCGTAACGTGCCCACAAGCACGGGCAACGCACGCGCGTCGCCCAATCGCGCGAGCCCTTCGCCGGCCCATGAACGCACGGCGAGATCGGCATGGCCAAGCGCGTCGAGCAGGGGCCCTTCTTCGCCTTTACGGGCCGTGTTCGCAAGTCCGCGGGCCGCTTGTTCCCGCACCAATGCGTCCTTGTCTTCGAGCAGCGAAACAAAAAGACGCGTGGTTTGTCGCGCTCCCAGCGTCGCAAGCGCACTCGAGGCCCTTTGCCGTAGCGCTGAAAGCTCGAAGGGCGCGATCGTTCGCTCCAGGTCTTTGTCGAGCAACAGGGCGCGCATCGGATCGACGAGCGCATCGAGGCCCCGTGCGGCACACAGTTCCGCCGCGCGTACACGCAAATCAAGATGCGAGCTTTGCAGGCCGAGGCGCAGGGGAGCGTCGTCTTTGCCAAGCAGCCGATCGAGCGCTTCGATCGCGGCCACGCGAACGTCGGAGACATCGTCTTCGAGGAGTTTTACCAGGGCGCTTCGTACGTCGTCTTCGGGGGCACCGACAAACCCTTTGGCGCCGCGTTGGCGCAACGTCGCGTGAACCGAAGCGACAGCCGCAAGGTGAGCAGCGGCGTTGTTCTTCCCAGCGTTTTCAACGAGCGCATCGTACGCAGCACCCGCGACCGATGCGTCACGATCTCCAATGGCGCTCTTGAGCTGCTCGTGCGCACTCGGGTCCTTTTTCTTCGCCGCCAGTTCGTCGACAGCGCGTCGTCGCACATCCGGAAAACGCGCCGCGAGAGCTCGTTCGATGACCGCAGCCGGTTCGTCTTTGCGCAACGTCCACAACGTTCGCAACGCTTCACGGCGCACGTCCGCCGCTTCGTCTTCGATGGCGTCTTCAAGCAACCCCAGCACATCGGACGAACGCCGCTCAGCCTCCTGAAGAAGTAAGGACAAACCGCGCACGCGGATGTCCTGTTGTGACGCGCGTAATGCTAACTCGATGAGGGCTCTTGGCGTCTCGGCGTAGACGCGGGCGAGCGCTTCGTACGCAGCCGAGCGTACATCGGCTTCGGCATCGTCGAGCATCCAGGCGAGCCTCTTGGTCGCGTGAGCGCCATTGAGTTTTGCAAGCGCATACGCCGCACCACGGCGAATCGCGATGGCCGGATCGCGCGATACTTGCAGCAACGCTCCAAGCGCGCGACCGTCACCAAGTTGCGCAAGGGCTCCAGCGCCCGCAAGAGCGGTGTCGACCGAGCGACAAGCTGCCGCCGCGATGAGCGGTGCGACGTCGATCTCGGCGAGCGGTGCGCGGCCGTTTGACGGAGTGGAACCGCGTTTACCGGCCGCAAGCGCATGATGGATGGCTCCGTTCGACAGGGTTTTTCGCGCCTGGACAAGTGCATCTTCCGACAGCGGGGTTGCTGCTGCGTCGGGGCCGAAGCCCGGTTGCGTCCGTGGGGCTTGCGATTCTGCCGTGCGCCTGACGAGCTCTTCAAACGCGCGCTCGAAGTCTTCGTCGATTTCGAGCAACCGGACAGCAAGGGCAGGGCGTCCCAGCACCGAGACGAGAAACGATAGGCGCCGAACGTCGGGTGCTGCATCGTCGAGCGCCCGCACCAAGAGGGCCGCGAGCGTTGCGCGAAGTTGTGGACCACCCGCCGCAATGCGCGCGATGACCGCAGCCCGTACGTCTGCTTCGCGTGTGGCAAATGCATCTCGCAGCGGCGCAGCCGGATCGGGTTCGTCCAGCAAAACGAGCGTATCGAGCGCCGTCAAACGCACGCCGCGGTCCGCGTCGGTCAATGCCGCCATGGCCGTCGGCCGCGCCAGCGGTGATCCCTTGCCAACCGTAGCCAGATCAGCGATGGCTCGTCGCCTCACGTCGGCCGAGCGCGCGGATGACGCAGCCCGAATCGCATTGAGCGGCGCTGCCGCGTGAAGAGCACACAACGCGCTGTACGCCGCTTTCCGTACGGTCCATGCGTCATCGTCGAGGCGTTCACGGATAGCGGCGAGCATGTCGCGCCGCTCGTTCGTTTCGATGACGGTCGCCGCCAACGTTCGCACGTGCGGATCGCGATCCGACGCCAGGAACGTTGCGAGCAGCGCGCGTCCTTCCACTTCGTCGAGCGCTGCCAACGTTCGCACCGCGGCTTCGCGTGCCGGTCGTTGGTTTGCTGATACCGCAGCTTGAAGTGCGACAAACCCGTGGTTGTACGTCGTCGAAGTGTCTTCCGGTGTCGACGTCGCATCCAGCGTAAACCGCGCCAAACCACGTCCATCACCGCCGACGAACAGCGACCCCGTCGCCCCCGTCGACCCCGCGCCACGCGGAGCCGGCCCGATTGCGAGCGCATGAACGGGTGTACCGTCCGCCTCGAAGGACCGCGGCTTGCGTCGATCGGCCAGTCGCCACATCCGAATTTTGCCGTCCGCTCCCCCGGAGATCAGACGGTCACCTGGATCTTCGCCATTCTTGTCGACGGGCGGTGACGGCGTGAAAGCCAAAGCAAGTACGCCGCCCGCGTGTCCACTGTCATCTGCGCCACGCGTCTCGTGCTCGATTGGGCCTTGCAAGTAATGAAGCCGCACGGTGCCGTCGTCGCCACCCGAAGCAATGCGCCCATCACGTGGCGTGAAGGCCAACGCACGTACCGGCCCCTCGTGCCCCGGCATTTCACGCCGTGTCCCATCCGCCAGAGTAACAACGCGCACAACGCCATCGTCACCGGCGGCGCCGACCATCAGCCCATCGGGCGAAATCGCAACGGCATGGAGCGGATCCGACGAAAGGACGTATGCGGCCTTTTCTTCGCGTTTTGCTGTCGTCCAGATGCGCAGGGCACCATCGGCTCCGGTTGTGACAAACGTCTTGCCATCTGGCGCCTTGGCAACACCGGACACGCCGCCTGTATGTGCTGCAACTGACCACGCAACGTCGCCATTGGCCGCGCGTAATGCGTACACCTTACCGTCGGCTGCAGCGCACAAGACAACATCGTCCAAGACGCACGCGCCGAACACGTGTGCCGGCAACGCCACGCCCCACAGGCGCTTGTTCGATGTTGGATCAAAGGCCGTGACCTGACTCTCGCTCCGGACACGCACGCCGCCGATGGCAACGAGCCGAGATGCCGTAGCGATGGCGCGAATCTTCTCAAAATGTCCCAGATCCAGAGCCATCACGAGCCTCCTCGAGCAAACTGAGCCACTCCAGGGTGTGCGCGGTCGAGATGCGCGAGCGTTGCCAGGCAAGCTTGTTGCTCGCCTTTGGCTGCCGACCCAACCATCTCGGATAAAATGGGCACGACGAGCTTGGCGAATGCCGCGTCGGCCAGCCCCAAATCGCGCACGATCTCCACAACGTTGCGTTTTACGATGCTCGCGGGCAAACGCTTGCGACCTGTCGTATCTCGCGCCTCCTTCGACCGACCCGGGGGCAACGTGAGCAGCACGGTTCGCAACAGGGTTCGCAACGCATCGAGTTCGGTAAAATCACCCGCCCGCTCGAAAACCTCGCCCGACGGCTTCGGCGGCTTGTAGTCCTCCGGCAGCGAGCGCGGTCGATGCTTTTCCCACAAAATCCGAACGGCGAATCGTTGTACTTCGCGGTCGGCGCTTTGCATCAACCAGCCGAGTTTGTCCGCACCGCCCAGACGCGTGTAGTGCCGCCGAAACAACTCCATCGCCACTTCGCGCGTCCGCTGCTCACGACTTTCCGCCATCCCGAGC
>WBZU01002222.1_pt1 | contig 13618 bp, 10 predicted proteins | sample 5204311 | NCBI WGS metagenome assembly WBZU01 (sample SAMN12344359, study PRJNA552823) | activated sludge metagenome | biome: Activated sludge suspended growth; feature: Nitrification reactor; material: Wastewater; isolation source: activated sludge from nitrification reactor of wastewater...
TTGGCGGAGTCGTACTCGTTCATCTGGCAGCCGTAGGTCTTGATGTAAACGCGGGGCACTGGCTTGGAAGCGGAGTTGGTTTGGAACCACTAATGGACACTAATGAACACTAATGGTTTCTGTCGAAGTAAGAGGCAAAGCCTCAAACAATAGTGTCGATAAGTGTCCATTAGTGGTTCAGAAACATCAGATCATGCCCAGCTTCATTTTGCCTTCGACACTGATCATCGCCTGGTTCCACGGTGGATCCCACACGAGTTCGACCGCGGCATCATCAATGTCTTCAATGGTCATGATGCGGCTCTGTGCGTCGGCGGCGATGGTCGGCCCCATGCCGCAGCCCGGCGCGGTGAGTGTCATCTTCACGCGGGCGCGCTTCTTGCCTTCATCGAAATCCTCGACCGCGCAGTCATACACGAGACCGAGATCAACAATGTTCACCGGGATTTCCGGGTCATACACATTTTTCAACTGGCCCCACACCTCCATCTCCAGATCATCCGCGTCAGGGGGGATGTTTGACGACGTGCTCGCATCCTCGGCCTTCCTGGCATTCGCATCGATGCCGAGCGCGTCCGCATCGACAGACTGGATGCGCGCGAGGCCGAAGTCGGTCGCCACGGTGTAGGTGCCGCCGAGGGATTGCGTGATGATGACCTTCAGTCCCTGCGGCAGCTTGATCATATCGCCGCTGGGAATCTGGATCGCATCGACTTCGCGTTTGAGTTCGAGAGAGCTGTGCATGGGGGCCGGATGGATGGACCCAGATTCTTACGATGCCAGTGGTTTGTTGGGCGCGGTTCGCCTGCGCGATCAGCTCGCCGTCCCGGGATTATACATTCCGCCGTAGCCCGGCTCGTAGAGCGAGATGCCGAGCACCTCGGACATCATCGCGAAATGCTTGTCCACAGAGTAAACCCTGCATTGATGCTCCAGGCTCACCGTGGCGATCAAGATGTCGTTCCAAGGCACCACCACGCCGTGGTCGCGCAGCTTCCAGCCCGTGCGGATGGCTTCCTCCCAGGTCTTCTCCGTGGTTGGGAAATACGGAAGCACATCGAAGCCTGCCGCCATCTTCGCGCGCTTTTCCTGCCGGCATCCGCCGAGCACCTCCAGCTTCACCGGCGCGCAGACCGCTGCCTCGAACTCCTCCAGCAGCGCTTGCAGGGCGACCTTGCATTTCAAGTCGCCCTGCTTTCGCGCGGCCTCAATCCACACGCATGAATCTACGAGCACCATGGCGAATCAGTGCGACTCCTGCTGCGCTTCCTGCGCTTCATGGGTTTCCGGATAGTCGAAAAACCCTTCCCGCAGCAAGTGGCCAAACTCCTTGGCCTTCATCCGCCGGTAGTATTCGTTGACCGCCTTCGCGATGGCCGGGCTTTTCTTTTTTTCCCCGGTCATCTTGGTCAAGGCCGCCAACACGTCATCTTCGATGTCCACTGTGATTCTCATGCAGTTACTTTGCTTCCATTTGCATCACAATCAAGCTGTTTTATCATCATTTTAAATCAACCAATCATTTCAATGTCATCAGGTAGCCGATCAAGTCAGTTGCCTGATCATCATTCAAGCCATCAAGCAAGCCCTCAGGCATCAGCGAGCGCCGGATGTAGCGCGTGCTGCGCACGTCCTTCTTCGCGATGCGGCGATCCTGCACGCCGGGCTGGCGCACAACGTAGGCTTGCTTGTCTTCACTCACGAAGAGCGCATCGACGATGTCGCCGGACTTCAGCTCGACACGGAAGATGCGGTAGCCGGATTCCATCGCCGCGTTGGGCGTCAGGATGTTGCGCAACACGCCTTCGAGTCCCATCGCGCCTGCGCCGCTGAGGTTCGGACCGATCTGCGCGCCTTCGGTGCCGATGGTGTGGCAGGCTTTGCAGATCGCGGAGAGGACCTTGCCCTTCGCGACATCGCCCTTCTTGTGCCCCAACTCGGAGAGATGAGCGAACTGCTTGTCGAGCTTCTCGGCTTGGTCGGGCGTGAGGATCGGCGGGTAGTCCGTGGTCTTGGCGATGCGTGCGCCTTTTTGGAAGCCTTTGAAGGACGCAAGAGACAAGGAGGACATCAGGGACTTGGGCGAATCGAGAGTGGTCGTTTGTGTCCCTTCAGTCTTTTCCGTAACCGCTAGGCCGCGATCAAAGTTCGCGCGGATCTCCTGCGCCATGCGCTCGGTCTTCCACACACGGAACTCCGCCATCATGCCTTCGGTGCCTTTCTTCGGGCCGCTCCAGCCGATGCGGCAGTTGTCCCACTTGGCTGGCGCGGGGACTTTCGATACGGCATCGAGTTCGCCGTTCTGATAGATCTTGAGGTTGCCCTTCGCGTCGCGTGTGACGGCGATGTGCGTCCACAAGTCGGGCGTCATCGGCTTGTTGGCGACCACCACGTCATGCAGCTTCGGTCCGGCGAAGACGCGGAACTTCGACTGGAAGAAGTTCATCTCGCAACCACCGGGCACGCCGAGGATGTCGTCCTCGTTGCCGATGCCGGGCGCGAGCTTGATCCACGTCTCAACGGTAAAGGGACCATCCAGCGTGATCTTCGAATCAATCCACGCGTCATCGCTGCCATCAAAGGCGAGCACATCGTGGAAGACATGGCCGAGACTGGCCATGAGCTTGGTGAGTTCGGGATCGTTGCCGAGCACCAGCGACAAACGCTCTGCCGTCGGGCCATCGAGGTCGGTGGTGGGAATACGCTTGCTCGACAGCGCGGCCACGATGGCCTTCGCACCGGGCTTCGATGCGGAGAGCGCATTCAAGGCGGAGCGCTGCTGCGCAGACGTGAGCGTCGGGTAGAGCGTGAAGAGCTGCTCGGCGGCGTTGGGGTTCTTTGAGGCGGACAACGCAGCCAGCGCATCATCACGCAGCGCGGCTGGGCCTGTCTTCACCAGCTCGACGAACAAGTCTGTCGCGCCACTGCGCAACTCGCGAAGCGCCAGCACCAAGGAACGGCGGTTTTCAACCGACGAGGGCGATTGCATATTGCCATCCCTTGTCATCGCCACGAGATCGCTCTCCAGCGAGGCCAACTGGAACCCGCCGATGAAACTCACGCCCAGTGCGCGCTCGTCATCCTTGCCGCCGAGCAGTGCTTTGCCTGCGTCGCTCAGCAACGGCGCGATCTTCGCAGGATCAAGCTTGGTCTTCTGCGCGAGCAGCTTCTCCGCGACGGCAGCGCGCGATTTCGCATTCGACAGCAACGCCTTCAGCGCATCGCCACAGCCGGCTTCCTCTGGGAACTGTGCGAGGCGCAACAGCTCTTCGTCGTTCGGCGCACGATCAAGCTGCGGCAGCAGCTTCGCCACGCGCGACGCACTCGCCTTCGGCTCCAACGCGAGCGAGGCAAGCACGCGAGCTTCGACCGGCAGCTTCGCGGCATCGGGTGTGTCGAGGAACTTCGCGACGACATCAGGATGCCGCTCCAGGAACATGCGCACGAGGAAACGCTCGAACTCGCGGTCGTAGGCTTCACCGATGGGGATGGGTTTGCCAGTGCGACCGGGGGCGGTAGGACCGTTGGGGAGGGAGGGTTTGGCAAAGGCGAGAACGACTGGAATCATGTCCTCCTCAGTCCAGATGGGGACGTTCGCGCTGGCTCCGCGGGACCGAAAGTCACCAAGCCCAATCGCAGCCTGAATGCCTGCCCTTCGCACCGAAGCATCAGGATGTTTCGTCAGCGCTTCGAAGACATCGTTACGCTTGCGCTCACCAAACCAACTCATCCAAGCGCTCCCCCAAGTCTCACCCAACGACCGCACAGCCTCGCGAAACAACGAAAGGTTGGTCTGGTCTTGAACAGCCTCTTGGGGAGTGCCAGTGCCCACGCTTTCACGGCACCAAAGCAATTGGATGGAAGAAGCACTGCTCGCGCCCTTCGCCGCAACGAGTTGCTTGATGTCAGGGGCTTCAGGTTCGAAACGGAATTTCTCAAGTCGATCTGCCAACGTCTGCCAAGCCATGTGCGCCCGTGCTGTCGGCTGCGTGCCGAGCAGTGCGATCAGCTCCTCCGTGCTCAGCTTTGTGAAGTCGGGGATCGGAAAGTAGCCATCTCGCTCCGCGAGATGAGCATTGTGGTTGGTCGAAGTGGATGACTTCGAATCACCGTCGGCCTTCGTTGGCGAGGCACCGGGCTGCGACGCGGCGTTGCCGGCCCGCACCGTCGCTCGCTCATCTCGCGGAGCGAGATGGCTACTTTGCTTCGCCCTGATGCGCCAGATGCGACCGCGAATCTTGTCGCGATCCGGATGATTCCGCGGCACCTCGTTGTGGCTGATGATCTTGTTATACCAGTCCACGATGTAGATGCAGCCATCGGGGCCTTGCGTCATGCCGACGGGACGGAAGAACGGATCGTCGCAGGTCACGAGGTCCTGCGTGAGTTCGAGGTGCCAGCCGTTCGGAGCGCGTTGCGGGTCCTTGCGGCTGTCTTCGCGATGCATGGCGATGGTTTGCACCTTCGAGATGATCGGGTTGGCGACGAACATGCACAGGCCGTCCGCTTTCACGCCGGGCGTGAGCTTGCGAAACTCACCCTCGCCAAGCGCGAGTCCGCTGAGGCCCGTGCCACCCATGCGGAACTCGGCCTGCACGGGGAACTCGGGCTGGTAGCTCTTGCGCAGGCTCTCCATGCCGCCGGGGTAATACGCATACTCGTGGAAAGGCATCACCGGGTAGCCGTAGTCGTTCGCTTCTTGGATGAAGGCCTCGCCTTCGCCGGTGATCACGAGGCCCCAGATGTTGTTCGGGCCTAGGCTGGTGACTTCGAACTCGCTGCCGTCCGGCCTCATGCGCGCCATGCTGCACTTCGGGTAGTCGATGACATTCGCGTCGTCGCCGGGCTTGTGCACCTTGCTGTTGTTGAAGAGACCCTGCGCCATCCAGATCCAGCCGCCGGGCGCGCGTGTGAACTGATGCGGAAACAGATGCGAGTCCTGCACTCCGAAACCCGTGAGCACCACCTTCGATTCGTCGGCCTTGCCATCGCCGTTCGTGTCCTTCATCAAGAGCACGTCGTGACCATGCAGCACGTAAGCGCTGTCGCCATTGCCCCAGGGCAACAGGCCGAGCGGGATAGCGAGGCCGTCGGCGAACACGGTCGGGTTCGTGAGTCCGCCCGCGGGAAGCGTCGCATTCAACGCCTCACGCGGATAGACCAGCACCTTGTCCTTGCCCTTGGCCGCATACACCGCCTCGGCGGCGGCGGGGTTCTCATTGCCATCCACCGGATACTCCAGCGCGGTCTGCGTCCAGAGACGACCACGCTGATCGAAATACACGCTGACGAACTTGCCAATGCCGGGTGATTCTTTGACCACGAGTTCGATCTCAAAGCCCTCAGGCACATGGAACTTCCGAAGCTGCTCCTCAGCCGTCAAGGGTGTGCCAGTCACGTTGTTGTAGCTGATGTCGCGCCGCGCTGGCTTACCCGCATCGGCTTGCGTCTTTTTTGGCGGAGCGACCTTGGCCCGCGCAGCGTCCAGTCCGCCGAGCTTCTCCCAAGTCGGTGCATTGGGCGTGGCAGGAAGTTCTTCGATCATCACATCCTTCATCTGCACCAGCGCGATGCCGCCCGCATGAACCTGCGGACCGATGAAGCCATCGAGCGCGATGTTCGGGTCCTGCTCCGTGTAGTCCATGCAGAGCACGCCATTGATCCACGTCTGAATGCGCGGTCCCTCGGCGCGGATGTGATACTCATTCCAACCGAAGACATCGATGGCCTTGTCCAGCGCCGCCTGCTGCTCGGGCGGGGGTGCCCACACGACCTTGTTTCGACGGAACTCGTCATAAATTTTCCCGAACCAACCCGCGCCGCAGTCCACCTGATAGCCGCACATGTGCGCGGTGCCCGGCACACGCAGGCTGCGAATTTGGATGCCGCTGTTGATGAGGCCAGTCGTTGGATCGCCGCTGCATTTGATCTTCAGCTTCAGATCAAAGTTTTGAAAGCTCTTCTTGGTGCAGATAAAGACGTTCTCCTTGCACTTCTCCGTGGTGGAGCCGCCCGTGATCATGCCATCCTCCACACGCCAGACCTTGGGGTCGTAGTCCCAGCCGTCGAGGGTTTTGCCATCAAATAGCGAGACCGGCTGAGCCAAGGCGGCTGTGGTGAGTGCGAGTAGAACGAGGAGTGTGCGCATGATCGGAGAGAAACGCCGCTGATTGCAGCAGGTTCGCACGATCATGTCCACATGGAGGTGACTGAAACGCACCAGAACGTCCGCTGCCTCGCATCCCGCTGCCCCAACCATGAAGGCACGTTTGCCACACTAGCGGGATGCACCACGCACTTCCTCCAGTCGTGCCTTCATGCGTGCGGCGACATCCAGGTGCTCGAGAATCACATTCGTGGTCTGACGGGGATCATCAGTGAGATTGTAAAGCTGTTGCTCGGGCGCACCAAGCTTGAGCTTGCCGTTGGCGAAGTCGCTGTTCGTCTCGCCGGTGAACTTCAACGCACCGCCACCACCGAGGGCGTGGTCGCCGGGCTTGGTGCCGCCGAAGCCGCCGCCCCCTGGGGCGCCGATATAGAGCCAGGGGCCTTCGCGCAGGGCGAGATTGGCTTTGCGATTCGGCGCGAGCACGAGTTCGGTGCGCACGGGCTTGTCGGGCTTGTCGGGCTGGCCGAGCAGCGCGGGGAGCACATTGATGCTGTCCGGGCCGCGTGTGTCGGAGCCGGTGAGCGCGGCGAGGGTGCTGAGGAGATCAATTTGGCAGATGAGCTGGTCGCTGACGCTTCCTGCCTCGATCTTCCCGGGCCAGCGAGCGATGAAGGGCACTCGGTGGCCGCCTTCCCACGCGTCGAACTTGAACCCGAGCAGGTCGCCATTGAGCCGGTGACCGGACTTCCACGCCTGCTGGCCGCCTTGATTCAGCATGCCGCCATTGTCGCTGGTGAGAATGACGAGCGTGTTCTCGCGCAGCTTGAGGCCATCGAGCGTGCGCATCACTTCGCCGACCATCCAGTCAAACTCCTGGATGAAGTCGCCATACGGTCCGGCTTCGCTGCTGCCTTTGAACTTCGCGCCAGGCGTAAACGGATGGTGGATGTGCGGCGTGGCAAAGTAGAGGAAGAAGGGCCCGCCTGCATGATCACGCATCCAAGTCACCGCTTTCTCGGTGAGCGTGATGCCGTGCTCTTCCTCGTTGTAGAGCGCGTGCGCGGCCTTCGCGCCGGACATCGGCGGGCTCAGCATCTTCTCGGGAAACAGGCGCGTCTGTTCCTTGCCGCCATACTTCAGCGGATCGGCGGGATCGAGCCCGACGACGCGATGGTCCTCCACCCACACGAAAGGCGGATGGCTGTTCACGACGGGAATGCCGAAGTAGTGATCGAACCCGCATTCGAGTGGCCCGGGCTTCAAGTCGGCGTTCCAATCCGGCTTCGGCTTCTCGCCAAAGCCGAGGTGCCATTTGCCAAAGCAGGCCGTCGCGTAGCCCTGCTGCTTCAACATGCCCGGCAGCGTGGGCTTCGTCACATCGACCACGAGCGGACTCGGATTCATCACCGGTCCCCACAGGTCCTTGCGGAACGGATACTCGCCCGTGAGCAGCGCATACCGCGACGGCGTGCACACCGCCGATGCCGAATGCGCATCCGTGAATCGACGTCCTTCGGTGGCCAGCTTGTCGATGTTCGGCGTCTTCACCTTCGTCGCGCCGTAGCAACCGACATCGCCGTAGCCGAGGTCATCGGCGAGGATGAGGACGATGTTCGGCGTGTCCGCCGCGAAGAGCGATGCTCCGAGGGCGAAGAGGAAAAGCAGGAGGTGCTTCATGCGGGAGGAAACGCTGCGAGTGCCCGGGCCTCGCATTGGCATCCCACCTGTCAATGACTGAAACGCACCTCACACCCGCGCCCGATACTCCGATGGGAAGCACCCGGCCCAGCGCTTGAAGGCACGCGAGAACGCGATTGGGCTCTGGTAGCCGACGAGTTTCGCGATGGTCTCCTGCTTGTCGTTGGTGGACGTGAGCAATTGCTGCGCGGCCTGCACTCGAAGCGAGGTGAGATGCGCGATGGGGCTGCGGCCCAGTTCTTTCCAGCACAGTCGGCGGAAGTGTTCCTCGCTCACATGCGCCTCGTGCGCGAGCGTGGCGACGCTCCAGTCCTCGGCGATGCGTTGTTCGACCCTCGCCCACAGCTTGCGCAAGCGCTCATCGCGTCGCCAAGGCTCTGCGAGACGACGCGCGTGATGCTGGAGCAGCTCGATCCAGTGATGCAGCGCCTTGGCATCACGGGTGGTTTCCCATTCGGCGCGCAGGCCTTCCCACACGTGAAGCAACTGATCGACATCGACTTTCACCTTCACGGGTGACGAAGCACTCACGAGCGGGGTCACGAACGCAGGCTCGTCGTAACGCAGCCAGAGGAAGCGCCATGCTTTGCCAGGCAATGCGTGAAAGGCATTCGGCACACGCGGTGGAGCCATGCAGGCAGTGCCTTTGCCCAGCGTCTGCCAGCGACCATCCAGCAACACGCGACCACTGCCTTCGATACAAATCATGAGAAAGCTGCCGCGCGGATGCAGTCGCACGCGTTCATAGGGCGCGATCGCGCTATCGATGCCCAGTCGCGCGATGCGTTGCACCGCGAGCGGCTTGCAATCGCCTGCCTCCAGCACCCAGCGCGTGGTTCGGGGGCCATTGATGGTGGTCTCGGTCAAAGAGTCGGAGCGCATGATCTGATGAACAACGTCAAGCCCTCAGACAGGTTCGCAGCGATGTGCGTGTTCGAGCAGCAGGCGATGCCGGGAGAGAGTCGGTTGCCGTCGGCGAATCTGGCGCTTCACTGCACCCATGGATTCCGATGCCGCTCACGATTTCGATCTGCTGACGATCGCCCAGTTGAAGCAAGTGGCCGATGCGTCGCCGCAACCTTATCGCATTCAGGCACAGGTGGACAGCCTGACGGAGAAGCAAACGCAGCATGGCAGTCCCTACTTCGAGCTCAAACTCGCAGATGGCACGGAGACGCTGATGTGGCGGGTGTTTGACAACAATCCCGCCTTTGATGGGATCCGCCACCTGCCACGCCAGGGCACTGTATGGATCGAGATCGCGGCTCACTGGATCGATTCCGGAAAGTATGGAATCGACGCGCGCAGCCCGGCGTTGCGCAGGCTGACCGATAGCGAAGTGCTGGCGCTGCTGGAGGGCGATGAAGAGGCACGCTTGCTACGCGCTGCCGACTACGGCGAGATCGTGACGCGTGTGGCGGCCATCGGCGATCCGCGGCTGCGAGTCTTGTGCGAGCTGTTCATCGACAGGCATGGAGAACGTCTCCGGCGCACCGCAGCAGCAAGGGAGTATCACCACGCGCGGCGAGGAGGGCTGGTGGAGCACGTGGCGCAAATGATGCGCGGCGCGGGCGCGATCTGTTCCGTGTATCCGCACTTGAACGCTGATTTGCTGACGGCCGGCGTGCTGTTCCACGACTGCGGAAAGCTGTGGGAGACTGCGTGTGCCGAGCACAGTTTTGCGATTCCGATTCAGCTCAGCGGCGAGATGCTCGGCCATATTCCGCTGGGCCTGGAAGTCGTGAACAAGCTCTGGCGCGAGATGATGGACACCGAAGCTGCCGCCGGCTGGGTCCACCTGCACCCCTCATCCGATCACGTGCGTCTGCACTTGCTGCATCTGATCGGCTCCCACCATGGTGAGTATCAATTCGGCTCACCGGTTCTGCCCAAGACGCCTGAGGCAATCGTGCTGCATCACATCGACAACATCGACGCGAAGCTGGAAATGCTGCGCCGTGCCTACACCACCAGTGCGGAGCTGGCCCCGGGCATTTTTGAGCGGGTGCGCCCGCTGCCGCAGAACATCATCGCGCCACTCGCCGTATTCGTTGCGCCTGCCGCAGGAGAGGCGGCGGCGGCTCAACTGGCGCCGTAGCCGCGCAGAACCGCGGGCAATGTTTTGATCAGGATGGTGAAATCCAGCCAGAGCGACCAGTTGTCGATATACTTCAAATCGAGATCGACCCAGTCCTGGAAGTTTTTGATGCCGTTCCTTCCACTGACCTGCCACAGGCAGGTGAGTCCGGGCTTTACGCTGAGCCGGCGTCGCTGCGCATCCTTTTCAATGCGCTGAATCTCATACACCGGCAGTGGCCGCGGGCCTACCAGGCTCATCTCGCCACGCAGGACATTGATGAGTTGCGGCAGTTCGTCGATGCTGAACTTCCGCAGGAACTGCCCAAAGGCGAAGATGCGCGGATCGCGGCGGAGCTTGAACACTGGTCCGTCCATCTCATTGGCCTCCGAAGCCAGTTGATCGCGCAGGTGCTCCGCTCCGACATGCATGGTGCGGAACTTCCACATCGTGAATGGCTTTCCGTAGCGTCCGCTGCGTTCCTGCCGGAAGAACACCGGACCGGGCGAGGTCAGGCGAATGCCGATGATCGCGAGCAGCCAGAACGGGGACGAAAGCAGCAGTGCGATCAGCGCACCGATCCGATCCAGCGCGTCTTTTGCCACCAGCGCCCAAGACACCGGTGGAGTGCTGTGAAACACCAGCATGGGGCGCCCGCTCAACACGTCGAAAGTCGGCCGGGCGATGCTGGTTTGGAAAAAGTCCGCACTGATCCATGCCTCCACGCCCTCGGTCTCGCAGGCTTGCACGGCTTCTTCGATTTTCCCAAAGTGCACGTGCTGGGCGGCGAAGATGACACGAGAGGCCGAGTGCTGGTGCAGCGCCTCGACCAGCCGTTCCACGGGTTCGGTGGTGATGTCGATCACGCCACGAACGTCGAGATCGGCGCGGTGCTCTTCACCGAGGTTGGCAAGAAAGCGATCGACGTCCGCAGGCAAGCCCGCCAGCAGCACCTGGTCGCGGCCATTGCCTCGCGAGATGCGGCGGCGCATGAGGTCGCGGTGGTAGGCTTCGCGCAAAATCAGCAATGCGCCGGCGATAGGAATCTGCAGCAGCACCACGCTTCGGCTGGGCACTTCCCAGCGCAGAAAGACCACGAATCCGCCGATGATCATTCCCATCCACACCAGCGTGCTGGCCAGCTGATGGAGCGAGCGCGCCGCCGTTTTGTTCAGCAGGTTGTTGTAAAAGCCCCGAGCCTCCAGCACGATCGGCGTGAAGGGCACCAGCACCGCCGCCACCCAGAGAAACTCACTGAATGGCGGAATGATTTCCATGACCGGAAAATACGCCTGCAGGACATACCGGCGCAGAACATAGGCCACCCACATGCTGGCCATGATGATGGCGCTGTCGATGAGCTCAGTGAGCTGCAGATTGATTTCTTGTCGGCGGCCAAGCATGATGAGACGGGTTCAGAGGCAATACTTCGGAAGTGTTTAATATTCTAATGTTTATAGAAAATGTCGCAACTTATTTCATCCAAGAACCTGCTTCTCTCCCCCAGGCCCCTCACCGTCGGCGCCGTCAGCCAGCCTGAATCGCTCGCCCGCCTGTTCGCCCTGCCCATGGACCAGCGTTTGCAGCAGTGCGACATCGTCGAATTGCGCCTGGATCTGCTGGAACTGGACACGGATGAATTGAGAGATGCGCTGCCGCAGCTCGGCATCCCGGTGCTGCTCACCGCGCGCCACCCGGCGGAGGGTGGGCAGGGCGATCTGGACGCCGCCAGCCGCGCAGCCATGATCGAGCCGCTGCTTGATCTTGCCGCCCTCGTGGACATCGAACTGCGGAGCGTGCGGGAAATGCAGAGTGTGATAAGCAAAGCCAGGCAGTTCGGAGTCGCCGTGCTGGGCTCGTTCCACGATTTCACCGGCACTCCCGGAGACGAGGTGCTGGCCGGTGCGGTGGCAGCAGGCACGTCCGCAGGACTCGACGCCGTGAAGTTTGCGACGTTCTTAAACAGTCCGGACGATCTCATCCGGCTGATGCGGCTCGCTGCTCAAAAGCACCGGCTGCCGCTCTCAGTCATGGGCATGGGCTCGCTGGGCAGAGTATCGCGCATCGCGCTGGCCAAGCTGGGATCAGTGCTCAACTACGGGTTTATCGGTGAATCGAATGCTCCGGGCCAGTGGCCTGCCGCGCGCTTGAAGGAGCTGCTGGCGGAAGTATGAACTGCAACCGCGCATCGTGCAGCGGCGCGAAGTAGCGGCTTCCATCAGGGGCCTGCTTCACGCATGATTGCGGTGCGCCCTGCACCGTGCTTATTCGATTCCCAGACATGACTTTCCGCCTGCCACTCCGATCGATCGCCGCACTGGCGGCACTGCTGGCCCTGCCCGGCTGCAGAGATGCCAAGCGCGAAGCCGAGCTGGTGGTGCTGGAGGGCAAGGCCCGCACCGCCACGGCTGAAGCCGAGAAGCGCGAGGCGGACGCGATCAAAGACAAGCAGGCGGCGATCGAACACGAGGAGAAGCTCAAGCTACGGGAGGCCGAGCTGGCGGAACTGGCGGCACACATGACCGCGCGCGAGAAGGAACTGGACAAGCTCCAGGCGGAAATGAAGGCCGCGAAGGTCGAATACGAGACGAAACTCAAGCGCGGCCCCGTGCCCGAAGTCGATGCGGAACGCGTCATCGTAATCAATCCCGAGGCAGACGAAATCCTCTACGAGCGGAACGCGGATCGCGAGGGAGCCATCGCCAGCACCACGAAACTCATGACCGCCACGCTGCTCATTGAGAACGGCGATCTCGACAAGGAGGTGATCATCGAGGATTCCGACACGCGCTGCGCACCGGTAAAAATCGGGTTGAAGAAGGGCGAGAAATACACGCGGCGGAACCTGCTCACCGCCCTGATGGTGAAGAGTTCGAACGACATCGCGCAGGCACTGGCGCGCGACAATGCCGGTTCGCTGGAAGCCTTTGTGAAAAAGATGAACGAGCGCGCGAAGGAACTCGGATGCGAGCACTGCCTGTTCATCAATCCCAATGGGCTGCCGCCCGTCGGAGACCAGCCGGAGCCCTACTGCACGGCGCGTGATCTCGCAAAGATCGCCTCACACGCCGACAAGCTGCCGGAGCTGCGCCAGATGGTGAAGCTGAAGACTTACAGCTTTCAGCGATCCGATGGCAAGGCGGTCACCCTGGAGAATACCAACCGCGTGTTGCGCACCTGCGACTACTGCGATGGCATGAAGACCGGCTTCACCCAGGCGGCCGGCTACTGCCTGGTGGCGAGCGGTGAGCGTGGGGGACGGCGACGCATCGTGATCGTGCTTAACAGCACTGCCAGCGGCGTATGGCGGGACGCGGAGCAACTGCTGCTCTGGGCTCTGAAAGCCTGAGCAATCAGCGGCCCAGGCCGGGAATTTTGATCTCTTTGTAAGCGGCAGGCGCAGCAAAGGTGCCGTCATCCACAGGCTCTTCTTTTGCCGAGACCAGCTCCGTCACGGCAACTTTGCCCATGATCGTTGTCTCGGACTTCACGACCATGCCCGGAAGATCGGCTGGATTGGGAAAGCGGGCGGCAACCGCACTCACAGGTTTCATTGCTTTTGCGATCGCGGCACTCAGCTCGGCAAACTTGGGGTAATCCTTCGCCACGTAAAGCTTCGTGACCCGGCCATCATCCTCCCAGGTGAACACTTCTGTGTTCCAGTCACCCACTTTGACCATTTCGCCGGTGGCCTTGGGCTTGGCGAGCGGTTTGGAAGAGTCGGCACCAATGCT
>WBZU01002223.1_pt1 | contig 13614 bp, 14 predicted proteins | sample 5204311 | NCBI WGS metagenome assembly WBZU01 (sample SAMN12344359, study PRJNA552823) | activated sludge metagenome | biome: Activated sludge suspended growth; feature: Nitrification reactor; material: Wastewater; isolation source: activated sludge from nitrification reactor of wastewater...
CAGATCCGCGCGAGGATCTCGCCGGCGATCGACAACAGCGCCGCAATCCGTTCGAGGGCCTGAAACTCGGGCGCGGCGCGGCGGCCGAGGGGCCGCAGCAGGACCGCGCCGGCGAGGACGGCCCACAGATCGACCAGAACAGGCCGCAGCAGGCCGAGAAGCAGCGGCGCGGTATGTTCGCCGGCCTCAAGCTCAATGCGCGTCCTGCCCCTTCTCAGGAGCGCAGCGAGCGGCCGGAAAGGGAAGGGAGCTTGCGGCCGTCGCCGGCGCCCGACCGGCTGGCCGAGCGGGCGCGGGGGCCGTCGCCGCTTGAGGCGGCCGTTGACCGATATTCGCGGGCCTATCAGTCGATCGACCAGCACCGGCGCGAGGGCCTGCCCGTTCTCGACATGCAGCGGCAGGAAATGGGCGATGCCGGCCAGCAGCTCGACCAGGTGCGCGGCGGCATGAAAGATTTGATGCGTTCGACGCTGGAAAACGACCCGGCGACGGTGCGCGCCATGACCGAGCTTTCCGGCCGGGAGCGTGTCGCCCATGTTATCGACGGGATGAAGCGGGAAAACGCCGCCCTGCAAGACCCGAATATCAGGGCCGAGCGGTTCGTTGAACGCTGGCAGGAGCTACAGGGGCAGCGCCGGGAGCTTCGCGGCTGGCAGCACGACGACGCCCGCGCCAAGGTCGAAAGCCACATGAACGGCATGACCAAGAGCCTTGAGCGTGACCCGCAGGTAGATTCCATCCTGCGCAATCGCCGGCAGGAACTTGGAATCGGGCAGGAGCTTCGCCGCGAGCAGACCGTTGCCCGCGCGCTGCAAGACGAAATGACACGCGGCCACCGGCTTAGCCGGGGCATCGGCATGGAAAGGTAGGCACGGAGAACATGGCGGAGCTGGACGACGACAGGGAAGGAATCGAGCCGGAAGCACTGGACGAGGACGCCGGCGACCCGGCCGCCGCGTTCGACGCGCTACGGCGCACGATCGAGACGCAGGGCGCGCAGATCGGCGCGGAAATGACCGTGATGCGGCGCGGGCTGGAAGCGGCTTTCGACCAGCTCGAAAAGATCGAGCCGGCGCAGGACTACAAGCCCCAGCTCGCCCAGCTCGTGCAGGCGCTCAACAATGTTGCGGAGCGGATGCACGGCGTAGAGCAATCGCCCATTCTCAGGCAGGGCGCGCAGCACTATGCGGCGCTCCTCGAGCGCAGCGGCGAGGCCCTGATACGCACCGCCGCGCAGCAGCTCGAGCGGCAGGCGTCCGACCTCGAGCGCGCCGGGCGGAATCTTTCGGCGCACGTCGCCAGCGCGCGGGAGCGCGATCGGCAAAATTGGTGGCTTGTCGTCGCCTTCGCTATCGGCCTGCTCGCCGGCGCGCTGGTGATGCTGTTCCTTCCGCGCCTGTTGCCGTTCTCGGCCGCGCCGCGTGTCGCCAGCGTCGTCATGGGCGAAAGGCCGTGGCAGGCCGGCATGAGCCTCATGGCGTTCGGCAGCCCGGAAGCATGGCAGCGCGTGGCCTCGGCCGATCAGCTCCTTGAAGCGAACAGGGAGGCGGTAGCGGCTTGTTGGGAGGCCGCGCGCACGGCCGGCGAGGATCAGCGTTGCACCATCACCGTGAAAGCGCCGAAGTGATCGGTGTTTTTGATGCGGTGCGATCCAATCTCGCCCGCACGCGCGGAATATATGCCAAGGCTTCAGAGAAGGCTTGTGCTCTTGTCTCTGCCGCACTGATCGCGCCGGTAGGTGTCTTACGGTAGCACGCCCCTCTTTTGAGGGCGGCATTGGCCATCACGGATTTAAAATCCTTTCGGCAATGATATTCAGATCAGCGAGCGCATCTTGGCGCGCTTTCTTGGATGTTGAAGCATGCGCGCGCTTCGACGTTGCTGCAAGTTGCTTATGGGCAGAACTGCTAGGATCGAATTTTGGGATACTCAGATGCTTGAATATGTTGCTGACCTGAATCTGTATCGTGTGACTTTCAACATACTCTTTAACAAGTGTCGAATTAAGGATTCCGCAGACGAAATGCGCTGCCTCGGCTGATAAAAAATCAGCAAAATAAACTTTGTGATCCGGAACGAATGGCCTGTCTCCGATGAGTGGCACATTGGATTTTGTGAATACTGCCGCTTCGAAGGTGCTCGAAAGCTCAGCCCACACAACTTTATACGGTGCAAACGTGTAAGAACCGGCATTATATACGGCGTAGTAAGGTGCACCCTTCTGGCGCAGCCGGTAGGTGGATCGGTTTTCCAATAAATCTTTGTAATGATTGAAAAACTTCTTCGTCTGCTTCAATCTCGATACGGCGGCCTCGGTCGCGCTATATTCGGCCCCAGTAATGCCTTTGTTCGGGACAAGGATGTAGAGCTGATCTTGGATATGCACTTCGCAAGCCGAAAAATCGCTGGCCCCTTTCAGCAGAGGATAAAGCAAATCTGGTTCGATCCAGAAGCGTCGTGCCGGCCCGATGTCCGTCTTGCCTGCTTCCGGACGTGTTTCGACCTGAACCAAACCAGTTGCAGTGTTCTCAGCGACCACGCGCACCATGTAGACGCCGTTGAGGTCGGCCGTAACACCCTTCCGCCCGCTTATCCAATCACTTTGCCCCTGTAAGGCGGTCATGTCCGCAAAGCGGCCTGGCGGCAAAATCGCCCAAGGCGAATTGCCGCCATTGACTGGATTTGCCTCCCACGTCTTTTGCTCAACGCGCGCCAACACGGCATCCTTGGTCAATATTTCCGGAATGGCGGCGGACTCTCCTACCCCCTTCTCCCATACGGCGTAGGGAACGGGATATGATGGCTTTGTAGAGTGCTCAACCTTGCGCAGCCGCATGATCGCCGTCTTGTTGGCCACTTTTGGGAACGGCTTCAGGCGCTTCAGATCGTCGATCCGCTCAGGAACAAGATTATATTTTTCATTGATGCGGAAGCTCCGGAATCCTTGGGACGACGGCGACTGGAAGTGCGTTTGCGTGATGACAAACGTAAGTGCTCCGCCCGGCTTGAGCCATTTGTCGGCAACCGTATATGTAATCATGCCGGATATATCGAGTTCGTTTCCGCCGTGATACGGCGTTTCCGAAAAAATCGTGTATTGCTCACAAGTTGGTTTGATACGCTGCCTGTAGAGTTCGGGCAGGTTAGACCATCGCACCCAAGGGGGATTGCCAACTATAATGTCAAACTGGCCGGCAACAGCCGACCAGAAGAAGTTCCGCACGATGCGGAACCAGATTCCGTTCCATGCTTTTCGGTGTAGGTCGAGGACTTGCCCGTAGGTTGAGCCGAGAGCGTCCCGCCAGGCAGAGGCCTCTGTTTCTGACATAACTCCGGAGGAAATCAGAGATTTTTCAACGGTGAGATATTCCTGTTCCTCGTGCACAGCGTCAGCCATGATCGAAAAAGCGTCGTCGAGGCGAACACGGTCAAATGCCAGCTCTACCGGCAGCAGTATGTTGAGGTTGGCTTGGGCGCTGCCGATGCCGTATTCTATAAATTCTTGATCTTCCGATGGAGAGTGTGCCGGAGAATAGACAGCATCCGCTAGCAAAACTGGAAGCTCCACTTCAATGCCAGCAGAGGCCACCAAATCGGCAATGGCGATTAGAAAGTTCGTTCGCGCCGCTTGAACAGCCAGCGGGTTTAGATCGAAGCCCCATACCTCGTTGAGAATTTTTGTCAGCAATTCTGTCGGAGATAGCTTTGCTTTTTCAGCGAGGTTCCGCTTGCGCCGAATAACTTCCAGCAGGAATGAGCCAGACCCACATGTCGGGTCTAGCGCCCGCACGGCGCTCCAATCTGTAACCTCAGCTCGATCGCAAGCAACATCGGCTAGCCAGTCCGGGGTGTAGAACTCACCAAGCGCCTTGCGCAGGGTTTCGGGGACCAGTGCCTGATAGAAGGACTTCAGCACATCATGCGACCGTGCTGCGCTCAGATCATCCATTCGATATAGGGCAAGTTGAGTCAGCAAGGGGCGTATCGCGGCACAGCAAGCCGCGCGATCCCCAGCAGGGATGCTCTGATCTACATACCAAGAGAATACGGCCTCTTCGACGAACCCGACGATACGAGCTGCCTCAAAGAAGGCGCTTCTCTCTACTTCCTTGTCTAGAAGTTCTAAGAGATCGTTGTCATCAAGACCCAGCAAATGCTCGCAAAAATCAGAGTATGCCGTTAGACCATATTGCGCGACGATTTCCGCTGCCAAAAGCTTCATCACAAAGGCGTTGTAGGTGTGAATTGCGAACAACGCTGCCGCAACGGTGTCTCCGATAGGAAGCTTTGGAGAGAAAGGGATATGCTTACGAATCTCTGCTGCCTGCGCCGCAGACAGATCGGCCACCTGGCCGAACAACGTCCGCCACTCTTCAAATAGCATTTTGATCTTATTGTTGCCGGAAGCCGTGAGCTGTCGCTCAAGCTGCCCGACGAGACTGGCCATCATCGCATTTCCGATAACCGCTTCATGGCCGAAGTCTTCAACGAGATTTTCTGCCGTCACCGCCCGACGCTTTGAATCAAAGCATGCCTGTGCAACGAGATCGACGGATGCCTTATTGAAAGGCAGAAGGTTTCTGTGAGTGATTTGCCCGCCCCGCATAAAGGCAAAGCAAATATGGTCTCCATCAATGGCGATGCCGATGTAATCCTCTTCAGGTATCCCTTCTGCCTTCGATCGGCCTCTTATATATTTAAAAAGTCGATCGTGAACGGCCTCTATAAAGGAGGCACTTTTTGCGCTTCCTTTGAAAAATCCGGGTCCTTTAAATTCTATAATAACCTGATTATAGGACGCATCGTTACGGCTCCGCTCCGCATGGAATGTAATTCCGAGATCATTTTCAATGTGCTTCAGCCAACCCTTCCGGAGCTCTTCCTCGTTAACCCAGGCATGCCGATCTTTTTTGAGGTTGGCGAAAAGGTTGTTTGTTTCTATTGACGTTTGAGCGGGCACGGTCACTTCTTTTCTCCTCCCCTCTGCCCCAGCAGCGGGAGAGGTAACTGAAGTTCATCGCGGGCGGCCCGTTCGAGCAGCTCGCAAATGGCATGGCGGGCAATCCAAGCCTTTGACACCTTTGACCGCGTAGCCAGGGCTTCGAGCGCCAGATGCTCGTTATCGGCAAGGTTTACGGTGAGGCGGTTTTTAGATGTCATGATTTTGGCCAGATGCATGGTGCAGCACTATGCCGCAAGGTGCACTATGTGCTGGTTTCACTACTTTATCAATCCTCTTAAAAACCACGGTTTTTGAGACCTTGCCAAGAAGCCCGCCCGAGTGCCCGGCATGGGCCGCGCATGCCTCTCAAAACTATCTCTTGAAAGTCATCCCTCAATTCCGCCATAGTGAGACGAGTTTTAAGAGGTCTGCATGCTTGTCGGCTATGCCCGCGTCTCGATGCAGGATCAGAATCCCGCCTTGCAGCTCGACGCCCTGACGGCGGCGGGCTGCGAGAAGGTATTCACCGAGAAGGCATCCGGCGCGCAGCGCGACCGGCCCGATCTGGCCGCCGCCCTGTCATACATGCGGTCAGGGGACAGCCTGGTTGTCTGGAAGCTCGACCGCTTGGCGCGCTCCCTGCCTCAGCTCATCGAGACGGTTGCCACCCTTGAGGATCAGGGCATCGGATTCCGCTCCCTGACGGAAGCGATCGACACGACGACCGCCGGCGGCAAACTGGTCTTTCACATTTTCGGGGCGCTTGCCGAGTTCGAGCGATCCGTGATCCGCGAGCGAACCCGCGCCGGCCTGAAGGCCGCGCGCGATCGCGGCCGCAAGGGCGGCCGCCCCCCTGCCCTGTCCGCCGCCGACCTGGCGGTGGCCAAGGCGCTCTTGCGCGATCCGGCGATCACCGTGGACGAGGTGGCGACCCGGCTGAAGGTTTCGCCGGCGACGCTCTACCGGCATTTGCCGGGCGGGCGCGGCGGTATCGGGGCGCAGGGGGAAACAAGTGCTCAAGAAGATCATTTCGATTAAGAACGTCGGCCGGTTCCGCAACTCGGCCACATCGCCCAATCCGCAGCTTGGCAAGCACACCTTCATCGCCGGTGCGAACGGCTTCGGCAAAACGACGTTCTGCGCCGTCCTGCGTTCCCTGCAAACCGGCGATCCGGCCCATGTTCTCGGCCGCAAGACCCTTGGCGCGACCGATGCGCCGGCGATCGAGCTGCTGCTGGACGGCGGCGGGCAAGCCCGCTTCGACGGCACGGCATGGAACGCGACCAAGCCGGAAATCGCCATCTTCGACGGCGTGTTTGTCGCGGAGAATGTCCATTCCGGCGAAGTCGTGGACATAGAGCATAAGCGCAATCTCTATCGTGTCATCGTGGGCGACGCCGGCGTGAAGCTCGCGGCGCAGGATGCCGAGCTGGCCGCCGAGAGTCGCGCCAAAACCGGCGAGATCAGCACGGCGGGCAAGGCGGTTCAGCCGCATGTGCCGGCGGGCATGAAGCTGGACGTCTTCATTGCCTTGCCGGAGACAGACGACATTGCCGCGCAGATCGAGGCGCAGGCGCGCAGCGTGGACGCGCTGCGGCAGGCCGGGGCGCTGCACGCCCGCCCTGCCCTCTCGGAATTTGCCATTCCAGCCCTGCCGGATGATTTCACCGGCCTGCTGGCCCGCTCCATCGACGACATTGCGCAGGATGCCGAGCGAAGATTGTCGGTGCACCTGGCCGCACATGGCATGACGGCCAGCGACGGCAACTGGATTGCGGACGGCCTCGGCCATGCCGAAGATACCTGCCCCTTCTGCGGGCAGGATATTCGGGGCCTTCCGCTGATCGCCGCGTTCCGGGCCGTGTTCAGCGAGCGTTACGGGGCGCTGGCCGGAGAAATCGCCACCATGAAAGCGACCGTCGCGCGGGACATGGGCGATGCTGCCCTGGCCCGCCTTGGCACCGTCGCGGAGCAGAACAACGGCGGCGTCGAGTTCTGGCAGAAATATTGCGCGATCGAGGCTCCTGCCCTCGCCTTGCCGGCCGAGGCCGTCGCGGCGATCCGCGCACTTGCCGTCGCGGCGATCGGGTTTCTCGACCGCAAAGCGGCCGTGCCGCTCGAACCGATCGCGCCGGATGCGGGATTCACCGCCGCGCGCGCCGCCTATGACGGCGCGGCGGCCGCCATCGAGGCGGCAAATGCCGCGATCCGTGGGGCCAACACCATCATCACCGACAAGAAGGCCGCCACGGACGCCGGCGACCTCAAGGCCACCGAGGCCGAGTTGGCCCGCTTGAATGCGATCCAGACCCGGCACCGCGCGGACGTGTCCGACCTCTGCGCTGCCTATATGAAGCTCTCCGGCGAGAAGGATGCCATCGAGACCCGCAAGGAGGTGATCAGGAAGCAGCTCGACGCGCATACAAAGACCGTGGTGAAACCCTACGAGCGGCGCATCAACGACTATCTGGCCGCGTTCAATGCCGGCTTCACCATCACCGAGACCAAGCACGCCTACCCTGGCGGCGTCGCCACATCGAGCTACCAGCTCGTCATCAACGACACGGCCGTTGACCTTGGCGACAGCAAGACGCCGGGGGATCGGCCGAGCTTCAAGAACACCCTCAGCGCCGGCGACCGCACCACCCTCGCCCTCGCGTTTTTCCTCGCGCATCTGGAACGCGATCCGGCAGCGGCCGGAAAACTGGTCGTGTTCGACGATCCCTTTAACAGTCAGGACGCTTTCCGCCGCCGGCAAACCGTGCACGAGATCATGAAGGTGGCCGGGAAATGCGCCCAGGTGATCGTGCTTTCGCATGACGCCACTTTCCTCAAGCAGGTTTGGGACAAGTCGCCAGCCGCCGAGCGTGTCGCGCTGATGATTGCCGATCACCGCGCCCAAGGCTCGAAAATCACGCCCATAGACCTTGAGGACGCTTGCCGTGGCCGGACGGCGGAAGACATTGACCACCTGCAAGCCTATCTCACGACCGGCGCGGGCGTCTTGATCGACATTATCCGCAAGATGCGCGTCGTTCTCGAAACTCATTGCCGCACGACCTATCCGGGCAGTTTCCTTGCCGGTGACTGGCTGGGCGACATGGTGCGGAAGATACGCGAGGGTGGCGCAGTTCATCCCGCGCAGGCGCTTTATGACGAGCTAGACCAGATCAACGGCTATACGAGCCAGTATCACCACGGGGAGAATATGGCCGACGCCACGCCGGATCAGATCGACCCGACCGAACTAACGGGCTTTACGCGGCGCACCCTGCGCATCGTCAACGCCCTTCAAGCCTGACACGACGACGCCGGCCGGGCGTATGGTGCTGAGAACGCATTGACATAACCGCGTTTAGTTTCCGGCCCTAGAAGTAGTGCCTTGCCCGCTTCCTTACGCAAAGGGTTGCAGAATCGGGCGGTTTCGTCTCTTCATGTAGACATGGCGAGTCGCACCCGAGAACAAGTTAAGCTGGAAAGTGTCCGAAACCTTCGCGCCCGTTGGCGCGCGGAGGGCCGGATTCTTGTGCAGGCCGATCTGCCCGGCGAGCTGGTCGCGGAGCTTGACCGCCTGAAGGACGACGCGGGCTTGCGAGGGCGCGCGCCGATCATCGAGGAAGCGTTGAGGTTTTATATCGAAGCGAAGCAAGGGACATAACGGCAAAACGCCCGACCGCGCCAACGGTCGAGCGTTTTTGTAGGCCGTCAGACACACCGTAGAGACGGGGGCCAAGCTCTCCCCTTGTCTACGCTAGAGCACTCCAATTCGCAAGATTGATTCTTGCGAAAACGGGAAAGCCGTGCCTGCCGTCCGTTCCGTCATGTCCTTCAAATGGAAGGACGAGAGGCATGTTGAGGACGCAAATCGCGGCCGTGATCGGCTGCGCGCGCGGGAACGCGCTTGACGAGATCATGCGGGAGGTTTGGACCCGATACGGCGCGGGCCAGCTCACCGACGACGAGGCCGGGGAGCTTACGACGCTCGCCCATGAGCGCCGGGCCGCCCTGTGGGGATCAGGACAGACCGCGCTAGGTCTGCTCTTTCCGCCCCCGGCCGAGCGATGCCCGACGCCAGTTCGCCGGCATAGTCATATCCGGGGGCGATCGGAGGGCCGGATATGGCGGCCGACGACGCGCAAGGACGTGCAGGCGATCTTGAAGGCGGCCGAAATCTACAACGAGGCCGGCTTGCACGAGAAGGGCGAGCGCAGCGGCCCGCTAGGATCGGTGGCGCTCGACGTGCTGCGGCTGTTCGTCAATCTCATAGACTTCCGCACCGGCCGGCTAGAGCCGTCAATCACCACGATCATGGATCGGCTCGGCCGGTCGCGCGATACGATCGTGCGGGCGCTGAAGAACCTGCGGGCGCATGGTTTCATCGACTGGCTGCGGCGCTACGAGCCGACCGGCAATGAGGGGCGCGGCCCACAGGTCCAGCAGACGAGCAACGCCTATCGCCTGTCCTTGCCGGAAAAGGCCCGTCAGTTTCTCGGCAGGTTCGGCAAGGCCCCGCCCCCGCCTGCCGATCATGGACAGGATCAGCAGGCATGGAGCGAGGCAATCGACGCCTACAAGACCACCCTGCCCCTTGATGAGCGGACGCAGCTCGACGCCGGCGATAGCCCGCTCGGCAAGGCCCTCGTGATGCTGGCAAAGAGTGTGATGAAACGTGAGTCCGATAACCAGACTGAATCCCCATCTGATCTTTACCTAAGAGGGCAAACATAAGCGGTCGCCGCTGTTCGGGCCGCTTTCGCGGCCCTGCGGCGGTTCCGATCCGCGTATAAGGCGGATCGGCAAGCGGCACCCTCGCAACAAAACCGCCACGTTCGCGCCGGCGGCAATCGTCCTATGGGCTTTCGAGAGGGAGCGAGGGGCAAGGCTGGCGCTTAATTTTTGCTGTATTGCCAGCAATAAGGCATTTAAGCAAAAATTCTTGCCGTCAATGCGGCTTGCTGCTATGCCAGCAATATGAAAACGATCGCCATAGTTAGCCAAAAGGGCGGGGCTGGAAAAACCACCCTCGCCTTGCACCTTGCCACGGCCGCCGAGGCGGCCGGGCTTCCCGCCGCTATCATCGACCTTGACCCCCAGGCAAGCGCCGCCGGATGGGGCGATAGCCGACAAGGTGAGGCCCCGGTTGTCGTCGCGCTTCCTCACACTCGTTTGCCGCAAGGCTTGCAGGCCGCGACCGATGGCGGGGCCGAGCTGGTCGTGATCGACACCGCGCCGCACTCGGAAGCGGCCGCAATGGCGGCAACGCGATCGGCCGACCTGGTGTTGATCCCATGTCGAGCCGGAATCCTCGATCTTCGCGCGATCGGAAGCACGGCCGAGCTGGTGAAACTCGCCCAAAAGCCGGCCTTTGTCGTTTTGAACGCCGTGCCGCCGCGCGCCACGCAGCTTCTGGCCGATGCGCGGGAAGCCGTTCAGGTTCACGGCTTGGAAGTTGCCCCCGTCGCCTTCCAGCAGCGGGCGGCTTTCGGACATGCGCTCACGGCCGGAAAAACCGCGCCAGAGTATGAGCCGGCCGGTAAAGCCAGCGAGGAAGTGTCCGAATTGCTGACCTGGCTTAGAGGTCAATTGCTGATTTGACGGCAAGCTGTATTGCCAGCAATTAGGCATAATGATATTGCTGGCAAACTGGCAGTTTGATGGGATAAAACCATGTCGAAAAGACCGAGTTTAGCCGCGAGTATGAAGGCCGTGGGCACGCAGACCCCGCCGCCTGTTGCGCGTATCGTGGAATCCGCCCCCGCGCCGGCCCCGGATCGTGCCGAGGGCAAGCGTTACCATGCCGCCACGCGGGCCGGAATGAAGCGGGTGACGGTCGTGGTCGAGCCGGAGGAACATCGCCGGGTTAAGCGGCTGTCAGCCGACACCGACCGCTCCATTGAAGACCTCATGCGCGAGGCGCTTGCTGACTTGCTGGCAAAACATAATGCTTGATTGCCAGCAAAGCGGCGATGCGATAATAACCTTGAAGTGTAACGCTATGTGTCATATATTCAGGGGCGAGGAAGTCGCGTGAGGGTTTTCAAAAACAGCCGGTTTCACAAGTTTGCCCGAAAGGAGAAAATCTCTGACGCGATGCTTTGTGAGGCTGTAGAGCGGGCCGAGCGCGGCCAGATCGACGCCGATCTAGGGGCCGGCCTTATCAAGCAGCGAGTCGCGCGGCCCGGCGCTGGAAAGTCTGGCGGCTTCCGAACGCTGGTTTTCTTCCGCGCGGAGACGAGGGCGGTTTTCGCGTTCGGGTTTGCCAAGAGCGATATGGCGAACCTTGATGATGCGGAAGAAGCCTACTTGAAGAAGGCCGCAAAGCTGGTCTTGGGGTTTGCAGATGCGCAGATGGACGCGGAAGTTGCTGCGGGTCGAATGTTCGAGGTGAATTGCGATGAGCAAGACTTACAAGAGTGAAGCTCTGGCGGCCGTCCATGAGATGATGGAAGGCTTCTATGAGTCCGGCGCGATCGACAAGCAGACGATGCGCGAATTTGACGAGGGGTGTCTGACAACCGTTGAGCCGCTGACCCCCGAGGAAATCCGTTCTATTCGTGAGCGTGAGCGTATCTCGCAGCCTGTCTTTGCCCGCTATCTCAACGTGAGTAAGGGGCTGGTGTCAGATTGGGAACGTGGGGTGAAGAAGCCCGGCGGGCCGGCGCTGCGGCTGCTGACCGTTATTCAGAAAAGGGGTCTTGAGGCGATTGCCTGATTGCTGGCAATTTGGCAAGTTGTCTGCCTCAAACCCGCCCCCGGCCGTCCCTACGGCCCTAGATGATGAGAGCAGGCCGGCCGGGGGCTAGCGCCGTGCCTGTCAGGAGGCCAAGCCATGACGATCAAGACGGCTGAAACGATCATCCGGGAGCTGGCGGCCCGACATGGGGTTGCCGTTCAGCGCACGGCGCTGGACGATTGGGCCGATGATGCCACCCGGCTTTCCGGTGACGATGGTGTTCTTGATGCAGTCGGGGAGCTGGTCGTTGCCTTACGGCGCGCGCAGGCCGTTGACGGGATCGAGCTGACCCGGCTCCATTCGCGCTATCTGGACGAACAGGGCGCGGCGTAGCCGCCCGGCCCGGAGGCGAACGCGCCCCCATGTCGCGCTGTAGTGAGCCGGAGGGCCGCCAGTAACAAAGCCCCGGTGCGTCAGCGCCGGGACCGCTTTTCCCATGTGGCCGGCTCGGGCAGGGGGGCTTTTCGCTTTTCGCGCAGCAGGGCTTTCAATTCCTCGCTGGAAATGCCCGGCCGGGGATCATCGGCCGCCGCCTGTATGCGGCGCTTGAGCAGTTCCCGGCGCAGATCGGCATGGGGTGCCAGCTCCTTATGCTCGCCCAAGATCACGAACACGGCTTCGGACGGATCAAGGAACGTGTCCTGTTCGATCAGATCGAGCAGCCACAGGGCCAGCGACGGCGGCAAATAGGCTTCAAATCGCAACCCGCCCTCTGCGACCTGGTTGCGGAGCCGCTTGGCTTGTTCGACCGCGTGGGCCTTGTCGGCGGGATCGGGCCATTCGGGCGCATCGGTGTCGGTCATGGCTTCATCCTTCATGCTTGGTCGAACATCCCCCGGAACTCTGCATCGGCGTAATAGGCGAGCTTGCCGGCGACGATCGGCCGTTGCCCGGCGAGGAACAGCAATTCGACATGCTGCGGCAGGTTGCGGACCTCATCGGGGGTCAGCAGCGGCCGGGCCGTGTGTTGCTCGCCGTAGGAGAGGCCGGATTTGTCGGAATCGAGCGCCCGGCTCATGGTCTGGAACACCACGGTTTCCTGCCCGAGCAGATCGGAGACAAGCCGGGCGCTGTCGTGATCGTTGACGCCGAACACCTGTAGGACGCCGGCGTTTGACAGGAAGGTGCCGGCGCGCTGCCCGTAGGTGGCGCGGAGCTGGTGAACGTCTTGCAGGATCGGCCAGAGCTGGACGCCATAGCCGGCCATGAGGCCCATTGCGCGCTCGACGGGGGCGAGATGGCCGAGGGCGGCGAACTCATCCAGCAGATAGAGGACCGGCACGGCCGGCTTGACGGGGTCGCGCGCCATGTCGGTCAGGCTTTGCGCGACGAGCAGGCGCAGCCAGCGGGAATAGGTGGCGAGGCGATCGGGCGGCAGGACGAGGAACACCGAGGCGTTGCGGCGCTTGAGATCGGCAAAGCGGAAATCGGAGCGGCCGAGGACCGCGACCATGCGCGGGCTGTCGAGGAAATGGGTATGGCGCTGCGCGGCCGAGAGGACGCCGGCCGCTTCCCGGTCGGATTTGCCGAGGTGGCGATTTGCGGCGCGGGCGATCAGGCCGCCGGCGGCCGTTGACGCCTGCATGTCCTTCAGGAGCGCCGCGAAGGCTTCAGGGGTGAGGGTGAGAGCTTCGCGCAGGGTGGCGAGGTTTCGCCTGTCGCGCGGCTCGCTGGCGGCAATATGGAGGATCAGGCCGGCAATGAGCGCCTTGGCTTCCTCGTTCCAATGCGCCTCGCCGGCCATGCCCGGTTCATCGAACACGAGGGCGTCGGCCAAGGTGCTGGCATCTTCCGCGACATCGAGGCCGGCCGGGTCGAGCTGGTCGAGGGGATTGAAGGCGGCCGAGGGCTGGCCGGTGACGCCGAAGGGGTCGAGGACATGGACCGGGCCGAATTGCTGGCGGGCGCGGCCGGCGATCTTGGCATTTTCGCCCTTGGG
>WBZU01002224.1_pt1 | contig 13614 bp, 11 predicted proteins | sample 5204311 | NCBI WGS metagenome assembly WBZU01 (sample SAMN12344359, study PRJNA552823) | activated sludge metagenome | biome: Activated sludge suspended growth; feature: Nitrification reactor; material: Wastewater; isolation source: activated sludge from nitrification reactor of wastewater...
AGAGCCGTTTCATGCGCTCCACGTCAGCCAGCTCGAACTCGTAGACGCAATTCTCGATCTCGGGGTCGCGATAGAGTTCGGCAAAGGAGTGCTGCCCGTCCACGTCGATGTCCCACACCTGCGTCTTGTGCTGCAAGTACATGACGATGCGGTCGAGCCCGTAGGTGATCTCCACGCTGACCGGGTCGAGCGCCAGGCTGCCGGACTGCTGGAAGTAGGTGAACTGTGTGATCTCCTGCCCGTCCAGCCAGACTTCCCAGCCCAACCCCCACGCACCGAGCGCGGGCGACTCCCAGTTGTCCTCCACAAAGCGGATGTCGTGGCGCGTGCGGTCCAGGCCGATCGCCTCCAGGCTGGAGAGATAAAGCTCCTGCGGGTTGCCCGGATCCGGCTTGAGGATGACCTGGTATTGATGGTGCATCTGCATGCGGTTCGGGTTTTCTGCGTAGCGGCCGTCATCCGGGCGAAAGGATGGCTCGACATAGGCGACATTCCACGGCTCCGGCCCCAGCACGCGCAGCACGGTGGCGGGGTTCATGGTACCGGCGCCGACCTTCTCGCTGTACGGCTGCCAGATGGTGCAGCCGTGGGCGGCCCAGAAGTCGTGCAGCCGCTTGATCACTTCTTGCATGGAGGGTGGATTGGTAGACATAAGTTTCTTCCGATTCTATGCTTCGTAGTGCCGGATCGAGCTGACGGTCTTCTGCGTCAACCGACGACGCGGATTGGGACCGGCACAAATGTCAGGATAAAAATGATGATAACCAGATAGCCGATGAGCCGGCGCCGCGTGTCCAGCCGGGTGACGTCATCGAGCGCAGGCGGGTGCTCGACGCCGATGAGCAGCAGCAGCACCAGCCAGATAAACCAGCCCGCAAAGCCGACATTTGCCAGGCCAGGGATAAAGCTCTGGAAGCCGGGCAGGCTGGCCAGCGCCAACACCGTCAGCACGCCCATGGTCGCCAGGTTGATGACGCGCGCCTTGCGGCCGAAGAGGGCAAAGACCGTGTGGCCGCCGTCGAGCTGGCCGACCGGCAGCAGGTTGAGCGCGGTGACCAGCAGGCCGATCCACGCCGCATACGCGATCTGGCTGATGAAGACATCGGCGCCGGTGACCGGATTGGGCAGAATCTGGCCGAACATCAACCACTTGATGCCGAGATAGAGCAGGCTGTTGCCTTCGATGATGTAGCTGGCGTTGGGCGGCGGCACGTCGACCGTGCTGATGCTCAGGCCGTAGATCAGCAGCGGCAGCGCCACAGCCAGCCCAGCCAGCGGACCGGCCACGCCGATGTCGAAGAGCTTGCGCCGGTCGGAAATCGGCTCCTTGAGGCGGATAAAGGCGCCAAAGGTGCCAAAGCCAATCGGCATGGGGATGAAATAGGGCAGCGTGACGGCGACGCGATGGAAGCGGGCGGCAAAATAGTGGCCGAATTCATGCGCAAGCAGGATCAGCAGCAGCGTTGCCGAAAAAGGCAGCCCGTTGAGCAGGTAGCTGGGAGAAACGACATCGGTCCACACCTGTGGCTCCACAACGTTTGTGGCGCCCACCAGCAAGGTGCTCCAGATCGTGGCCACAAAGAGCACGCCATTGATCCAGGAGCGCGACGCCGTCGGCTTCACGACGCCGGCAAAGATGTGGACGAAGACATCTTCAGGCGGGGCGTGTTGCTGGCCGGTCTCTTCGGCTACGGAACGCAGGGTCGGCGTGTAGCCCATGCCGGCGAGCGTCGCCTGCCAGCGCGGGAAGGCGACATGGCTGGGCCGGGTCAGCCGCCCGCGCAGCACGAGGATGCCTTCTTTGGGCGCCTCGCGCGGCGTCACGATCGACTCGATCAGCATGTCGGGCTCGATGACGTTGCGTAGTTGTTTGATCAACGATTCTGAGGGCGCCTGCACCGGCGGTAGCTCGGGCGACTCATGTACGGCAACCGGCAAACTATTGCTGCTCACAGCTTCTCCACTTTTCCGAATTCGTGTTGCCGGCGGGATCAGCCAACGCGGCCGTCCTCGCTCGCCGTCGGGCGCAGGTCAACTTTGCCAGCGGCGATCGACCGAAATTTCCAGGCAACAATCCACAATTATGCTATACTGCACCGGTTTTGAGGAAACCACATGGCGAAAGAGAGTTCTATGAGCACCCATCCTTTCCTGCAACGCCTGCGCGAGACGCCACTGCTGGCCGACGGCGCCATGGGCACCATGCTCTATGCCAAGGGCGCCAGCAGCGAGCAGTGCCTGGAGTACCTGGTGCTGTCGCGGCCGGCGTGGGTGAGCGAGATCCATCAGGCCTATGCCACCGCCGGCGCTGATATCATCAAGACGCATACCTTCGGCGCCAATCGCGTGCGCCTGGCCGACTACGGGTTGGCCGACAAGGTGCGCGACCTGAACTTTCGCGCGGTCAAACTGGTGCGCGATGTGCGCGAGGTGTCCGGCCGCGCGCTCTTCATCGCCGGCGATGTGGGACCGCTGGGCAAGCGCCTGCAACCCGAAGGCCCGCTCGCCCATGCCGAGGCGCGCGAGGCATTTCGCGAGCAGGTGAGCGTGCTCTGGGAGGCCGGCGCCGACCTGCTGCTCTTCGAGACCTTCGTCCATCTGGCCGAGTTGGAGATTGCCATACGCGCCGCACGGGAGATCTGCGATCTACCCATCGTCGCCTCCATGACCTTCGCCGAGGATGGGCTGACCATGACCGGCCACACGCCGCCGGAGGTGGTCGCCCGTCTGCGTGCGGCGGGGGCCGACGTCGTGGGCGTCAACTGCTCCGTCGGGCCGGCCGCCATGTTGCAGACGCTGGAGCAACTGCGTGAGGCGGACAGCGATGCGCCGCTCATCATCATGCCCAACGCCGGCTTTCCTGAACGCGTGGAAGGCCGTTTCTATTACCCCTCCAGCCCGGAGTATTTTGCACGCCAGACGGATGCCTTCCTGGCGCAAGGCGCGTGTATCGTCGGCGGCTGCTGCGGCACGACACCCATGCACATCCGCGCCATGCGCGCCGCTCTGGATGGCTGGCTGGCGGATGCGCACGCGCCCGGCGAGTCGGCAACGCTCGTCGTGGAAGACCCGGCGCCGGTGGCCAGGGCCGACTACGGTGTCGCCGACGCGGTGACGCCAACCGGCGTGCTGAGCAAGCTGCGCGCCGGCAAGTTCGTCATCAGCGTGGAGGTCGACCCGCCGCGCAGCTTCACCGCCGAGAAGCAGATCGAGGGCGCGCGCCATGCCTGGAAGATGGGCGCCGACGCCGTCAACGTGGCCGACAGCCCCATGGCGCGCGTGCGCATGAGCGCGCTTTCGCTCTGCGTGCAGATCCAGCAGCAGGTGGGCATCGAGACAATCGTACACTTCACGACGCGCGATCGCTCGCTCATGGGCCTGCAGGCCGACCTCATCGGCGCGCACGCGCTCGGTGTCCGCAACATCCTGGCGCTCACCGGCGACCCGCCCAGCCTGGGCGATACCAAGCAATCGACTGCCGTCTACGATGTTGACAGCATCGGCCTGGTGCGGATCATCAATCGCTTCAACGACGGCGTCGACGTGGCAGGGCAGGACATGGGCCAGCAGGGCGGCTTCACCATCGCCGTGGCGTGTGACCCGACACGCGCCGACCTGGTGCAGGAGGTCGACCGCTTTCACCAAAAGGTGAGCGGCGGCGCGCATTTCACCATGACGCAGCCCATCTTCGATCCGCAACTCTGGCTCGACTTCCTGCGCACCTACGAGGAACGCCACGGAGCGTTCCCGGTGCCGGTGCTCATCGGCGTGCTGCCGCTACAGGGCCACAAGCATGCCTCCTTCCTGCACAACGAAGTGCCCGGCATCACGCTCAGCGAGGACGCGCTGGAACGCATGCGCAGGGCGGGTGCGAATGGTCGGCAGGAAGGTGTGAAAATGGCACAGGAATTGCTAATGGAGTTGAAGGGACTGCCGCACGTGCAGGGCGTCTATCTCATGCCCAGCTTTGGCCGCTATGAGACGGCCTGCCAGGTGCTGGAGGTGCTCCCGCACGACGTGCGCGGGGCAGTTCCAGGCTGAAGCTAGCGCGCCTGGCCGGGTGGAACGTCGTCGGGCCGATCGCGGTCGTTGGAGGGTGCGGCCTTGGGCTGCGAACGGCCAATCAGCGTGACGATGGTTGCCGCAATCGTCGCCAGCAGCAGGTAGCCGACGAACGATTCGATCGCCACCAGGAAACGGCTGTCAGGCGTCGTGACCAGGTCCTCAGCGCCCAGGCTGGTGAAGTTGAGGATAGTGAAGTAGACCGATTCTGGGAAAGAATGGAGCACCGGCGCGGCCGGATCGTTCGCCACCTGCAACCCCAATTCCGTGTGCATCCAGGCGAACGTGCCGACGAACAGGCAGAACTCTACTGCGCCAAAAAGCACGTCGCGGTTGGAATGGCTTTCGTCGCGCAGCAAGAGGCGCACGCGCACGACAAGCAACGCCACAAAAATGGTCGCCACGAAAACCCCGACCACCGGAATGACGACGTCACGCAGGACGCCCGGCGGAATGTAGCGCGTAAGCCAGATCCAGACGCCGCTCGAAAGCAGGAGTACAAGAAAGAGGATTGAGGCAACCAGCGTGCGCTTCATGGCTGTGCTTGGCAATTCTCGTTACAGGGCGACCACCATCGCAACCGATCGCGTGCGGTCGTGGCTGAGGCTGACCGACCAGGTGTGCAAATTCGTGCTGCTCGCGACCGTAGCGGCGGCGCCGTGCAGCCAGAGTTGGGGCGCGCCGGTTGCGCCGTCCTTGAGTACCTCGATATCCACCCAGTTGATGCCGTTGCGCCAGATGCCGGTACCCAGCGCCTTGGCGACAGCTTCCTTGGCCGCAAAGCGCGCTGCCAGCGATTCCACCCGGTGGCCGCAGCACGCCAATTCGCCAGGCGTGTAGACGCGCTGTAAAAAGCGGTCGCCATGGCGCTCGATGGCCTGGCGCACGCGCTCGATCTCGATGATGTCAACCCCGGTGCGCAACATCATCATGGCGTGCCCGCCCCATCTTCGGCTGCGTCCGGGCCGGCCACCACGACGACGCACTTTTCCGGCGTTAGGTACTGTCTGGCCACGCGGCGGACGTCCTCGACGCTGACGCTGTTGATCAGGCTGCTGTAGCGCTGCAAGTAGTCGAGCCCCAGACCGTGCCATTCCATGTTGAGCAGGGCGTCGGCAACGCCGTCGTTGGTTTCCAGCGTCAGGGGCAGCACGCCAGTCAGATACGCCTGGCTGTCGGCCAGTTCTTCGGCGTCGACCGGCGTCTCGCCCAGGCGGCCAAACTCGGCAAGAATGCTGGCGATCGCATTGTCGACATCTTCGGGATTGACGCCGGCCGACGCCATCCATGCGCCGGCATCGTGCTCGGCAACCAGCGAACTGTAGCAGTAGTACGCCAGTCCCTGTTCCTCGCGCACGCGCTCGCCGAGCCGGCCCATCATGCCGAACTGGCCGAGAATGCAATTGGCGACGCGCACCGCGTAGAAGTCCGGGTCGTGGCGGGTGACGCCGTATGTGCCGACGACCACATCGCTTTGCACCTTGCCGGGCATGGGCGCAACGTCGTGCAACCCGCCCGCCTGCGTCATGCGCGGCAAGTCGTACGGCGCCAGGGCTGGGCCGGACCAGCCGCCAAAGAGACCGGCAATCCGTTCCGCGATCCGGGCAGCATCGACCGCACCGGAAACGGCAAAGACCGCACCCTGGGGCGTGTAGAAGCGGCGGTGAAAGTCCGCAAGGTCAGCCTGCTGCAATCCGCCTACTGTAGCGAGGTAGCCGCCCGTGGCGCGCCCGTAGGCGTGGTTGCGGCCAAAGAGCGCCGCGTAGAAGCGCTGGCTGGCGATGCTGCCGGTGTCCTGGTCGCGCTCCTGAATGCGCACCAGCTTCATACGCCGCAGGCGATCGACATGCTCGTCGGCAAAGGTCGGGTGTTGCAGGATATCGGCCAACAGCGCCAACAGGGTGTCGAAGTCTTCGGCCAGCGCGGTGATGCCGATGTCGGTGCTGTGCACATCGGCCGAGACGGTCAGCGAGGCGCCGACCGACTCCACTGCCTCGTTGAAGGCCGCGTAGTCATAGCCGGCGCTGCCGCGTGTCAACATGCCTGCGACAAAGGAGGCCAGGCCTGCCTGCTCGGGGCGTTCGTAGATGGCGCCCACGCGCAGCGATCCGTGCAGCACTGCCACCGGCGCGGCGTGATTCTCTCGTACAAGGATCGTGATCCCGTTGGGCAGCACTGTGCGGGCGATGTTCTCCGGGCCGGGCAGGGCCGCGCGGGTGTCAGGCGTGGCGATCATAGAGACTCCACCGCCGGCGCGTACCAGCCGACGGTCTGTAACTGGCGGGCAAAGTAGTGTTGCGCCACGCGTTGCACATCGTCCGGCGTGACCGCAGCAAGCTGCTCGACCCAGGTGTTCAGCCAGTCCAGGCTTGCCACCACTTCGCTGAAGCCGAGCCAGTAGGCTTCGTAGGTGACGCTTTCGCTGCTGAACGCAAACTGGGCCTTGGTCTGCTTGATCGCACGCTCGACTTCTGCCGGGGCAATGCCCTCGCGCTGGATCTGTTCGATCTCCTGCCAGATGGCTTCCTCGACCTGGGCGTGCGCAACCCCCGGCGCCAGCGTTGCGCTGATGGTGAAGAGCCCGGTGTCGATCGTCGGCCCGACGTTGCTCGCCACGTCGACGGTCAATTGGCGCTCGACCAGCGCGCGATAGAGGCGGTTGCTGCGGTTGTTGGCGCTGCCGCCAAAGATGCCCAGACCCTTGGCGCCCCCCAGCACCGAGTCGAGCACCATGACCGGGAAGAAGTCCGGGTGGGCGGCTGGCGGCGCATGAAAGGCTTGCAAGAAGTAGGCGGTCGGATCCTCGCCGCGCAGGACGATGCGACGTTCGGCCTGCTGGGGCGGCTCCTGCGTGCGGACAGGCGGTACGCGCGGCCCTGGCACCAGCCGGCCAAAGTACGCGTCAAGCTGAGCAAGCATCGCCGCTGCCTCGAAATCGCCGGTGACGACTGCCACCGCGTTGTTGGGCGTGTAGAAGGTGCGGTAGTGCGCGTACAGGTCGTCGCGGGTCATGGCGAGCAGGTCGGGTTGCCAGCCGATGACCGGATTGCGATAGCTGTGCGCCAGGTAGGCGGCGGCCTGGACTTCCTCCTGCAGGCGATAGAAGTAGCTGTTTTCGCTGCCCTCGCGCTCGCTGAGGATGACGGTGCGCTCGGCTTCCGTCTCCTCGGCGTCGAAGATGGCGTTGGCCATGCGGTCGCTTTCCACCTGCAACGCCAGTTCGATGCGCTCGGCGGGAAAGGTCTCGAAGTAGACGGTCCAATCCTGCCACGTCATGCCGTTGAAGACACCACCGGCGCGCGCCACGGCCTTGTCGAACGCGCCGCGCGGATAGCGCTCCGTGCCCTTGAAGAGCATGTGCTCGACCCAGTGGCTGATGCCCGTGGAGCCTGGCATCTCGTTGCGGCTGCCGACGCGATAGAAGATCCAGAAGCTGGCGACTGGCGCGCGCCGGCTTGGCCGCAAGATGACTTGCAGGCCATTGTCGAGCGAGGATTGGATCAGGTTGTCAAGCGGCATGGTTCCTCACCGGGCTGGGCGGTGGACAGGGCAGGCAGGAGAACGGGTGGGAGCGGTCGCGCCCCTCCCACCCGTTGTGCTCAATTGCCGTTGTTGATGGCATGGGCGCGGCCCACGGCTCGGTATAGAAAGCCGTGATGCTGCATGATGGCCGGGTCGTAGATATTGCGGCCATCGACCACCAGCGGGTTGGCCATGAGTGAGCGCAGTCGCGGCAGGTCGAGCTGCTTGAACTCGTTCCACTCGGTGCAGACGAGCAAGGCATCGGCGCCGTCGGCCAGGTCGTAGGCATCCTCCGTGAGGCGCAGGCTGCCGTCGACGCGGCTGACATTCTTCATAGCCACCGGGTCATAGCCGCTGACGTGCGCGCCCTCGTTGCGCAGCATGTGGGCGATTTCCAGCGCCGGCGCTTCGCGGATGTCGTCGGTGTTGGGTTTGAACGCCAGGCCCATGAGGCCGATGCGTTTGCCATCCAGCTTGCCGCCCAGCAACTCGCGCAGGTTGTAGACTGCCCAGCGCCGCATATCGCGGTTGATGTCAATGACGGCACGTAACAGTGACGGGTGCGAGCCATGCACGAGCGCCATGTGCTCCAGCGCCTTGACATCCTTGGGGAAGCAACTGCCGCCATAGCCCAGGCCGGCGTTGAGGAATTGCGAGCCGATGCGACGGTCGAAGCCCATGCCTTCGGCCACTTCCTGCACGTCGGCGCCCAGCTTCTCGCAGATCACGGCGATCTCGTTGATGAAGCTGATCTTGGTGGCCAGGAAGGCGTTGCTGGCGTATTTGATCATCTCGGCCGTGCGCAGGTCGGTCATGATGATGCGCGTGCGCAGCGGCAGGTGCAACTGGGCGACTTTCTCGGCGGCTTCGGGGCTGCGGCTGCCGATGACGACGCGATCGGGATTCATGAAATCGTGCAGCGCCGAGCCTTCGCGCGTAAATTCCGGGCAACTGACCACGGCGAAGTCCATCGGTTCCGGCTGGCTGCGGCGGACGATGTCTGCCACCCAGTCGCCCGTGCCGACGGGGACGGTGCTCTTGTTGATCACGATCACGGGATGCGTCATGGCGCGCGCAACCGATTCGGCGGCCATGCGCACGTACTGCAAGTCTGCTTCGCCGTCGACGCCGCTAGGCGTGCCAACGCAGATAAAAATGAACTCGGCATCCTTGAGCGCCTCGTCGTAGTTCGTGGTGAAGTGTAGCCGGCCGCCTTTCATGTTGCGCACGATCATCTCGTTGAGGCCAGGCTCGTAGATCGGCGCCTCGCCGCGCTGCAGCATGGCGATCTTTTCTTCGCTGATGTCGATACAGGTGACGTTGTTGCCCATGTCGGCAAAACAGGTGCCGGTGGACAGGCCGACATAGCCGGTGCCGGCGACTGCGATATTGCGCATTTTGTTACTCCTACAACTAAAACGACTCACTTGGTATTGCAGATTGCTCGCCATTTTCGGCGGCGCTGAAAGGTGGTTCGACTGATGCTACATTTGCGGCCGGATCTGCCTCTGGCGGCGCGCTGTCGGCGGTATCGGCGGCGCGCCGTGCTGCCTCGATATCACTCATCTTCAGGTGCTCGCGCCAGAAGAAGTAGGCGCCCAGCAACGTGACCGGCACCCACAACGCCGCATGCAGCGTAAAGGTGTAGCTCGCCGCGATGGACGGGTCGACGCCAAAGGTCTCCAGCGTCTTGATGCCGGGCGTGTCAAAGGTGCCGATGTAGCCGGGCGCCGCGGGCAGCGTCGTCGCCAGGTTGACCAGCCCGTTCATCAGCATCAGCACGATGAAGCTCACCGAAAAATCAAAGGCATGCATGACGAACCAATACTTGACCGTCTCCAGCAGCCAGATGACGACGCTGGTGAAGAAAATCATGATGACGTCGGACGGCTCACTCAGGCTGCGCAGGCCAAGCATGAAGCGGTGATAGAGATCGTCCGTTCGCTCGCGCACGCGCCCACGCAACACGGTGCCGGCGATCAGCGCATAGAAGCGCTCGACGCGCTCCGGCTGGCTCGCCATCCACATAAAAACAATCGTGGCCAACAAGAACACAATGGTCATCACAATGACTGCATTGCGATAGAACTCGGGCATGGGCGCAAAGGGCAGTGCAATAAACACGAACATGATCATCACCAGCCCATCCGTGAGCCGTTCGATGATGACCGTGGCCAGGCTGGTCGAGATGGCGATGTCCTCACGCTTCTTCAGCGCGTAGGAGCGCAGCAACTCGCCCGCCCGGAAGGGAAAGACATTGTTGCCGAAGTAGCCAATGCAGACCATGGGGAAGAGCGTGACGACCGGCACGAGTTTTACCGGGCGCAGGGTGTACTGCCAGCGCCAGGTGCGCACCCAGAGACCCAAAATATAGACCAGCACACCGGGCACAAGCCACCAATAGTTTGCCGTGCGCAATGCCTCGGCGACGGTGGGCAGGTGCAGACCCGGTAGGGCCAGATAGATAAAGAACGCGCTGACGATAACGCCGATCGCCAACTGTAGATTACGCTTCAACCGCGGTTAGACTCCTCTGCTGGATATTGCAGCACTCCGCAGAATATCATACGGTCAGAGGCGGCGCCAAACCATTCGGGCAGATAAGCATATCTACTTGTGCGCACCATTCTGCACCAATTCGGCGCACTGGCGGATGACAATCTGCTGACAAAGCAACGGGGGATGATGACTCATCCCCCGTCATGCCTTATTTGGTTCTCTCGCCCTGGACCTGCGCTGAACTACTGTCAGGCACCGGAACGGCTAGGGGCTGGCAAGCGCGGCGCCGAAAATTAGTGCGGCGTTGCCAGCATGGCGGGCTCTACGGAGTCACCCAGAATCTCCTCCATGGCCATGACGTGTGCGCAAACCCCGCGTAGCAAGAATTCTTCGCAGTCACAAGTCCACTCGCCACGATCGTAGGAGACGATGTGGTTGTGATTGTCGCCGTGAAGCTCGACTTCGAAGCTGTGAACCTTGACACGATGGTCGCGTTCCGCCGCATACTGCTTGGCCTTGAGGATTCTGCTCACCGCTGAGTCCATGGTTCGATCCTTTCTTGTGGTAATGCGAACACTATTGAGTCGGCCCCGTACTAGATGGCCGCAAGGTGGATTGGGAAATGAACAAAAACACCCAGGCGCAATCGCGCGCTGGGTGTTCAGCAACCAGATATTGTATGCTCTACAGTTGGCGTCTTGATCGTCACCGTTCCGTGCCCTCCTTGACTGCGATAGCCTGCGAACTGTGGCTCGGTGATCCAATTCCCATCGTCAGCTTACTATACGTGATTCGCCTGACAATGGTTCCCGGTGGGGTATTAAAAATTTGTTAACCTGATAGTGACAGTATACGCCCGACACCGTGATGGTGTCAAACCCAATTTCGGATCCAAAACCCACCGAACGCGCTACGTTTCTCACGGTGTCAGGCAAGGCCGAGCAGTTGCAGCGGCACGCGGTCGGCCGGGTCCGCCTGGTAGAGCGCGGCCAGATAAAGTGCCACCCAGTTGCCGAGGTAGAGATAGTGTATAGCGTATTCGACGGGCGTGCTGCCCGGTGCGGCGAGTTCGATCACTGGGCAGCGGCGGGCCGCCAGAATGGGCAATAGCTTGTTCGGTTCGCGGGTTGCCACCGGCGCGGCGTCGAGACGCAGGATCGTGACCCCGTTGGGCCAGAATGCCGGAAAGCGCGCCATGCTCCAGACCCGCTGCATCTCCTCATCGCCGGCTGCCAGCGCCGCGCTCTCGGCATAGCGTGCAAGACGCAGCCGCCACTCCTGTGCGATGCCGTCCAGCCAGGGCAGCGCAGACCAGATCAGCGGGATATGCTGATAGAGGCGGAGTGCCACCTGCTTGGCGACATTGCCGGCCACCGGGGTGTGCGGCAGCAGGCTCTCCAGCCAGCCGCGGTCGAGCGCGAGGTCAGGCAGTGGCCGGTCCGCCGCGCGGGCTGCAAGAGCAAGAAAGTGTGCAAGTGTGTAGGCGGGATGCGTGTCGAAAGTGATTGGTGGCTCTCCCGGCGTCTCCGACACAGCGCTGGCCAGAACCGCCGTGACGTCGACTGCGTAGATTTCGGCGGCGAACCTGGCAAGGCCGCGCAGGTCGTCGAGAGGCACAGGATCGGGCGCACTGGGCGCTGTTTGCCCAAGAAGTCGATTGGCAGCGCTCATTGCTCGAAGTGGCAGGCTCAAGTCGGCGGCCACGGTTTGCAGGCCAAGTCGATCGGCCAGCGCCACCTGTTGGGGATCATCCAGGTCAATCATCGGGCAGGCTCGCAGTGCTCAGGGCATGGCTTGAATGCGGAAGCCGGGCGGGGCGGCATTCGCCTCGAAGGCCGTGGGCAACGCTACCGGCGTTCCCAGCCGCGCCAGGTCGTCCTGCGCAATCCGCAGCGCCTCGGAGATGTTGGCGAGCGGGGCATTCGGGTTGAGCCCGCGCTCGGCCTGCTGTGCCAGCCAGTGCTGCCCCTCGATACGCACCATGGCCTGTTGGTCGGGCGCCGGCTGGCTATCGGCCAGCGCGCGTACCAGGCTGTCGATGTAACTGTCCTGCGCGGCCAGGTCGCCGGCGATGGCGGCGCGCTGCGCTTCCCATTCCGGCACAACGGAGACTCCGAAGGCGCCATCCGCGAGCCGTAGCCTGGTCGCCAACCACGTGCGCTTATCGAGCGGCAGCCAGAATTGCTGGCCGCGCGAAATGTCGCCCGGGTTCTCATAAAACTGGATGCGCGCTTGATCCTCGTCGCGCAAAGCCTGGGCCAGCGCCTGTTGCTCCGGCTCGATATCCACGCCGCCGGTCAGCTCGATCCGGTCGGCCAGGATTCGGGCCGCCTCCTGGCGTGCAGCGATCTTTTCCAGCGTCAGGCTATCGTAGGGCAATGGTTGGGCAAGCGTCGCGAGAGTCGGTGTAATCAGGATGCCGCTCCCGATAAGATAAGGATTGCGGGCCAGGTCGGCCAGTTGTTGGTGGAGCGCGGCGTCGTTCAGTTGCTCGGCCACGCGGCGCATGTCGGCAAAGAGATCGGCACGCCGCGCGGGGACCAGGTCGGGAGCCTGCACCGCGATGCGCTGCGCCTGGACGAGGGCATCACGCGCGGCGTCAGGGTTTTCGCTGGCGGCCAGGCCATCCGCCGCCTGGATCAGCAACTGGATGCGTTCCTGGGTTGGGATAGTATCGGCGAGCACGGCGAACGGGACGACGAGATGGTAGGTCTGAGCGGCGGCCGGCAAGTCGCCGGCCGCATGATACGCACGGCCAAGCTGCGCCAGGCGACTTGCCAGCTCGACTGCCGGGATGTCGGTCGCATAGGTGAGAATCGCACGCGCTGTCTCGAGTTGGCCGGCCTGGATCGCCTGTACGGCCAAGCCCGCGGCGGTGTCGCCGGAAAGCTCGCGCAGCGCCAATTGGGGCAATATTGCGGTTGTGCGAACCAATTGCAGCGGGTTTGCGTTGATTGTAGGTTTGTCGGTATCACGCACGGCCAGGAGTGTGACCAATGCCACAAGGCCGATGACGAGGCACAGGAGAAAGGCAGCCAGGAGCAGCCGTTCCATCCAGCGACGCGGACGCTCGGGAGATACGCTGGCCTCAGGATTGGAGAGTTGGTAAGACATGGGCGGAGTATACCACCGCCGGAATTGGGGGGACGAATCATTACATATTCCGTGATGGGTTGTATCGAAACTTATAAAAGCGAGATCGCCCTGAACACCGGCGTTTTTTGCGCGTAAATTTCCGTATGCTAAGATAGCAACTTGACCGTGTTTCCTGGTAAGGGCTGTCCCGGCGTGTCAGAGTCGACTGTCGGTGGCCTGGGGAGGGCGACGACGCAAGAACCATTCGGTTGGCGTGCACTCATGGTAGGAGATCGATTTGGTGGGCGGCGCGGAGTGACAAGCGCGCAGGCATCAGCTAAATTGAGCCAGCGAGGACTGTTGTAGTCTCTCGGAATTATGGGTCGTCGACTTCGCAGCAGGAGTGTCCATGTCTATGCGGTGTTAGGCCGGGACAAGGACGATAACGGTACATTG
>WBZU01002225.1_pt1 | contig 13610 bp, 9 predicted proteins | sample 5204311 | NCBI WGS metagenome assembly WBZU01 (sample SAMN12344359, study PRJNA552823) | activated sludge metagenome | biome: Activated sludge suspended growth; feature: Nitrification reactor; material: Wastewater; isolation source: activated sludge from nitrification reactor of wastewater treatment...
CCGTTGCCGAATCACACGTCCCCGCATCGTGGCATTGATCCAATGCCGTACACGTCACCGGATTGCTGCCATTACATGCGCCCGCTTGACACGCGTCCGTCTGGGTACACGCATCGCCGTCATTACACGTCGCGCCGTCCGGTTTGCTCGGATTGGAACACACGCCCGTCGTGGAATTGCACGTCCCCGCGTCGTGGCATTGATCCTGCGCCGTACACGTGACCGGCGTGCCGCTCGCACAAACACCGGCTTGGCAACTATCGAGCTGCGTGCAGGCATCGCCGTCATCACACGCGCTGCCATTGACTTTTTCGGGATTGGAACATTGCCCCGTTCCCGAATCACATTCGCCCGCGTCGTGGCAATCATCCGACGGTTCACAAATCACGCCCAAACACGGATCGAGCACGCATACGGAAGGTTCGCCCGTACAAACGTAATTCGCTTCGACCTCGCAATTCGAATTGCATCCGTCCCCTTCGTCGAAATTGCCGTCGTCGCACCCTTCGCCGGAATTCAACAAACCATTGCCGCACGTCGACAATCGGTACGGATTGAAATACGCGAAGAGCCCCGTCGCTCCCGGGGCAAACGAGACCACGCCGATTTGAAAATCGCTCGCCGCCGATACGATGTGATTCGTTCCCGATACATCGAATCGAACCCGCGAATATTCCGGATGCGTCGGCACAGGCGAGATCTGCGGCGCCGGCGGAGGCACTCCGTCCAGCAAAACGCTGCTCACGGCCGCCGTGGGTATGAACATGATCGCATGGCCCGTACCGAGCACGTTCACCGAAATGCTGCTCGAAGCCAGCGGCGCAAGCACGAGCGGCGGAATCATCGCAATGTCCAGCTCGCATTGCACGAGGCCCGCGTTTTGAAAGACGTACGCCGGTTGCGACGTTTCGATGAACGTCACGCCGGAGAGCGCCGGTTCATAATATTGACCGGCATTGATCGTCGCCACCACCGCGCCATTGACGCTCACTTGCGTATTGTCCGAATCCGCGACGACCCGCAGGGTCTCCGCCAGAATCGACGGGTAATCATCCACGACGAACTGCGTTCCCAACAAATTCGTGGGCACGAGGTGATCGCGGCCTTCATCACCGCACCCGGAGAACCACCCTCGACCACCGACCGTCACGGAAATCGGCTGCGTCGACGTAATCAATGCGCCGTCGAAGTCCACACCGAGCTGCGTGCGCAGGGCATACGTTTGTCCGGCATTGAGGGAAAACGTATGGGTCAAACCGGCGATGCCGTCATTCCAAAAAGGTGCCGCCGCGCCCGGAGGTGCCGTTACCGTAATGTTCGTCGCCGTCGGGGCATAAAACGACAAGAAGTCAAAGCCCGTATCGTCCGAATTCGGCGTATTGAGCGGATACGAGCCCGCGCGAAAACGCGTCCCCAATCCGACCAATTGGTTTTTCATGGTCGCCGACGCTTGCCACGAAGCCGCCGTCACGCGTTGTTCGACAATGAGCGACGGAGAATCGGCCACGACGAACGCGCCGCGACTCTCCGGGACGAGATACCCGGAAATGATTCCTTCGGTGCCGGTGAATGGAACCTGAAAGGGCGTACCCGCCAACGCCGTGAAGGGCACGTCCGCGCCGCCATTGAATGAATAAGTGCCCGAGACGTCGCTGCCGATCGCATAAAAAACCAGGTCTCCGCCATAATTTTGCGGAGCAATCACGGGGACCTGGAGAATCGGCGGGATGTAGTAACACGACTTTCCCGGCGGACATTGCTGCGCCTCGGCTACGCCCGAGGCCAAGAGCCCCCCGAGCGCCAACAGCGCCGCAAGCGAATGACGCTGGAGTCTACGAGAAGCAAAATGGGGTTGGGGGCGGACGACGCCACCGGCGGTCCGAAGCCCCAAATGCTGATACAAAGGGATGCGATTTGTCATGGTGCCTTTCAACGCTGCTCTTTCTTCGGGGCGACCTCGAGTGATTTGAATTGAACACGACGATTGGCTTGTCGACCTTCAGCGGTCCGATTGTTTCCAATGGGTTGGTCCGGACCGTACCCTCGAGCGGTCAAACGATCATCGGCAATGCCGCGACGAACCAGCGCCTCTTTCACCGCTTCCGCGCGATCTTGCGACAAACGCTGGTTCAGCGCTCGACCACCCGCGCTGTCCGTATGACCTTGGACTTCCAAACGCACGAGCTCGGGGTGTTCCTTGAGGACGGATGCGACTTCGTCCAAGAGTTGGTCGCTGACCGGCTTGATCGTGGCTTTGGACGTATCGAATTGGACCTGCTCCAAAATGATGATCTCCGAATTGACGACACGCACGGCGTTCGGACAACCATTCTTTTTGGGATCGGAATTGGGTTTGCCCTTTTCATCGGGACAAGCGTCTTTGTCGTCGAGAATGCCGTCGCCATCGCGATCCGGCGGACATCCATGCTGCTTCGGATTGGTGCTCGCGACGCCTTTGACTGTGGGACACGCATCTTCCGCATCGACGATGCCATCACCGTCTCCATCCGGGGGACAACCATTCTTCGTGGCGTCCGGGTTCGTCACGCCCGGTACGTCCGGACAAGCGTCGACGGGATCGAGGATCGTGTCTTTATCGCGATCTCGCAGGGGACAACCATGTTCCGCCGGGTTTGCATTGGGGAATCCGGGTTCCATCGGACAAGCATCCACGGGGTCCACAATGGTATCGCGATCGGTATCCGGCGGCGGAGGACAACCATGTTTGGCGCGGTCTTGATTAGGCAAGCCGGGTGTGTCCGGACAAGCGTCGACGGGATCCATGATGCCGTCTTTGTCGCGATCGGTGACCACGACGTTCGCCGTTTCTTTTTGCCGCGGCGAATACGCGAGCATCACGACGCCGCGCACATCCGGCGTTCCCACGCCTTTGCCGAGCCCCGGCCCGATGCCCAGACCCAGCTCGAAATCCCGCACCACGCGATATCGCGCATCGAGCATTGCTTCGAGGTTGGTCGTTCTGGAACTCACGTCCTCGACCGTCAGCGCTGCATTGATTTCCGGGCCGATTTGGAATTGATTGTCATCGCCCAGCAAAATACCGAACCCTGCGCCCAATCTCACCATCGGGCCTTGGATGACGGTCGTGAATTGTTGTGTGGGTCGAAATTCCATGCCGGCCAAAAAAGACCAAACGACTTGCGGCGTGCGACCTCCGACGATGAGATGCGGCATTCCACGCACTCGGCCGTCGCTCACGAATGAATTGCTCGCGCCCGTCGGGATCCAGAGCGATCCACCGACGGCGGCCTGAAACGCGTCGTTGTAATCGCCGAAGAGGCGCAAACGCGCGCCGACACGTAGATCACCGAACTGGACACCCGAAGGAGAAATGAACGATTGGTTGCCACGCGACGGATTGTCGCCCGATTGCTGCAAAGCGACGGGGGCATTGATATTGATGTTCAACCGATTCCAAAGCGCCAAGGTGGCATTGAGGTGCACGAAGAATTGGCTGCCGACGACGGCTCCGATGACTTGGTCGCTTTTCGCGGTGCTGACGAGCAGTGGATTGTGAGCGTAATCGCCCACCAGCATGAAGTGAGGCGTCAATGCTCCAGCCACGAAAGGCGAGGGAACACCGAACATCCGATCACCTGCCGAGGCAGGATCGAAACGGTTCAGAGCAAAAGAGGGTTGTTCGGCGCTCGATGGCGTCGCCGCGGCAAACAGCGCTGCAAGAGCGGCAAATCCGGTACATTTCGCGATTCGATTCATTCTTCTCCAGACGATCGCTACAGGGAGATCCGTCGCCGTGTCAAATTTTGAGCATGCAAAAGGAGGGGAAATCGTGCTCCCTTCCCGGGGGGACTTCAAGCCCGCAGCGGAGCTGGAGGGTGAAGCGGGCAATACCGAACGCGAAGCGATGAAAGGACGGTCGCGCGCATGGGCGGGTAAACCCGAGCCCGAGGCGATGTCAAAAATCGGTCATTCGCGCATGCTCGATTGAGCTGTCGAGTACCGAACAATGTTGCTGTCATGCCGTACGGCCGGAATAAACCGTGAAAATGAAACGACTATTTATAGTTTTCGCGGTGAAATCAGATGCCGTGGGAGAACGCATTTTTGTTATGCGTAGGAATGATTCTTGATTGACACCGCGTTTGCCTTGGGGATAAAGTGGTGTTGAATAGCCGAGATCCGCGGCTCGGGAAAACCAGCAAGAGCTCACGTGCCATATTTTTGGCGGCACGACGATCGATATGGAACCATATCGTCGTTCGTGGCCTCGATAGGTCCGGCACGTCATGCCATTTTCAGGATGTGCGTATGCAAAACGATGGTCATCAGGACAATTCGGCGTCCACGATGGACGAGCTGAAAGCACGTATTGCTCGGCTGGAGAGTGAACTCGACGCCGCCAAAGCTCGGGCGATCGAGAACGAAGGCATTGCGGAATTATTGCGGGCGGAGATTCAAGAGAATGCAAAATCATTGGGTGTTTTGCGAGCACTCCTCGAAGTGATCCCCGCGTGGGTGTTCATCAAAGACCGCGAACATCGCTACCACCTGGTCAGTCACGATTATGCCAATTCGTTGCATATTTCGCCCGATCAATTCAAAGGTCGAAACGACCTCGATTTGGGTTTTCCGGAATCGCTCGTCAAAGGCGATCCGGACCGCGGCATTCGAGGGTTCTGGGCCGACGACCGGCAGGTCATGGACAGCGGCGAACGTTTGGTCATTCCCAAAGACATCGTCATGCAAGACGGTGTCGAGCGTGTGTATCATACGATTAAAATGCCTTTGCGGGATGCCGAAGGAAATGTCTGGGCCGTGCTTGGATATGCGCAGGACGTCACCCGCATTTCGCAAGCCGAAGTTGCTTTGCAGGAGAGTTTGCAGCAACAGGATGGCATGATTCGCGCGCAGCAGGCCTTGATTCTCGAATTGTCGACGCCGCTGATTCCCGTGCATCACGGCGTCGTGGTCATGCCCATCATCGGCGGAATCGACAGCACGCGGGCAAAACAAATCATTGAAACATTGCTCGAAGGAATCGGCGTCCATGGCGCACGCACGGCCATTCTCGATATCACGGGCGTAAAATCCGTGGATACGCACGTCGCCCAAGCGCTCTTGCAAGCTGCTCAAGCCGCGCGACTCCTCGGCACGGAAGTCATTCTCACCGGAATCAGTCCGGGCGTCGCCCAAACCCTGGTGACGCTCGATGTCGACCTTCGCGGCATCGATACGCAAAGCACCTTGCAACAAGGTATCGCTCGCGCATTAAAACAAAAATTCTGAAGGTCGCACGGGTTCGAATGGACGCCGGCGTCGAGGCACATTCAACGAAGTTATCGGCGTCGGCGATTACAACACGCGCCGCAATCCCGCGAAACCTCCGCCTTGGCCCAGTTGTCCATAGTCGTCTTTGCCCCAGCACAAGACCTCGCCGGTATTCTCCAGAAAACAACCGTGGTCGTCGGTGATCGCCACGGAAACCATGTTTTTCACGGTCGTTTCGGGGTACTCGCTTTTTTGAAAAATGGCGTTTACGCCTTGTTTCCAAGTATTTCGCGAGCCCCAACAAGTAAAAAATCCATTTTGGGACAATGTGCACGAGTTCGTATACCCCAGCGATATCGAGAGCACATCCGCTACGTATTTTCGTATCGTGGGTTTGTCAAAATGTGATATCGCCACCGGGCTTACTTGTCTCCACAGATTCGACCCCCAGCATGCAATCTTGCCGTTTTTCTTGATCGCACATCCATGGTCATAACCCATTTTCACGGAGATCGCTTCAATCATTCCATCCAGGCGTTTGGCCCGTCGTGTCGCGCTCTCGTTTTGCCAGCAAAACACCGAACCGGATTTGTCGATGATACAACCGTGCCCGCTGCTTACGGCAATGTCGATCGCGTTCTCCACGCCGACGGGCGACGTGTCCTCCTGCTTGCCATTAAAACAGCTCACTTTGCCATTCTCGTGCAAACCACAAGCAAAATACGGCCCGACCGCGACGCGAACGATCCCTTCGAGGCCCGGATCCTGCGTTCGTTCGCCGCTCCAACAAAGCATGCGCTTATTTTTTCGCGCGACGCAGCCATCCCAGCGCCACCTCCTGCCCGACGCCATGGCCAAATGCACCGCATCACGCACGTCATGCACGAGCCTCGGAGTACGCACGATCGTGGCGTTTTGCTTGGCATCCATCCAGCCGCCCCAGCAATGCAGCTCGCCTTCGCCCACCAATGCGCAATTCGCTTCGGTCGTTACGGCAATGGATGTCGCACCTTTTAATCCAATGACTCGTTTTGGTTCGTCCGAGGCGATGTTTCCAAAGCAATGAACTTCGCCTTTGTGCGTCGATGCGCATAACACGTGTCGACCGACGGCCAGATGATCGACGTCATCGAGCGGAATATCGACGGGACCGACTTCGAATGCTTTCGCCACCAACCCTTCGCCTCCGCCCCAGCAAGTGAGTTTGCCGCTTTTTCGCACGGCGCATGTCGTCGGCGTTGACCCATCGGCCACGATGTCGATTGCGTCGTCGATTCCCTGCACCGGAGCATTGGGGCCACCGGTTCCTCGGCCGAGGCCTCCTTTCTGATGATCGCCCCAGCAATAAACTGTGCCGTCTTTCCGAAGACCGCAGGTGTGGTCCATCGTGGTGACGATATCGACTAAATTGTTCATATCGCTCCCGAAGTCTCGATACCAGGTGATTGGCCCCGCCAAACAGATTCCGGGTTTGTCCGCAAATACGCCGCAGCGGGTGCCGCTGTTGGAGAACGCGAGCTCGGTTGCGCCATTCAGTTTGGGTTCCGGGGTGATCGTACCCTCGCGATCGACGAAGAAAACTTCGCCGGCTTTGTTTTGGACCAGGAGATAAGCGCCCAAGATGACTTTCGACAATGGGCCCAGCGATTCGAGCGATTTTTTGCTCGCTGTCGAGCAGCGCGGACAAACCACCGCCCCTTTGGAGTCCACCGCCGCGATGATGTCATCACGCTCGGTTATGGAAACGAGCCCTTCGGCGTGTTCGATTTCGGGGTTCGGCACCCAGCATTTGGCTTTTCCGTCACGAAAAAGCGCGCATTGCGTCGTGACCGCGACGATGGGTCCAGGTTCGCGGGGCGGAGGCGGGGTGTTTGCAGCAGGTGCTACGATCGCTGACGCGGACGCTGCCGGCGTGGAAGAGGCGCCGGGGGCTGCGGCGCCGGCGTTGTGGGGCGTATGCGACGCCTCGGAGGCCGAGCATCCAACAAGGGCCACGAATACCGGCAAGCTCGAGAAAACAAGCGGTTTGCCGCGGAATTTGGCGTGACGATCGAGCGTGGGCATGGCGTTTGTCGACGAGTCTACTCGGGACGAACGGGTCATGGAAGAGCATGGGCCGGTGTCGTTCGGCCGAATCGACGTTCACGGAGAGAACGGGAACTCGTTCACCCAATGAAATCCGCGATTGATCAACAAGAAGTCTTCTTTGTGGAGTTTTTTCAATTCCATGCGCACCGCGGCGCCGTCGATGGTGCCTTCCAAAACGTGCAATCGACCTTCCTGCTCGGTGAAGCGCAGCGTCATCGGAAAAGAACCTTTGCCTTCGGTCAGTTGCGGGGGCAGAGCAAAACCCTGATCTCCATTGGGTTCTTCGAGCAAGATCGATTTTTGTTGGGCATCGAGTTTGGCCGAAACGAATTTCTTGTTGCCCGTCATCGTCGTGATGAGAACATGTTGTTTGTCGCGGTATTCCGAGAGCAAGAAATATCGCCAGCGCGTTTTATCCGTAATCGATGGGGGAACATCCACTCCATTGCGCGTAAATGCCGTCACCTCGTACACGCCCAGGATCGGCGGCGCAGTTGCCTCGGAGGGATTCGCCTTCAAGCCTCGCCATGTGGAATAGCTTTGTTGTCCGAGCACGATGACGATGAAGAGAACTTTGGCGACGACGCGTCCGCGTTCCATCCAAGGTTTGGCGAACTTCTTTCGTTCCGGCACGGCCTGTGTCGGTGCGTTTTGCACGAAAAACTGAAACAATCGCTTCATGTCGGGCAAAGCGATGACGAGCGTCATGAAAAACAAGTGGCTCGAATGAATCTTGACGGGCACGTCGTAACAGAAGTTGAGCATGACGACATTACCGAGCACGCCCATGAGCAGCAAATTTCCGAGCAACGTCGTGCGGCGGAAAAACAGCATGAGTGCCGGGACGAACTCCATGAATCCGCCGAAGAACGTGTACGGCGTCGAAAAACCCATGAATGTCCAGAGCAAGTCCATCGGCGAAGATTCACCGTAGGTCTTCACCAGCTGCAAAATGTGCGGATCCCCGAATTGCAGCTTGACGAGCTTGACGATGCCGTAACCAATCATCACCGTGGCCAGCGTATAACGCAACCAAATGCGAAAATAGTCGTCGAGCTTTTCGTGGTTGTCTTTGCGGCGCTGCACGTACGACCAAATGGCCGCAACAATCACCGCAAGGCATACCGACGTGAACAAGAAGACCCAATCGTACGTCGTGTCGCCGCTTCCGCTACGCACATGCGTGACTTCCTCGGGCAAACGCAATACGTATTTTCCGACGTTGCGCACCACCGGGAGCCATATCGAATCCGAAATGAATTCATCGATGGCGTCGCCGATGACCGGTAACATACCCGTAAACGGGGTGGGAAAAAAGAGAATGACGAAGTGCGCGAAAACGAATCGAAACAGGATGCGGCGCGCGAGGCTCCAGCGCACGGGCGGCGCATCCACGGTGCTCGGATTCGTTTCCGGGACGGGGTTTTCGGCGGTCGACGCGGTCGAGGTCATGCGTGCAGATCGCCTGAAAACGAGACGGCAGTCAAGGTTCTTTTGCCGCACGACGTACGCGCGAGCGTCGAGCGTCGGCGTGACGCAGGCATGGAGCCGCGCGTCGTCATCGCCGAAGGGCACGAAATGCCGAGCACCGCGTTTGCCCTGGATCACCCTGGAAAATGCTTCCCATCGGCGAAGATTCGGCGTATGGTGCCGATGATGCCGAGCGCTTTCGCCGGCCTCGTCCGTTGAGGGAACGCATGTCTTTTTCTCCTATCTCCCGAGCATTCGTTGCGGCAGCGGTTCTCGTTCTCGGTTGTTCCGAAGAACAAACCTCGGCAAAACCCGCGGCATCGAGCAGCGCGGCGCAAGCGCGTCCGGCAGCTCCGTCCGCGGCTCCGTCGGCGGTCGCCGCACCTGTGCCGAGCCCCGCTGCTCCGCCGCCGAATCGTGATGATTGTCCCGAGGGTTCGTCCGGGCCGGGGATCCTCGCTTCGCCGTGTGAAGCCAAGGGCACGAGCCGGCAAATGGAGCTTTCGTGGAACAATAAAATCGACGACAAGGGTCCATTTTTCCGCGTCGCGAGTAAAGCGAAAAAGACGATTCTCTACGGCAAGGTCTACGTATATTTCTACGACAAGGCGGGCAAGCAGCTCGAAGTCAAAGACGAAGACGGCAAGGCGCATCCGTACAAGCAATGTTCGGGCAATACAATTTTCAGCGGCGTGATGGCTCCGGCTGAAAAGGCCGTGATTCAATTCTCGTGCGTGCAAAAGAAACACGTCCCCGAAGGTACGGCGGCCATTGAAGGTGAAATGGTCATGGTCGGTTTTGCGGATGAATCGGGCAAAAAGAACGAGTTTTACTGGCGAAACAACGACATCGGACCGGAGGTTCGTCCCAAAGGCGGTATCAAGAAGTGATCCGTTCGTGGATCATGCTGTATACGCTCCTGAATTCACGCTGATGACCTCCACATAAGGACACACGGCACGATGGCCTCGAAATGCAACCTCGCTGTTCTGTGTCTAAGCCTTGCGGCCGTGTTTGCGAATGCGTGCATTCGCGAGCAGACGCGGTCGCAGCTGTGTGGAGGCACCCACGATGACCCCGAAGAAGGCCCGGATTGGGATCGCTCGAGGCCCGTTCGCTACGTCGAAAAACCCGCCGATCCGAATGAATCCGCGGGCAATGCTCCGCCGAATTGGTCGACTTCGCCGGTGATGTTCAAAGGAAGCGAAATCGTCCATTTCTTTCCCGCCGAACAAGCCCTTGATCGATCCATTCCGTTTTACCTCGAGCTTCCCGAGGAATACGCAAAATGGAAGGTGATTCTCCGGTACAAGGTATTTGGGGCAATGGATTGGAAGAAACTCGAAATGCGAAAGCACAATCGAGGGCGCATTGCCGAAATTCCGTGCCTCGAGGTGAATGTGACCGGGCATCTTCGTTATTTCTTGCAGGTGGAAAACGCGGAGAACGAAATCGAGGAGCTCATCGGTTCGCGCAAAGAACCGTTCATTCTCGAGGTGCGTGATCGTATCGAGGGAGGGCAACCGGTGATCGAGGGGCATCCATTGCCGACGCATTGTGTGATCGAGTCACCGTAAGATGTGAAGGCGTGAGGATGGCCGAACGCTTACGACAAACGTGAACTGCGAAATCCCGATAACACCCCTACTTCGCCAGCTCGATCAATTTCTTCAGCAGCTCCGGGGCAAACGTTCCTTGTGACAAACGTTTTCCCACTTCGATCAGCACCACGGCCCACTTCTTCTTTTCGTCTTCGGTCAACGTAACGACCGTCATTTTTTCCTTCAATCGTTCGAACGCCGCCGCATCTTCTTTGCGAATTCGTGCCGAGAGCGCCGAACCCGCGACTTTTCCGGTCGATTTTAGAATTTCGAGCAAGTCCGGCGGTAATGCTTCGAGGCGCGGGGTGCGGAAAATCATCCCGCCAATGGCCATGACCGCGCCCTCGGCGGCGATATGCGTCAGCTTCGGCGCCCATTGCAATTGCTCGGCGGCGATCGCCGGAGCGCTCACCACGTCAATCGCCCCCGTATTCAAATTCCCAAGGACCTCCGCCGCGCTGAGCGGCACGGGCGTCACGCCGCCAATGACTTGATAAAGCGCCGGCCCAATCACGTCGTCGCGCCACGTGAGCGGCTTCGTTTTGCGCAAATCATCCGGCGTACGCACTTCGATTCCCCGCGTCATCGTCCGGACGATCCCGACGTCGCCCCAACCGCCGAGGGTAAACCCGGCATCGGCCAATCCTTTCTCGAATTCCGCGCTCATTGCATTGCGCGCATGGTCGAGTTTTTCCCACGTCCGAAACAGCCCGGGCAATTGCAACGCCAAAATGGGTCGATACACTTTGGCCAGCCCCACGGACGTCAATGCCGCCGCATCGAGCTGCCCGGTTTTCAGCTTGCCCACCATTGCGCCTTCGTCGCCTTGAATGCCGTTGTAAAAAATCTCCAGCTTCATGCGCCCGCCGCTTTTTTCATCGACGGCTTTTTCCCACACGCGATAGACCTGGCCCCACATGCTGCTTTTGGGCGCCATGGTGCCGATGCGAATGACCTCCGCCGCAGCAGCTCGGCGCGGCACGAAGGTCGGCAGTGCAGCAACGGCGGACGCGGCAAGAAACGTACGGCGAGTGAGGGGCGTTTTCATAGCTAAGGATGAGTCAATCACGAATCGGTACGCGAAAAAAGACATTTCTCAAGAAAGCGAAAGATGCGTCGGTTCCCCGCTCGAGTTCGGCGATCGACCTTGCGGTCGGCATCGAGTTGCCAAACGTTTTGGAGAAATGGCGCAATTGGGCGAAGAGAGCATTTGGCGATATTCGTTTCGCGCCCTGAAGTTCCGTAATTATCGTCTATTTTTCGCGGGTCAGAGCTTGTCGCTCATCGGTACGTGGATGACCACCGTTGCGTCTTCCTGGTTGATGTATCGCCTGACGCACTCGGCGCTGCTCCTCGGTATCGCCGGATTTACCAGTCAAATCCCGATGCTTTTGGTCGGACCGTTTGCCGGAGTTTGGGTCGACCGATTGAATCGGCATCGCGTGCTCGTGGTGACGCAAGCGTTATCGATGCTGCAATCGTTTGCCCTGGCCACATTGGCTCTGACGCATGAGATTACGGCCGAGCACGTCCTCGCGTTGAACTTGTTTCAAGGTATCGTCAATGCCTTCGATATGCCTGCTCGGCAGGCGTTTCTTCCGCAAATGGTCGAGCGGCGCGAAGATCTGCCCAATGCGATAGCGCTCAATTCGATGATGGTCAATGGTTCGCGTCTCGTCGGCCCGTCGTTGGCGGGCTTCATCATTGCCGCATTTGGCGAGGCCTATTGTTTTCTCATCGATGGAATCAGCTATTCGGCGGTGATTCTTTCATTGTTGGCCATGCATATCTCCCCGCCGCGAACGAATCGCGTAAAGGAGAGCATGGGCACGGAATTGCGGCAAGGGTGGCGTTATGTCGCGGGGTTTGCCCCCGCCCGCAATATCTTGCTTTTGCTGGGCCTCGTGAGCCTCGTCGGAATGCCGTATACGGTGCTCATGCCGGTGTTTGCGAGTCGCAGTTTGGGAGGTGGTGCGCATACGCTCGGGTTGCTCATGGCCGCACAAGGATTGGGCGCGGTCGCGAGCGCCATTTGGTTGGCATCACGCAAAAGCGTCCTGGGATTGGTCCGCATCATTCCTTTCGTCGCCATGCTTTTCGGGGTCGCCGTGGTGGCATTCGGTTTTTCCCGTTCGCTGCCCTTGTCCCTCGTTTTGCTCTTCGTGAGCGGCTTCGGAATGATGCAACAAATGTCCGCGAGCAATACGATTCTCCAAACCATTACCGAAGAAGACAAACGCGGACGGCTCATGAGTTATTACGCTATTGCGTTTCAAGGCACGATGCCATTCGGCAGCTTGCTCGCCGGTTGGTCTGCCAGTCGTTATGGCCCGAGCACCACACTCGCGGTCGGCGGGACGTGTTGCGTCCTCGGAGCCATTGGGTTCTTGCTGCGCATCGATGACGTTCGCCGCGTCTTGCGGCCCATTTATGTACAGCTCGGCATTTTGCCCCGACGCAAATGAGCGTTTGTCGTGGACATCCTCCCGCCCGACGGGCTCGATTGCGACGCTATTTTCGCTTGCTGCATTTTCGCTTCAGTCCATCCTTTGCGCATCGTCGCGTCTTTTGAACTTTCCCGGGCGACGACGAAGGAGCACGGATGCGCCCCTCGCTTGTTCGTACAGGTCTTTTCTGCATGAGCTGTTTTCTGGCTTCTTGTCAGGACGAACCTATTGCCGCGACGCCGAATTCCACGTGCAACGCGGGTGCGGTTCACGTCGGTCGCGCTCCTTTGCGACGATTGACGCGTGTGCAATACACCAACGTGGTGCATGGTTTGTTTCCCGATGCGCAGCTCCCAGCCTTCCATTTGCCTGATGAAACCATTGCGCGAGGATTTGAGAACAATGCGGACGTGCAAAACCCATCCGCCGTTTTGATCGAAGCGTATTACCACGCGGCTCGGGGCGCCGTTGCCGCCGCCATGGTCAAACCCGAAAACGTGGCTCCATGTCTTGCCGGCGGTGGAGACGCGACAGCGTGTGGAAACGAATTGATTCGTGATTTTGGGCGTCGAGCGTATCGACGTCCATTGACGCCCGCGGAAATGGATCGTTATGCGGCATTGTTTGCCCTGGGAATGGCCGAGCCCGATGGATTACGCGTCGGTGCGAGCCTCGTTCTCGAAGCCATGCTTCAATCGCCGGCGTTTCTGTACGTGCCCGAATTCGGAAATACCGAATCGTCACCCAATGCACC